>ERZ1034543.266-NODE-266-length-13673-cov-27.990748_pt1 | contig 13673 bp, 8 predicted proteins | sample MGYA00520654_ERZ1034543 | MGnify/ENA primary metagenome ERZ1034543 (study PRJEB33760, sample SAMEA4777712) | hypersaline lake metagenome | biome: hypersaline environment; feature: brines | place: Spain | collected 2012-08 | depth 0 m ... | reverse complement strand
TACGCGGTCGAACTCAACCGACTCGTCGAACTCGAAATGGAGGGCTCGCTCGGGTGAGCCGATGCCGGAGTGTGTCAACTGTGGCGACCACGTCTCGGTGCGATTCGCCACGGTGTTCGGGTTGGACGGCGACGTGACGGCGTGTCCGTCCTGCTCGGGTCGAAGCAACGTCGCCGACGCCATCACCGACCAGCGGTAGCGGGTGACGCCGGCCGTCGTTCCGACGGCACGACGCACCTCACATGTGAGGTTCCGGCTTCGTTGACGGAGTGGTCCGCGGACGAAGACAAGTCACTGTTCGCACACGTAGGTGTATGAATCGAGAGTGCCGGCGACGCGGACGACTCCGCGTGACGGCGGCGATGACGCGATCACCCACGACGCGCGACCCGGCGCGTGCGGCGTGGGCGTGCCGGACGAATCGAGTCGTGACCGGGGCGAACGGTGGCGGTCGGGTGTGACCGACCACACCGCGTCGACGGGCGTCACGAAGCCGGTCTTCGAGCTCGCACTCGCGCTCAATCGGGTCGAGTCGGTCGAGGGTGCGGTCGACCGCACAGTCGCGCGTCTAAGCGAGATGTTCGACCACGTGTCGACCGGCGTCTTCGCCTGGCGACTGTCGGCGTCACCGGGCCGCGAGCGGCAGGGCGCGGCGTCGACCTCGTCGGTCGAACTCACACGGGCCGACGGGGTCGTCGACGCGCCGCCGGCAGACCGCTCGTTCGCTCGGCTGTCAACGGCGACCGGTCCGCGTTCGACGACCGGCATCGCCGGGCCACACAGCCCGGAGTCCGGCCGGATCGACGTGGACTCCAGGCTTAACGCCGAGCGCGACGGCACCGGCCTCGTCCGAAGCGAGCTATTGTGTGGCGTCGGCGATGAGTGGGTGGTCGGTCTCGCGTCGACGGAGCGAGCGGCGTTCGACGCGGCCGACAGACGCGTCCTCGCGCGGGCGGTCGACGCGCTCGAGGCGGCCATAGCGCGGCTGTGTGAGCCGGCGCGGGTCGAGGCGACCAACGCGACCCAGGCGATCGAGTTCGACGCGTTCCAGCGAGCGATAGACGAGGCGGCCGACGGGGTCGCGATCCTCGAGGACGACGAGTACGTCTACGTCGACCGGACGCACGTCGAGATGTACGGCTTCGACTCGAAGGCGCAGCTGCTCGGCGACACGTGGGAGAAGCTGTACGACGCGGCGGAGGTCGAGCGGCTGAAAGCCGAGGCGTTCCCCGTCCTCGAACGAACGGGACAGTGGCAGGGCCGCGTGACGGGAAGCCGTCCGGATGGGTCGACGTTCCCGGTCGAAATCTCGTTGACGGTCGTCGACGGCGGTCGTATCATCTGTACCGCGCGGGATCGCACCGAAGCACGGGAGCGAAAACGAGAGCTGGAGCTGAAAGAGCGCGCGATGGACGAGGCCGACATCGCGATCCAGATCACCGACCCGACCCGAGCGGGGAACCCACTCGTGTACGTCAACGAGGGGTTCGAACGGCTCACCGGGTACGACGAGTCTGCGGTGTTGGGCCAAAACCCTCGATTCTTACAGAGCGAAGCGACGGAGAACGGACAGCTGCAGGAGCTCCGTGAGGCCGTCGAGGCGGAACGACCGGCGACCGTCGAACTCGAGAACGTCACCGCGGACGGGGAGCCGTACTGGGCGCGGCTCTCTGTGGCACCGGTCCACGACGAGGACGGCCGGCTCACCAACTTTATCGGCATCCAACAGGACGTCACGGAGCGCCGCGAGCTCCTCGAGACGCTCAGAGACCGGACGGAGCGGCTCGAACTGGTGTTGTCGGAGACGGAGACGGGCATCGCCGAGTGGGACCTCGACGCGGAGCGGGTTCGGTGGGACGAGACGCTCGTCGACACGTTCGGCCAAGACCCAGAGACGATAGCCGAGTTCTGGTCCATCGTCCACCCCGAAGACCGCGAGCGGACCCGCGACGAGTTCGAGACGATGCTGGAGACGGGCGAGCCGACGAGCGGTGCGTTTCGGGTGTTCACCGGCGACGGCGACGTGGCGTGGTTGGAGACGCGCGCGGTGGCGACACTCGACGACGACGGCACGCCGCACAAGGTGTTGGCGACCGGCGCGGACGTCACGGAGCAGACGGAACGAACCCAGTGGTTGTACGACCTCTTCGATTACGGGCCGCTGATGTTCTTACGGACCCGGATCGGCGACGAGGGCGCGGTCGTCGAGGCGTGTGACCCCTCGTTCGCGGAGCGGCTCGGATACGACCGCGAGGCGGTCCGCGGCGAGCCACTCTCGACGTTCTACGACGACGAGTCGGCACAGAACCTCCAGACGGGTGGATACGCGGAGGCGCTCGACGGCGAGCTCACCGTCGTCGAACGGCAGCTCGTCGACGCCTCCGGCGAGCCGGTTCCGTGTCTGTTGCGCGCGGTCCCACGCGAGATAGACGGGCGGGCCGTCGGCACGGACGTCCTCCTGATCGACATCACGGAACAAAAACAGCGAGAGCGCGCGCTCTCCTCGGCGAAAGCACAGTACCAGACGATGTTGCGGGCCGCCCCCGATCCGGTGTTCGTAGTCGACTCAGCCTCGGGTGAGGTCCTCGAAGCCAACACGGCGGCGGCCACACTGCTCGAGACGCCGCTCGACGAGCTCGTCGAGCAACACTACACCGACCTCTTTCCGTCGTCGGAACGAGACCAGTATCGCGCGCTCTTCGAGGGCGGCACCGACGGTCCCGTCTCGACGCTGCCGAACGGGCGACAGACCCGACTCGCGACGGGAGCGGGCGACACCGTCCCGGTCGAGACGAACCTCACGACCGTCGAACTCGACGACGGACCGGTGACGTACGGCGTGTTCCGCGACGTCTCCGAGCGGAAGAAGTACACCAGACGCCTCGAAGCCGTCTTCAACGGGACGGTCCAGCTCACGGGGCTGGTAGACCCGGACGGCACCGTCGTGAGCATCAACGACGCCGCGGTCACGTTCACCGGCACGGGCCGCGACCGGCTGGTTGGAAGTCACCTCAAACACGCACTGTGGACCGATGCGGACGCCGAGGCCGACTTCGACGTCGACGAGGCGATACGTCGGGCGGCGAACGGCGAGTCGGTCAGACGCGAGACGGAGCTCCGCGGGACGGATCGGATCGCGACCGTCGACTTCTCCGTGAAGCCGGTGCAGACCGACGACGGCGACGTGCCGCTGCTCGTCGTCGAAGGCAACGACATCACCGCGCAGAAACGACAACAACAACACCTCCAGGTGCTCCAGCGCGTGATGCGGCACAACATCCGCAACGACCTGAACGCGCTCCGCGGCTGGACGAACCTGCTCGTCGAAGAGCCCGACCCGGACCGGCGGGCGGCCCACTTCGACCGGATCGAACGCGGCTTCGACCGGTGGGAGCGCATCGCCGAGAACATCCACCGGATAGAGCGAGCGATCGGCACGCAGCCGGCGGACGCAGAGCGCGTCTCGGCGGCCACGCTCGCGCGGCGCGTCGTCGACGACCGACGCGACGACCACCCGGCGGCGACCATCCGGGTTCACGCGGACGACGCGGTGGGGGCGATCCCGCGGCTGATCGACGTCCCGCTCGGCGAGCTGGTAGACAACGCGGTCCAGGCGCACCCCGACGAGCGTCCGACGGTGGACGTCACGGTGACGCGTCGAGACGGCGGGTGGCTGCGGATCGCCGTCGCGGACGACGGTCCGGGGATGCCGCCGATGGAGGCCTCGGTGCTCGAAACCGGCGAGGAATCGCCGCTGAGCCACGGGAGTGGGCTCGGCGTGTGGACCGTGCGAATGGTCGTCACGCACTTCGGTGGTGACGTCGAGGTGGAGACGGCAGACGACGGCACGCGGGTCGTCCTGTGGATTCCGACCGGCGAGACGAGCCACGAGGACGGCCGACCCACCGCACCCTCGTCGGCGGTCGCGAACCACGGCTGACACGTCGCGAGACGAACGGGCAGTGAGGTGCGTGACGGACGACGGGGTCGAACGGGCTACTCCGGGGCGACTCCTGCCGTCGGCCGAGACGTCTCGGCCGGCTGTGTCGACTCGTCCGTGACTCGCGGTGACCCGAGCGTCCGCCAGGTTGGATCGACGTCGCGTTTGCCGCGGACTCGCGCTTCGACGGACTCGGCGTCGGCTCGCACCTCGACGACGTAATCGAAGTGGGCGGCTCCGTACGGCTGGTCGCCTCGCGCCGGCGGGACGTGCACGAGCCCGCCCACGCCGTGGTTACGCCACTGTCCCACGAGTTCGTGGAGGAACTGCTCCAGCGGCCTGGACGCGTGGTGTGACCGCAGCTGGGTAACGGTCGACACCCCGAACACCCGTGGTTCGTCACGCTCGGCGAGTCGGTCGGTGACCGACTGTGCGGCGACGCCCATCGCGGTCAGGTCGTCACACCGGAGCGCCTCGCCGCGGCCGGCCGCCTCACGCTCGCGGGCGGTCGCCCCCGGGGTGCAGTCGAGGACGACCGGATCGACGTCCGGGAGTCGGGCCCGCACCGCGTCGTCGGGATACTTCGTCGTGAGCACCGCGCCCGTCTCCGCGACCGAGCGGAACAGCGCGTAGTAGATGTCGTCACAGAGCTGGGTGCTCGGCCCGGCGACGCCGACGATGTCGCCCGCTCCCATCGCGACGTCTTCGGCGAACGCCGGAACGATCGTCTCCGGGTCGGGGTCGACAGCAGAGACGAACGCCTCGCCGGGATATCGCTCGGCGTCGATCAGTTCCTCGACGAGCGGCGAGTCACCGATCGCGTCGGCGTACACCGACGGGTCGACCCACGCCTCGTAGGACTCGGCCGTCTCGTCCGTCGAGCCCATCCGGTCCGCGTCGGCGACGAGCTGTTGGTACTCGTACGAGAGCCTCGCGATGCGGTCGGGCGTCCGACTCACGGGTGGGACACCTCCGTTCGACCGACCGCGACCAGGGAACCGAAGAGCGCCGTGGGACCGACGCCGTCGACGCCGACGCACTGCGGTAAGTTCATGTACGACATCACACTGTACACCCACATATTACCACGCACAGAGATGTGTGCCCGAACGCGACGACACCTCACATGTCCGGTCCCGGACGCACTCGGCGTCGGTCGCCGGTCACTCGTCGAAGAACTCGCGGATGACCTTCGCCTCTGCCGCCCGGAGGTGTTGATGCAGCGTCGACGACGAGACGTCGAATCGGTCGGCGAGTTCGGAGCCGCTCGTCGCGCGCGGGTCGTCGTAGTACCCCTGTCGGAGCGCAGACTCGAGTATCTCGCGCTGGCGGTCGGTGAGTTCGGCCGCGCGGCCGCGGCCGGTCGACCCCGTTCCCTCCGCGGGCGCCTGCCGCTTCGCGACGAGCGAACACGACCCACAACGCGACTCGAACTGTGCGCGGACGGAACCGATCTGTGTCGGGTCACGCGTGCGGAAGCCGAAGACCACCGCGTTCGACCGGGCTCTGGCGCCGACGAGCCGCGTCTCGCTGCGGTCCAACACGTCGAGCAGTGTCCCGACGTCCGTCTGTGGCGTGTCGACGACCTGGAGTTCGACCTCGTGTGTGCCGGTGTCGCGCTTCGTGATCGACTCGAGTTCGAGCCCCGGCGTCCGGGCGACGTACGACCGGACCGTGGGCACGGTGTAGCCGTCCGTGTGCCCGTACAACAACAGCGACGCGTCGCCGCCGACCGCAACCTGATCGACGACCACCGACCCGTCGGGCGGCAGGTCCGGGAAGAAAGCCGGCGGGTCACGACACTCGAGGTCGAACGTCACCGCGTCGGTCCGCTGGCCGCCCGTCTCGAGCGTCGACAGGCGTTCGCCTGCGGCCGCTGCGACCGCCTCGACCGCCTGCCGACGGTCGGCCCCGAACGCGTCGGCGCGCGGGCTCGCGAACTCGGCCACGCCGTGGACCGTACCGCGATGACTCAGCGGGACCGCGACCGACGACCGGTACCCGAAGTACAACAGCTGGGTGGCCCACGCGCCGTGCTCGTCGGTGGCGTCGTCGGCGACGTGTTGGGTCGTGTCGGTCGCGCCGGCGACCACGGCCGGGAATCGCTCGTCGCGTTCGTACAGCTTCGCCGGCCCGCCCGCCGCCGACACGACGGTCGGGTCGACGCGGTCGGTGACGGAGTCGTAGGTGCCGACGACCGCGTAGGCGGCGACGTCCTCACCGAAGGTCGACACGGCGTCGTACACGGCGTCTATCGTTCGCGCGTCGGCGATGGTCTCGACGGCGCCGACGACTGCCTCCCAGAGCGACCGGTACTGCGCCGCGCGCTCTCGGCTCTCCGTGACGTCGTCGGAGAGGCTCTGGATCGATCGCTGTTGTCGGAGCTGCGTGAGCGCCGCGGTCACCTGTCGCCCGACGGCACCGATGAACGACTCGAGCTCCGGGTCGCGGTCGGCGACGGAGACGGCGAGCACGCCGGTGTCGTCGAGCGAGACGGCGAGCACCTCGTCTGCCGCCGGGCCGCGGTGCTGGTCGTCGAAGCGGTCGCCGTCGATCCACTGTGGCTCGTCGCTGCCGAACGCACGCCACGCGTCGCCTCGCCCCGGCTCGATCCGGGTCGGAAACGCGCTGCTCGTCGACGCGTCGGCGACGGCTCGCCTGCGAAGGGCGCCGTCGTCCTCGTCGCGCGCGTAGATCGCGACCTGGTCGTTCGAGACGACGTCTGCGACCGCGTCGACGCACGCCTCGAACGCGTCCGACGGGGTCGACGCCTGCAACACGCGGTTGCTCACCGTGTAGAGGTTCGTGAGCTGGCGCTGCCGGTTCAGCTCCGCCTGCACGTCGGTGAGCTCCGTGATGTCGTTGGCGACACCGAGTACGGCCTCGTCGTCGCCGTCGACCGGCGAGAACGGAATCTTCCACGTCTCGAGCACCCGCTCTGTGCCCTCGGCGTCGGTGAGCGTCTCTTCGGTCCGGTGAAGCGGCTCGCCCGTCTCGAGCACGCGCCGGTCGTCGTCGGTGAACGCCTCGACCTCGTCGGGGTCGGAGGCGTAGTCGGCGTCGGTCGAGCCGATGAGGTCGTCGACGGTCGTGCCGTACGCGTCCGCGACGGCCTCGTTCGCGAGGATGAACTCCCCGTCGGAGTTCTTCGCGAAGATCAGCTGTGGGACCGTGTCGATGACCTGCTTGAGCTGGTTCCGTTCGGCCGCGATCCGCTCGCGGGCGTCCTGTAGCCGGCGGCGACGGTCGGCGAGCGTGAGCGCCGTCTGGAGGTGTCTGGCGATGATGACGATCAGCTCGCGGTCCTCGACCGGCACGTCGTCCGCCGACGGCGACCCGACGATCAACACCCCGTCGTCGCCGACCGGGACGATGAACTCCGAGCCGAGCGGCGTGTCCGGGTTGTGGGCGGCCGATTCGGCGGCGAGGTCGGCACAGTACCGCGGCTCTCCGCGCTCGAACGCCTCCCAGGCGACCGACGCGTCGGGCTCGAAGCGCGGCACCGTTTCGACGATGTCGGTTCCCTGCGTCGACACCTCGACCGGAACCAGCGCCTCGGCCGTCTCGTCGTGTGCCCAGTAGCCCGCGAGCGGTCGACCGACGATCGCTGTGATGGCGTCGATGACGGACTTGATGACCGACTCGCGGTCCGCAGCAGTCATCACCGTCTCGACGAGCGCACGGGTCTCTTCGATTCGCTCGCGGGTTCGCTCCCGTTCGGTCAGGTCGATGTTGACGCAGGCGAGCCCGCCGTCGGGGAGCACGCTCAGTGCGACCCGCTGGGTGAGCGGTGAGCCGTCTTTCCGCCGGCCGACGAGTTCGCCGTCCCACGTTCCGTCGGCTTCGAGGACCGGAAACACCTCGCGCTCGATGTGTTCGGCGACCGTGTCGTCGTAGAACTGCCGCCAGCTGCCGCCGAGCAGTTCTTCGGCCTCGTCATAGCCGAACATCGTGACGTGCGCCTCGTTGAGGTAGGTGTAGTCGCCCTCCTCGTCGAGTAGCGCGATCCCCGACGGCGAGATGTCCATCGCGGCGGCCTGTCGCTCGAGTCGTTCCTGTCGTTCGAGCCGGTCGGTCGCATCTTGGAACACGCCCACCACGTACGCCGTCTCGCGGTGGGTGACCGTCGTCGACCAGACGTCGACCGGGACGACCTCGCCGTCGCCGCGCTGGATCCGGACCGCCTCTTCTTCGTCTGCGTACACTCGCTGTCGGCGGTCCGTCGGGACCGCGTCGAAGCCCTTTCGACGCTGTGGCTCGTCTCCAGGTGGGTGCAGCTCCGTCTGGTGGGCACCGATGAGTGACGACCGACTCCGCGCGAACAGGCTCGTCGCCGCCTCGTTGACCGCCACGACGGTACCCGTCTCGGCCTCGGCGACGATCAATGCGGACGGCGCCTCGATGGCCATCCGGGCGAGGAAGTTGCCCGCGTCGTCGCGAGGCGTGATCTGTTCTCGGCTCATCACGCGTTCTCTCCGATACCCACGAGCGTCCCCGTCTTGAGCCTATCGGAGCCGTGATTGCGGGTCTCACCGCCAGGGACGACCCTCGGCGGGGTTTACCGCCAGGGACGACCCTCGGCGGGGTTTACCGCCAGGGACGACCCTCGGCGGGTCACCGCCAGGGACGAGATTCAGCTGTGCGTTCGCCGGCGATGTCGCGGCGCATCGCGGCCGCCGGGTCGTCGGTGTTCGCTATCGCCCACATGAGTTTCACCGTGGCGGTCCCGGGGAGGGTGTCACCGGCCTCGACGACGCCGGCGTCGAGGAGGTCGCGGCCGGTGTCGTACACCCGGTCACAGACCCGCCCGGCGAGACACTGGCTCGTCATCACGACGGTCGTCCCGTCCGCGACGAGCGACTCGAGACGCGGGATCAGGTCGGTGTGGACGTGGCCCAGTCCGGTGCCCGCGACGACGACGCCGTCCATGCCGTCGAGGTACGACCACGCGTCCGGGTCCATCCCGGGCGTGAACCGAACGAGCTCGACGTCGACGGCGAGGTCGGGGGCGATGGTCGGGTCCGCGTCGGTGTCTCGTGGCGTCGGCTCGCGGTTCCACGCGATCGCCTCGGTCGCGACCGCCCCGTCGCTCCCGGCCTCGGCCGCCCGCTCGTAGTCCACCGTCCCGAGCGGCTTCGCACCGACGGTCTCGAAGGCGTCGCGTCTGGAGGTGTGGTTCTTTCTGACGCGGGTGCCACGGTGGAGCGCACAACGGTCGTCGTTCGGCGTCGCGTGCATGCACACGAGCGTCTCCGCGTGGTCGGCCTTGGCGGCCTCGACGGCACACACCGCGTTCATCACGTTGTCAGAAGAAGGGCGATCCGCAGAGCGCTGGCTCCCGGTGAAGACGATCGGCACCGGCACGTCGAGGACGAACGAGAGCGCGGACGCCGAGAACTGCATCGTGTCGGTCCCGTGCATCACGACGACGCCGTCGGCACCGTCTTCGACCTCCTCGTAGACGGCCCGGGCGAGGTCGCGCCAGATCGCCGGCTCCATGTTCTCGGAGAGGATGTTGGCGACGACGCGGCCGCGGTAGTTCGCTCGCCCGGCGAGCTCTGGGACGGCCCGGAGGACGTCTTCGGCGTCGAACCGGGCCGTGACGGCCCCCGTTCGGTAGTCGACCGTCGAAGCGATCGTTCCGCCCGTCGAGATGAGCGCCACCGTGGGGAGGTCGTCGTCGAACGTGATCTCGCTCGACTCGGTCGCACCGGCCGCGTCGTCGACGGCGCGCGCACCGGGCTCGATCACCTCGGTCGTCGCCGCCGCACGGTCGATGCCGACGTTGTACCCGCCGTCGAGCTTGAGCACGAGGTGCTCGTCGGTCGTCGACGGCAACACCACCCCCTCGTTCGTGACGTCGCCGCGCTCGGCGCGAACGCGATCGCCTGGTTGCATACGCGCCGCTTCCCCGGCCGCGGACTTGAATCCAGCCGTTCGCACTCGGGACACGCGGCCGTCGCGGATGGGTCGGTTCCGTCGTGTCGTCACTCAGGTCGGGAGGTCGGCGTCGGGACCGACGACTCGATCGGGAGTCGGCGGTGCCTGCCAGTCGGTCGTCCGCTCGAGTAGCTGTACCACGATACCGCCGGTAGCCCCCCAGACGAGGTAGCCGTCGACGTGGAAGAAGTGGAGTCGGTGTGGGTCCCCGTCACGACCGACCCTGCGCTCTGACTCGTAGTTCGTCGGGTCGGTGAACGCGTCGACCGGGAGCACTACGACTTCTGCAACCTCCGATTCATCCGGGACGTACTCACGGTCAGGTGCGACGCCGACGAACGGTCTTACCGCGTAGTCGCTGGTCGTGGTCACGTCGTCGATACGCCCGAGAACGTCGACTTCCGTGGGTCTGAGGCCGATCTCTTCGTGGGCCTCGCGCAGCGCGGTATCGCTCAGGGAGGCGTCCGACGGCTCGCGTCCGCCTCCGGGAAAGCTCATTTGTCCAGGGTGGCGCCCGAGGTGTGCGGCCCGTTTGGTAAACAACAGGTGGGCCTCGCCGTCGCGCGCGACAACCGGGGCGAGCACGGCCGCCTCACGGCGTGCCGCAGCAGACGCGGGGGTGTGCCGACGAATCCCCGACAGGTCCATACCGGGAGGTATGCTTCGGAGGGCGTTAACCTTTCTCCGCAGCTTCTGTGCCGTGTGGTGGCTTACCCAAATAGAGGAGAGAGCCCACGGCTTCATCGTGATTACTGCGAGTCTTTACCGCCACGACGACTCCCGTCGGTGGTGAGACCCACTGACCCGCCGTCTTTCGACGCCGTCGATGAACTATTCGCAGTACTCACTATCAGTCGGGGGCTGATGACAGCGGTTGAGTACAGGTGGATGTGTGATGGTCGGCTCGTTGTGGCGTTCGGCTCGTTGTGACGAACACGACTGCGCGACACCCGGGCGCTTCTTCCCGCCACACCCTCCCCAATACGCATGTGGCGGTGGTAGTGCACCCAACACGACCGCGCGACACACGGACACCAATTAGCCACGCCCTCCCCAGCCGATTCGCATCGGTGCCTGCGGCACCTCGCTCATCCCTCGCACGCGCTCGTGAGCACGCCTTCGGCGACTCACGAGGCGCGCGCCACCGCAGCGATGAAGGATACGCTGTGCGTTTTTTGCGCACGTCTGCCGGGCTGCTCAGTCGTCGTCTGCTGGTGGTGACGGACCACCCGAGGTATCCTGATCGGTGGGTGGTGCCGGCCCGTTCAGCGGATCCTCGTCGGACACCGAGTCAGCGTTCGGTGACTCCTCCGCGTCGGCCGACAGCTCGTCGGCCGCCGACTCGCCCGCTGTCTGCTCGTCGCCGAACTGCGGTGGGTGGTACGTGTAGAGGTAGCCGTCGTGGACGACGTAGTACGCCGGATCATCCGGGTCGTCGACGACGCTGTTGTCGGTGTCGATGGCGAAGTCGACGAGGGCACCAAGCGACGTCGCCTCAGCACGCGGGAGGTCGAATGCGGTCTCCGGCAGCCGAATCGGCGAAATCCACTCGTCGAAGTCGCGTCGATCCTCCTCGTATGCGAGTCGCTCCTGTTCGGCCACAGAGAGTCGCAGGAACTCCTGCTGGCGCGCAATCACGAGCCCAGCGAGTCCGACAAGCGGGACCACGAGAAGCGTCACACCCCCGGCTCGCTGGGGCAGTGATGGCGGCGGCTGCTCGACCGTGACCGTCTGTGTCGTGTTGTACTCCTCACGGAGCGTTCCAACCGAGGTCGGTCGGTACGTCCCGCTATCGAACGCGACCGGGAGCGTGTGCGTCGTCGTCTCCTCGACCCTGTCGCCGTTGACCGTGCCCGTTACGCCGACCGTTGCTCGGACGATCCCCTCGGGCTGTCCCGGTGGATTCCCGAGCTGCTCGTCTATCGCTGTCGACCGAGTCACCGTCTCGTTCATATCGAGGGCGAACGGAACGCGTACCGACTCGCCCGGTTCGAGTGACTCGGCTGCGGTCGCCGTGAGCGGTTGACTGGTCTGCCAGATGACCGTCGTCGTGTCTCGGCGCTCCTCGGTGCTCTGTAACACGAACTCGAGTGACACTGTCCCGTTCAACTCACCCGACCCAGCGAGCCCTCGCGTGTCACCGACGTCGTAGCTGAACACGTATGCACCGGTGAATTCTGGTGCGATCTCCGTCAGATAGATCGACCGATTCGAGAGCGTGGTGTCGACGGGGTAGACGTCGTTCGGCTCCGTCACCGTCGCCGCGTGTGTGAACTGGCCAGTGGTCTCCCAGTCGGTGACGGTTCGCTGCTCGGTCGTCACCTCGGGGCCGGTATGGGTTGCGTACGTCGTCCACCCGCCTGCCAGCGCGAGGAGGAGACAGACGGCGATAGCGACCGTGAACTGTCCGTGAAGAAGCGCGCGAAGCCGAAGCAGCCAATTGGACATCGTGGGCGACACCTCACGACTCGTGGAATTTGTTATAGCGCTGCTACCAGCAGAAGGAGCCGTCTACTCGTGCGTGACCGACCTCACTGATCGTCGGCAGAGCGTCGGCGAGAGCGACCCAACAGCGAGACGCTCCGTTCACGGACACGGTCCCGGACGCGACCCTGTCCGATGAGCCAGATCCCAAGCGCGTAGAACGCGCCCCCAACGAGCCCGTCGATCGCGAGGACCGGAGCGAGTGGATGTATCCCGTAGAGTGCATCGAGGACGGGACGCGGGAGGATTGCGGTGTATCGGTGCTCTCCGAGGTACCGTCTACGATCATCCGCCCCGTCCGGTGGACGGACAGTCACGGCCACCTGCTCGGTCGAACGCGGTGGAATGGTAAGCCGCGTTGGGGTCGCTGCAATCTGCTCGCTCTTCGGCTCGAGATACACGGCCATCGGAATAGACGCGCTGTTGGAGACGTGGAGGGTCGCCGATTCGGTCTCGAGTTGGACCGTCTGGAACTCGTGGGTGGTTGCGGGGCCGACCATCCCGGCGGTCGTCGCCGCGACAAGAAGCAGCATCAAGACACCAACGAGCACTCGTGGATTCGACCCATCATCGCGACGTCGTGTGCGTGTGCGCGACTTCTCGTTCGTCGTCGATTCATTCCACACGTCTACGGCGTACACGCCGAACAGGAGGAGGGACGCGAGCGTGGCGAGCCCCTGTGTACCGAGGAGGAATCGCGATCCGACGAGTCCAGCGAGGCGATACTGTGTCGTCTCGAGCACCGATTGGCTCCCTGTGACGAGGTGCCCGAGCCCGGGGATTGGGACGACCCACCCACCGACCTGCAGGGCCGTCGCGACAATCTGTGCGTCGCGGACCGGCGGCTCAGCCGAGCCAGATTGGTCGGTGATCGGGTTGTTGTCGCCTTTGGTGATGTAGCCCTGTTCGGTCGTGCCGACGACCCGATGCGTCGTGAGCTCCCCGCCGTGAAGTACCTCGGCGCGAAAGGTGATCACGTCGCCAGTCGTCACCGGACCCGAGACGGCCGCCGGCACCGCGACAAAGCCGTCGTTCGGTGCGAGCGTCGGGGCCATACTTTCTGTCGTCACGTATCCAAGTACTACCGGCTGACCGAGCCACGCGCTGAGGAGGAGTCCGAGGAACGCGACGACGATGGCAATAGTCACGACGCGCGAGAGCGCCCGCTTGAGTGTCATCACGTGGGCGCTCGAAGACGCGCGGTGTAAGTACGCGCAGACTACCCGCAGCCGACCGACGAGTTGGTGAAATAACCGGAGGGGAATGTCTCGTCAGAGGTGGTGATTGTTCACTCTTCGGGGTCGTGATC
>ERZ1034543.265-NODE-265-length-13711-cov-48.120021_pt1 | contig 13711 bp, 8 predicted proteins | sample MGYA00520654_ERZ1034543 | MGnify/ENA primary metagenome ERZ1034543 (study PRJEB33760, sample SAMEA4777712) | hypersaline lake metagenome | biome: hypersaline environment; feature: brines | place: Spain | collected 2012-08 | depth 0 m ... | reverse complement strand
CGGTCGACCGCCTCCGCGTCGACCCGCGGGTCGTCCGCGGCGGCCAGATCGGCGAGCGCGTCGAGAGTCGCCGGCCCCGCGCCGGCGATCGCCGGGTGCGGCTCCAACGCGTCGGCGACCGCATCGAGGTCCACCCGCGAGTGGAACGTCTCCGGCGTGACGCCCTCGACGCGCAACAGCCGGTCGACGACGTCGCGTCTGGCGGCCTGTAACTCCACGTGCGTCCACAGCTCGAACCCCAGCTTGTACGGGTTGAGCCCGGGCGAGCCCAGCACCCGCGACATGTGGTCGGCGTACGTGAGGAACTCGTCGGGACCGGCGAAGCCCTCTCCGCCCATCATGAGTGACTCCCAGTACGTGGCCCATCCCTCGTTGAGCACCTTCGTCTGCTTCTGGCCGGCGAAGTAGTACGCCTCCTCGCGGAGGGCATCGATCACGGTGGTCTCCCACGGCTCGCGGTCGACCGCCCGGCCCGTCTCCGCGTCGTAGCGCTTGCCGTGGTCGCGGACGAACGCCAAGACGTCGGCCCGCGGATCGTCGGGCTCCACGCCCGCGGCGTGCTCGTCGAGCCACGCCTCGTCGAACACCTCCGATTTGACCGCCTCGGAGAGGCCGAGCTCGTCGATCTGTGCTTCGATCGCGGCCGCGTCGTCCGGCGTCTCCTCGGCCACGTCGGCCGCGACGTCCGGCTCGTCGGCGGTCCTGGCGGCGTCGATCGGACTGTGCTGGTCGATGGTGTCTTCGAGCGTGGAGACCGCGTCTATCAGCCGCTCGACGTCCTCGCGGTCGACGTCCGGGCGCTCGACGATGGCGGCGATGCGGTCGGCGTTTCGTTCGAGCCGCGCGGCCGCGTTCGGGCCGTCTTCACCCCTGTCGGCGTACAGTCCGAACCACTCGTTGTTCGCGAAGAAGTCGGCGTGCGCCTCGACGTGAGTGATGACGGCCTTCTGGTCGGCCGTCGTGTTCGACTCCTGGAGGAAGGCGTGGCTCGGGTCGTCGTTGTTGACGATCTCGAACGCCTTGCCGAGCCCGTGGCGGTCCTGTTTTTGTTGTCGCTCGTAGTTCATCCCCCAGCGCCAGTGCGGGTACCGGCGCTGGAACCCACCGTACGCGATGAGCTCGTTCATCTCGTCGTGGTCGACGACCCAGTACCGAACCGGGTACGGCTCGAGTCCGAGCCGCTCCGCGAGCTCGCGTGCGGCTGCCGCCGGCTCGTCGAGGGTCGCCGCCTCTCGTTTCGCTTCGATTCTGTCGTCTCTCATGGGTCGTAGTCGATCATCGGCTCACTCGTTCGCGTCCTCCGTGCTGAGGATCTCGGCGATGGCGTCGGTGACGTCCTCGGGCCCGGAGACCCGCGCGACCGCGACGTCGTCGGCGTCGCCGAGCGCCCGCTCGACCTCGTCCGCGTGGCGGGCGTTCGGTGCGGTGCCGCCGGGCTGGGTCTCCACGTACGCGTGGAGGTTGGCGTCTATCGACCGCATCATCGGGATCACGGCGCTCGTCGTGTCGTCGCTCGCGTTCTCGGAGTCGCCGGCGGCGAACACGTATCGGTTCCACTCGCTGTAGGGGTACTCCTCGAGGATCTCCTCGACGAGGCGGTAGGCGCTCGATATCTGCGTCCCGCCGCCCGACTGCACGCCGAAGAACGCCTCGCGGTCGACCTCCCACGCCTCCGCGTCGTGGACGACGTACCGGAAGGCCGCCTCGTCGTACTTTCCGGTCAGGTACCAGTCCATCGGCGTGAACACCCGCTCGACGAGTTCGCGTTTGTCAGCGCGCATCGAGCCCGAGGCGTCACGGACGTTCACGACGACGACGTTTCGCTCGTGTCGTTCCGTCACCTCCGGGTGCCGGAAGCGCTCGTCGTCGCGCCGGAACGGCACGCGTTTCAGGCCGTCTCGTCGGATCCGCTGGGTCACCGGCTCGCGGTCGACCGCGGCCTCGAGCGCCCCGAAGTCGGCCCAGCGGTTGAGCGCCGCCACCGGCTCCCCGTGCTCCGTCTCGAGCGACCGCGCCGCGTCCGCGATCCACGCACGCGAGACTGGGATCCCCTCCTCGCGCGCCCAGGTGAAGACGTCGTCGACGCCGGCGCCCGCGACGAACAGCCCCTCGCGGACGTACGACTCGTCGAAGTCGGTCGCGAGGTGACGCGTCAGCCCTCGCTTGAAGAACTCGTCGACGTCGAGGGTGCCACGCGGTCCCGACCGCGCCGTGTCGGTGAAATCGCCCTCTACCTCCTCGACGACGCGTTTCCCCTTCGGCTCGAGGTCCAAGCCGAGCTCCTCGTCGAGCTCGCGGGCGAACTCCTCGGGGTCCATCTCGTAGTACTCGTGGTCGCCGCCCTCCGCGCCCGGGTCACCCGATTCGTCGCCGTCGGCAGACTCGTCGCCGTCGGCATCGGGTTCTACGTCGACCGGCTGCCCGGGCTGGGGCTGTCCGCCGTCTCCCTGGCCGACGCCGCCGGCGTCGCGGCGGTCGTACTCGAACGACGGGAGGTCGACGATCTTGATCGGGATGCGGACGCGGTCGGGTCCGGAGCCACCGAGGTTGCCCTGGGTGATGAACTCCGTGAGGTCCTCGCGACGCGCCTCGCCGATCTCGCGGAATCGCTCGCGGTCCGACGAGAGTCCCATCAGCGATCACCTCCGCCGCCGTCGGTTGCGAGGGCCGCCCACTCGTCACGGGCCGAACGCATCACGGCTCGGCTCGTCAGCTCGGCGGACGCCCGGCTGTAGCCGCGCGCCTCGAGCCGGTCGAGCGTCGCGGCCTTCACCGACGCGGTCTCGGTGTCGGCGGGCGGGTCGGCCCACTCTGCGGGGTCGAGATCCGGGAAGCGCCGCTTCAGGTCGGCGAGGTCCTTCGACGCGAGCACCGCCTCGAGCTCGGGGATCGCGTCGAGGTCGACGTCGTCGACGCTGAACTCGTCGCCCCGGTTTCGCCAGGCGTAGCGGGTGAGCGCACGGATGACCTCCTCGCGTCGGAACGCGACCACGTCGCTGCCCGGCTCCGTCCCGCGGTAGTCGCGCTCGTCGAACCGACCGAGCGTCTCCGTCTCGAACACCTTCATCGCCAGCGCGTCCGGCTCGGTCGGCCCGCGGTCGGTCTCGACCGGCTCGCCGGCGTCCCACGCGTGTACGTGTTCGACGTACTCTGCGACGGTCTCCGTCGAGACCCGTTCGGCCGCCAGCGCGGCGTCGACGACGTCGGCTCGCTGTTGCTCGCGCACGGCGTCTTCGACCGGCGCGAGCCGGCTCTCGAACTCGGCCGCCTCGGCGCGAGAGAACACCGGTGCGTCGGTGAGCCCGTCGGCCATCGCCGTCAGCACGTCCCCGGGCGTGACGACCCGCTCGACCGGCAGCGTCGGGTGGCTCCGGTCGGCGTCGGTGCTCAACACGGCTGCGATCCGGTCGCGCGTGTACGTGACCGGGATCCCCGTCCGCCCGTCGTCACCGCCGAGGTCGACGTCGTCGACGGTCAGCCGCTCGCCGTCACGACGGACCTCGCCGGTCTCGTAGAGCGTCGCCTTCTCGACGAGGTCGACGTCGTTCGGCAGCGTCTCGGCGTCGAGACGGGTGACGACCGCGTACAGCGCCGCCGCGCCCACCGCGTGCGGGGCGAGCTCCCGGTCGCGTTTCGAGCCGTCGTCGTCGCGAACCGTGAGCGTCAGCGCCGCCCGGGCGTGCTCGGTCGCGCCGTGGCCGCCACCGGCTCGGGCGTCGTCAAGCGGCTCGTCGGCGACCCACTCGTCGTCGGGTCGTCCGTCGCCGAGTCGCTCGTCGCCGGCGTTCCGAGGTGACCGGTCGTCGTCGGCACCGGGCACCGCGTGCTCGCCGGCGACCTCCCGGCGGAGCAGGGCGGCCTCTAGCCGTCGGTTCGTGAGGTACCGGAACTCGTGGCGGGTGAGCCGTCGCTTCAGCGCCTTCAGCGGGTCGGCGTCCTCTCGGTCGGCGTACTGGTCGAGCTCGGCCTCGAGGTCGGGGTTCGAGATGACGATGAGCTGCGTGTCGAGGTCCATGCCGATCCCCGTGTCGAGTTTCACGCGGCGCTCGTCCGGGACGTTGAGCAGCCGTCGAAGGAGGTCACCGTGCTGGCTCGCGTCCTCGACGACGGTCGCCACGCCGTTCCCCTGTGAGAGCACGCCGTCGTAGCTGAACGCCTGCGGATTCTTTCGGCCACGGGAGTCGAGCTCGCGCACCATCCCGCCCATCCACGAGCCGACGAGTCGTTCTTTGGGCGTCCCGTCGTCTTCGGCGTGGAGCACCCCGATCCCCCGGCCGACGTCGACGACGTAACTCGTCACCCGGAGGTGGTCGCGGTCGGTGATCGCCGAGAACCGGTCGCGACGTCCCTCGTCGCGGTACACCGACTCGAGGCGGTCGTACGCCTCGCGGCTGAACGGGTCGAGTTCGACCTCGGTCGGGATCGACGCGTCGTCGTCGACCGCCGACGCGATCGACTCGCGCACAGCGGCCGGGAACACGGACAGCGGGTTCGACTGGACGGGACTCCGATACCACGCCGCGGCGTCGCCGCCGTCGCCGTACGAGAGCGACCGGTCGCCGGTGCCGGCTCCGGTGACGTTCCACTCGACGGTGTACCGGCGGCCCTCGTCCGTCCGGGAGAACGCCCGAAGGCCGTTCACCAGACACCGCTTGAACTCCGACTTGCCGGTCGCGGTGGGGCCGTCGATCCAGACGATGGTCTCGTCGTTACCGCGGCCCGCGGCGGCCGCCCGGAGGTCGTCAACGAACGCGTTGAGCGCGGCCGTGTTCCCCAACACCGCGTGCTCCCCGTCGTTTGGTGGGTCGTCGAAGAACCGGTAGCGCTCCAGGGTCTCGCCTCGTTCGCGTACCGTGCGCGTCCCCTGTGACTCGATGGCCGCGAGCAGGTACCGCGCCCCCGAGGCGGCCGCGAGCGGGTGCTCGAGGACGCGGTCGACGTACGACTCGAGGCTCATCGGCGGGTCGTACGCCCCCCTGAGCCGCTCGTCTGCGGCCCGACAGAACGCGGCTCCGTCCGGGTCGTCGCCGACCGCGTGGCGGTCGGTCATGGGTCGCTCCCCGGCCGCGGCCCTCCGGCCGCCGGCCGACGCGGTCGATCAGTCACCGTTCTCCTCCATCTCGGCGCGGGCCACCGCGGCCCCCGCGTACTCGAGCACCTCGCCGGCGCCGGCCTCGGAGTAGCCTCGATCGACGAGCGCGTCGACCCACGCGCTGTGTTCCGTCTCGTCGAGGTCGGTCGCCGACACTAGCGCCGAGAAGTTGATGTTGTGTTTTTTGTCCTCCCACAGCTTGCGCTCTAAGGCGCGACGGAGCCGGTCGTTCTCCTGGGGGTCGAACCCGCGTCCCTCGCGGGCGCGGCGGGAGACCCAGTTCGACACCTCCTGTCTGAAGTCGTCTTTGCGGTCCGAGGGAACGTCGAGCTGTTCTTCGACCGCCCGGAGGAACGTCTCGTCCGGCTCGGTCTCTCGGCCGGTGAGCTCATCGTTCACCGTCGCGTCGTCGATGTACGCCATCACGTGGTCCATGTACTTCTCGCCCTGCCGGCGCAGCTCGTCGACGTCGTACGCGAGCGCGTGTCTGACGTCGTCGATCGCGCGGTCGCGGTACTCCTCGCGAACGACCTCGAGGAGCCGCTGGTAGCGGTCGAGGTCGCCGGCCGCGATAGAGCCGTGACTGTCGAGGTTCGCCTCGAAGTGGTCGAACACCGACAGCGGCGAGAGGTACGACCGGTCGCGGTGGGTGGCGTCCATGATCGCCTCGGCGATCTCGTCGCCGACGAACCGCGCCGAGACGCCGTCCATCCCCTCGCTCACGTCTGCCTGGGCCGCGGCGTCCTCACGGAGCTTCCGGCGGTCGATCTCCTCGTCTTCGAGCTCGCCGTTGTACACCTTCGCCTTCTCTAAGAGACTCACCGTCTCGTCGGTCGGCTCTTCGAGTCTGGTGAGCACGCCGAAGAGCCCGGCCATCTCGAGGGTGTGCGGCTCGACGTGAACGTTCGGGACGTCCGCGTTGGCGAGCATCTTGCCGTAGATCTCGGCTTCGCTCTCGTACTCTAAGACGTACGGGTAGTCGATCCGCTTCGTGCGGTCGTTGAACGCCTCCATCTTCTCGTCGCCGGTCTTCTCGCGGTACTCCGGCATGTTCGTCCGGCCGACGATCACCTGGTCGATGTCGATCCGCGGGTTGTTCTTCGGTTTGATCGTCGACTCCTGCGAGGCGTGGAGGAAGTCGTAGAGGAACTCGCGTTGGAGTTTCAACAGCTCCTCGCCGGAGAAAAGCCCGCGGTTGGCGTTACAGAAGGCGCCGGCGTAATCGAACGCCCGCGGGTCGGACTCGCCGTAGACGGCGAGTTTCGCGTAGTTGACGTCGCCGGTGAGTTCGGTCTCGTCTTGATTCTTCTTGTCTTTCGGCTCGAACGTCTCGATACACTCGCGACGGTTCTCGCTGGCGACGAGCCGAATCACCTCGACGTGGTTCGACATCACCGCCGCCAGGTCGTCGTCGTAGTGGGCCAACAGCTCGTTCAGGTAGAACTCGGAGGCGGGGTCCGGATGCTGGTCGTTCCGCAGCGTGTACGGCGCGTCGAGCGCCTCGTTGAGGTCGTCGAGGATCGCCTCCCGCTGGGGTCGCGGCACCAACACCAGTGGGTCCTGGTTCATCGGCGACCGCACCACGTCGTCGTCGGGATCTTGGTCGTCGATCACCGATCGGAGGTCGGTCCACCGGAACGTGTACATCCGGCCGGCGTCTTCGCGCGTGTACGCCTCGAAGTAGCGACGAACGAGGTAATCGAAGTGTGACTTCCCGGAGCCGACCGGACCCAACAGCAGCTTGATCCGCTTTTCGGGACCGAGCCCGCGCGCGCCGGATTTCACCTTGTTGACGAACTCGTGGATCGCCTCGTGGACCTCACGGCCGTAGAAGACGTTCTCGCCGTCGTGGAGGGGGTCGTCTGCCGCCAGTGCGTACTCGACGACCCCGCGTTCGTCGTCGTAGCGGGTGCCGTAGTGGTCGAACATGTCTGCGACCCGCTGGTGGGCGTTGCGGGCGATCGTCGGGTCGTCGTACAGCGTCTCGAGGTACCAATCGAACGAGCGAGCTTCCCGGAGATCGTCCGGCACCTCCGTCTGGTACTCCTCGCTGAGCCGTTCGAGCGTTTGTCTGTCTGCCATCGTATCACGTTGCTCGGGCGGGACTGCGCGCGGACGCCGGCAGCAGAGACGCATCGCTTTGCGTCCCAACACCACGACTCCCGGCCGTACGCCGGGCACCAACACGCCGCCGTCCTCGTCTCGGCCCGCGACCGAGGCTAGTCGTGTCAGAGGGACTCACACGGATAAGGATGTCGCCCGGTATCACGGCGCAATCCGGCGATTTTCCCCGCTACTCGCGCACCTGGCTACGGTGGCGATTCGCGGCTCCTCGACCCGACTCGCGGGCGTTTTGCCGATCGAGTTCGGCCGTCGTGGTGGCTCGTCGCCCCCCGATCCGCTCAGTCGCCGATCGACTCCAGCCACAGTCGGGCGAGCACCGGCAGGTGGTCGGACGGGTACCGCCCCCGGTCGTCACGGTCGGCGAGCGTTCCGAAGGCCTCGACGTCGACGGCCGGCGAGACGAGCGCGTGGTCGATCCGGCGGTTCTCGATCAGCCCGGCGTAGTCGGTCAGGCTGGTCCGCGGGCCGTGGCGAACGGTCGCGGCGGCGGCCGCGTCTCGCAGTCCTCCGTCGGTCAGGACCGCGTGCGGCTCCGACCCCGGCGTGCAGTTGAGGTCACCGACGAGGACGACCGGCGGCGTCTCTTCTGTGTCAGCCACGTCCGCTCCGTCGTCGGCCGCGAGAGACGGCACTCGGCTGTCGAGCAACCGTGCAGACTCGACGCGTGCGCGTGCGCTAACGTGGTCGAAATGCGTGTTGGCGACGAGGAACGACGCACCGTCGTCCGCCGCGTCCCCAGCTGCCGGCCGAACCCGTGCCCAGGTGGCGATCCGCGGATGAGCAGCGTCCCACCCGGCCGACGGCTCGTCCGGTGTCGGCGAGAGCCAGAACGTCCCGTGGTCGGCGACCGCCCAGCGGTCGGCTCGCACCCCGATCGGACAGCTCTCTCCCTCGTCGCCCGGCTCTCTCCCCCGCCCGACGAGGGTGTACGCCGAGAGGCGCTCGCGGAGGTCACGCCGCTGGTTCGGCAACACCTCCTGGAACGCCACGACGTCCGGCCGGTGGAACCGGACCACGTCGGTCACCCCCTCTCGCCGCTCGTGCCAGGCGTCGTGGACGTCGTGTCGATTGTCGTAGCGGACGTTGTAGCTCAGCACCCGAACCCGGCTCATTGCCGGTACCTCACGCGCAGCCGAATTAAACCACACGACACGTCGGACGCCACGGCGTCGCCCGCCGGCGGCCGAACGTCGGACGATTTTAATCGGCTGCACGCCCTACGCTGTGTCGATGACGCGCTCGTCGACGCGGCACGCCGACCCGGAGCACAACCCCTACGTCGAGGAGCCACTCCCGTCGTTCGATCCCATCGAGTCGCTGTCAGAGACCGACGCGACGTGGCAGGCGCGACAGCTCCGGGCGGCGATCCGCGAACACGACACCCGGTACTACGTCGAAGCGGACCCGCTGGTGAGCGACGAGGCGTACGACCGGCTCTTCGACCGCCTCCGCGAGCTCGAAGACGCCTTCGACGTGCCGACGGAGCGGTCGCCCACCCGCCAGGTCGGGGGCACCCCGGTCGACGAGCTGGTGTCGGTCGAACACGTCGCGCCGATGCGCTCTATCGATAGCGCGAAGGACGCCGACGCGGTCCGGGCGTTCGACGAGCGGGTCCGTGACGGCCTCGCCGACGCCGGCTTCGACCCCGACGACCGCCAGTACGTCTGTGAGCCGAAGTTCGACGGGCTCTCGATCGAGGTGGTGTACGAGGACGGCGAGTACGTCCGCGCGGCGACCCGCGGCGACGGCGAGGTGGGCGACGACGTCACAGAACAGGTACGGACGATTCGAGCGATCCCCGGCCAGCTCAGAGGCGATCCCCCGGCGCAGTTGGTCGTCCGCGGCGAGGTGTACATGCCCCACGAGGCGTTCGAGGCGTACAACCGAACCCGTCGTGAACGCGGCGAGGAGCCGTTCGCGAACCCCCGAAACGCCGCAGCGGGAACCCTCCGCCAGCTCGACCCGTCCGTCGTCGCTGAACGCCCGCTCGACGCGTTCTTCTTCGACGTGCTCGCGTGGGACGCCGGCGCAGACGGCCCCGACCGCCCCGACACCAACTGGGACCAACTCGCGGCGTTCGACCGATTCGGCCTGCCACGGACCGACCGGGTCGAGCTCGTCGACGACATCGCCGCCGCGATCGACTATCGTGACCGAACGCTCGCGGACCGTGACGGGCTCTCGTACGGCATCGACGGCGTCGTGATCAAACTGAACGACCGGGAGACCTGTGCGGCGCTCGGCGCCACCGCGCGGGCTCCGCGCTGGGCGTTCGCGTACAAGTTCCCGCCGCGCACCGAGACGACGACCGTCGAGGCCATCACCGTCCAGGTCGGGCGCACGGGCCGGCTCACCCCCGTCGCCGAGCTCGACCCGGTCGCCGTCGGCGGCGTCACGGTCTCGCGCGTCTCGCTGCACAACCCGGCCGAGATCGAGGCGCTCGGCGTCGACGTCGGCGACCGCGTCCGCGTTTACCGCGCGGGCGACGTGATCCCGTACGTCCCGGAGGTCGTCGAGCATCGAAACGAGGGAAGCTACGACTTCCCCGAGACGTGTCCGGTCTGTGGCGCGCCGGTCGAGCGCGAGGGGCCGCTCGCGTTCTGCTCGGGCGGGCTCGGCTGCCCCGCCCAGCTGGAGCGGGCGGTCGAACACTGGGCTCGCCGCGACGCCCTCGACATCGAGGGACTCGGCTCCGAACGGGTCGAGACGCTTCGTGCGGAGGGACTCGTCGAGTCGCTCCCGGACCTGTACGACCTCTCCGTCGCGGACCTCGCCGCGCTCGACGGGTGGGGTGAGACCAGCGCACAGAACCTGATCGACTCACTCGAGGAAAGCCGAGCGCCGCCGCTCGACCGATTCCTCGCTGGCCTCGGCATCCCCGAGGTCGGTCCGACCACGGCCGACGCGCTCGCCCGCGCGTTCGGCGACCTCGACACTCTTCTCGCGGCCGACGAGGAGACGCTTCAGGCCGTCGACGACGTCGGACCGACCGTCGCGGCGTCGATCCGGTCGTTCCTCGACGCCGAGGAGAATCGCGCGGCGATAGACCGGCTTCGCGAGCGCGGGGTGGAGCCGCAGCCGGTCGAGACCGAGGGTGGCGACGCACTCGACGGGCTGACGTTCGTCTTCACCGGGTCGCTGTCGACGACGCGGAACGAGGCGCAGTCGCTGGTCGAAGCGCACGGCGCGAACGCGACCTCGAGCGTCTCCGGCAACACAGACTACCTTATCGCCGGGGAGAATCCGGGTCGGTCGAAACGACAGGACGCCGACGCCGAGTCCGTCCCGGTGCTCGACGAGGAGGCGTTCGCCGAGTTCCTCGCCGACCACGACATCGCCTGGCCGCCGACGGAGTGAGCCGGAGCCGTCACCGTCGAGCGAGCCACAACCCTTTATTGGAAGCCGCGGAAGTCGGGGGTATGACCGCCATCGAGCTGCGCGGCGTGCGCAAGGAGTTCCCCGGCGTCACGGCCGTTCGCGACCTCGACCTCACCGTCGAGACGGGCGAGGTGTACGGGTTTCTCGGCCCGAACGGCGCGGGCAAGTCGACCACCATCGACGTCGTCCTCGATCTGGTCCGGCCGACCGCGGGGACGGTGCGCGTCCTCGGCCGTGACCCCGCCACGGAGAGCGTGGCGATCCGCCGGGACACCGGCGTCCTCCCCGACGGCTTCTCGGTGTACGGCCGGCTCTCTGGCCGCCGGCACGTCCAGTTCGCGGCCGACTCGAAGGCCGTCGACGCGGACGTCGACGCCGTTCTCGAGCGGGTCGGTCTGGCGGACGCGGCCGACCGCGCCGCCGGCGACTACTCGAAGGGGATGCGCCAGCGGCTCGCCCTGGCGATGGCGCTCGTCGGCGAGCCGGACCTCCTCATCCTCGACGAGCCCTCAGCGGGGCTCGACCCGGCGGGCGTCGTGCGCATGCGCGAGATCGTGACCGCGGAGGCCGAACGCGGGGCGACCGTCTTCTTCTCCTCGCACGTGTTGGGGCAGGTCGAAGCCGTCTGTGACCGCGTCGGCATCCTCCGCGCCGGCGAGCTCGTCGCCGAGGACTCGATCGAGGGGCTTCGCGAGACGGTCGGCGACGAGGCGACGCTCGAGGTCACCGTCGACGTGGTGACCGACGCGGTGCAGACGGCCGTCAGCGGGGTCGAGGGCGTCTCACACGTGAGTGCGGCCGACGCGACGCTCACCGTGAACTGTGCGCCCGCACAGAAGACCGCCGTCATCGACGCGGTCGAGGCGGCCGGCGCGCGCGTCGAAGACTTCCACACGCGCGAGGCCTCACTCGAGGACCTCTTTCTGGCGTACACCGAGGGCGAGACGCCCGGGTCCGGCCCCGATGCGTCTGCTACGACGGCCGGATCCCCGGAGGTGAGCGAATGAGCCTCCGCGCAGTGGCGCGCAAGGACTTCCACGACACCGTCCGGTCGCGCGGGATGGTCGCGCTGGTCGGGTTGTTCTCGTTGCTCGTGGCGTTGTTCGCGTACGTCGTGCGACCGCAGGGGGCGGCCGGCCAGTTCGCCACCGAGCTGCTGTTGAGCGCGTTCGTCGGGCCCGTCCTCGTCACCGGACTCGTCCCGCTCGTGGGCGTCGTCGTCGGCTACAACGCGGTGAGCGGCGAGCGTGAGTCCGGTTCGTTGAAGCTGCTGCTCTCGCTGCCGCACTCGCGCGCCGACGTCGTCTTCGGGAAGGTGCTCGGTCGGAGCGCCGCGCTCGTCCTCGCGGTGTTCGCCGGCTTCCTCCTGCCGGCGACGGTGCTCGTCGCGACGCCGGTGCCGTTCAACGCCGGGTCGTTCCTCGGGTACACCGTCTTCGCGGCGGTGCTCGGCGCCGTCTTCGTCTCCATCGCCGTCGGTTGTTCGGCGGCGCTCGCGACCCGCCAGCGGGCGCTCATCGCCGGCATCGGCATCTACGTCGCCTTCGTGCTCCTCTGGGGCTTTTTCACCGGACGCGTACTCGGCGCGTTCCAGGGACCGATCGAGACGCTGCCGGTCACTGTCAGCTCGGTCCGGTCGTTCCTTGACGTCGCCAACCCGACGACGGGCGTCGAGGTGTTGGCGAACGGGTTCCTCGCGGACCAACTCTTCACCGGCGACGCGGTCGACAGACAGGTGTCTGCGGTGTCGATGCTCGTCTTCTGGGCGCTCGCGCCGCCGCTCGCGGGGTTGTGGGCGTTCGACCGCGCCGACCTGTGATCGTGGCTTGCCGCTCGGCCGCTCCCGGTGCCGTCCAGCCGCACCGTTGATACGCCCGCTACGCAAACACCCGTCCATGCACCGACGCCGATTCCTCACGGCCGCTGGACTCGCCGGGACCGGAGTGCTTGCGGGCTGTGCGGGCCGGAGTTCGAGCGATGCGCCCGATACGCCGACCGACGCGGCCGCCGACCTGCGCGTCGAGTCCGTCGCCGAGGGGTTCACGCACCCGTGGAGCCTCGCGTTCCTTCCGGACGACGGCGTGCTCGTAACCGAGCGCCCGGGCGAACTGTCGCTGCTCGACCGCTCGACCGGCGCGGTCCAGTCGATCGACGGCGTCCCGACCGTCGACGCCCGCGGGCAGGGCGGGCTCCTCGACGTCGCGCTCGGCCCGGCGTTCGCCGAGACCGACCTCGTCTACCTCACGTACGCGGCCGCGAACGACGCCGGGGCGACGACGACCCACGTCGGACGCGCTCGACTCGACCGTGAGGCCGCCCGCCTCGAAGGGTTCGACGTCCTCCACGCCGCGACGCCGTTCGTCGACTCGACGGGCCACTACGGCTCGCGGCTCGCGTTCGACGCCGACGACCGGCTGTACGTGACCGTCGGTGACAGACAGTTCAAGAACTTCGGCCCGGACCACGTCGCTCAGCGGCTCGACTCCGAACTCGGTGTGGTCCTCCGACTCGAAGCGGATGGGTCGATCCCCGACGACAATCCGTTCGTCGACGAGCCGGCCGCAAGCGACGCGATCTACAGCTACGGTCACCGCAATCCGCAGGGACTCACCGTCCATCCGGAGACCGGAGCGCTCTTCGAGAGCGAGTACGGCGAGCAGGACGGCGACGAGATCAACGTGCTTGAGCCGGGCGCGAACTACGGGTGGCCGGTCGCCGACGACGGCTGCACCTACGGTGAGGGTGAGCCCATCGGGGTCGCCCACGAGGACCGCTCGGACGTCGTCGCGCCGATTCACTCTTGGCCGTGTGGCAGTGGTGGATTCCCTCCGGGCGGGATGACGATCTACGCCGGCGAGGCGTTTCCCGAGTGGCGCGGTGACCTCTTCGTCGGCGGACTCGCCTCGCGGTCGATCGCTCACCTATCGCTCGACGGGGAGGCGGTGACGGGCGTCGAGCGGCTCCTCACCGACCGTGACCAGCGCATCCGGACCGTCGCTGAGGAGCCAGAGACGGGGTTCTTCTACGCCGCGGTCGACGCCGCTGACGCCCCAATCCTCCGGATCACGCCGGCGTGAGCGGGACGCCGGCCGCGATCACGCGGTCGCCGCTTCGATC
>ERZ1034543.264-NODE-264-length-13716-cov-6.979211_pt1 | contig 13716 bp, 11 predicted proteins | sample MGYA00520654_ERZ1034543 | MGnify/ENA primary metagenome ERZ1034543 (study PRJEB33760, sample SAMEA4777712) | hypersaline lake metagenome | biome: hypersaline environment; feature: brines | place: Spain | collected 2012-08 | depth 0 m ... | reverse complement strand
ACATCCGGCCTACAACATCCGGCCTGTAACATCGGGATCATCGGCTGCTCCATGCGAGAACCTCAAAAATGCCCGGTTACAGGCCGGTGAAGGGGCGTTTGACTGTTCTGAATAGACTCGCGGCCCGCAAAAGCGGAGCGGAGAAGTGAGTCTCCCTCAACAAGAAAAGCCCCGCTTTCTCTATGAAAGCGGGGCTTCAACAATGCCACCTGGAAGCGGAGCGGGCGATGGGATTCGAACCCACGACCTTCTGCATGGCAAGCAGATGCTCTAGCCGCTGAGCTACGCCCGCATTATAACATCACTGGATGGGACGAAATGACCGTGCACGCGTTCCGTCAAAACCCAATCTTTTTGGATCCTTCGTCGTTTTCGCCGTTCTCCGCCGCTTGCTGCTCGATGGTGAGCGTCATCGTGAGGGGCTCGGCATCTTGCTGTGCCCAAAAGGCACGGCCGGCTTTGTTGTGAGCCAGTACGCTCAGACGCACGCGGCGCGCGCCCAGGCGGTCCGTCCAGTCGCGCACCGCCGCCACGAGCTGCGTCCCCAGTCCCTGGCGCCGGTCGTCGGGGCGCACGTACAGCTCGTCGAGATAGACCTCCGAGCTTTCGGCGTAGATGGGCGGCGGTCCCCACCGGTGCGCCGTCGCAAAGCCCACAATGTCGCCGTCCACCTCGGCCACGTAGACGCGGTACGTCTCGTCGTCGAGCCACATCGGAAAGTCGTTGTTCCAGCGGTCGCGGGCATCTTCGGCGGCCTCGAAACGCTCTTCTTCTTGGCCCTGCTCGTCCAGAAGCTGTGCCCATAGATCCCCCACGGGGTCCTGGTCGGCGGGCTGGGCGCGGCGGACGTTGGGGTAAGACATGGGTGGGGAAAGCGTAAAAGTAGAGAGAGCGGGTGGGGCCTGGCAGGCGAGGGACTACGTTGCGGCGGGCTCCGTCGTGGTGTCGGCCCGCGCCCCGGCCAGGTAGCCCTCTGAGGCCAGCAGCTCGGCGTTGAGGATGGCCCCGCCGGCCGCCCCACGGATGGTGTTGTGCGAGAGGAGGACGAACTTCACGTCGTTCACGGGGCAGTCCTGAATGCGGCCGACGGAAACGGTCATGCCGCCCCCTGCCTTCACGTGCCGCTGGGGCTGAGGGGCATCGGGAGCGTCGAGCACCTGCACGAACGGGTCGGGCCGGCTCGGCAGCGGTTCGGTGACGGCCGGCGCTTCGTAGTGGCGCAGCGCCTCGGCCACAGCCTCGGCCTCCACCTCGCCGCGGAAGCGCACCGAGGCGCACGCCAGGTGGCCGTTGCGGACCGGCACGCGCGTACATTGGGCGCTCAGGGTCAGGGTTGCCGGGGCAATTTGGTCGCCGTCCAGCGTCCCGAGAATCTTGCGCGGCTCCGTCGCCAGCTTGTCTTCTTCCCCGCCGATGTGCGGGATCACGTTGCCCACCGCGTCGAGCGACGGCACGCCCGGGTAGCCTGCACCGGAGAGGGCCTGCAGCATCGTCACCTGCACCGCCTCCACGTCGAATGCGCCCATGAGAGGCCGCAGCCCGCAGATGAGCCCGGTGGTAGAGCAGTTGGGATTCGTGACGATGAAGCCGCCCGCGCTCCACTCTTGCGTGTCAATGAGCGCCAGGTGCCCAGGGTTGACCTCCGGGATGAGGAGCGGCACACGCTCGTGCATGCGATGGTTTTTGGCATTGGACACTACCGGGACGCCCGCGGCCGCGAAGGTGCGTTCAATCTCGCCCGCGACCGAGGAGTCGAGCGCGGAGAACACGAAATCGCAGTCCAGCGCGTCGGGTTCGGTGCGCTGCACCTCCAGGGACGCGACGGGGGCCGGGATCGGCGCGCCGCTGAGCCAGTTGGCGGCCTCTCGGTAAGGCTTTCCGGCCGAGCGCTCCGAAGCCGCCACGGCGGTCACCGTGAACCACGGGTGATCGTTCAGCAGCCGAATAAACGTTTGGCCGACGGCGCCGGTGGCGCCAAGGATGCCGACCCGATACTCGTGTCCGTCCATGATGGCTTCTCAAAAGGTGTAACCCGTCAGCGAACGGCGGCCGCATCGGCGCGTACCGCCGGAAAGCGCAGCCTGCAACCGCACGGTTTTCCGTTGTGTTCCCCCCCGCGACTTCGAGACGCAAATTGTCCCAGAGTCTTCGTCCGTGGGCGTTTGAGCGAGGGCAGTCCTTTTGTAGGTTGAGACTGGCCCATTCGATACGGCTCCTCACTTTGTACTCAATGACCTTCAACTGAGAGGCCTCACCTTGAACATCAGGGCAATCGCATGAACCTAACGCGTCGCTCCAAGCTCGACTTGGAGCCCATCTGACGACCGCAGAAGCCTCCCCGCCCGGTCGGGTGGGTCCCACACGAGCGAAGCGACTGATGCAATAAATCAAGTTGGGGACGACAAACGAGAACGCTATCTTGTGCCGTAACTGCCAGAAAATCGCTATTTGGGAGTCAGCCTGAACTGGAGGACAGTTGATGCCATTGCCCTGCCTTGAACATTCGGCCTGGAAGTCTGGCACTTCCCCGGCTGAAACCCCCTGGGCCTTGAAGAAAACGACGCCTCGGACAGGGCGGAGGACAAAACGACCGAAATCATCGGTGTTCGAACGAGAACGCGAGTGAGTTTCGATGATTTCAGTGGAGTCTGAAGCCCGTCAGCCGTTTTCTTCACAGCCTTGACCTTTTACTTCGTGAGTCGCTTCGCTCGTCTCGCTCATTTTGGGTCAAGCCAAAATGGACGCCTCCAAAATAGGAAAGAGAGCAATCGTTCTGAGCTCCACAGCTAGTCGCATAGACTGAGAGAGCAGACGGCAGTAGCTCTGGAATAAAATTTATCCCACTTCCCTACTCCACCTATGAATGACGCTTCCGAGGACAAACTCATCGACGGCCGCGAGCTGGCCCAGGCCGTGCGCGACGAGGTGCGCTCCGACATTCAGGCGTGGACCGACGAGGGCCACCGCGCCCCCTTCCTCTCCGCGGTGCTCGTGGGCGACAACCCCGCCTCCGAGGCGTACGTCCGCGGCAAAGAAAAAGACGCCGCGGAAGTGGGGATCGCGACCGACACGCACCACCTCGACGCCGATACGTCGCAGGACGCCCTTCTGGAGCTGGTGCACGACCTAAATGCCGCCCCGTCGGTGGACGGCATTCTGGTGCAGTTGCCCCTCCCCGACCACATGGACGCACACGCGGCGATCGACGCCGTGGACCCGTCCAAAGACGTAGACGGCTTTCACCCGGAGAACCTGGGCCGGCTGCTCCGCGGGACCCCGCGTTTCGTTCCCGCTACGCCCTACGGCATCATGGAAATGCTATCGCGCTCCGGCATCGACCCCGAGGGCATGGACGCCGTCATTGTGGGACGCTCCAACATTGTGGGCAAGCCGCTCGCCACCCTCTTGCTGCGCCGCACGGCCAACGCCACGGTCACCGTCTGCCACAGCCGCACGCGCGACCTGGCCGCACACACCCGCCGCGCCGACCTGCTCGTGGCCGCCGCGGGGCAGGCCGCCTTCATCGATGGCACGATGGTGAAGGAGGGCGCGGTCGTGATCGACGTGGGCATCAACCGCGTGGACGCCCCCTCGGCCGAGCGCGGCTACCGGCTGGTGGGGGACGTTGACTTTGAGGACGTACGGCCCAAGGCATCCCGGATCACGCCGGTCCCGGGCGGCGTGGGACTCATGACTCGGGCCATGCTCCTGAAAAACACTTTGGAAGCGGCCCGCCTGCACGCTCAGTAGCCGCAACGCCGTTCCCGCGCACCCTTTCTGTCTGGCGTAATGGCACCCGCTCAGTCTGTCGCCCAGGGGGTTCAGCCTCCGCAGGACACCACCGCGAGCGACACAAACTCGGTCGATCAGGCCGTTGACCGATTCAGCAATGCGTTCAGCGAAGCAATCCGCCTGTTCTTTGAGGGAAACTGGGACGGGCTCTATACCCATCTCGCAGACGGGGCTTTTTACCTCTTCGGTCTCTTTACCGAGCGAGGACTGCAGGCACTGGCCGCGTTCCTGCTGCTCTACGTCATCTACCGGCTCCTCTCGATCACCCTCGAACAGACCCTGGACCGCGCCGAAAGCATCGAGCCGGGCCTCCAGAGCCTGCTCCTCAAGACGTTCCGGGTGGTGGCCTTTTTCTTCATCGGCACCGTGGTCCTCGACCAGTTCGGCGTGGACGTGACGGTGCTGCTCGGCGGCCTCGGCATCGCGGGGATTGTCGCCGGTTTTGCCGCGCGGGACTCGCTGGAGAACTTCATCGCGGGCGTTACGGTGCTCGTGGACAAGCCCTTCCGGGTGGGCGACTACATCGAGATCGACGACCAGTACGGCCAGGTGGACGAGATTACGCTCCGCTCCACGCGCCTCCGCACCGTGCGCAACCGGATCATGGTGCTGCCGAACACGGAAATGATTACGCAGCGCGTCATGAACCACACGAAGCGCAACGTGATACGCCTCGACATTCCGTTCGGCATTGCCTACAAGGAGCGCCCGGAGGAGGCGCGCGAGGTGCTGCTCCCCATTGTGGAGGGCGACGACCGCATTCTCGCGGAGCCCTCGCCGACAGCGGTGGTCACGGAGATGGGCGACTCGAGCGTCGACATGTCGTTGCGGTTCTACATCCGCGACCCGGGCCAGGAAGTGCCCATGCGCTGGGAGTACACCGAGAAGGTGCGCGAGACGCTCCGGGAGGCCGACATCGAGATTCCCTTCCCGCACCGCCAACTTTTTCTCGACGAGGCCAAGGCCCTGGAGGGGAGCAAGCTCCTCGCCCCCACAAACGGCGACCACCCGTCGACGAATTGATGCGCCGTCGGTAATCGTGCGTCTTTCTCGGAGACCGCTCGAAAAAGGACCGCGCGCCGTTCCCTCGCTCCCTCCCTCTTTCGCCGCTCTCTCCTCCCCTCTCGTCAGTCTCCCCGCACAGTAACCACGACGGTCCGCTCGCGGGGCTTGGTGTCGCATTCGAGGTGGAAAATCTGCTGCCACGTGCCCAGGATGGGCGCGCCGCCCCCCACCGGCACGGTGATCGACGGACTCAGCGTGGTGGCCTGGAGGTGCGAGTGGCCGTTTTCGTCCTGCCAGCGCTGCTCGTGGGCGTACTCGCGGTCCGGGGGGAAGAGTTCGTCGAGAAGCTCCGGAAGGTCCTGCTGGAGTCCGGGCTCAAACTCGATCGTGCCCACCGCCCCCGTGCTGCCCACGTTGTGGACGTGCACGAGTCCGGCCGTGAGGCCCGACGCCTGCACGACCGTCGTCACGGCATCGGTAAGGTCGTGCATGTCTCCCTGCCCGTTTGTGGACAGCGAAATGCGATCCTGGTGGGTGGGCATGGCAGAGGAGACCGGAGAGAAGGCCAGAGAGAGAAGGCCAGAGAGAGGCGGTGCGAAGTAGGCGCGGTCCTGCGCGCTGGAGCCCTACGCTGTAGAGGCGTTCCCCTCGAACGACTGATCCCACTGGGCGTCGGCGAGGGTGTCGAACGCGTCGTAGGCCGTCATGTCGTGCTGGATGGGAGTGACGGAGACGTACCCGCGCTCGATGGCGGAGAGGTCCGTCTTCTGACCGTCGTCGAGGTTCACAAAGGTGCCGGCGAGCCAGTAGTAGGGCCGGTCGGCCGGGTCGGTGCGGCGGTCGAACCCTTCCTCCCACCGCGAGCGGGCCTGCCGGGTGAGCGCAATGCCTTCGATGTCGTCCTTCGGCAGGGCGGGCACGTTTACATTCAGCAGCACGCCCCGTGGCAGCCCATGCTCCAGCGCCCACTCGACAATGCGGCGGGACCAGCGGCCGGCGACCTCAAATTGGGGGTCCGACCAGTCGCACAGCGAAACGGCCACCGCGTCGAGGCCCAGAATGGACGCCTCGGTGGCCGCGCTCACGGTCCCGGAGTAGAGGACGTTCACGGCCGTGTTGGGGCCCTGGTTGATGCCGCTCACCACGAGGTCCGGCGGAGCATCGAGGAGCTCGTGGCACGCCAGCTTGATGCTGTCGGCGGGTGTGCCCGTGACGCCCCAGGCGGGAACCGGCCCGGAAGGCACTTTGAACTCGACGCTGTGGGCCCGCACCGGGTTGCGCACTGTGATGGCGTGGCCCACGGCGCTCTGCTCGGTGGTAGGGGCCACGACGTACAGCTCGCCCAGCCCGTCGAGGGCTGTGGCCAGCGAGTGGATGCCGGGGGCGTGAATGCCGTCGTCGTTGCAGAGCAGGATTCGAGGGGCGTCGTCCGATGAGGGTGCACTCATCAACACAAAGGAGTGGCTGGAAAAGGGAACGTGGCCGCGAGATCGGTGCGTCCGGCAGTCGCTACAGGACACACGGGTCGCGCTTGTCAGTAGCTTTCGTCGTCGTCGGGGAACGACCGGTCCCGCACGTCCGAGACGTACTCGCCAATTGCGTCGGTGATGGTGTCGCTGAGACGCGCATATCGGCGCACAAACCGCGGGTTGAAGTCCGTCGAGAGCCCAAGGGCGTCGTGCGAGACCAGCACCTGGCCGTCGGTCTGGTCGCCGGCGCCAATCCCAATGGTCGGGATTGAGAGCGACGCCGTGACGTCCTTGGCGAGGGCTGCGGGGATCTTTTCAAGCACAAGGGCAAAGCAGCCTGCCTCCTCGAGTCGTCGTGCATCCTCGCGCAGCTGGCGAGCCTCGTCGTCCGCTTCCGCCCGCACCTGGTAGGTTCCAAAGTTATAGATGCTCTGGGGGGTAAGGCCGAGGTGTCCCATCACGGGAATGCCGGCGGCAACCATCTGCTCCACGCTTTCGGTCACGGCCGCGCCGCCTTCGAGCTTTACCGCGTGGGCGCCCGCCTCCTTCATGACGCGAATGGCGGACTGCAGCGCCTCCGTCGCGTCGCCCTGGTAGGACCCAAACGGCAGGTCCACCACCACGAGCGCCCGCTCAATGCCCCGCACCACGCACTGGGCGTGATAGATCATCTGGTCGAGCGTCATCGGAAGCGTGGTCTCGTTTCCGGCCATCACGTTGGAGGCCGAGTCGCCCACGAGCAGCACATCAACACCCGCCCGGTCGAACAGGCGGGCCGAGGTGTAGTCGTACGCGGTAAGCATGGCGATCGGGACCCCGGCCGCTTTCATCTCCTGGACGGTTTTCGTGGTCACGCGCGGCACGTCCGCGGCATCCGGCGGGGAAGACTCGTTAGGCATGGCGGGACGAGGGATCGTGAAAATACAGCCGGGCGGCACGCGGCCGCCCGGCACAACGGGCCCTGAGCCCGACGGGGGTTCACGGCGGGACGCAGGGACGTGGTAAGATGCGTTGCCCGCAAAACGCGGGAGGGGGCTACTGGCCGTCTCCCCCACCGCCCCCAGCGGGCGGCGCCTGCTGATCCAGGGTGGGCGACGGTTCACCCGGCGTCTGCGACAGCGAAATGCCAAGTTCGCTGGCTACGTCCCGCGTAATGTCCACCACCTGGTCGCTGGTCTGGTCGTCGTAGAGCAGCACCTCGCGGCGGAAGACGGCTTCCAGGTCCTGCTGCGCCGATACCTTGTCGATCGCGCCCTGGAGCTTCTCCAGTAGCGGCTGCATCATCTCCTGGCGCTGCTGCTGAAGCTGGCGCTGCTGCTGGCGGGTGGACTGTTGGAGCTCGCGCTGGCGCTGCTGGAGCTCGCGCTGGCGCTCCGCCCGCGCCGAGTCGTCGAGCAGCGACTGCTGCTGCTGAAACTGCTCCACCTGCTTCTGGAACTCCTGGCGCTGCTGCTGAAGCTGGCGCTGCTGCTGCTTCATTTCCTTCTGCATTTCCTGCTGCACGTCCTGCATCCCAGGCATGCTGAACAGCACCGCCTGCTGGTCCACATACCCTAGCTTCTGGGCCTGGGCTGGGGCCGCCGCCACCGCCACTCCCAGCAGCATTAGCGAAAGGACGCGAAGTGCTCGTGTTGACATAGCCATAGAACCTGTGTTGAATGGGTAAATCGTGGTCGGCGAATGCAGGCCCTACGGCCCCTGGGCATTGCTTCGTCGTTCCTGGTTGGTCGCAATGCCAAGAGCCCGCAGGACCTGGTCATTCAGGTTGTGCTCCTCCCGAGCGTACAGGAAGAGCACCTTCTCGCTCTTGTCGAAGACGTAATCGTATCCCTCTTCCGTGGCCACCTCCTCGGCCGCCGCAAGGACGCGCTTCTGAATGGGGCGCATCAGCTTCTTTTGGCGGGTGTAGAGGCGCCCCTCCGGGCCAAAGTAGCGCTCGCGGAGCTGCTCCACCTTCCGCTGCGCCTGCTGAATGGCGGACCGCTTCTGCTTGCGCTCCTCCTCGGTGTAGAGCAACTCGGAGGCCTGGTATTCGTCGCGGAGCTCCTGGACGGTCTCCCTCTGCGCCTCAATCTCGGAGCGCCACTGCTCCTCCAGCGTTTCGAGCTTCTGCTGCACGCTGGCGTACTCCGGCAGTTCCTCCAGGATGGTCTCGGTGTCCACGTAGCCGATTTTTTGCTGCGCCTGGGCCGGGAGCGCTCCCCCCCACAGCCCCGCAATCCCCACGGCCGCAAGCACGAGGCCTCGCACAACGCGCGCCGCCGCGTCCCCAACACGGGGCAGTGCATCGCCGAAGTGATTGCGCATGGCGTCGATGGAATCCAATGAACAACCCAGAGCACCGCGAGGGCCTACCGCCCACCGCCGCCAAAGCCTTGGCCCAGCGAGAACTGGAACGTCCATCCCGGCTGGCCGCTCTCGTTCTCGAGGGGCACGTACTCCTCGAAGTTGTAGCCGTAGTTGAACTCAATCATGCCGACGATGGGCAGGAACAGCTTTACCCCCACGCCTGCCGACCGGTACAGGTCGGCCGGGCTATAGGTGTTGAGGCTGCTCCAAGCGTTGGCGGCATCAAGGAACAGGTAGGGGCGGGCCCGTAGCTGCTGCGACTCGACGGCCTTCCATCGAAACTCAGAGGTGTACTTGTTGAGTACCTGCCCGCCCTGCGGCCGCAACGTCCCGCGGGCGCCACGCACGAGCGGTCCAATCACGCCCCGAGGATACCCGCGCATGTACACCGGATCCGTCCCGAACGTGCCTCCCTGGTAGTCAAACGGAGTTCCGCCAACCTCGAAGGTCTCGAAGCGGACCTCTTCGCCAGTAATCGACCCGATGTACCCGAAGTCTGCCCCCATGCCGAACGAGAAGTTCTCGCCGATTGGCACGTTCCAGTTGGACTTGAAGCGCCACTTGTGGTACTGTACCAGGTCGCCCACCGGCGGGGCCACCTCCACCGAGAGCGACACCTGCGACCCGCTGCGGGGGAATTGGGGGTTGTCCAGGGAATTTCGGCTCAGCGACTGCCGCACCGTAACGGACTGGTTTGTGCCGAAGGGCACGGTAGAGAACAAGGGGTCGGGGCCGGGTGTGGAGGGATCATTGCCACGGTTGTTGTACAGCTGGTAGCCCACCTGCGTCCCGGTCATAAACTTGTCGTCGGGCCAGTCGAGGCGCTGCCGCACAAAGAAATTCGCGGAAAAGCTTTCAAACTTGCCGTCCTGCACGCTGCTGGTTCGCGTGCCAAAAATCGAGCGCGTGTACTTCGAGTAGGACACCGATCCTCCCACCGGGGTGGGGCTTCCGCCGAACCACGGCTCGGTGAAGGAGAGCGAGTAGTTCTGGTAGTAGGTGCCATTGGTTCGCACGTTCACGCTCAGCTTCTGCCCATCGCCCGAAGGCAGGGGCCGCCACGCACCGGGCTCAAACAGGTTCTGCGCGGAGAAATTGTTGAACTGGAACCCGAGTTGCAGCACGAGCCCAAACTGCCCGAACGTGCCCGAGAGCTGCAACTGGTCGCTGCCGGTTTCTTCTACGCTGTACGTGAGGTCGGCCTGCTTGTCCTGCTGGTCCACACTGATGTCGGGGCCGCCGGAGAGCGACTGCTTACTGAAGTACTTCAGCTGGCTAAGCCGGCGGATCGACTCCTGGATGGCGCTCCGGCTGAAGCGGTCGCCCGGCACGGTGTAAAGCTCCCGCCGGATGACGTAGTCTTTGGTTTTTGTGTTGCCGGTAATCTCAACGTCGCCGAAGTTGTAGACGTCTCCCTCCCGCACGTCCATTGTAATGTCGAGCGAGTCGTCACCCACAACCCGAACGGTCGGCTGCACGTCGGCCCGCATGTAACCGCGGTCCATGTACAGCCCCAGCACCCCGCTCTTGCGCTGCCCGCCGTACAGGTTCTCGTCGAGGGCCTTTCCGTTGTACACCTCCCCCTCTTCCAGCCCTAGCTGCTGGGTGAGCACGCGATCCGGGTAGATGCTGTTGCCCTCCCACCTCAGGTCGCTCACGTAGTAGCGATTGCCCTCGCGCACCTCAACGTCAATACCGAGACCATCTCCGCCCATGTAGTAGATCGAGTCCCGTACAATCTGGGCGTCGTAGTATCCGTGCTCGCGGTAGTGATCAACAACCCGGTTGAGGTCTTCCTCGTAGGCGTCGCGCTTGAACTTCTCCCCCTTCCAAAACCGCCACCAGCGGTTCTCACGCGTCTTCTCCATGGCCCCCCGCAAGTCTCCGTCGTCGAACCGCTCGTTTCCCAGGAAGCGAATGCGCTCCACCTCAATCTCTTCCCGGCGGTTCACGTTAAATATGAGGCGGACGCGGTTCCCCTTCGTCTCGCGCCGCGTCACGTCTATCTCGGTGCGCAGGTAGCCTTCTTTCTCGTAAAAGTTCTTAATGATCTGCTTCGACCGTTCTACGTCGGAGGGGCGCACGGAGCTTCCCCTGAGCAGCGGCATCTTTTTCTTCAACTCGTCCCGGTCCCCCCCGTCGATGCCCTTCAGGGTGTAGGCCTCCAGGGTTGGCTCGGGCGTCACCTCAATCACCAGCGTGATGTTGTTGCCGGTCTCGTTCGTGCGGTAGATGGCCACGTCGGAAAACATCCGGAGGTCGTAAACGGCCCGGATGGCCTGCGCCACCGCGTCGCCGGCCGGCAGGGAGATGCGCTGTCCTCGCGTGAGGCCGCTGGACTGGGCCACAAACCGACGCGTTTGCTGCTCCTCCACCCCCTTCACCTGGATGTCCTGGATCACGTAGGTCGAACGAGCCGACGCGGCAGAGCCGCCCGCCTGGCGTGCGGTGGGGGCCTGTGCGGAGGCAGGGAGGACACCGCCGAGGAGAAGGGCAAAAACAAGGACGGACAGCCGCAGACGCATACCAATTGGGCACTCATTCGAGGACCACACGAGTGTAATCAGCCCGGTACAACTGGACTGGACGCGGGCAGTTTCGGAAGGTACGGGCTCTTCCCGCGTCCATAACGCGCCTTCCCCAGGAATTATTCTCCCCGGCCCCGAGCCCGAAAGGCGCAGGCCCTCCTCATTGCGCAGGCTCCTCCCCAACTTTTGCCGGGCCGCCCTACGATTCGTTGGCGGAATCCTGGGCCGCGTTGCTGTTTACCCGGCCAAACCGGCGGTCTCGATCCTGGAAGCTCCGAATGGCCCCGTAGAGCTGCGGCCGTCGAAACTCGGGCCAGAACTCCTCGGTGATGTAGAGCTCCGTGTAGGCGCTCTGCCATAGCAGAAAATTGGAGAGCCGGTACTCCCCGCCAGTGCGCACCAGGAGGTCGGGGTCTGGCATGCCGTGGGTGTCGAGCTGATCTTCCAGGAGCGACGCATCAATGTCGCCGGGGTCAAGGTTGCCCGCCGCCGCCTCGGCGGCAAGGGCCCGGGCGGCCTCCAGCAACTCCCAGCGCCCACTGTAGGAAAGAGCGAGCGTGAGGGTCATCCGGTGGTTCTCGGCGGTGTCGCGCTTGGTTTGCTCCAGGGCCTCCTGGCAGGTGCCGGGGAGCTCGGACAGGTCGCCGATGGTGCGGAGCTTTACTCCGTTCTCCATCAGGGTGTCCCGCTCCTTCTGCACGGTACTCACGAGCAGTTCCATCAGCGCGTTGATTTCCGCGTCCGGGCGCTCCCAATTCTCCGTGCTAAAGGTATAGAGCGTAAGGAAGTCGATCCCGAGTTCGGCACAGGCCTCCGTGATTTCACGAACCGAGGCGACCCCCTCGTGGTGCCCCACGACGCGGGACTCGCCACGCTCCTGGGCCCACCGCCCGTTTCCGTCCATGATGCAGGCGATGTGGGCAGGCAAGGCACCGCGCTCTTTCAGCGCCTGCTGCCGCTGCTGGTCTTGCTTCTCCGAAGCGTCGGGCGGGGCCGACGCGTCCGTCGTGTGCCGGGTCGATGCCATGGGACTGGGTGTCTCCGACCAATGCATGTGAGACGGGGCGTCTGTCCTCCCCCTACCTCAAAGCTCTTCTGCGCGGCTGCGTCTTGCCCCCTCGTCGCGCCGCCGTTCGCTCGTCGCGCCGTCGTTCGCCTGTGCACGAGGCCTGGCAGGGGCAACAGGATCGTAACCTACGGGCAGCCACCGCGAAGGTCAACGGCGCGTGATGCACATTTTTCGTCAACTGCATCTCCAGCGTAGGCCGCCATCTCGCCAGGGCCATTTCGCCAGGAGGCGCGGCCACCGGCCCGTTCACGGCTCGGGGCCAGCCCGGGGCGGGCGTCGGGCTAGAGCCGAAGAATGTCGTTGAAGATCAGGAACGCCATGAACCCGATCAGCAGGATCATGCCCACCTGTTGCGCCACGAGCCGCACCCGCACCGACGGGCGCCGGCGGGTCACTGCCTCGTAGAGCAGAAACAGCAGTTGCCCCCCGTCGAGCGCCGGGATGGGCAGGATGTTCATGATGGCCAGCGTGATGGAGAGGGCCGCCACGAGGCGCCAGTACGGGATGGAGCCGGCCGAGGCCGCCTCGCTCGTGACCTGCGCAATCATGACTGGCCCCCCGAGGCTGTCGGTGAGGCTGTCTCGTCCTTCGATGATCCGCTTTAGGGTAACGACAATGGTTCGGCCGTAGCCCCAGGTTTCCGCCGCGCCCGCCGACAGGGCTTCCAGCGGGCCATACGATCGGGTTTCCACCCCAAATTCCTCAAAGAGCACCTTCTGAGTCACGGGACTGCCGCCGGGCCCCCGCACCCCAAGCAGGTAGCGGTCCCGCTCCTCATCGTATTCTGCCGCCACGCGCGCTGTCAGAATGCGGCCGTCGGCAGTCTCGCGCACCAGGCGAGAGGCCCCTGGGTCCGACCGTGCGCCCACCAGCGAGTCCGGCCGGAACCACCGAAGTGTGACCGGCGCTCCTTCTGCCTGCTGCACCAGGGCGCTCATCTCGTTCCAGAACCGAATGGTGTCGGCCTCAATCCCCACGATGCGATCGCCCGTCTGCAGCCCAGCCGAGTCGGCAGGCGTTCCCTGTACCACGCCGCCGATCAGCGGCGGCTGAAAGCCCAGGCCCGGGAAATACTGCGAGGGCTGCTCGGTGTCGCGGGCCCGGCTGAGGCGCGAAATGATGTTGGGGGGCCCCACGAGGGTGGTGTCTTGGCCCGCCCGCAGCACCGTAATGGTGAGTGTGTCCGACGCGACGAGCGACGACGGGGTCATCTGGTCGAAGCGCTCGAACGACTGTCCGTTCACTTTCAGGATCCGGTCGCCCGTGCGCAGCCCCACGTCGTGCGCCACCGATCCCTCCTGCACGTACACCTGCGTCACATTTTCGGCCGGGATGTACGTGTCGCCTTCGCTCCACCGAATGCCTCCGAAGATGACGATCGCGAGGATGGCGTTGAACACCACCCCCGCGCTGATCACGATGATGCGCTGCCACACCGGCTTGGCCCGAAACTCCCACGGATTGGGGGTGCTTTCCGTGTGGTCGGTGTCGAGACTCTCGTCGA
>ERZ1034543.263-NODE-263-length-13732-cov-2.595160_pt1 | contig 13732 bp, 16 predicted proteins | sample MGYA00520654_ERZ1034543 | MGnify/ENA primary metagenome ERZ1034543 (study PRJEB33760, sample SAMEA4777712) | hypersaline lake metagenome | biome: hypersaline environment; feature: brines | place: Spain | collected 2012-08 | depth 0 m ... | reverse complement strand
GATCAGCTGTTACATGGCGTTCTCCGCGGGGGCGTCGAACGTCGCGAACGCCGTTGCGCCGCTCGTCGCCGGTGGAACCGGTCCGCTGACGGTCGACCAGGGTGTTCTCCTCGCTGGGGGCGCAATCGGACTTGGCGCGTTCACGATCGCGCGGCGCACACTCGACACTGTCGGCAACGACCTCACCGACCTACCTCTTCTCGCTGCGCTGGTTGTCGAGGTCGTAGCCGCGAGCCTCATCACCCTGCTCTCGACGCTCGGCATCCCGGCGAGCCTTGCCGTTAGCGCGACGATGTGTATCGTCGGTCTCGGCTGGGGCCGCGCCACTCGGGTCGTCCGCCTCACGGACGCTACCGCCGCGGCCGTGCGCGGTGACGCAGAGTCACTCGCCACGAAGGCTCGCGACAGCGGCGAGGGCCCGACCGGCGAGGTGCCCCGTATCGGCGAGGCCGATCCCGACGCGCCGCGGACCGCCGACCTCTTCGACCCGACGACGACCGGCCGCGTCGTCTTTCTCTGGGTACTCACGCCGAGCCTCGCGGCCGTCGCCTCCTTCCTCCTGTTCAATTTCGCTCCGATCTAAGCGGTTCTCGCCTCTCTTTGCTACGTCCGAAGAAATATACTGACCGCAACGGACGTCTTCAAAATACGGGTAGTTTGGAGTGTCCCACTCCTACTGCATAGACACTCAGCCACAACCGAGAGTGCGCGCTTGAACGCCACCGGGAGCGTAGCGAACATCGTACTACCGACATCGACCGCAGGGGGAGTAAGGCCATGCCGTGCAGTGAAACTAAATCACGACCGGCGCTCGTCGGGGCGGTCTGTGGCAGCGGGGGCGTCGCCGTCAGATTGGTCACCCCAGAGCGGGCGGCGAGCGGCGAGCGGCGAGCGACGCGCGCCGAGGCGCGCACGGCGCCGAAGACAGCGGCTACTCTGGCTTGAGCCCGCTGTCCTGAACGCGCATCACACCCTCACCGTCGGCGAGGTTCGGCGCGTCCACAAGGCGGACGATCCGCTTGTCGCCTTTCGACTTGCGGAGGTAGATCCGGAACGTCGACTTGTGACCGAGGATGTTGCCGCCAATGGGCTGGGTCGGGTCGCCGAAGTAGGAGTCGGGGTTGGAGGCGACCTGGTTCGTCACCAAGACGATTGCGTTGTGGAGGTTACCGACCCGGTCAATGTCGTGAAGATGCTTGTTGAGTTTCTGCTGGCGCTGGGCCAGTTCACCCCGACCGACGAACTCCGCGCGAAAGTGCGCGGTGAGCGAGTCCACGCACAGGATGCGGATCGGCCACTCGGTCTCGGCGTGTTCGCGCGACAGTTCCTCGGCCTTCTCGGCGAGAAGCATCTGGTGGTTAGTGTTGAACGCCTTCGCGACGTGGATATGATCGAGAAAGGACTCGAGCAGCGCCTCCATCGCCTCTTCATCGCCGGGTGAGCCCTCGATCTCGCGGCGCTCCAGTTCGTTGGCGATGATCTCGTCGTCGAGTCCCCGTATCATGTCGTCGATGCGCTCGGGTCGGAACGTGTCCTCGCTGTCGACGAAGATGGCCGCGCCGTCCAGCCCGCCGTACTTCTGGGGGAGCTGAACGTTCACCGACATTTGGTGGGTGACCTGCGACTTGCCGGAGCCGAACTCGCCGTACACTTCGGTGATGGACTGGGTCTCCATCCCGCCGCCGAGTAGGTCGTCGACCTCGTCGATCTGCCACGACAGCTTGCCGATCTCGCGGCGCCGCTCGAGCACGGTCGCGCCGGTCTCGAACCCCCCGACGTCGGCCGCCTCGCGGGCCGCCTGAATAATGTCTCCTGCGGTCGAGTCACCCACGTCCGCCTGCTGGGAGAGGTCGCCCGAACTCGCCACCGCGATGCTCTGGTAGTTGTCGAAGCCCGCGTCGGTCAGTTTGTCAGCCGTCGCCGGTCCCACGCCCGGAAGACTCTGGAGATCGTCCTGCGGCATAGATTGAAGTTGCAGGTGACCCGGCATAAACCCACGCAACTATGTTTACACCGGAGTGAAAGTAGAGCTACTCCCACGGGTGGCCACCCGGTCGGTCGGGCCACAGCGGGTACCAGTACGACTCGTCGTCTTCGACGCCAAGTTCGCCGTCCAACATCGAGAGGAGTTTGAACTCCAGTCGGCTGTCGCGCTCGTGGTCACCTCGGGGTGCGAACGGGTAGTACGCGCCACGGCGGAAGGAGTAGACCCAGTACGCACGGCCGCGGTCGGCGTCCGCACGCGTCGGGTCGAACGCAAAGACGGCCGCGAGCAGACGGGAGCCGTAGCCGCGCTCCTCGAACGTGTCGGCGGCGAAGTGGACGCTCGTCACGAGATCCTCGGGGTCGTTGTCCTCAAGAACGACCCAGTTGTAGCCATGGTCGTCCGCCGTGCGCCGGAACCCGGTGCCCGTCTCCGCCTCGCCCGCGCGGAGAACGGCCTCTACCTCGTCGACAGCGTCCGCGAAGTCCGTCGCGTCAACGTCGCCGAAACAGAGTGCGGCGGCGCCTGCCGGTGCGAGGCCGAGGTCGGCCTCCATCGTCACGTACGCTGTCGACATCCCCCAGAGGTCGTCCGGGTCGGCGTTACGGGTCGCGTCCCGTTCGGCTCGGGTGCCGAGGACCTCGCGGATAGAGTCGAGAATACCCATAATGAGCGGTAGAGCGAGGGCGGGAAGGCGCTTACCCTTACTGCGTCTCCAGCGACCGGTCCAGCTCGCGCAGACGCTCGACGCGCTTCTCCGTCGGCGGGTGCGTCGAGGCGATGCGTCCGATGAACCCCGAGCGGATTGGAATGACAAAGAAGGCGTTCATCTCGGCCTGCTCGCGCATATCCTCCTTGGGCACTCGGTCCATCCGCCCGTCGATCGCCAGCAGGGCGGAGGCGAGTGCTCCCGGCTTGCCAGTGATGCTCGCGGCGCCGCGGTCGGCGGCGTACTCGCGGTAGCGCGAGAGCGCCCGGATGAGCAGGAACGACACCACCCAGACGAGAAAGGAGACAGCGATCGCGACTATCACCTGCCCGCCGCGGTTATGATCACGCCCGCCGCCGAACAGCCAGCCCCAGCGGACGACCATGAACGCGAGCGTCGAGAGGAACGATGCGATTGTCATCACCATCACATCGCGGTTTTTCACGTGTGCGAGTTCGTGCGCAACGACAGCCTCCAGTTCATCCTCGTCGAGCGTCCGGAGGAGTCCGTCCGTAACACAGACAGTTGCCGAGGACTGCGACCGCCCCGCCGCGAAGGCGTTGGGGACACGGGTGTCTGCGACGGCCACCGTCGGCTTCGGAAGGTCGGCCTGCTGGGAGAGCCGGCCGATGATGCCGTGAAGCTCCGGGTACTCCTGTTCGCTCACCTCGCTCGCGCCCATCGAGTAGAGCGCCAGCTTGTCCGAGAAGACGAACTGGCCGAGGCTGAACAGTCCCATCACTACGACGATGCCGAGGAGACCGACGCCGAAGTACGCTAGCGCACCGATGAACACGACGTACAGGACGCCGAGCAGGAGCATCGTGAGCAGCATCCGTGTCCGCAGGCCCCAGTCAGCTTTCCACTCCATGGCTGTCTGTAGCCGCGGGGATGATTAAACCCTCTCGGACGCGCACCGCAACGCGGCGGACAGCAAAGCCACGAGTCGACCCCAGAACACGACTCCGAAAGCTGTGGCGTTCGCGCCGCGCATTCGCGTCGCTTTTGCCCGCTGGGACCCGAGCGACAACGATGAGTTCCGGCCGATTCTGTCCTCGGTGTGGCGACTCCGTCCCCGAGCGAAAGGAGCCGCTGCCGGGCGCATCGGGCGGGCGGGCCGAGGCGCTCTGTGACGCCTGTTACCTCGACGACTTCGACCTGGTGGACGCCCCCGACCGAGTGGAGGTACCAGTCTGTGCAACCTGCGGCGCAGTCAAGCGCGGAAAGTCGTGGCGCGACGTGGGCGCGCGCGACTACACCGACGTAGCCGTCGACGCCACCCGCGAGGCCCTTGGCGTCCACGTCGACGCCCGCGCCGTCGAGTGGGGGGTCGACCCCGAACAGATCGACGAGAACACCGTCCGGATGCACTGTCTCTTCAGCGGCGTCGTGCGCGAGACGCCCGTCGAACAGGAGATGATGGTGCCAGTGATGATATCGCGGGGGACCTGCAACCGCTGTGGCCGGATCGCTGGGGGGTACCACAACGCCGTCGTTCAGGTGCGCGCGGACGACCGGACGCCGACGGGCGAGGAGACGAGTCGCGCCGTTGAGCTCGCCCACGACTACGTCGGCGACCGCGAGGAGACGGGCGATCGAAACGCGTTCGTCACCGAGGTAGAGGAGAACCCAGACGGCGTCGACGTGAAGATATCGACCGCACAGATGGGACAGGGCGTCGCGACGCGTATCACCCGCGAACTCGGCGGCACCGTCGAACACCACCCGACACTCGTCACCGAAGACGAAGACGGTAACGAGGTCTATCGCGTCACGTACGCCGTTCGCCTGCCCGCGTTCACGCCCGACGACGTGATCGACCCGCAGGACGGTGGGGGGCCCGTGCTCGTCCGAGGCGTCGACGACCGCGTGACTGGCGTCAGGCTGGCGGGTGGCGAGCGCTGGGAGTCGGACCGCGAGGAGGGGCTCTCGCCCGACGCGCGGAAACTCGGGACGCGCTCAGATGCCGTCGAAACGACGCTGGTCGCCGTGGCGGACGACCACGTCGTTCAGATACTCGACCCGGAGACGTACGAAACAGTGAGCGTTTCCCGGCCGGATGGCCTCGACACTGACGCCCAGACAGTGCCTGTCCTCCGCAGTCGGGCCGGGCTCCACGTCCTGCCCGAAACGTAGCGGTCGTCCGGGGCGAGACGGGGCCAAGTAGTTGCGTCGCTACTGTGCCTCGACGCGCTCGGCGGTCCCCTCCGACTGCGAGGCATCCGGGTCATCGTCGCCGACACCGTACGTCTGCGCCGCCGTCCGCAGCTCCGTCGGCGTACATCCAGCGAACCGTGCCGCGCGACCCAGCGACAGTGTCCCGGTCCGGTACAGCTCAAGTGCCGTGTTGAATCCCCGCGGTGTCATCTGTGGTCGTTTATGATCGAATGTAGTATTAAGAATATCGTGAGAAGAATTGTCATAGACGTAATCAAGTGTGTATAATGCCCAACTAAATCATATAAACGCTGGGCACTCACTCAAAGGATCTGTCGCGTATCGGTCTCCGCTGAGCGGCGTACTCCTCCACCACCTCCCTAAACTGCCCTTCTGTACAGCCAGCGATCTTCGCGGCACGCGTGAGAGGAAGTGTCCCGCTCCGATACAGTTCGATCGCGGTGTTGAGGCCTTGCGGTGTCATCGACGGGCGTATGTCCACTGTATTAGTCTTAAGCGTGACGCAAATGTAGTTATAAGTAAATAGTTGATGTTAATGTCGGTAGTATCGCCCAGTATCTAACTGGATATTCAGAAATAATGTATGTCAGCCGTCGCCCCACACGTCCGAGAGGGGGTGGTCGCCAGCGTTGTTCGCGTCGCTAGACGACGACCTGTCGGGGGTTGAAGCCTCGTCGCCAGTCGACGAGTAAGAAGGTGAACCCCCAGACGACCGCGACCGCGACCTGCCAGCAGTTGCGTGCCCGCCCGGTGATTCAGGCACGCCCGCGAGCGCCGCTTCGGCGTCGACTGGCGGTAGCTCCGGGCGCTCCATCCGGTCGACCTGGTCGGCGAACCAGTCGGGCAGGTCTGCGCGCGCGCGGTCGAACAGGTTGAGTACTGACGAGTCCGCGACGTAGGTGGCGCCGTGGTCGTCGGGAGCGCGCACGACCCGGCCGCAGGCCTGAATCACCGTTTTCAGCGCGTCGCGGCGGTACCAACCCCACTGCCCGTCCGCGAGACGGCGCTCGACCGCGGAGTCGTTTGTCGCGCGGTACGGCGCCTTGCAGACCACCTGCCAGCGCGCCTGGTCACCCTCCAGGTCAAGCGCCTCCTCCATCTTTACCGAGAGAAAGAGGTCCGGCCGGTCGGTCGCAAGCCAGTCTGCGAGCGCGGCGTCGCGGTCGTCGCGCGAGTGGCTCCGGAGCCGTGCGCTCACCCCGAGTTCCGCGAGGCCCTTCCTGAGTCGCGACGCAATGCTGTAGGAGTGGGCGTGGACGATACCTTTCTCGTTGGGGTGGGCCGCCATCAGGCGGGCGAGCAGGCGGACGACCTTCGGAATCGTCTCGTCGCGCTCCTCGTAGGTCATCGGCCCCTGCACGACGTCGTAGAGCGGTCGGTTCTCGACCGGAAAGGTGTGCCCAACGTCGACGAGCGCGACGCGCGACGGGTCAAGCCCCACGGACCGACAGAACGCCTCGCGGTCGAGGATGGTCGCTGAGAGTAGAGCGAACCGCTCGCCGCGGTCCCACACGGTGTGCTGGAGGTGTCGTTCGGGGTTGAGCGGCTTTATTGCGATCGGCCCCTCGGGCTCTCCCTGATCGACAACCCACGTCGTCGGGCTCTCTGGGTCCTCAGCGTCCCGGACGAAGTATGAGAGCTCCGCGATCAGCTCCTGTAGCCGATCTCTGCGCGCTGCCTCTGCTGGGGTCAGCTCTCGCTTCGCCAGCAGGTCCTCTTTCGCGGTCTTGCAACGCCCGACCAGCGTCTCCGCGAACCGCCGGGTTCGGTCGAGGGGCGCCTCGGCCGCGCTCAGGTCCGGCACCCCCACCTCGTCCCAGACGGGTACCCGACGGTCGTCCAGGTCAACTGTCGCGTACGCCTCCGCCCACGCGCCGAGGCCGTGGGCCTCATCTATTACCACCACGTCACGCGGGCGAAAGACGTCAGAGCCCGCAGTCCTCATAAAGTACGCAAGCGTCGTAGCCGCGATCGGCCCGTTAGCTGCGATCGCACGGTCCGAGAAGTACGGGCATCTGTGTCGCACCGAGCAGTCGTAGCCCGACTGGCGGGCACAGGGCGCGCGGTCAACGGGCGTCGAGCGCTCGCCTGGGAGGATACAGCGGTAGTTCGATTTGCCACGGATCACGGCCATATCGTCAAGCAAGGGGTCCTCGTCAGCCGCCTCTAGCTGTGACACTTGTGGCGTCGTGTAGTAGGCACCGGTCGGCTGGGTCGGGTCGGCCTCATCCGTGGCCCGGGCAGCGCCGGCGACGGCCCGCGCGAGCAGTGATTTCCCGCTCCCGGTCGGAGCGCGCACCAGCACCACCTCGTTGCCGGCCGCGAAGGCGTCCCGGATGCGCTCCAAGGCCTCACGTTGGTTCCCGCGGTAGGAGGGCGCAGGGAACTCCTCAAGGATACGCTCGGGTCTCAAAGCGCCGCCACGTCCGCGGCGGTTGCGTTCCGGTCCTCGGGCAGGCGCTCCACACAGTCGAAACAGAGGAAATGGTCGGAGCCGTCCGCAAGCGTCAGCGACAGACCGCCGGGCGCCTCACCGGTCGTCCAGAGCGTCTCCGCGCCACCACCAACTGGGACGCGCCGGTCGCAGCCGTCGCACGTCCGCTTCGCCATATGAGGGAGAACACAGTCCCGGGGAAAAGTCCTCGCTTCGACAGGCTCGTGCCGACGCCGTACACGAATTCGTCGCCCCGCCATCCATCGCGACATCCGTTTGGCCCGCGCTCCCCGTCGTCTGCGGGAATACCCGGTCGACGGCGAACGAGCGGTCACCGGTCGTCCGGTCACGCCCCGGACGCCCGCCATGTCGGGGTGCGCGAGCAGTCGCTCGTACAGCGTTGTCCCATCGACGGGGAGACACACGAATAGCCCACGTGCTGTCCGTATGGCCGCCGTACCACACGCTTTACGTGTTCGCGGTCTTCCTGAACCTATGCGAGTACTCGTCACCGACGTACTGTCGTTGGCCGCGCGGCTGTTGGTCGCCGGCCTGAGCGACCTCGTCGCGGTACGCGACAGCCACATTGAAGCGTTCGCCTCTCAGTCAGCGACGACAACGTCCGTCAAGTCGGTCGGGATTACGGTATGAGCGTGCCGCCGCAGTACGGCGAGACGTGGGTGTACGAGTCGATCGTCGTCGCGCTCCCGGGCGTCGACCTGTCAGAGTCCCAAGCAGTCGCACTCCAGCTCGCCCTGTTCGAGGTGGCGGTACTCATCTTCAGCTGGTACTACGGCCTGCCCGGAGCGGCGCTGGCCGGGACGGTCGCCGTCGCCGTCGCCGCCGTCGGGAGCATTGCGATGCTGCGGTTCAGCCGTACGACCCGGGCCGTCTCCATGCCCGACGCCTACCGACGCCTGCTGTTCGGGTCGAACATCGAGGTGGTCCTCTCCGTACTCGCGTTCATAGCCCTCGTCACGCACGTCTTCGTCTTCGACCCGAGTCTCTTCGCCGAACTGTTCGGACGTGACCCGCCCGTCGTCGTCGTCTATATCACCCTGCTGGTACTCTGGGACCTCTGTTATCGTATCGGCACCTCGTGGTGGGCCGCGGTGGTGTCGCTTTGGCGGTCGCTCCGCTACCACTTCGACGACCGGGCGGTGAGCCGGCTCCGTCGTGCCGACGGCATCAACATCGCGTTCGCGTCGACACAGCTCGTGTTGCTACCCTTTCTCGTCGACCAGCCGGTGTTGCAACTCGCGGTGGGTGGCCACGTCGTCGCCGTTGGTCTCGTCGCCGGCGCGGCGATACTGCTCTTGGACTAGTCCTCCTGTAGGCGCTGGAACTGCTCAATGAGCGCGTCGGCGTTGTCACCTTCGTCGAACTCGACGCACCCGTTGAACTTGACCCGGTCGTCGTCCGAGAGAACTTCGACGCGTGTCTTCTCAGCGCGGCGCTCGTGCTCATCTTCGTTGTAGGCACCCATTTCCATGGTATGTAATAACGTGGGTCGCCCCTGGGATTAATTTTAACGGTTGTCTACACGCGTCGGACGGAAGGCACAAGCCCGCCGGCTGACTACTGGCGTCGTGGCACGCCCGCTCCGGTTCCGCTACGCCCCCGGCTCCTGGTCTGTCGGTCGGGTCCGCAGCGAGGTGTACGGACCGCTGAACGCGAACCTCGGCGCCCGGATGGGCCAGCCGTGGTACGCGCCACCGGAGGGGGTCAAGGCTCGCCGCTTCGACATCGACAACGGCGACACGGCGCTCATCTGCTGGGACGAGGAGGCGGCGTACTGGCTGGGCAACACCGAGACGCCCTCTTCGCTCTGGCGTACGGACAAGGTGGCGCTCGCCGAGGCGCCTTCCGAGATGACGGAGTGGGCAGAACAGGAGTTTCTCGCCGAACTGCTGGAGGCCGAGCCGTGGCTCGCGCCATACCCGACGCTCGCCTCGTTTTTTCTCCCGGTCCTCTGCTCGAAGGACGGCGCCGACTCCACCCGGACGTTCCTGCGAGACCACGCATGTGGGTTCCCCGACGCCGACTCGGACGACGCGCTCACGTTCTACGACGCCACCCTCGCGCGTGGTATCTTCGACGCCGACCGCGAGACGATGGCAGCGAAACTCGGCACCTCGGAGCAGGTCGACTGTGGCCGGATGGCCGCAACGATGGGCGAGTTCGACGCCGCCCGACTGCTCGACGACGCCGGCCACGGGTTCACCCCCGAAGCGGCCGTCGACGGCGGCTACTCGCTTGACTACCGTACCGACGCCGGGCGGCTGATAGAGGTGACTCGCCCCCTGCCCGCAGCGCGCCGGGCCGCCGGTCCGATCGCCGGCCTGCGCGAGACGGCGAACGCAAAGGTGGACGGACAACTCGCGGGGCGGGCGGGCGAGGCCGTCCTCTTTATCGACTGCACGTCCTTCCCCGACGACGACTGGGCGCGCGTCGCCGGCGAGCGGCCGGAGCCGACTCACCGACCAGCGGTCGTCTACCGCTACCGGCCGTCCGGGCTGGTAACCGGCTATATCGTCGGCGACCCCGGCCTCGGCGTCGCGGGGCTGGTAAACTGATTCCACCACAAACTGTTTGCGCTGCGAGCGGAGAGGGACGGACATGATAGCAGACCTCCACGTCCACACCACCGCCTCGGACGGACAGTTGACGATCCCCGAGATTCCTGCCCGAGCGCGTGAGGCCGGCGTGGACGTCGTCGCCGTCACCGACCACGACCGGGTTCACCCGGCGCTGGACGCGCCCGTGGCGACCCGCGATGGCGTGACGGTCGTGCGGGGGCTTGAGCTGCGGGTCGACGCCGGCGAGCACAGACTGGACCTCCTCGGCTACGGCGCCGACCCGACACCAGACCTGACGGCGGAGCTCGACCGGATCCAGCGCGACCGGGTCCGGCGCGCCCGGCAGATGGTCGACCTGATAGAGGCGGAGACGGGCGTTAGCCTCGACCTGTCAGTCGGACCTGGGATCGGCCGTCCGCACATCGCCCGCGCGGTTGCCGAGAGCTCTGCGCCGTACGACTACGCGGGCGCGTTCGGACGCTTGATCGGCGGTGAGGGGCCCTGCTACGTCCCGCGCGAGATCACCGACGCCGAGACCGGTATTGCGCTTCTCCGGGAGTCCTGCGGGCTCGTGTCGCTCGCACACCCGTTTCGATACCGCGACCCGGAGGCGGCGCTCAAGATCTGTGCAGAGCTTGACGCAGTCGAGCGGTACTACGCCTACGACCAGCCGATGGACCCCGCGCCGGTTGAGCACGCGATCGAGCGCTACGACCTCCTGCCGACCGGTGGGAGCGACGCCCACGGTCAGCGGCTCGGGGTCGCGGGACTCGATAGTGCGGATTGGGAGCGCGTCGCGAGTCGCCTGCCGGGAGCGGAGCGTTAAACCGGGAGAGGCATTGAGTATCAGTATGGAGTGTCATTACTGCGACGACGGGGCGGCGTACGCCGCTGAACACGACGGCGTGCGCGTAGGGCTCTGCGAGCGCCACTTCCGGGAGCGGATCGAGGAGCTAGCCGAGTCAGAAGAGCTAGAGGCCATCCGCGAGCGGATCGACGTTGACCGGACGTAGACCGCGCGCCGGAGCGCGGCGCGAAGCTGTGGCTGATGGAACGACTTCGCCAACGCTCTCTTTGACTGTCGGTGTTGACGACAGTGTATGGCGGCGGAGAAATCGGTGGCACAGGAAGATACGCGGGGCGCAGACCTCGTCCAGGCCCTCGGGAGCAAGTACAGCGCCGAAATTCTCGGAGCGACCGGCGAGCCACGGTCGGCACAGGAGCTGAGCAATCGGCTCGAGGTGCCAATCGCGACCTGCTACCGTCGGATCGAGGACCTAACCGAAGTCGGCCTGCTCGAACTAGAGGAGAGCGTCCTCTCCGACGACAACCGTCAGGTCGAGGTTTACCGGCGCGGGGTCGACGAACTGACCGTCGGCTTCGGCGACGAGAACTTTGAGGTGGAGATGATAGAGCGCACGCGCGCAAAAACAAGATCGACGACGCCTGGCGGACGCTCACCGAGTCCTGAGAGTCTTTAGAAACAGGGTTACGATTCGCGCCCGCTGGAAAACTGGTGATGGACGCGGTCTCACTCGCCTACCTCGGCAGCAGGACTGTGCTGATGCTGGCGGGGCTGATCATTGCTGAGAGACCGAGCGACAGTCAACGATACATCTCTCAGTCACAACGTAAGATCGGCGAGAACGTAGAGGCCGGCGAGCGCGGACTCGAAGGCCAGTGTCCCGAGCGCCGACAGCGCCACGAACCGGCGGGTCTCCAGGTCCGCGAGGCCGGCCGGCACCGTGAGCATCCCGCGCGTGAACAACAGGGCGTTAGAGATGGGGACAACGAAGGGGCCCCAGCGGTCGAACCACCCCTCGAACCGCCCGAGTCGGTCGTCGCTCACCCGGAACCACCGGCTCTCAAGTAGATACTCTCGGCCGACGCGGCGCGCCAGCCTGAACAGGAGATACTGCCCGACTGTCGCGCCGATGACAGCGACGGCGAGTACCGCGGCCACCTGCGTGGGGGTCGCGCCGAAGAGAGCGAGCGCACCCGGGACGATGAGTTCGCTCGGCATGAAGTACATCAGCATCGCGCCCTCCAGCACGAAGACGACGAACAGCGCCACGAACGCGAGATCCGAGGTGAGCAGGTCGCGGAGGTAGGGTGGCATCGTCCCCAGACTGGTCACCATAGAATGTCGGTGGGAAAGCGGCATCGAAAGCTCTTGTGGAGGCGTGACGCCGGACGGGCAGAGTAGAGTTGCCACGGCAGAAGGGAGGCTGCCGTGAAACCACGGTGGTTTAGCCCCCGGGCACCTGACCGACAGCTATGAACCAGCGTCCGCGGCGCCTGCGGCGGGACGGTCTCCGCGAACTGGTGTCGGAGACGAGTCTCCGACCCGCCGACCTCGTGGCGCCCGTCTTCGTCGACGCGACGACCGACGAACGCCGGCCGATTGAGTCAATGCCAGGCCAGGAACGCGTCCCCGTCGACGAGGCAGTCGACCGGGTCCGCGAGATAGCCGAAACCGGCGTCAACTCGATTATTCTCTTTGGTGTCCCGGAGTCGAAGGATGCGGAGGGATCGCGGGCGTGGGCCGAGGACGGCGTAGTCCAGCGCGCGACGCGCGCGATATCGTCCGGGACCGACGCGACGGTGATTACCGACGTCTGTCTCTGCGAGTACACCGATCACGGGCACTGCGGGATTCTCGCCGATGGCGCGCGAGACGGCCAGGGGTCCACCGTCGCGAACGACCCGACGCTTGACCGGCTTGCCGAAACGGCACGGTCGCAGGCTGACGCCGGCGCCGACGTGGTGGCGCCGTCCAGCATGACAGACGGGATGGTCGCCGCGATTCGAGGGCGTTTGGACGCGACCGGCAACGAGGACGTGGCGGTGATGAGCTACGCCGCAAAGTACGAGAGTGGGTTCTACGGGCCGTTCCGAGACGCCGCCGACGGCGCGCCGGCGTTCGGCGACCGCCGGCACTACCAGATGGACCCCGCGAACGGGCGCGAGGCGCTCCGTGAGGTTCGACTCGACGCCGACCAAGGCGCGGACGTGCTGATGGTCAAGCCGGCGATGCCGTATCTCGACGTCGTGGGACATGTCAGGGAGACAGTGGACCGTCCGGTCGCCGCCTACCAGGTCAGCGGTGAGTACGCGATGCTCCACGCCGCCGCCGACCGGGGGTGGCTTGACCTCGACGACGTGGCGCTCGAGTCGCTTCTCGCCTGCAGACGGGCGGGCGCGGACCTGGTCGTGACCTACTTTGCGGAGCGGGTCGCCCCCCGTCTCTGAGCGCGCGGAGCCTCGTAACGGGTCGACTAATCTGCTATATGACACTACATACATCCAGTTTTCTTGGCGGATCGTGCGAGTATCCGATCAGAATACAACCTTATATAGCCCTTATCCGACTATATATTCGACGCTCGTCTACTGAATAGATTCTATATGCACAATTGTCAAGCCAACTGTTATCTATGGTGAAGACGAGAGATATTTTCGTGTTCGCAACAGACAATCCGGCGCAGAACCGCCACAGGATGAACGTTCGTAAACTTTCGTTTGCAGGGGTGAGTGAGCGGTGTTGAGTACACCGCTCCAGGTTGACCCGACGACCGTCGTCTCAGGTGTCAACACTGTCTGGGTACTGACGGTTACCTTCCTCATCTTCTTCATGCACGCCGGCTTCGCCATGCTCGAGGCGGGCCAGGTACGTTCGAAAAACGTCGCGAACCAGCTGACAAAGAATATGCTCACCTGGTCTGTCGGCGTGATCATCTACTTTTTCGTCGGGGCCGCGGTGTCGAGCATCGTTGGCGGGGCGGCGGTCGGCTCCGCGTTTTCGAGTGTTCTCGCGCCGGCCAGCACACAGGGCTGGGTCGGCTGGC
>ERZ1034543.262-NODE-262-length-13829-cov-9.274575_pt1 | contig 13829 bp, 16 predicted proteins | sample MGYA00520654_ERZ1034543 | MGnify/ENA primary metagenome ERZ1034543 (study PRJEB33760, sample SAMEA4777712) | hypersaline lake metagenome | biome: hypersaline environment; feature: brines | place: Spain | collected 2012-08 | depth 0 m ... | reverse complement strand
GGCGGCGCGCGGCTCCGAGGCGGGTCCGGAGCGGGGTCGACTCGTTACTCCGCGCCGAGTTCCGCGGCGAGCTCGCCGCGCTCGTCGAGTTCGCCGAGCACGTCGCTGCCGCCGACGAACTCGCCGTCGACGAACGTCTGCGGGATCGTCTCCCAGCCGCTGTGGGACTCCAGCGCCTCGCGGTACTCCGGCAGCGCGGGCAACACGTCGACCGTCTCGAACTCCTCGACGTGCTGGGAGATCAGCTCGACGGCGCGCTGGGAGTAGCCGCACTGCGGCATCAGGCGGTTCCCCTTCATGAAGAGTACCACGTCGTTGTCGGCGAGAACCGTCTCGACGCGCTGTTCGATCTCTTCGGCGTCGGCGTCCGCTTCGGGGTTGAACGTCATACGGCGCTGTACGCGTCGCCGACGCAAATGGGTTCCGCACGGGTACGGCGGGGCGGGCCTGCCGGCGATCGACGCGCCGCCCCGGCTTACTCCTCGCGGTCGACGCGGACGACGTCGACGAGCGAGTAGACCGGCACGCCGTCGATGTCGTCGTACCCCATCTTGTCGACCAGCACGACGCACGCGACCGGCTCGCCGCCCTGCTCGCGGATCGCGTCGATCGACTCCCGCATCGTCGTCCCGGAGGTGATGATGTCGTCGACGACGTAGCAGTCGCGGTTCCGGATCGCGGCGAAGTTCCGCGAGAAGCCGCCGCCGTGCTCGTCGATGTCCCCCTCATCCCACTGGTGTTTCGCGGGGGCGTACGTGCCGAGGTCGGTGTCGAGCCGGTCCGCGACCGCGGTCGCGAGCGGCGCGCCGGCCTTCTCGATCCCGACGGTGAGGTCGACCGCCTCGCCCTGCTTGGCCAGGAGGTCCGCCATGGCGCTCGCCGCGTAGCCGAGGCGGGTCGAGTCGCGCCCGAGCGCCGACCAGTCGACGTGGATGTCGGCGGAGGCGGTCGTCCCGGCGGTCTCCGCGCCCTCCGAGCCGCCGCCGCGCTCGACCAGCCAGCTCGCCGTCTCCCGGGAGACGTTCAGCTCGTCGGCGATTTCGCCCTTCGAGAGCCCCCGCTCGGCGAGCTCGGCAGCGCTGTCTATCAGGTCGTCAACGTTCTTCATACGCGGCAAATTCGACCGCCGTTTTAATAGTCGTGTCGTCATCCGCGAACGCGGCCTCGAGCTCGTCGATCCCGTGGACGCCGGTGACGAGATCGCCCAGGAACTCCTCCGAGAGGCGGCCGAGCGACTCGACGGCCGACTCGAAGTGCCCGTACCCGGAGTTGACGCTGCCGACGAGCGCCTTGTTGTGGAGGACGAACTCGCGGTGAAGCCGCCCGCCGTCGATCTCGAACTCCCAGTCGCCCGGGACCCCGAGGAGCGCGCCGACGCCGTTCGGGGCGAGGGCCTCGATCGTCTCGAAGGCGTGCGGCGCGTAGCCGGTCGCCTCGAACACGAAGTCCATCGGCTCGTACGCCTCGGGCACCTCGGGTATCGCGGTGTCGTTCGAGTTCACGTACGTCGCGCCGAGCGACTCGATGATGTCGATCGTCGGGTCGGGGCGCTCGCGCCGGCCCAGGCAGTACACCCGCTCGAACGACTCGTCGAGGGTCGCCGCGGTCAGGAGGCCGAGCGACCCGTTGCCTAACACGAGCGCGGACTCCGGCTCCCAGTGGAACGCCGACCGGCTGGCGTACGCGTGTTCGATCGCCTTTTCGGCGATCGAGGCCGGCTCGACGAGGAATCCCCACTCCGCGAGCGCCGGGGGAATCTCGACGAGGAACTCCGCCGGACTGGTGAAGTACTCCGCCATGAACCCGTGCGCGCCGACGATGCCGCGCTCGTGGTACTCGCCCTCAGGTGCCATGTCGGGCTCGCCGCGGGCGAAGTACTCGTTCGCGCCGTTCGGCGGTCGGCGGACCGTGGGGACGACGACGTCGCCGACCTCGAACGGCGTGTCGTTCGGGTCCTCGATCACGCCGACGGCCTCGTGGCCCAACACGATGTGGTCCTCGCCCGCGGGCGTCCCCCCGTGGCCGCCGGCGATGACCTCGTGGTCGGTCCCGTCGACGCCGACCCGAAGGGTCCGAACCAGCGCCTCGCCCGGCGCGGGCTCCGGTCGCGGCTTCTCGGTCACGACCGGTTCGTCGGCTCCCTCGTAGACGGCAATCGCGTTCATGTCCCGACTCAGGCGGTCAGTCACCAAAAGATTTCTTTTATTGCGAGTAAACGCGGACGGCGGATCCCCCGTGGAGTTTTCAGCCGGTCGGCCGTACCCGGAGGCGTGTGTACACTGACTCTGGCATGGCGTGCGTTCGGGGACGCGCCCGTCGCGCTCGCGGCCACCCGCGACGAGGCGCTCGATCGTCCGAGCGAGCCGCCGGCGGTTCGCGGCGGCGGTGACGGGGAGAGCGAGAGCGACCGCGGGGGCGGAGCGGACGGCGACGCCGGTGACGTCCGGTACGTCGCCCCGCGCGACGCGGAGGCCGGCGGCACGTGGATCGGCCTCTCGGAGCGCGGCCTCGTCGTCGCGGTCACGAACCGGTGGACGGACGCGGAGCGCGAGGGCGAGCGCTCCCGGGGGCTCCTCGTCCGCGACTGCCTGACGGCCGACTCAGCCGAGGCGGCGGTCCGGGCGGTCGAGCGCGAGCTCGACGAGCGCGCGTACGCCGGGTTCAACCTCGTCTTGGCCGACGCCCTCGGCGCGTTCCTGCTCGCGTACGACGGCGGGCTCGCCGTGACCAGACTCGATCCGGGCGTCCACGTGGTCGGGAACGTCGGCGGCGTGATCGACGGCGCCGAGCGGTTCGCGGTGCCCGAGCGACGGGCGGAGTTCGGGGCGGAACGGGCCGACAGCGCGAAGCGGATCGCGGCGGCGCTCGTCCCGGGACCGGGCGAGTCGGGCGCGTCGTGGCTCGACCGCGCGAGCGGCGTCCTCGCGGACCACGAGTACGGGGCGTGTCTCCACGGCGACGGCTTCGGAACGCGGTCGTTCACGCGGATCCGGACCGGCGACGACCTCGCCGTCGGGTACGCCGACGGTCCGCCCTGCGAGACGCCTGTTGAACGCGTCTCGGTCCCCGACGAGTTCGCGGCCGGCGGCGTCTGAGCGGGTCGATCGGCCCACTTGGAAAGCCAGTTTTAAGCGATTCGGGAGGCGTGAGAGAGTATGAGCGTGTCCGAAATCGAGTCCGACCTGTCGGCGGACGAGCGGGCCGGCCTCGAACTCATCCGCGAGACCGGCGGCATCCACCAGAGCGACTTCTGGAAGGAACTCGACGTCTCGTCGCGGAAGGGGAGCCGCATCGCCGAGGCGTTGGAGGAGTCGGGGCTCATCCAGCGGTCCGACACCGTCTACGACGGCCACAACACCTACTACTTGGAGCCAGCGCCGCGCGACCTGGACTTCTCGCTGCTGATGGCGGGCGACATGCTCTCGCCGTTCATCGGCGAGGAGGAGGTCGACGCGCAGGCGGACGCCTTCTCGCAGTGGATGATGAACCTCGCGTACGAGGAGTACTGACCCCGCGGCGACCGACACCGGCCGCACCGCTTCGATTCGTCCGGTCTCCCGCTTGTCCAGATTTCTCCAGACGCTCGTCGTCCGATTTCTTTACCCGGTCGAGTCCGAATCGGTCCCGTATGAATCGCGCCCTCCCGCTCGCACTCGGCGTCAGCCTCGGCCCCGCGCTCGGCGTGTACGCGCTCGTCTCGTCGGTCCCGGCCGCGCTCGGAACCGCCGCCGTCTACGTCGGCGCGGCGTACTTCTACTTCGCGTTCGACGTCTCGCTGCTCGCCGCGGCACCGCGGTTCGACGACCGCAGCGACAGGCTCGGGTACGGCGTCGGCCTCTTCGGACTGAGCGTCACCCCGATCCTGTTCGCGCAGTCCGCCGGCGGCGGCGACGCGACGGTGTTCGGCTTCGCGATCGCGTTCTTCGGCGCGGTCGCCTTCCTCACCCTCAGCGAACAGGCGCGCCGCCGTCGCGGCGGCGGGGAGTGAGACCGCGGCGGCGCTCGGCCGCGGTCAGAGGAACAGGACTCCGAACAGCGCGACTCCGACCGCCAGCGTCAGGATCAGCACGCTGCGGCCGATCCCGGACTTGATCTCGACGTCGCTGCCGACGCGCCGGACGGCCGCCTGCGGGTCGGTGACCGTGCGGACGGTCGCCGTCGTGAGCCCGACAATGGCGCGGTCGACGGCCGCGTACAGCTCCGTGACGCCGACGACGAGCCCGCGGGTGCCGTAGAACACGGCGGGGTTGTACAGCGAGTCGATGTCCGGGACGCGCCCCAGCTTCGAGAGCGGCTTCTTCGTGAGCGCGAAGCCGATCAGCCCGAGGACGGCGAGAGCGACGCCCTCGACCAGGTGGTCGACGGTGTACGTCTCGTACACCTTCTCGACGACGGCCTCGCTCGTCACGTCGAACGGGAGGATCCCGAACAGTCCGACGTCGGCCGGGACGACCGCCGCGAGCGGCGAGGTGGGCACGAGGACGCCGTAGGCGACGCAGAGCACCGCCACCGCGCCCATCGCGACGCTCTGCCCCCGGTTGGCGTCGCGCACGTCGCCGTCGTAGCTCCCGTGGAAGAACGCGTAGTAGCCGAACTTGATGAACGACATGAACGTCCCGATCCCGCCGAGCAGGAGCAGCCACTCGAGCGTGTGGAAGTCGCCGATCGGGAGCGGCCCCTTCGGGAAGGTGTAGTGGCTCCCGGAGATGATGATCCCCTTGCTGACGAAGCCGTTGAACCCGGGGAAGCCGGCGATAGACAGCGCGGCGATCGTGAACGCGCCGGCGGTGACCGGCATGTCGCGGGCCAGCCCGCCCAGCTTCTTGAGGCTCTCTTCCCCGGTCCGGTAGACGACGACGCCCGCCGTCATGAACAGCAGCCCCTTGTAGAGGATGTGGTTGAACACGTGGGCGAACGCGCCGGCCTGGGACAGCGCCGTCCCGATACCGACGCCGGCGATCATGTAACCGACCTGCGACTGGATGTGGTACGAGAGCAGCCGCCGCATGTCGTTCTGGAACAGCGCGAACGTCGCGCCGAACACCGCCATCCCGCCGCCCATGTAGGCGATCGCGACGTGGCCGTCGGGGAACGCCCGGTACATCCCGTAGACGCCCGTCTTGGTCGTGAAGACGCACAGGAAGACGCTGGCGGCGATGTGCGGGCGCGGGTAGGTGTCGGGGAGCCACGCGTGGAGGCCGATGAACCCGACGTTGACGCCGATCCCGACCGCGGCGAGCGCGGCCGGCAGCCCCGCGACGATCCCCGCCGTCTCGGGGCCGCCCGGCACGGTCGCGAACAGGAACGTCCCCTTCGCGACGTAGTTGCCGAGCACCGCCGCCATCAGCAGCGTGCCGCCGAGCCCGTGGAGCAGCGCGTACCGGAAGCCGGCCCGGACCGCCTCGCCGCGGTAGTGCCAGACGAGCAGCGTGCTCGTGACGGCCATCAGCTCCCAGAAGAACAGCAGGGTGAGCCAGTCGCCGGCGAACACCGCGCCGAAGCTCGTCGCGACGTACGAGAACGCGAACGCGGTCTGGAGGCCCTCGGCCTCGCTCGCGTACGAGTAGAGGACGGCGACGACGCCGATGATCCCGAAGATCAGGCCCATGAGCCGCGAGAACTCGTCGACGTTGAGCAGCACGGCGTCGAAGCCGAGGAACGTGGCCTGGAGGTGCGCGCCCGCCGGGACGGCCCACGCCCAGGCCACCGCGACTCCGGACGCGGCGACGCCCAGCGCGTGCCCGACGCGGCGAGGGGTAAGAGCGATCAGCGCGGCCACCACGAGCAGGACCGGTCCGGGCGGGAGGGCGGTGAGCGCGGTCGTCATCAGCCCATCCCCCCCGGGAGCGAGCCGACGACGGTCTCGATTATCCGGAGGAACACCGCCGTCCGCGGGACGACCCCGAGCAGGACCGAGAGGCTCGCGGCCGTCAGGATCGGGCCGAGCATGAACCACGTGCTCTCGGCGCCGCGCCAGCCGCGGACGTCCCAGCCCTCCGCCGGCGGGCCGCCGTGGTGCTCGTCGTGACCCTCGTGCGCCGCGGTCTCGCGGTCGGCGTCGTGCGCCGCGGTCTCGTGATCGGGCTCGCGCGTCGCGGCCCCGCGGCCGCCGTCGGCGCGGGGGCTCCCGCGGCCGCCGAGCGCCGCGGTCACGAGCGGCTTCTCGTCGTGGCCGTCTGGCGACTCGAAGTACGCCTGGTACACGATCGGCCAGAAGTACGCGATGTTGAGGACGCCGGACACTAACAGCGCGGCGGCGAAGACGAGGCCGCCGCCCTCCAGCGCGCCGATCACGATGTACCACTTGCTGACGAACCCGGCTATCAGCGGGATGCCGGCCATGCCGGCGGCCGCGACGGCGAACGCCGCCATCGTCAGCGGCATCCGGTCGCCGATGCCGGCCATGTCGCTGATGTCGTCCGTGTGGGTCTCGACGTGGATCGCGCCCGCACAGAAGAACAGGGTGAGCTTCATGAACGCGTGCGCCGGGATGTGGAGCAGCCCCCCGACGAGCGCCTCGCCCTCCAGCAGCGCGAGCCCGAGGACGATGTACGACAGCTGGCTGATCGTCGAGTACGCCAGCCGCCGCTTGAGGTTGTCCTGCCGCAGGGCGATGACGCTCGCGGTCAGGAGCGTGATCGCGGCGACGACCGCGAGCGGCGCCGCCACGCCCAGCTCAGCCATCGTCTCCGTGCCGAACACGTCGAGCACGACGCGGGCGATCCCGAAGATCCCGCTCTTGACGACCGCGACCGCGTGGAGCAGCCCGGAGACCGGCGTCGGCGCGACCATCGCGTCGGGGAGCCACGAGTGGACCGGCATCAGCGCCGCCTTGACGCCGAACCCGCCGGCGAGGAGGGCGAACGCGGCGCGCGCGAGGGTCGGGTCCGCGCCGGCGAGCGCCTCGATCCCGCCCGGCGTGAACGCCGTGGTGCCGGTCAGCACGTAGACGAGCGCCGTCCCGCCGAGCACGGCCACGCCGCCCCCGAAGGTGTACGTGAGGTACTTCCGGCCGGCCGCGCGGGCCTCGTCGGTCTCGTCGTGGGTCACGAGCGGGTACGTCGACACCGTCAGCAGCTCGTAGAAGACGAACAGCGTGACGAGGTTCCCGCCGAACGCGACCCCGACGGCCGAGGCGAGGCTCGCGGCGAACGAGGCGAAGTAGCGGGTCTGGGCGTGTTCGCTCAGCCCCCGCATGTAGCCGATGGAGTAGAAGCTCGTGACGATCCACAGGAGGCTGGCGAGCAGCGCGAACAGGATCCCGAGGGGGTCCGCGCGGAGCACGAGCGAGAGGCCGTCGCCGAACTCGCCGATCCGCGTGACGTAGGTGGTCCCCGAGAGGACGCCGGGGACCATGCTGGCGACGAGCGCGAACTTCGTCGCGGCGACGGTGAGGGTGACGCCCTCGCGGACGTTCGGTCGCGATCGCAGCGAGAGGATGACGGGGATGGCCACGGCCGACACGAGCACGGCGAACAACGGTCGAAGGGAGGTGACGTCGGTCATTGGAGCATCAGCTCGAACACGGTCGCATCGATCAGCTGGTCTATGACGGGGACGGCGGCCGCGAGCCCCACGGCGAGGGCGGCGGCGACGACGACGGTCACGATCATGGCCGTCGAGACGCGCTCACCGCCGTCGGCGGCGACCGACTCCGGCGCGATGGTCGCCTCGGCGAAGTAGAGCCGCTCGGCGAGCCGCGCGAAGTACGCGAGCGTCAGCAGCGTGCTCGCCAAGAGGACGGCGACCACCGGCCAGGTCCCGGCGTTCACCGCCCCGAGGACGATGTACCACTTCCCCATGAACCCGACCGCCGGGGGGACGCCGACCATCGCGAGCGCCAGCACGGTGAACGCGCCGGCGGCGGCCGGCGCGCGGCCGGCGATCCCGGCGTACCCGCCGACCGTCGTCGCGCCGGTCTTCCGCTCGATGATCCCGGTCGCGGCGAAGAGGCCGCCCTTCATCACCGCGTGCCCGACGAGGTGGACGGTCGCGCCGACGACCGCCAGCGGCGTCGCGATCGCGAACCCGGCGATCACGAGGCCGAACTGCGACACCGACGAGTACGCCAGCATGCGCTGGACGTCTGACTGCGCGACGGCGAGGGCGCTCCCGGCGACGATGCTGACGCAGGCGACGGCGACCAGCGCCTGGCGGGCGATCGGGACCGCCTCCAGGAAGTCGACGGTGAACACGGAGAACAGCACGCGGGCCAGGGCGTACGCGGAGACCGTGGAGACGAGCGCCGAGATGAACGCGCTCACGCTGTCCGGCGAGTCGGCGTACGCGTCCGGCTGCCAGGTGTGGATCGGGAACAGCGCGACCTTCACGAGGAGCCCGGCGACGATCAGGCCGAACGCGGTCAGGACGAGCGTCGAGTCGTAGCCCGTGGCGGCGAGCTTCTCGCTGAGGTCCGCCATGTTCAGGGTGCCCGTGGCGGCGAGCGCGTAGCCGACGCCGAGCAGGTACAGCGACGCGCCGATGGTCCCGATGATGAGGTACTTCAGGGCCGCGACGGCGGAGCGCGCCCCGCGGCCGCTCGCGACGAGGCCGTACGCCGCGAGCCCGGTGATCTCGAGGAAGACGTACAGGTTGAACACGTCGCCGGTCACGGTCATCCCGGACAGGCCGGCGACGAGGAGGAGGAACTGCGAGTAGAACGAGTTCGCGTGGGGGCCCGCGTGGCGGGCGTACGCGAGCACGCCGAGCGAGACGGCGCCGATGAGGACGACGAGCAGGATCGTCAGCCCGTCGGCGACGAGTTCGATTCCGTAGGGAGCGGCGAACCCGCCGACCTCGTACCGGACGATCCCGTCGGTCCAGACGGTCCACGCGAGCGCGCCGGCGAGCGCGGCGTGCCCGAGCGCCGTCGCCGTCGCGACCGCCCAGCCGACGCGGTCGAACCGGAGGCTGGCCAGCGGCGGGACCGCCGCGCCGATGATCGGCAGGACGACCAGCATGACGATCAGGTGGTCAATCATGGTAGAGCTCCTCCAGCGTGTGCTCGTCGAGCGTGCCGTACTCGGAGTAGACGCGCACGACCAGCGCGAGCGCCACTGCGGTCAGGCTCACTCCGACGACGATGGCCGTCAGGATGAGCACGTGCGGCAGCGGGCTCACGTACGGGCCGGCGCCCTCGGTGACGACCGGCGGATTGCCGCCCGAGCGGTACGCGAGCGTGATGAAGAACAGGAATATCCCGGTCTGGAACACGTTCATCCCGATCACCTTCTTCACGAGGTTCGGGGACTCGATCACGGTGTACAGGCCGATTCCGAGCAGCAGGACGACCGCGTAGTAGTTGTAGTGGGTCGTGAGTAAGTCGAGTGTCATGAGGAGTCCTCCTCGGCGAGGTCGTCGAACCCGGCCGCGAGCAGGAAGAAGAGCCCGATCGCGACGGCGGCGACGATGGCGCCGATCCCGAGTTCGACGAGTTCGATTGCGTACTTGATCGCGTGGCCGAACAGCGCCTCGAACTCAGAGTACTGGAGGAACTGTCCGCCGAGGGCCATCGCGCCGAGGCCGATCCCGACGAACGCGAACACGCCGCCGGAGGCCAGCGCGGAGACGATCCGGACGTCGAGCCACTGGCGGGTGGAGTCGATGCCGTACGCGAACGCGAGCATCATCACGACGGAGCCGGCGATGACGCCGCCCTGGAACCCGCCGCCGGGCGAGTCGGCCCCGTGGAACATGATGAACAGCGCGAACGTGAGGATGAACGGGGCGACCAGCCGGACGGTGGTCATGATGATCGTCGACTCGACGTACAGCCCGGCACCCTCGTCGCCGCTCGCCGCGGCGTCCGCGTCGCCGGCGCTCATGCCACCACCTCGCGGCGGAGCACGGACAGGGTGACGACGACCGCGCTGAAGACGACCACGCCCTCGCCGAGCGTGTCGAAGCCGCGGTACGCGGCGAGGACGGCCGTCACGGCGTTTTTGACCTCCGTCTGGGCGTACGCGTTCTCGAGGTAGTACTGGCTCACCTCGCCCCCGACGACCGCCGAGTTCGGGTCGCCGATAGTCGGGAGCGCTGGGACCGTCGCGCCGATCAGCACGACGAACCCGGCCACGAGCGCCGCCGACCGCCACCCGACCGACTCGAACAGGCGGTCGACGTCCGGCGACGTGGTGTTCGACAGCGCCAGCAGGAACAGCACGGTCATGATGCCGGCGCCGACGGCCGCCTCGGTGAGCCCGACGTCGGGCGCCTGAAGCACGAGCCAGAGCACCGAGACGCCGAGGCTGTACGCCGCGAACGCCATCACCGCGGCCAGCGTGTCCTTCAGCAGGGCCGCGCCGACGGCGCAGCCGAGGACGAACACCAGCAGCGCGGCCTCGATCAGGGTGAGCGTCATTTGTCGTCACCCTCGTCGGCGGTCCACGGCTCGATTCCCTGATCCTGCGCCGCGCGGGCGACGGCGTGCGCGGCCGTGGGGTTCGTGATGAACATGAACACCAGGAGGAAGACGGACTTCGCCGTCGAGAGGCCCGTCTGGAGCGCGAGCGCGGCGGCGGCGATCGCGAGGATCGCCCCCAGCGTGTCGCTCTTCGAGGCCGCGTGCGACCGGGTGTAGACGTCCGGCAGGCGGACGAGCCCGACCGCGGCGACGCCGCCGAAGAAGGCCCCGGCGACCGCGAGGGCGACGATGCCCCACTCGGTCGGCGTCACAGCACACCCCCGCGCTCGACGTTGAACTTCGAAAACGCGATCGACAGCAGGAAGTTCAACAGGGCGTACACGAGCGCCACGTCGAGGAACGTCGACTGCTGGAACGCCGCGGCGACCAGCGTGATGGCGATGACGGTGTTCGTCCCGGCGACGTTCACCGCGATGACGCGGTCGTGGGTCGTCGGCCCGTCGTACACCCGGTACAGCGCGACGACCGCGAAGACGACGAAGGCCGCGGCGACGGCCAGCAGCGCGGTCTCGAACTCAACCATCTCGTCCCTCCCCGGCGTCGCCGCGCTCGCGCGGCGTCGGTATCCGGGCCGCCGCGCGGCCGTAGAAGACGAACCGGACCGCGCGCTCTAAGCCGCCGTCGAAGAGGTCCGAACGGGAGTCGGCCGTCAGCGAGTGGATGTCGAACGAGCGCTCGGAGACGTTGACCGTCAGGGTCCCGGGCGTGAGCGTGATGCTGTTCGCCAGCGTCGTCACCGCCCCGTCGCCCCAGACCGCGGCGCGCAGCTGGACGACCTCCGGGTCGATCGGCATGTCGGGGTGGAGGACGACGTACGCGACCTGGAGGTTCGCGACCGCGATCTCCTTGACCAGGTACGGGACGTACACCAGCATTCGGCCCAGCCGGCGGAGGGTCACCCCGAGCGGCGCGGAGCGGTTCGCCACGACCGGCGCGAGGGCGAGGGAGACGATCGACGCCGTCACGAAGCCGGTGAAGAAGTCGAGCGGCTTCCAGGCGCTCAGCGACATGTAAAACAGGTACGAGACGCCGAACACGGTGAGGTACTTCGACAGCGACGCGGCGCGTGCGAGCACGGCCCCCTCGGTCGGCCGGTCGACCGGTGCCGTCTCGACCGGGACGTCGCCGCCGGCCAGCTCGACCGACATCGGCTGGAGCATCGACGCGGTGCCGCCGGGCTTGTACTCCGGATCGACGACGATCTGGTCGATGTCCGCGGCGGCCGCGTACTCGAGGAGCGCGTCGGCGTAGTCGCTCGGGCTGAACAGGTACCGGTCGGTCCCGACGACGTCGGTGACGACGGTGAGCCACCCGGTCTCGTCGTCGGAGTCGGCCGCGGGCGCTTCGCCGTCCGCGTCCGCGTCGGACTCGCCCGCCGCGTCCGACGCGCGGTCGTCCCGAGCGACGGCCGTCGCCTCGGCCGTCTCCTCTTCAACCCAGAGCGCGACGCGTTCTAACTGTTCGCGCGCCGTCCCGAGCGCCGTCGGCGCGTCGGGGTTGACGGCCTGCGTCCGGGCCGCGAGAACGAAGTGGATCTCGACCGGTCGATCCGAGGCCGTCTCGCTCGCCCGATCGACGACGTACGAGACAGTGTCTCGGAGGCTGTCCGAGTCGCCGACGGGGACGAGGATTCGGCGGGCGTCTGTGTCTGACATGTGTGAACTGTCTCTCACGCCTTCCTGTGAAAAACGCGAGACTATCCACTGTTGCCAAGCGATGGCAAACTCAAAACTATTTCGTTATGCCTCGGTTTCGCCCCCGGATCGCCCGAGGACGTCGGCGAGTTCGTCGGCCACGCGCGCCCCGAGTCCGTCCTTGTCGCCGACGAACTCGCGGGTGTCCCCGCGGCCGACGAGCAGCGCCCGGGTCGCCTCGTCGCCCATCACGCTGGCGTCGTTCGCGACGACGAACGAGAGCCCCACGCGGTCGCGGATCCGCTCCGCCTCGGCCACCATCGCCTCGTCGTCGCCGGACGTCTCGGCTTTGAACCCGACGATCGGGAGGTCGGGGTACGCCTCGCGCACCGAGTCGATGAGCTTCGGCGTCGGCTCCAGTTCGACGGACAGCGGCGAGCCGGACCGGATCTTCTCGTCGACGGCGTCGGCGGTGAAATCGGAGATGGCGGCCGCCGACACCAGCGCGTCCGCGGTCGCCGCGGTCCGCCGGCAGGCGTCCATCATCTCGTCGGCCGTCTCGACCGCGACCACCTCGGCGTAGGGGACGTCGGGGCCGTCCTGGACGAGCGTCACCCGCGCGCCGCGGACGTAGCACGCCCGCGCCAGGGCGCGACCAGTCTTCCCCGACGCGCGGTTCGTCAGAATGCGGATCGGGTCGATCCGCTCTTTCGTCGCGCCCGCGGTGACGACGACGTGCGCGCCAGAGAGGGTCTGCGGCGTCGTGGCGCGGGCGACCTCCGTGACGACGTCCTCTTCCGCCGCTATCTTCGCCTTCCCCTCCTCGACCCGCGGGTCCGCGAAGCGGATCCCCCACGACTCCAGGCGGTCGAGCGCGTCGAGGACGCCCGGGTGGTCGTACATCGGCTCGTGCATCGCGGGGGCCATCACGACCGGCACGTCCGCGCCGAGCGCGGTGGTCGCGCAGGTGGTGACCGGCGTGTCGTCGACCGCGGCCGCGATCTTCCCCGCCGTGTTCGCGGTGGCGGGCGCGAGCAGGAGCACGTCGGCCCACCCCTCGCGGCCGCAGAGCTCGACGTGTTCGACGGCGCCGGTGATCTCCGTGACGACCGGCTCGTCAGTGGCGAAGTCGACCGCCCACGGGTGGATGATGTTCGTCGCCGCCGGGGACATGACGGCGCGGACGCTCGCGCCGTGACGGCGCAGTTCGTGCGCGAGTTCCACGACCTTCACCGCCGCGATGCTCCCCGAGACCCCGAGCGCGACGTTGACCCCGTCCAGCATTACCGAGACCGTTCCCCCCGCGGCGGCTTATAAGATGTCGTTGTGGAGCGGACCCGGGAGACCAAACTCGGCGCGTTCTCCTGAAAGTTTCCTATAAATGGTCGGCGGTGGCGCGTGCCGACGAGCGCCCGCAGGGCGCGAGTCGCACGCGCGAGGGACGCGGCGAGCGAGGGCGACCGAAGGGAGCCCCGAGCGAGCCGCGAGGCTGGGGAGGCGTGAGGCTGCGGTGCGGGGCGGGACTCAAAGGGGCAGCCGGGAGGCGGGCGCAGGCGAAGTAAGCACCGCAAGGAGCGAGCAGCGCGAGCGACTGAGGAGCACAGCGAGCGTGCGCCCGCCTCCCGGCTGGGGCTTTAGAGGTGTTCGCCGCCGCTCCGTGGTCGACTATTTATAACCAAGCGGCAGGGGTTTTGGAAGTGTTCGCCATCGCTCCGTAGTCAACTGTCTACAAGCGAGCAGTCGGGGCTTTGGATGTGTTCGCCGGCGCTCCA
>ERZ1034543.260-NODE-260-length-13890-cov-7.481243_pt1 | contig 13890 bp, 37 predicted proteins | sample MGYA00520654_ERZ1034543 | MGnify/ENA primary metagenome ERZ1034543 (study PRJEB33760, sample SAMEA4777712) | hypersaline lake metagenome | biome: hypersaline environment; feature: brines | place: Spain | collected 2012-08 | depth 0 m ... | reverse complement strand
ACGAAAGAGCCTGGATTGCCATTACTCCCAGCACAGAGGCTTTTTGTCGACCGCTTTGGCCAAGCTGAGCTACGGTGGCAAAAGAGCACGGGGTGAGATTTGAACTCACGAGATGCCGGATTTGCAGTCCGGTGCGTTCGGCCGGGCTTCGCCACCTGTGCTTCGGGGAGGTGAGGGGTGGATCTGCACCACCGTAACAGCCTTTGCAGGGCTGCGCCTATACTGACTCGGCCACCTCACCTTGCTTGTCGTAATCGTCCACGTCGGAAAAGTCCTCTTCTTTGGCGTGCTCAATTGCTTGCTCCAAAGACTCGCAAAGCGCTTCAAACATTTCTTCTTTCATGGGAGTAAGCTAACAATTCCTACAATGAATACTGCTATGATTGCTATACCAAACGCGGCGGCCAGTGTTCCGGCAAACCACGTTCCTGCGATTTTCTTGTCGAAAATTTCTTCAAGTGGAACGACCACAAAGATCGCCGGAAACGCCCCAACCGCCATCAAAAAGTCGAGTATTGGGTTGATTACAAGCATCAGTTCTCGTGTTTTGAAAAGTACTCTTCGCCTTCAACTTGCTTGGAGTTGTCTCGAACTCCTTCGATGATTTTTCGGGCGATCGCCTCTCTCGCCGCCTCTGATTCGAGATTCGCGTCGCCAAATCGCTCTAAGGCATCGCGAGTAATGTCAAGCAAGTCTTTCTCTTCAAACAAGATCATTTGCATGCTACCTTACGTATACTAAGTACTCACCGTGCGGGTTTCTTTCAATCTTTGCATCCGGAAACTGCCGTTCGATGAACGTTTTGTAAAGCTTCCCTCGTTGATTTGTTTTTCCTCCATCTGGACTTCCCCCACCTTTTGTAACTGGCTTGAACGTAAATCCTCTAATGAAGTCAAACTCTTCTGGATACTCTTCAACAAGCCCCCAAGTGCGCCTTGCCGCTTCGATAACGGTCGCCGTAACCTTGAAGGGGTTTCCCTCATTTGTCATTCTCGTGCTCGTTTCTTCGGTCGTAAAATCGACACTAAGCATTTCCGGGTACTCATTGAATATCGTGACCGTATACGTGTGATTCTCCGTTTGAAACTCCCATCGAGTGTCGATTTCACCGACTCTCGGAAACACGCCCCTTTCGACGTTTCGAAGCGGGTAAGTGTCAGTCGTGTTTCCAAGCTCTTGAATAATCGCCCGGCGAACGACCTTTCGAAACTCGTTGATCATTTCACTACATTATGAGAAGTCCAATTCCAAGCACGATTCCGGATAAAATGAGCGTTCCGAAACAAAGAGACACCACCGTCATTATCGAACCGGATATCTTTTCGAAGTACACCTTCTCCAAAAACGCCAAGAGAAGCATTGCCGGAAAAGCGCCCAAAACCAGTAGAAACTCTAAGAACTTGTTATCCATATCGTAACCCCCCCGGGGATCGAACCCGGAAGCGTCGCATTTTGAGTGCGACAGGTCTGCCAAATTCCCGTCAGGGGGCCATTATTACATATTAACGATCCAACGCTTTTTCTTTCTCTCAATATCGAATCTTCGGTTAAGCCGCTTGCTTTCCCAAACCCTTGCTGCAGATCTTGATGTATTCGGGCTTGAAAACACGCCGATGCCTTTCTTTTTCGCCAACGTGATAGCGGCCGCATAAAGCCCGACGCCGTACCCATATCCTCTGTATTGCGGCTTTTTGATCTCCGAATGGGTTTCGTAAAAGTTACCGTGAAGGGTTCTTACAAGCATGATTGCGCCGAACATAAAGTAGCTCAACCCCTCTTCATACTTGGAGGGTTGGCTGTCCAAAAACCGGATCTCAAAAAATCCATCATTCGACGATGGATAATCTGTCTCGTTCCCGCTTGCGTTCAAAATTTTTCTCTTCCCGTTCTGCTTCGCGGAAAGCACCTTCACGTCTTCAATGAGAGAAGGCTTTGAACTTATTTCTCTAACCAGTTCGGTCATCGGCGGCACTTTATTTAATCCGCTTGCATGGACGTGTTGATACCAAATCCCGAAGAAGAAGTTTCGTCTTCACACAAAATAAAAAAGCACAAGGGGGGCTCTCGCCACCCCCTGCGCCCTTTATCGCGTTACCGCCGTGCTCGGTTTCGGATCTCTTCAAACGTTTCTTCACGTTTGAGCTTACCGTTTTCAAACACCACTTCCAAAAGGTCCTCATCCGTTTCCGATGGCGCAACCGTCTCCATGTCCGGAGTCAAGGTAAGCTTTCCCGCCTTGCTGGTCTTAAAAGACTGGTTGTAATTTCCGTCCCGATCAAACTGCATCGGCGTCTTCCGCACGTCTCGCTCTTCGCCGTTTACGATAGCAGATGAGCACTTCATCGCAAATTTGTAATCGTCTCGGCTGTGGCGCTGGATGATCCCACCACCGCTTCCAAACGCAATGTTTGAAGCGGCAAAACCCCGCTCTTTCAAGGCGTCAAGCACCTTGGAGACGACCGTTCCATCTGCTTCAATACCATCCCCTTGAATCACGTTCACGCCCGGAATAACTTTATACCCCTTGTTGTTGCGCTCTGCTCCAAAGGCGTCTTCTAGGGCTTCAAAGATTTTCGCGTTCGTAACCGCCGGATCTCCGGAGTCAGGGCGAACGACAAGCACGCCGTCAAAGTTTTTCACTTCATCTTGAAGGCTTCCGCCCCAATAGTCCTTGACCGCTCGCATAATGTCGTAGCTGTCCGACACAACCGATACAAGTCCACTGGGGTACTTTTCAAGCATATTCGCGAAGGCATTTTCTTCCCCGCTGCCATACGGGCCGTCTTGCGGCTCCCAAGCGGTCATCGTAGAGTGTTCGGCGGCAGGAATAGAAATTCCCGCCATATCTTCCCCGTAATCACTCTTTGCAACACATCCCGGCCCGACGTGTTTCGTGAAAATTATGTGTAGGGGCGACAGGACTCGAACCTGCAACACGCCTGTATAAGTAGCCCCGGAGGGAATCGAACCCTCACATCCATTCCCGTCAGGTCAGTGGATACAGAGGCTTAAACTCTGCGCGTCTACCGGGTTCCGCCACGAGGCTATACTTTATTGGTAAATCTTTTTTCTATCTTTTTTGCTCGCTTATAATTACCTCCCCCTCCAGCTAATCCAACACTCAACAAAGCTTGTCTTAGCGAGTCTTTTTTCTTTATAGCTTCGGCTAATTCTTCATCGGTCGCCTTTTTGCTACCGGAAGGACTGCCGTTTTTGTTTCTGTAGTTGTCTGTTTGCGCGTGGCAGTTTGGGCAAAGAAGTTTAAAGTTTTCTTCGTCGGACTGTTCGTAAGTTTTGGTTTCGTCTATTCGGTGTATCTCTAAGGGTATGTCTTCACCCCTCCAGTTTTCTCGGGAACATCCCTCACATTTATGCCCACGCCTTTCTATAAGCTTTCTTTTTATACATCTTTTTTGTTTAGTTTCTTTTATACTTTTTTTATTAACATATTTTTCAGGAAGGCTACTATTTTTGCCCCTGTGTCCATTTAAATGTTCAGCATCTTTTCTTCCTTCTTCAAAAGCTTTTTTCAATCCTTCACTATTTTTCTTTTTCATAGAGGGACAGGACTGCCAATTTTCGGAACAACACATTTTTCCGTTGCCCATTTCATATTCAGCTTTTTGTCCGCAACCGTAATCACATAAATCACTCATAATAAAAACCAGCCTTCATTCACTTTTATATATGAGAACAAAGGCTGGTTTTAAGTTAAAATATCGTGTATTCCATTTCCACCACGCCCCCATCTTCCCATATCAACAGTTTTTGAGTTCCGGAATATTTTTTACGTACTCTTTTGTCCCGTCTTCAAAAATCAAAAGCACTTCTGGATCACAGTTTCCACGAACGCAGTAATCTTGGCTATGAAATGTCCAGTCTTTTAGCTTTTTGCACTCTCCGTTTACGGTAATCCACTTTGTATCGGTGAAGCTATCAAGCTTTGCTGGCATAAAAAAGGTTACGTTTGTGCATCAAAAAAAGTCGTGCCCCCGAGAGGATTCGAACCTCCAATCCTTATTTCAGGCGCATGGGCCTAAACCATGTGTGTATTCCGTTCCACCACGGAGGCATATTTTTATTTAAGTCTCTTGCCATTGGGCTACCCGGCATGTGCGTTACCTTCGCCGCCGCCTATTTCTTTCTGTATCGGTGTCGCCTTGATAATCGCGAACGTCAATCAGCTTCACCTCAAGAGCCTCTTCAAGCTTATAAAGGCTTCGCAGCGACGGGTCGATGCCGCCGCCAAGCAGCCGATTCATCCACTCGACCGGGCGTTCGATTTCTTCGGCAAGCTTTTCTTTTGTCATGTCGCTTTTTCGAAGCGCCCACGACACGTTCATGCTCACTTTCGTAAGCGAACGGTGAAGCTTCTTTTTGTGCTCCGGAATGTTTTCAACGTCTCTGCGAAGCCGTGACTTTTCTTCACTCATTTTGCTTGAAAGGCTTGATTGAAAAAGCCGATTGAGCCGCCGACAGGATTTGAACCTGCGCAATTTTGCTTACAAGGCAACTGCTCTGGCCAAGCTGAGCTACGTCGGCATTTATCAAAAGTCTTCGTAGTCTAAAACAGGCTTATCGAAGGCTTGTTCCATCATTTCAAGGTCTTTCTTCAAACCTTCAACGTCTTCTCCAATTGGGGAAACCGGACTCATTGTACATGAATGAGCCTCGCCGTTTTCATCGTAGTAAACCTCGTAGATGGCGACCGAATTTTCATTTTGAAGTACCCGATAATTCCAACTCATAACTTTTTTTGCGTTTTATCGGAACCGCTTACAACTTTTTGGGGTCAAGACAAGATTTTATCTTTTCCCCAATTTAAAATTTTATTGGATGTCGTACCGAGAGTCTGCAAGACGCTTCCCCGTGAAAAGGAAAGCGGCAAACGCCGACACGACGACTGCATCGAGTAGCATCATCGTTTGGCTGTTTTGCGGTTCAAAATGTCAACGAACTTCGAGTGGCAAGTGGGATTCGAACCCACGGCTTCTTGCATGGCAAGCAAGTGTTCTGGCCCCTGAACTACTGCCGCTTCTCTTCTTCTACAAGCCGCCAAGCGGTAATGCTCCACGGCTTCGGGTCTTCAACAATGTCTCGCTCCCCAACCCGAATCGGATTTCCGTTTCCTTCGCCGGGAGCGATCTCTTTTTCAACCGTGTCTTCGCTCGCGACGACGCAAGGCATGTCCGTCCCGCCGTACCACCGAACGTAAACCCGATCACCGATCTCGTAATCCTTCATAGCAAATCTGCGATCAACGAAAAAGAGTACCCCCGGAAGGATTCGAACCCTCGACCTTGCGGGTAGAAACCGCTTGCTCCGTCCAGGCTGAGCTACGGGGGCATGGTGGGCTTTTATATATACGTCTCAACGGAGAAAGATTCAAGCATACTTTGTTTCAACCAGTCCGTCAAGGTTGCGGCGAGTGTTTCGGACGTAGCTGTACACACGGCAGCCGTTTTCGTAGCGCCCTGTGTCTTGGTAGATCGCTGCTTTGTTTCTGCCACGACCATACATTCCACCTCCACGCTCTTTGGTTTGAATCAAAATTCGGGTTGGGCGGTCTTCGAACTTGAAATGCTCGTGCCCGTGCTGCTCCCCATCCAAAATCGCGATCATGGCATCAAAGAATAAATCTCAAATCGAACGCACAGTTTCAATCGTTTTCCTCAGTGTTTGTTCCGGAATACCGTCCAAGCTTTTGTGAATGCTCGGTTAAGTTTTGAATCGCCCTTTTTTGATTCACGATTTGCCTTGCTTCAGACAAAGAACAGACGCCATCGTTTTCGCGAAGCTCTTTCAAGATAAGCTGTTTTTTGTTCATCGGCTTACCGCTTTTGCAAAAGAAATGAAGAGCTGGAGGTCGGTTACGATCCGACAGCCTGCCCCGTACCAGAGGGCTGTTCTGCCAATTGAACTACTCCAGCTTATCAGTGCGGGTAGCAACAATCGAAGCTGCAACCTCGAGATTGGAAATCTCGCGCTCTGCCACTTGAGCTATACCCACAATTTTTAAGAATGAACCGAATTTTGAAATTTTTCTTCCAAAATAGAATCTTCTCCAAGCGAAGAGCCGTCTTCGGGAAGCTCTCCGTAATCGTCGTGGGGAATCCACCGATCAAGCTTTCCGTTAACCGTAACTCGGGTCCACGTGTCTGTTTCCCAATAGCCGTGGGGCTCTTCAAACTCGTAAACTTCACGACGAATCGTTTTTTCGCTCCACTCTTTCAATTGAATCATAGGTACTTCAACACAAGATAATGAAAAGAATCTTGCTTGACTTTGTTAATGACCCGCTTAGAGGGCTGATCAGCGCCCACGTGCTCAAAGTAACGGAAAAGCTGTTCAACGTCACTTTGTGGTACTTCAAGTCCCGTGTGCTCGCCATCTCGCCAAAACACAAGGGTTTCATCTGCCCTGCGGATTTCTACATCCGTGCCTTCAAGAGATTCGGAAAGCGAGTCTTCTACGTCGTCAAAAAGAGTTTCGATGTCCATTAAATGTGTGAAGGTAAAATATAAAGCGTTATTCGTTGTCCCGGATGGACTTGAACCACCGCCTATCCGAATATCAGTCGGATGCTCTGACCAGACTGAGCTACGGGACAATCCGTTGTGTGTTTATATATGATTTAAGTCAGGCAAGCCATTTGGCAAACCCAACTCCAATAGTAGTTCCGATTCCCGTTCCAATACCTACTGAAAGTCCGTGCACAATTGGAACGGTAGGAAATAGAACTTCGATAACAGTTGCGAGAACAAAAGCCAACGCAAATGCCAAAATTCCAAATCCAAAAATTACTCCGAATCGGTCAAAAACGGAAAAAACAAAATCGGTCATATTGCTTTATCAAATTGATTAACTTCATCCGGTCGGGTTTTTTCATCGTGCGGGTGCGGAACGATTTTCGTCTTTACGCCTGTGTCTTCAAGGAGTTTCAAGTCGTGGAGGCTGTCGTCAAAGTGAAGGTCACTTCCAAGCTCTAAAAGCGTCTCCCGCTTATCGTCTCCACCTGTAAAGTGAACGTCACGGACCGGAAGGCTGTGCTCGTTGATAAAACTGAAAACCTCTCCGGAGTTCGTCCGGTCACGTGTCGTTACGATTTCGACCCGATGCCCGTCGTCAACGAACGCTTGCAAAATGTCCAGCACCTTTTCGTTCGGGGTATCCACGTCCGGTTTCCAAAACTCTGAGTCTTGCCACGCAAAACTTTCTTTGACGGGCTTGGTAAGTGTTGCGTCGAAGTCAAAAGTAACAAGCACCGTTTTAGTTGTTGTTGCGGTTGCCGCGAAGCGCATTTACCCGACGTTCACGGTGCGTGGTGCCCGTCTCTTCGTTCTTCCGAACTTCGCGGGCAGTGTGAAGTGTCGAACTCACTTGCGCACTCACGTACGTCGGAATCTGCGCGAGCCCCGTCCACACGCCTTTGATCAAGGCAATCGGAAGGGCAAGAGCGAGAAAAGCGTAATACTTGAGCGTCGTCATGAATCTTGAATGTCGGTTGGTTCAAGCAGTGTCAAGCCCCCTCCCTCATAATGCCACTTAGTTACACGTGCGCGGGCGGGTTCCGTTCCGAACGAAATGTGAAGATTATCCAAAGATGATTACAAGACCAGCAACGATAGCTGGAATCGCGAATATCAAAACAAGCGCCATGTTTTCTCTAATCTCAATCTTCATAAGCGGAAGGGGTTGGTTTCCAAGCCAAAACGCGTGCGTTGTTGCTCACCCGTGCCCAGCGGTATGTAGAGCCGACAGGAGCCGGAACAAGCGAAGAAGTAACGACCCTTCGCTTCCCCATTCCTCTAGTTGCATGTACGCTCTGAACGGTCACAAGGACCGTCTCGCCGGGTTCAGGGAAGTCGTCAGACTCAGCTTCCGATCCGCGAATTTGCTTATCGGTATTCGGAAGCTCGTTCCAACTATTGAAAAATCCGAAAAAGCTCATGTATCGAACCGTTCGTTCAACTTGCGTGCGTAGTTCAAAGAAACTTCAAGATCGACGTATGTGCCCCAATCTCCGGTCCACATTTCTTGTTCGTCAACGTCCAAGATCAACATATCGTCACCGACAAAAGCGGTCTTCCGGTCGCCGTGCGGGTCTTCTTCGTCGGTATCTGCCCACCGGAATCCAGCGTTTTCAAACTGGACGATGATCTTGTCTTTCTTTACGTCGCTGTATACGTCCTTCCAAGCGATTCCAATGATCATATCCGCATCGTGTGTCTTGATTCGATTTGCCGCTCCAAGTCGTCGGTCAAGTCGTACGCTTCGCGAACCGAATGCATCGACTCGGCGGCCGCCTCGTTTTTGGCGTTTACCGCATCGATGTACGATTCTTGAAACGACGGGTAATACTCATGGGAAAAGGCGTCGGAGTGAACGAGCATATATTCGTCGCCCTCCGACGCCTTTTCGATCCACTCTCGAATTTTTTCTGGTTACAACCATTACCGAATCGAGTGCGTAGGTTCGGGAAGATCGTCGTTCTCGCTCACTTCGTTCGCCCCTGCAACCGGACCACGGGCAAGATTCGCCTTCTGGCTCGACCGCATCTCTTCTTTCGTGTAGAGCTTGTAGTAAGCTCCCTTGCGAAACTCCGCGCCGCCGGAAAGAATCTTCTCGGTGTCGAGCCGATAGGTCTTGCCGCTCATGTGCTCAACGGAAATCGTCTTACCCGTGGAAGAAGTCTCTCCCTCCACAATCGTCGGGTTGTGCATCAGCCCGTTGACTCCGGTGATGAGCTTAACGGTTTCGTTTTTCGGAAGGTCAGCCATTGTCTTTGAAAGTTGGTTGGTTGGAAAAAGCCTCAAGTCCCCCCTGTCTTAATTGCACTACGTTACACGCCTTGAAGCGAGATTCGTTCCGCAAGGCGGTGTGAAGAAAGTGTTAAATGAACAAGCCGGAAGAAGTAAGCTCCCCGTCCCACTTGAAAACTTCAATTCCTTGACTGCGGAGAAGCGAAGAAATCTGGTCCCTCTTCTCTTCGCTTTCAAACTGCATCCGGTGATAATTCGAGTCGTCTGGATGCGGATACGACGAATACGGCACAACGTCTGTGCGTGACCGCATTAAGTCATTTGCGTCTTCAAACCCCGAATCCAAAACGTCAAGAAAATAGCTCATCGGATCAACCGTTGATTTACGAAGTGGCGAGGGCGTAAATGATCATCTCCTTCATCTCGCTTTGCTCTACATCTTTTTCGGTCCGGACGATAACGTTGCGAGACGGACCGGGCTGAACGCCAGTGGTCACATCAAAGTTAAGATACGTCTTATCGGTCAGGCAGTCCCGAACGTTCTCCGCTTTCTCGGGACTCATGATTCCGATTGTGTAAGAAGTCATGGGCTTTGGTCGGTCGGATCATCATTATAACGCATTAAGTCTTATCGCACGCGGGCGCGCCCGTTCCATAAGGAATGTGAAGAAAGAGTTAATTAAAGCCGACCCGCCACTTTTCGAACGGCTTCTCTCTTTTAATTCTTGAAACATTATTCTGTTCAACGTTATACTTACTTCCTATCTGATCTTGTGTTAAATTTGAATATTTAGAAAGCCATTTTATTTCCGAAGCTTTTCTTTCTGTTAGTTTTGAATTATGGTGATTTTCACCTCTTTTAGACTTCGAGAGGTTTTGTTTATGTTCTTCTGAGAATTTCTTCCCTTTTTTAGCTTTTGAAATTTTTCGCTTATGTTCTTCTGAAAAGTTATGGTTGGACATGGGGTTTTCTTTACCCTCCATTACAGGCGGTTTCATCAACTCATAATTTAAATTCGTAAGCTTACAATTAGGTTGTACTTTGAGAAAACTCATGAGAACATGCTCCCTTAAATAAGCTTCATTTTCACCTAGATTTTGGTAAATTTTTTTAGTATATGGTTTTCTATTTTCACTTTTTATTTCATCTATTTTGTTATCCTTATAAGGATTAGTGCCCCTTTCTGATTTACGGAAATGCTCGTGCATTCTCTTACCAGAACCTTTTCCGATATAAAAGGGATAACATTTTAAAGGATCATATAGTCCATATACATAATACATGTTTTCCATAGTACGGAATTAAAAAAAGCCTCAACCAACGTGCTCCAGACACGCCGATTGAGGCTTTATAGAAAATTTTTCATGCATGGAAATGTCTGGAGCACTTCCATTCTTATATATGGATTTACTTTCCTTTATTCAATCGTAGGTTGCGTGGTGATCGTCCTCGTCGACTTCAGTCAGATATGGCTCCAGCTCTTCAAAGTGCTCATTATCTGGAGCAAGCCGAATGTCAAGAGCGTCAATGATTTTGGCGACGTCTTTAACGGTTTCGATTTTGTCGCCGTTCACTCGATATCGTTCAGTGAAATGCATTATACAATTATGAGACTTATAGAAGATAGTGGAACCGAAGGGATTCGAACCCTCAACCTTTCGGCTGCCAGCCGAACGTTCTACCGATTAGAACTACTAGGTCCCTCTTTGTTCCAACCGTTGACTACAGTTTCGAGATCAACGGTTTCATCACTGTTTTCCTTACAATACTTGAGAATTTTTTGATACTCTGCGTTTTCACATCGGCTTTCATATGACTTCAGCCGATTTCTTGCTTTCTCAGTGAAAACAAGTTTTTTAGCCATGATCTTTCTGTAAAATCTCTGAAGTTTATTCCATTTCTTCGAAACAATTTCCCGCTTCAAGGTAGCCTTCCAAGTCGTCGACGTAAATCTTGCCGTTTCGGTTTACGCTCAAATAATTATGCACGCTGTCTTCTTCAGGTTCGAAGCCGAACCATTCTCTTAGCTTGCTATCAAACTTTTGAAGCAAAGAAATCATGTGGAGGTAAGGAGATTCGAACCGACGACTTTTACTTTCACATTTGTATATATTAGTGGAGGTAGGGAGACTCGAACTCCCAACCAAGACCTTGCAAGGGTCCCACTCTACCAGTTGAGTTATACCCCCGTAAAGTAAATAAGTCTAATGTCTAATACTATAACCCGCAACTGTAAATATTGTTCCGAACAGTTTGAAGCGGAAGTTCGCGAAGTAAACAGAGGAAATGCCAAGTTTTGTTCTCTTTCTTGCGCGGCAAAACACCGCCATAGCAAAAACGAAAAAGAACCAAATGTTGAGTGCGCTTATTGTGGAGAAAAAATATACCGAAACCCGTCTCAGGTAAAAGCTTCAAATACTAACACTTTTTTCTGTTGCCGTGAACACAAAGATAAAGGTCAAAGATTAGATTCCGGAATAAATGAGGTTTACCCGGATCACTATGGCAGCGAAGAGCAATATAGATCAAAAGCTTTTCGACACAAAGAAACGGTTTGTGAAGAATGCGAAAAAGACTTACCCAAAACTATTCTTCACATTCATCATAAAGATGGCGATAAAACTAATAACAAGATAGAAAATCTCGAAGTTCTTTGCCCTACCTGCCACGAACTTCGACACTTCAAAGAACAAACTGGAAAGTGGGAGTAACGGGAATCGAACCCGTGCAAAACAGGTGCTCTACCGACTGAGCTATACCCCCGATCTTCTTTTTCTAAAACATCTTTTTCGCCTGTTCAAGCCCCTGCTCTTTTGAAGCGAAAATAAGCTGGAAAACCGCCATTGCCTGACTTTCGCTTTCAAGCAAAAGGCGAAATGGTCCCTCGTTTCGATAATCAACCTCAACGATTACCTCCGCTTCATCTTTCCCGTGAACGTCTGCCCACGACTTGATGTAATCAGACTCATCGTTGATCTCTTTTGCAAAATGCTCTGCTACCGGACCTTTCATAGTTTCAGGGGGACTTTTTTATTAAAAAGAGTCGAGGCGGGAGGACTTGAACCTACAACCTTCCGGATATCAGCCGGATGTTCTAACCAGTTGAACTACGCCTCGTAAGTGCCGGAACGGTGAGATTCGAACTCACGGATGTTGCGCGACACGCTGCAGCTACTACCCAAGGGCATTTTATACGCTTCGCTGCAAAACCCCGGCTTACTACCGGGCGCTCTGCCAAACTGAGCTACGTTCCGTGGTGCCTGTTTAGTATAGCGCTGGCGGCGCTCGCAACGGGAACTACCCGAAACGCTCTACCCTTCTTTATTGTAAGGTCTGTGCAGCCGTGACCTCCGTACTTGAGTCTCGCCTCTCTAGAACTGGTAAGACGCTTTCCGAAACCGAATGAACGGCGGCTGCATCGGCCGGATTCGAACCAGCAACATCCACGTTAACAGCGTGGCGTTCTGCCAAATTGAACTACGATGCAAGCTTGATCTACTTTCCGGCTGGCGTTTCAAGCGTTCGGAGAAAATTGATCTCTTTTGATTGCTTGCAAAAGAACACAGGCAATTTCTTCTCGTGAAAGTTCGCCTTCAACGGGGTTTTTAACTCTTCCGTGCTTCAGGTTCATATAGTGAGAATAAATGTTATCCGTCTCATTTATTTCTCGAATTTCTTCGATCAAGTCGTCATATTCTACTGCTACTTTCCGAAGAAGCGATTGAGTTGGCGTTACCTTTTCGTATTCCGGCTCGTTGTCTTCAACTTCGGCAGCAGTCTTTTTTGCGTACTCTACGTCTTGATCAGTGAAAAGGTCCATAAGTAAAAACCCGTTGATTGCTAAAAAACAGAGCGGCAGGAGACAAATCGAAGTCTCGACCTCATGGATGGAAACCATGTGCTCTAGCCACTTGAGCTACTGCCGCTTCTTCGTGCTGTTATATATAACGAACCGGACGCTAATCTTCAAGGATGCCCTTGTTTTTCAACTCTTCTACATAATCTTCGGCATCGTAAACGTCAGATTCAACTCGCTCGGCAAGCGCTTCGAGATACGCCTGAAGCCGACCGCTCTCGTACGGATAGTTCGTCTCTCCGTTGAGCTTGAACGACTTGTGTTCTGGGTTGACCCTCATAACTTGAAGATGTTGGTTGGTTATCAAAATATTGCACTCTCTTACACGGGCGCCCGAAAAAAGTGTTTCCGGGTTCATCTAATCTTCATTGTTTTCAAGATAGATTTTAAATTCGTCGAGAAGTTCCATGTACTCGCTTCCACGTCCGGGGTTGGAGCCAAGATGTCCTACAAGGGCATGATAGCCGTTCTCGTAGGCTACGCTCTGGACCCCAACGGCATCCATCATATTTACTTCCCCGCCCTTACGAACGCTGTCAAGCTGTTCAAGGACCTTCTGGCGTCGGGCTTCTGAATTAAACATCGTATTCATCAATTAGTTTTCGAAAATTGTCTCGGTTTCTTCGCGACGGGTTTGGCCCAAGGTATACGAGAAGGTCATTTAGCTTCTCTTCGTGTGCCACCTTTTGAACGCTACTCGGGTCAGTCAAATCTGCCCGGCCCGTTTCGTCAACGAATTCAAGCTCGCTGAGTGCTTTTTTAAATCGTTCGGACTTGTTTTTAAGCATACCGTTTCCACCTCTCGTTTTCGTGATCCCAATGCCTCTGGTCGTAAAATCGAAAAGCGTACGTACGTTCTGTTCCCCGAAGCTCAATTTCGGTTTCGGCGTGGTCCATTTCTCTTTTGCTTCGAAGTTCGGCGGTCCAAGTGTTTATTTTTTCAGAGCCGCCGCTTTCATTATCATATGCTTCAAGCTCAATCGCTTTCCACGTCCAAGGAATGTCCCAAACCTTTACCCAATGATTCTTCATAGCCGTTTTACACCTACACCTTCTTCGATCAATTGCCAAACTGCAATTTCTACGTCTTCGGTCGGAGGCTCTCCGTACTCGTCTAGCTCTTCTTCGATGTACGGACCGATTTCACGTGTTCGCTTCTGGCCGGGCACCAAGCTGACGGAAACTTCAAAGTAAATGTCTTCTTCCATAACGAATCTGCTTTTTTGTCACAAAATGAATGCGGTGGGCCGTGCTATCGGAGGACCAGTGAC
>ERZ1034543.259-NODE-259-length-13965-cov-3.215169_pt1 | contig 13965 bp, 37 predicted proteins | sample MGYA00520654_ERZ1034543 | MGnify/ENA primary metagenome ERZ1034543 (study PRJEB33760, sample SAMEA4777712) | hypersaline lake metagenome | biome: hypersaline environment; feature: brines | place: Spain | collected 2012-08 | depth 0 m ... | reverse complement strand
GAACACGACGGGCACGTACCTTTCATTTGTCGTCCTCCTCCATGTAAACACACGTACCGGGGGACTATAAAGATTTAGAAAAGGTGAGAGAATTACCGCTATTGCGTCACAATACGCTCTAACTCTTCAGACTCGTGAATAATATCTGAGTGACGATCAATTCTTCGAGTCTTATCTACATACACGATATGGCCATCTGATTTGATATAGGTTATTTGCTCCGCATTTTTCGCATACGGAACATCTTGTTTTGTCTCATTCTCATCTGGAGTGTCATATCCCTTTCCATGATGGACTAAGATACGAAAGTCTCCATCCTGCCACTTAGTGACCTGTGTAAAATACTCGTCACTCTCAAACTTCTCCTGTGCGTACTCTTCGCACTTCTCAACCAACTCGTCTATCTCCTCGCGAATACCAAATTCTACCATTATTCGTCAACCCACTCAATGAACTTTTCTTCAGCTTTCTGTTCTGGCTTGGTAAGGATTTCACCATTAAATCCTTCTGCGCTCTGACAAAACCCTGCTACAAACGCCTCTCGTAACTGTTCTCTATCTACCATTTTACATCACCTCATCTAGGACAAAGGACGCGAGTTCATCCTGATCGTCCCGATGAAGGGCGGCAATAATATGCTTCCATTCCTCCTCGTCTAGGGGACTAATAGACTGGTCGCTCTCAAATGAAGCAGCCTTTTGCTCCTGCGTCTCATACACCTCAGTATGGCCATCCGGGTGACGAATAACCGGCGACTCTCCAGTTGACTCGACAAACCGCTCGGCGGCTTCTAACGCTGACGGGAGAGAATCCTTCTCAACCGAAAACTTGTCGTCAGGCCCCTCTACTTTGTACTCTCGGGACGTTTTGAGAGCGCGGGCCACAAACGCGTCGAACACCATCGGATCGTTGAGGACAAAATTGAACGTCTTTCGCGTGCGCGAGATATAACTCTGAGCGGCGATACCATCTTGGACAATATCACCCGGAGACTTACCATCGTTGAGTGCGCGAAGAATCTTCTTTCGCTTTGTCGTCAACCCGGCGTATTTCGCACCACTACTGTTCCACGTGCGATTCTCGATATTGACTCGCAACTCATTTCCATCCCACGTAGCGTAATCGGGGAGACGATCAACCACATCAACCGGGGACAAAGAGCGCTCCCTCTCCTCTTTGATTTCTTCGAACTTATCGAGAAGCTCGTCGACCTCTTCAGTTGAGTCCTCTTCTCCACTACCGTCAGGTGTTACGTCCACCATACCCCAAAGGACGGATGCTTTGACTATAAAGATTTAGGTATCGGTAACACGCTCATACTTCAAGAGAGAATAAATCGCATCTTCCTCTACAGTCTCATTGATGAAAATCTTGTCATCATTTGTGCGCGCACCCAAAATTGCGGCACGGTGATCATTCCACTCGCTCACCTTCAGGGCGCCAATCTGCTCGGCGTCACCTGACAGTACCCACTCAAGAGCTTGGATATACGGGCGCACATTTGCGTCCAACTCATCAGAGCGGCCCATCATGTCGCGCTTCTGTGATAATTCGGCTTCAATCTGCTGGCGGCTTCGCATACCACATTTTCTACCCCCTACCCCAAAACGCTTATTTTTCACCCCCTACCCCAAATCGGCAAAATCTTTCTTGTCGTGTTCGAGTGACCCTCTTCACTCAAACGCAATCTTCAGTCTACACGAAACGGGGTTGGGGGATCGTGAATCTGGAAAATCTATCTTTATTATTTACTCGAGAGACTCTTGTTCTATACGTCTTACCCCGAGGGTTTGGACCTCGGGAATCACCCTTCAGCCGAGCGTCTTGACCGCGTATCCGAGGTCCGTCGCCTCGCGGATGAAGATTTCGCGCGCTTCATCATTTGCGTCCAACTCCCACGCGTCACCGTTGAAGGTCGCGTGCGTCTCGTCCCACGGGAGAGAGTCGGCGAGTTCGTCTTCTTTCATTGCCTCGTAGGTGTCTCCCGTGATAGTGTGCTTGTGACCGTAGCGGGTCTGGGTCGGTGCTTCAAGACGGAGCGTACCCTTACGGTCGGTCAGGGAACGGCCCGGCTCATGCGTCTCCCAGTCAGGCTCGGCCAAGCGAGTGACCTTTGACTTCGGGAGCCACGTGTCCGTCTCAGGGAGGATACCCATCGCGCGACTGAAGTCATCGGTTGCGGCGCTCAGGTGGATTGCGTCTTCAGTCTCGTGATTGATGCGAACCCACCAGCGGTCCTCCCACGTGCCGAGCTTCTCATTGCCCCACCACGTCGACTCGAGCTTGATTAGCGTCAGACCCGAGTCGTTCGCGCGACGCTGTTCACGATCATTGCGGCTCCCCTCAGGACGAACGGCTGCGGTAGGCTGCGTCATTTGTTACCAACTCCATTTGTATGTAGTACCCCCACCCACCTAAAGATAGAGATAGCGGAAATATATGTGAGCTTTTTACTCGCCCCTCAGAACCGTTTAGCGGAACAGAGAACAAACGTCTATACCCACCTATCTTCAGATAGACCCGTGAGAGCGACCCTACACGCATTCCTAAGCGGGTCCTATACATAAACCACACACGTACAGGAGAGGAAAAGAAGTCGACTACGGACGCTCCCACGTCCACGACTGCTTCGCACCCTGCGAGTTCGACTGGCTAAGCGAGTGACCGCCGGCGTGATAGCGGCCACGATATCCGACCTTCGTCTCGGTTCCGTCTTCACCACGGACCCGGAACGTCTGACGCGTCGCGTTGCCCCTCCAGTCTTCACTCCGGTAGACCTCTTCGAGGATTTCGACCTCGTAGGTGTCGAACGTCTGGTCGCTGTTCGCGAACTTTCCACCTGCGGGTAGATCGAGTCCGGCAATAAGACGGTCGTGAACCGTGTCAGTCAGGACGACCGTTTCTCCAACTTCGAGGGGACGCGTGTCGCTCATTTGAACCAACTCCATTTGAATATACACACCCCCGAACCAATAAAGCACGTATAGCGGAAATATTTGACGCGACTACTCTACCCTCTCTTTGAGCTTATACCACGTCGATTCACTCATATTGTTCTAGTATCATTAGAATCGTCAGGCTCTTGAAGATCGGTCACATCACCATACTGCTCTCTCATTTCCATCTCTCTATCTATGACCTCCTGAACCAAACCCGAGAGATTGATACTCGGTTTACTCTCCAACCACTCATCTTGCTCCTCTCGAATCGTGACAGTTTTTGGCACATTCGACATGATACACATACGTCTACATACCCTTAGATACATAATTGTTTGTGTCTACGTACTCCTAATATGACATACTTCGATACACCCTCATAGCACCCTGTAAACTACAAACTCTTGCCTAAACCCCCCATCATTCTTTTACGCCCCCACGCCGTATGGGAATTCGCATATAGAGCCATCATCGTCACACCCGCAAAATTCAATCAACTGGTCACAAACCAACCCAAAATCGGCGCTATGACAGACACACGCTAAGACCAACAGAGCGCCATCATGAGCGGTCATACTCTCAACCTATCCTAACATAGACACCCTGTGACCAACCATTAGACGTACTCAGCACCATACTACGCGGACATACCCACCCCACCACCTCACACCCCACTCGGCCCTCCACCGTGCGTTGGCGAGAGACAATTATCAAGGAAAGTTGTCAAGGAATGAATGTTATCAAGGAATATCAGAGGATATTATCAAGGAATGTCATCAAGGAAAGTTATCAAGGAATGCCTCCCACAGAGAGAGACCATACACTCTATCAATAACCTCTTTTTGAGCACACTAAACACCCCACCTGATTTATTACAATTTTATAAGGACGAGCAAAGACACACAGGCGGCTTTTCATCCATTACGACCCAACACAGATAGGGCGCAGCAAAAATACCTGTCAGCCCTACTGGCGGACTATTCAGAGTGAGTCTGAACACGGGCGCGCATCACATTGATCCTCGGCATCCCCGAACCCCGAAGGGCGCTCTTCAGATCCGACCGGATATCATCCATGGAAGGATCCTCTGACGTGAGGCGCTCGAATAGCGTCTCGATATTACCCGGACCTTCTTCCCACCCGAGAGATTGAGTCACCGGATGGTCGCGCCCTAACCCCTCGATAGCGGCGCGCTTCAGACCCGCGTTCGTCATCTCGGAAAGGACTTGCTCAACACTATCACACGTGTCGCGGCGCATGAAGCGGGGACCATTGGCGCGAATTATCTGGTACATGAATTGGCCCCTCGTCCATGCGTCTTTGACCTGCTGATCCGTGAGACTATCCACCCGGTCGTCCATGGAAAGGATTTCACTAGTTGCGCTCATTTGTGTTAGGCCTCCATCACGTAGCAGTCAGCGCACAGTTCACGATCCCCGAGATACTTCTCGGCATCGAACCCACACACGTCACAGTTGCCCGGTTTGTAACTCTCGCGGGGGAAAGATGCGTCGCTCATGGGATTAGACCTCGTTCTCCTCGCCACAGTCAGCACACGTCCAAGTCGACCATCCGCGCGGTAGCATTGCGTTACGACCACAATTTGAGCAGGTTTCCATTTGTCCTCGACCTCCACTTGATAATACAACCCCCGACCCCTTAATGACTGATATAGCGGAAAATACTACCGCACTTCAGTTAGCACGTATGGAGGTCGCACACTCCTGCGCGCACCGTCTCACCACAGTCGGTACAGCGCAGCTTCATCGCGTCGCGCTGCTCCCACACGAACCCCGGCGGAGGACTCATGAGTCGTCACCTCCCCACGTACGCGGATCCATGTCGGCTGCCGTACTAGGATTGATAGGGGACGAATTCCACAGGCGGAGTTCTTCTTCTCCGTCGGCGTGAATCCCGACCATGGCGCTCGTACCCATTAGACTCATCGACCGGACTTCTTCGACCGGATTGTTAAGTTCGCTCATTTGAACCAACTACACTCTAACATACACACCCTATTGACTTAGTATCAATTATAGCGGAAATATTTACCTCTACCCACTCAAACAAGAGCAACACTTTCAGGACTGCTACCACCGGAACTCTACAGATATACTTAAAGAAAACCGGACGAACTAACACCTCTTCATACCACCAAAATCAGAGATAATGAGCGGAGATATTATCAGTCAGTAGTTACCGAACTCGAGTGCGAAGGAATACTTCGCCTCGATCCACATACTGTCGTCGTAACTCATCTGGCCCTCGATATGACTGCCGACCAACCCGGACCCTCCGAGAGCGTCGACCGCCCAGTTAGCGAATCCACCTTCCCAATAGAGGACGTATGAGTCGCCCTCTTCCTTCAGAGTGACCTCGACCTCTGGGGACTGGCCAAAGTCTTCGGCAATCTGACGGATCGTATCGCGAACCGCCTTGGCGGCACTCTTGGCTTGACTATACTCGCTCAGGTCGACCGTCTCAATTTGGGTTGCGCTCATTTGTCGTCCTCCTCCAGTTGATGGTAGAACCCCCATGACCCTAAAGGCGGACATATCGGAAAACCTTACCGCTACCTGTTCTAAGCGGTTTTTCGGTCAACATACCCAAAACCACATACCTCCACTCGAAAAGAGAACAGCGACCAATCCTCGACGAATAAGCAGGGCTTGTAGAAGTCAGTACGCGTTAGACAACATCAGGAACCACAACACAGCGCAGATTATGATAAACAGCAGCGCGATCCCTTCGAGAACCAAATTGAAAAGTCGTCCCACGCGCATCATCCTAACACCTTGGAGACCTCATCGGTGAGCGCAGTCCCACGGTCGTTCCCGTACACCTCCTCGTACACAAACCCTGCGGTCTTTATGTCGGCTGAATCTGTGGTCTTCACCACTTCGACCACCTTATGACCACCCGATGCGACGCGAATTTCGACTTGATCTCCCTCGTTGAAGTTCATGACGTGTCGCTCCATTCGTTACCACAGTCGTTACACCGAGTGAACACGGTCGTCAGCGCAGCCGTATGACTCAGGTCAGCACTACCACAATCGGGACACGTTTCCATTTGACTTCCTCCTCCAAGTGATAGTAGAACCCGCACACCCCTTAACCCACGTAAAGCGGAGATATTTACCGATACTTCGTCGCTATCACTTTCAATTTGACGGCTCCATCAATGTCACACTCTAACGGGCTGGACAAAATAAATCCGTCGGCGCTCTCAATCTTTCGCACTACATGGTGATTAGACTCGCTACTCTTGAGAGTCAACATGAGTCGGGGTCCGTCACGCTCATATTCTATCACAGTCTGGTGATTAACAATATCGTCGAACTCACTCATTATAGAAGTTTAGAACTCTACACCCAAAAGACCCCCGAAAACCGGGAGTCTCCACCTCCATGAGTTCCGACGGGAGAACGGGCGGTGGGTCATCACCTGTCGAGTACCACTCAACAACCCATAGCCGCAGGTTATCCTCGCTCTCCATCACACCCTATGAGAGAGTCACACAAAAATCTAATGAGCGGGCAAATTCAATATAGACCTACTATACTCAGTTTATCACGCTTTTTCCGAGTATCGGAGGGAAAGTCTAGGAACACGAGTTCGTAGAGTTTCGCGAGAAAGTCGGAAAAAGTACAAATCAGGGAATAATAAGCGGCCTACAACTCAACCTCGTAGGTGATAGTATCTGCGACCGGCTCGACTAGGTTCAGCTCTTCTCCCCGATACAACTCGGCGGCCAACTGAGCCATCTCAACATAATCAGTACCGTCATCTTCTATGAACGTCACGAGCGAGTGATAGTCGCTCTCGTATGCGATCCTTTGGACCTGATTAATCTTCATCATGTTCGTCTTCCCACTACGCCGAATCGCCTCGTACTGTTGAAGGGTTTTGTCGGTTGCCATGATCTTACAGTTTGCGGCAATTGAGCTTGATTAGCCCATCCTCGATCTTCATGTTTCCGAACCTCAACCCCGAGTGACGTTCGACGTCCCCGAGGACATCAGCATTCGCATAGGACTCAACCCACAAGCGAAGATAGTGATCATCTTCACTAACCCGCTTGACCTTGCGGTGAGACTTGATGTCCTCGTACATCTGATCCTCTGCGTCGCGCATCTTTTGACTGAAGTCGCTCATTGTCAGAGCCTCTGGGACGGACGCCCGAACATCTTCTCCTGTTGACGGCGCAACTGCGCAGCCGTGAACACCGTATCGCACTCAGGACACGCCGGACCCTTCTGGCCCGTAATAGTGTCTAAGAGTGCGATCTCGAACTCAACATGACTCGAACACGACGGGCACGTACCTTTCATTTGTCTTCCTCCTCCATTTACCCATAGGACGGCTACCCACCTTAAGATAACTAAAGCGGAAATACTTACCGCAACTCCCCTACTCGCCCGGATCGAAGTCGTCTGGGATAACCTCGCTCACGATTGCGTCGAGGTCGCTCTCGTACTGTTCCATATCGAACCCTTCAAGTTCGGCCGCCTTCATTTGTGCCATAGTGGAACTACCTCCACTTGATAGTAGAACGGGCTACACCCTTAACCTCGGTAAAGCGGAAACTCTTACCGCTAAACTACAGTCTCACTCCATGATCGTGAAGCATATGCGCTCTGTACCTACCATACTGTTCAAGATCCCTATCACAATACCGGCAATAATACTCACTTGTCATCTTAGGCGACTTCTACCTCGTCGAGATCAACTACCTCGATACCATGATCTTCGGGATTGATACTAAGTTCGACCCACAAATACTCAGCCAACTGTTCTGTGACATACTCGGGCGTCTCACCCATCTCCGTCTTAATTGACGGACGGAACGTCTCGTGACTATTGGCAGGTCCGACCCGATGACGCTTCGCAACACTCACCGAGTTCCATACCTCTACCTCTTCATCGTCGATACGTGCGAGAACTCGCTCTCTCATTTCCATTTGGGACACCTTCAATTAGATAATGGAACGCTAACACTATAAACTTTTAGATACCAGAAAGACATTCTAAGCGGTTTCACACTCTATACGACCCAACACACTACTACCACCTCAAAAAGACCTGTCTGCGACTACTGGCTACCTTTCTGACCGATTAGAGGAACATGGTCGAAACCATCATTAGAGACTCGTTCATCTATATCGTTGAGAACCTCGTACCCATCGAGTTTCGCATCTTGGACAAAGGACGGGGACAATCTCTGTGCGCCCTCTTCATCTACCCCACTAATCACATGATGGATCGTCTCGATATCGTCATCTGAAAAGTCATTATATGTCACCCCATACAGGATTTCGAGAACCCTAATGAGATTTGCGATATCATGATCAGAATCGCCCATCGCAGATTTGTATTCGTGAAGCCGTCTAATGACAAACTTTACCTCCTCGTCTGTTACGTCGTCGGACACACTAGGATCTCTACTCATCGTATTCACTCTCCACTTCGATATACTTGTATTCTGGCACCTCTGTACCCTCGGCGACCGGACGAAACTCCTCACTCTGGAACGTCATTCTATAACAGTTTCTGTCGGCAATATACTCGATACCCTGAATCTCTGCGTCATCTGGAAGGCCATCTCTGACTATGAAGCGAGTGTTCTCGACAAACAACCGCTCAAACATGACCTTAGAGACTTCGACATACTTGATACGTCGCTCACTATCTATCTCATCTCCTTGCTCTTTACGATACTCGGCTATCACATCCTGATAACCGGGGAGGATAGTACCCTGCTCTTTGAACGTCTTGATTGCGAGCTCTTCTGAAAACTGTTTTTCAGTCATTGACTCCACCTTTGAGTTCATCTCTACAATGTTCGCAAACCATCATATCTGGCTCATTCTGTGACGTAGTTTCGGCGACTATATCTACCCGAACCTTATCTCTATTCGTCTCATATGACGGGAGTTCTACCATGTCGACCTCATCTTCTTTACCCATCTGAAAGATAGGATCCTTTCTTTCGCTCTCCTCTGTGACAGCATGGTGGCGAGTTATCTCAAACCTATTTGACTCTTTAATCGCACTAATGATGGCTCTCGCAAAGTCGACTCTCTCATCTAACATCTCAGTACCGTCATCTATTTCGCTTTGCTCCACACTCTCATACGCGGCTACCTCTTTGAGTTTAGGAGCTGTATATGTGGCTCTCGCTTTAGCAGTAGGCTGACCATCAACATACACGGGATAGGTCTCATCGTCATCATCTATCCACGTATTACAGTAGTCACAAACGTTATTCATTGGTCATCTCCCTCCACGCTATGAGGAACATCAAAAGAGCGCCCATAACACAAATAGCCGCCCCTCCATAGTCTGCTCTACTTACTCTAACCCACCCTACGACAATATTAGCGAGTCCTACTGTTATAGCGACAGAAAACCAGTTGACCATCTTGTATCACTCCAGTTCTTCTCCACATCGAGTACAATAGTTTGCCCCGATTTCCAAGAGGACATACTTGTCACCACACTCTACCTCTTTGAGGTCTACACTATCGACCAACCCCTCGGACTGTACCGTGACTGTTTCGACTAGTGTGTGCGGCATCTACAGTACCTCAGCGTTATCAATACCGTTGAGGTAGGCTTGGCGCGCTTCGTCTGCTACTTGTGCTGTCTTATGATTAACCTCACTCTCTATCTGTTGCTTAGACATCTCCATGACTGTCGCATCGTTCAGTTCCATGAACCGCGACTCTTTGACCACTATGGAATCGTCGCGGGCACTACAATAGAGCGCCATATCACGATTCGAGTCATGGAAATCAAGACCCTCTGCTAACACGACAAAGCGGAGGGGAACCTTACCACCCGTCTCGATAATGTCTCCGGGTTCAGTCATTAAAGTCCACCTCTGGGACCGGGTCAATATCCATCTCGTTTCTCGTATCCATCTCCTGATTCAGAGAGCAAAACTCACAGACAATCTGACCCCTAAGCGTAAGGGAAAGATCCTCTAATTCCAAATCTCCATGAGTATCGCACTCGAACGTTGCGTCCTCGATTAACTCTGTGACCGGATTTCCGTAGTTGAGTTCACTCATTGTCTTCTTCCTCATTGAACTTCGTAGTTGAGAGGGGGCGCATATCTACAAACTCTGTCTCGTTATCTCCATACTCTAAGACCAACCCAAAGTCGGTGACCTCTAACAGTTCGACATCGCCCTCTCCCTCGATTTCGAGTACGTCACCGAGATCGTACTCTAAATCGAACATCCTAAACGACACGACCATGTTCGGCCAATCTATGTTGACCTCGACTGTATCATCCATTAGACTTTCACCTCGTTTATCTCCCACTCCTCGTAGGCGAGCATGTGTTTACAGCGCTCATCACCCGAGAGATTGTGCTCCTTATCAGGACACGTACAAAACGTGGCCTCGCACCCCTCGGTATCTATGACGTGAGTCTCCCCACTATCACCAGTAACCCCGAACGAATTCGGACCTATCGGGGTGAGGGTCATGTGTTCATTGCGCGCTCTCTGACGGCGCTTTTCCTCTTTCGCCTCTTTCGCTCTGAGTGATTTCGCGCTCATTTGTCCCACCTACACTCATAGATACGACCCCCATATACCTAAAGATTTAGAACGCGGAAACTCTTACCGCTACCCGTCTTCTGTGAGAATAAACGTCGAATCCCCAACCCACGTCGTCCGATCCCCCGAATCGTCTGTGATTTGGAGAACCTCTCGATAATCGGTCTTTTTCAATCCATTCGTAGAGTTAGTATTGAGCTTTATCTGAATCAGACCCTCGGAGTCATCTGTAAAAATCACACTAATACCATCGTCATCTAAGGACAAAATATCCTCGCGGGTTCGCGTATCTTGAAGCTTCCAATTGATATCGAACGTTGAGACTTCAAGAGGATCTCCCGAGTCCTGATCCTCTAACACAAACTGTATGATTTTTGCGTCTCCCTCGGGTACTACAACCGTACCGTTAATATCAAGTCTCATAACTCCACTACCCTCTCCGTGACCTTAATTTCTCGCTTAAGACCACGTTCGCTAAGTTCTATCTCACGGACAAGCACCCTTTCATCGGCTACCTTAGTAACAGCAAAGATAATAGCTGGGGTAGCAGACTCCTCATCAAAACCATTGACAAAGAGGGAGCGCTCTCTGTCGAGGACACCCGTCGAAAGATCATCGTCATCAGAAACCAACCCTAATTCTCTCAGTCGCTCAAGAACCGAAACTGAAATCCCCTCATCATCGGACCCTACCTCTATATCTCTTTGACGATCTACAGTACCCTCGGAAAACTCTTCATCATCTGAGAGTATATCGACATCTCGTTGACGTAAGAGCTGAGTAACAAAATCATCTTCGTCTTCACCAGCACTAAAGTCTAACTGTCGTGCCCTATTAAGTAGCAACTCACTATCGGTCTCATCATCAGATAGGACGGATAACAGGCGTTTTCTATCGACATCAATAGTAGAAATATCCTCTTCAGTAGAATTAGCGAAAACCTCTCTAAATCGTTTGATAGTGACAACCGATAAATCATTGTCGTCGGAACCTATTACTATATTTCGTTGACGGATAACCTCACCAGTCGAAACATCTTCATCTTGAGAAAACGTATCAAGAACCCTCTGACGAGCTAACTCACTAAAGGACCGATCTTCATCTTGAGTATCAGGCTCTAACACCCGGACTCTATCGAGAGATAATTGAGTCGCATCTTCATCGTCTGAGAGTAGTGCTAAGGAGCGTAATCTCTCTAACGTACCAACCGACCTATCACCCTCGAAAGACCGTGTGTCGAGTAACCTCGCCCGTCTGAGCGGTGTCTGAGAGGAGTCAGGATCGAGAGACTCAGATACCAACTCTCGTAACCTATCAACAACCAACTCCCGAGAGATATCTGCGTCGTCTACATCAGGGACTATTTCGGTTAATCTATTGAGCGGTAGGATTAGTGCGTCTTCATCTGAGGCCCCCGTCGTAATCTGGCGCACCCTATCAAACTGCGCACTACCCAACTCTTCATCTGAGGAGCGGACTCTAAGAGCGATAAAGAACCCAACTGAAAATCTCGCGAAGTCGTCATCCACACCCGGAGCGACTGATAGGGTGCGAACTCTATCGATAGTAATATTCTGCGAAACATCTACATCGGAAACATCTGTGACTATTTCGGTCACCCTGTCGAGCACATTCTGGGAAACGTCTTCATCTTCACCACTAAAGATAATGTCGCGCTCCCTATTGACTGTACCAGAAGACGCGTCGTCTCCAAACGCTCGGGAATTTATGTCGCGCAGTCTCCGAGCCTCTATGACGGAACTATCACGATCATCTCCACCAAAGACTATTTGCCTCGACCGATCAACCGTACCCGAAGATATATCAGAATCATCACTATCTAAGACAAACTCAGTAAGACGGTCGAGGGAAAACTGCGCACTATCTTCGTTGAGACTGTTGATTAACAGCGCCCTATCTCTACCAACCGGGAGGACTGATATATCCTCATCTACAGACTGTATACTCACATCTCTCAGACGTGAGGCAGCAATCTGTGACGTATCAGCGTCAGACGGTAAAACTCGCTCCTCTCGTAGCGCAGTATCTAAGTCTCCCACCTGCGACGAATCTATCGCACCCGACCGGGAATAGAACGCTCCAATTTCACCCGTAAACTCCTGAGGGAGATTTCCGGGAAGAGCATTCCAAGCTCCATCGGGATCACTGCCGAGCGTATACGTATACGATCCATTTCCATAGTCATCTTGGGAGAGTCCTGTCCTTTGATCTACCTGCTGACCATCTACATACAGGGTCTCAGTACCATTCTCGAACGTGCCGATAATCGTATGGATATTTCCGTCATTATATCCGCCATTAGGAGTCTGTGTGAAAGCAGTATCTCCGTGCCAATGAATAGAAATTCCAATGAATCCTTGGTCGTCAATAGAAATAGCGGGGACATGACCACCCCCACTCGAACTATACATAACACCGGCACTATTCGTTCGGAACTTCACCCCATACGTGACATTCTCCCCGCTATACCAATCAGGATTTGCGCTACTCGGAACCTCATACTCGTCATCTACACCCGAGGAAAACTGCGCCCATCCATCTACAACCGTGGAACTCGGACTCGAAGTCGCATCATACTGATTTTGAGTAATATCATCTAATACGCTATTATTGAGCGAATCGATAGGATAAGCACCCAAAGGATTGTATATCAAAAGTAACTCATCAACAAGCGTAAGTTCAATACTTCCACGCGGTTGTAAACTCCCAACAGTCGTTGTCCCAACTACACTCGTACCAATAGTCATGAACTACCTCATACTTACCAAAGATTCGGGAAAACAGTACCGGCTATACATACCCTCTCTCTTGTATCTAAGAAAAAGAATCAATAATATAACTACGGTTCGTTTCCGGAAGGGAGAACTCCATCAACTAAGACAGTATATTCATCTCCATCTACATTTGCCTCAAACACCTCTCCATCAACAGCAACCTCCCACGTAGAGAAGTCAAACTCTACAGACTGTCCATTAGGACTTGTATACTCTTTCCAGTCGGAAAACTCTACGTTTTGTCCATCTGGGGGTGTGTATTTACTCATCTTTAGGACTGAGCAACCGGCTCTATATTATACTGACTCTTTACGTTATATAACGTTCCACCATCACTAAGCTTGGCGAACAGGTGCCTATTCCGAGTGTCGTTATCATCGTATAGGAAAGAAAAGGAGCCATCGCTGGCGGTTGTGGTAGACCTAACATTACCCGTATCCGGGGTGTATTCGTACACTACTGCCCCCTCAAAAGGATTTCCATCAGGACCGAGGACTGTACCTTCGATTATTGGAGAGACTATGTAATTTATTACAACCTCTCCATCACCCCCTCCCCCTCCTCCAGTTGTCGTGGTATAGCCACTACCCAAAGCCGCCTCTTGACCACCATCATCCGCGCCCCGAAAGTTTGCCCCACCATAACCACCAGCACCGCTCCC
>ERZ1034543.258-NODE-258-length-13971-cov-8.235628_pt1 | contig 13971 bp, 9 predicted proteins | sample MGYA00520654_ERZ1034543 | MGnify/ENA primary metagenome ERZ1034543 (study PRJEB33760, sample SAMEA4777712) | hypersaline lake metagenome | biome: hypersaline environment; feature: brines | place: Spain | collected 2012-08 | depth 0 m ... | reverse complement strand
AGCGGCTGAGCGCCTGGATCTGCTGGCGGCGGACGCCGAAGAGGGTCCGCTGGGCGTCCAGCACCTCCAGGTAGTCGAACTTTCCCTGCCGATAGCCCTCCCGCACCGACGTAAAGGCCGAGCGCGCGGCGGGCAGGGTCTCCTCCGCGATCGTCTGAGCCTCGTTTTGCGCGGAGACCAGCGAGCGGTAGGCCTTCGCCAGGGTCGTGTCCAGCCGGACGCGGGCCGACTCGCGCTGGCGCCGGGCCCGTTCGAGTCGGTACCGTGCGCGCTGGACGGCGCCCTGGTTGCGGTCAAAGAGCGGAAGCGGAAGCGCAATCCCGGCCTTGAAGGCGGTCTGGTCGCTCCCGGTGCGCCCGCCGAACCGCTGCCAGCCTGCCGTCACGGACGGCACCGGAAACCGGTCGCGCTTCTCCAGCGAGAGAACGGCTTCGGCCCGCTCAATCTCGTCCTGCTGACGGGCCAGAGCTGGATTCCGGTCGAGCGCGGCTTTCACCGAATCGAGCGACGGCACCGAATTGACGGGGCCAAAGGTGCCCTCTACCTCCGTGAACGCTGTCGTGTCCGAGCGGCCCCACTGCCCCGACAAGGTCTTTCGGGCTGACTCGCGGGTCTCCAGCGCCCGCCGAAGGCGAATCCGCGCCTGCGAGAGCGGCACCCGCGCCCGCTGCTTCTCCACTGGGCTCACCTCCCCGATCTCCACCTGCCGCGACACCGTCTGGAAGACTTCCTCCGAGAGGCGCACAAGCTCTCGGGCGAGGTGGACGCGCTCCTCGGCGGCCACGAGCCCGACGAACGCCTGGGTGGTCTGGTTCACCACGTCGAGTCGGGCAGCCTCGTAGTCCCACCCGGCCAGGTCACGCTCCGCCTCGGCCACGTCCCGCCGCTTGCCCGGCCGTCCCCAGAGCTCGATCGGCTGACTCACCTGTACCATCTGCTCGGAATCGCTGAAGTCGCCGAGTGGGTCGCCGGTCGCCAGGTCTTCGGTCTCTCCTTTCACCACGGGATTGGGCCAGAGCCCGGCCTGCAGGGCCCGCGCCTCCCGGGCGCGCACCTCCCAGCTGAAGGACTGCAGGCGCGGGTTATTCGCGAGGGCCAGGGCGAGGCTCTCCTGAAGGGTGAGCGTGTCGCCGGGGGCGTTTTGCCATTCGGGCGGACGCTGCACGTCGCTACCCGCCGGTTGCTCCGGGCCGTCGCGAGGGGCTTCGTACGCCGGGAGGTCATTTCCTAATGGACGCGGCTCGGGGTCGGGCCGTGTCGAGCGGCAGCCGATCAAGAGAAGGGCGATGCAGACAGGGTAGACGTAGACAGGGGGCGTTCGCATACAGAGGAGGTTGAAAGGCTCAAAAAGCTGGTGAGGCACAGATCGACCCCATTCGCAGAGGGGTCCCGTAGGGGGATGCTGGCCCCAGACGAAGGGCCGATCCAAGAATTCCCCAAGAGAAGGGCGTGAGGAGATCCGGCGCTCCGGGCCTCTCATTCGACCTCTCTAAAGGGATCGTCTCCTGCTCTGCCCGACGGGGCAACCAGGAGACAGAAAGACTAAATCAGCAGAACGACACTGCTGAGAGACGTGTCCTGACCAGGCTCGTTGCTATACCGCCGAAATCGCGGAGGAGACGAAGAACTGGACTCGCCCGATTCGACGGGCCGAGATTCCAGACTCGTAGAAACAAGGGAGAGATGCTCGCCGGGATCCTCAAGACTGGTGGAAGGCGAAAGAATGGCCGTCCCGCAGGGGTCGTCACCCTCTGACACCCGAAGCGGCACGTCGGAGCAGTCGATGCAATGCTCTTGCTCCGAGGCACCTACGACTTTGACTTTGCCCCCCTCTTTTTCGCGAATCTTGTCTGTGCACTCGCCCGCTTCGGCACGCTCGACGTTCACGTCCCCTGACTCCTCAAGACAGAGAACGACTTCAGCCGCGTGCGGGCTGGTGGGGAGCAGAAGCAACAGCCCCAGTGCCACCACGTTCAGCGTGGAGGCCAAACGCTTCCGTATGGAAACCATCGACGGCATGTAGGGACCGCTTCACTGTGAAAAACACTCGGCACATTGTTCGCGGGACAGATACGATTGGTCCCGGTGCCTGTTTGAAAATATTGTCATGTGCTCATAAGTGGTAGATGTTGACACACTGCTCGTGAGCAGCAACAGACTGTTTCGGGGCAGCAGCTCTTCCAACTCTCAAACTCTGACTCTAACGGATAGGAACCCGTACCTCAAAGGTGCTGCCCTTCTCCTGACCTGAGTTCCAGGCCGTCACCGTTCCGCCGTAACTTTCCGCAATCGCCTTCACGATGGGGAGCCCGAGTCCTCCTCCGTCGGCATGTTGCTCCGTCTCACCTGTGCGGTAGAAGCGCTCGAAGAGCCGGTCGGCGACCTTGTCGTCGAACTCAATTCCCGAGTCCGACACACGTAGTACAATGTCGGAAGCCTCATTGGCCACCTCTACCGTTACCTTTCCCTCCTCCGGCGTATACTTCATAGCGTTATCGAGGAGATTGTCGAACAGGAGATTGAGGTCTTCGGCCAAGATCGGTGCCAATTTCAGCGGGGGCCTCCCATTCGATCGTCGCGGGCCTCAATGCGCGAGAGCGTCATCAGCTTGCCCAGTGCGACTGCACTGTTCGAAGCGTCTCCCGATACTCATCCTCGGATCGGGAATGGTGAAGCATCACGTCCAGTTCGTCCTCGACGCCGAAGTCCGGAGGCAAGGTGCCACGGAATGAAGGGTCTGCTTGAACCTCTTCATCTAAGAGTACGAAGCCAATCAAAGATACGGCATCACGGCCCGTTCGAACTGCGAAAAGTCAGCGGCTCCTCGCCACAAGTTTTGGATTCGACCGTCCCGGTCGATTATAAAGCTCATGGGACGGGATGACCGGACCTTATCGTACGGAGCGGGCCACGATTGACCCGGAGGCAAGTATCCACTTACGGTCTGGAGATTCACCTTTTCGCGCTCAAAGCGCTGAAGGGTTTCTCGTCGCTCATCGGAGATAGTGACGACCACGAGACCGTCCGGTCCGTACCTCTCTTGCAACCGGTTTAGCTCCGGAAGCTCCTCGAGACAGGGCGGGCACCAGGTCGCCCAGAGATTCAGAATCACGACCTTTCCCTTGTAGTTGCTGAGGCGCTTTTCCTTGTTGGTCTCCACCAACCGCAAATGCAAAGGGGGAGCCGGCTCGCCGACGACGGTCCTGCTCTCGTGGCCAGGCGAAGAAGTTACTTCCCCTACGAGCGTCAGGGTAATAAATCCTGCTCCCATGAGCGCCACCAGGAACGAGAGCACGAGGACGCTCCATTCGAGCCCGCCCTCCGGTCGGCGGGACGAGCCACTTCGCACAATGAAATAGCCCATCCCAAGCCCGACCCCAATTAGTAGGGCCGCCAAGACGTACATTCCAGTGAGGCTAAGGCCATTCATCGCTGTGTTCTGTTCTTGTACGAGTGCGGTAATGGGTTTGGACCGAGATCGCCCACAGGTCGGCAGACCGGAGGCCGTTCAGGGTAGGCTCCTCGTGCCAGAATACTGAAAGCAATTCGCTAACGATTATGTTGCTGCCGTTTCTGTTCAACCCGGGCCCGCTCCGGCCCCCATTCCTTGTCGACAGCGGCCTGGATCTCACCGGCGTCCGTCACGCCGTCCTCGATCATCCGAGAGGCAATCTCGGCCGTGCCCCGGCAGACGGCGCAGTTTACCGCCATTTTGTCTTTGAAGCAGCCCAGATTCGAGCGGTGCACGCCCCGATTCTCGCAGCCGCACCAGCAGTAGAGCTTGTTAAGCGTCGAGGGAATCTCGTGGGCGATCCGGTAGGCGTTCTTCACCTCCCGGCGCGTGAACGGATCGGGATCGAGTACGGCGGACGCGTCGCTGCGCCCGCTGGGCTTGATCCGCAGACCGTTCGGGCGGAGCTGGCCGACCTGCCAGTCTTCAGACGCTGCCTCTGGAGTAGCGTTCGGCCGCGAGGACTGCTGCACCGACGCCGTCGGGCCGGACGAACGGTTCCCGCCTGCGCTCTGCGTCCAGGTGTATACCGCAAGAGCGCTCGCGGCCAGTCCAGCACCAAGTCCAAAGAAGAGAAGGAGACGTTTCGGGTTGGGGAAATTCGACATGAGGGTTCGTGGGTGGATCAGAAAGTAGAGGGCAAGGAGTCACGTGTACCGAAATTCCCGCGCCATTCCGGCGTGGAGGTGATAGAGGTTGTGACAGTGGAAAAACCAGTCGCCGGGATTGTCGGCGTCGAATTCGAAGGAGGCCCGTCCCATGTGCGGCTCGACGATCACCGTGTCCTTGATCGCATTCCCCACGCGGAAAAAGTGGCCGTGCAGATGCATCGGGTGCAGCATCATGCTCATGTTGGACATGTTGACCCGCACGCGTTCGCCCTCTCGAATGGCAAGCGGCTCGGCGTCGGGGTACTGCTGTCCATCGATGGTCCATTCGCCCCGCGACATCATCATTCCCCCGGAGAGCCGCAGGTCGAAGGTGCGGTCTGGGTCTCCACTGCGGCCCAGCGGCGTTTCCACCGACTGCAGGTCGTCGTAACGGAGCCGACGGCCCTCCCCGCGAAGGCCGGCCGGGACCTGCCCGTCCGGCGGGCGCCCCTGCCGACTGCCCTGGTAGCTCACCATGCCCCGGGCGGGCGGGGCGTCCCCCTCAACTGGCCGCGCCACGAGGGCGTGCGCTCCGGGCGTGTCCGCCTCCACGATCACGTCGTAGCGCTCTCCCATTCCGATGGCGAGAGAGTCGACCTCGACCGGCTCGACGGGCCGGCCGTCGGCGTGCGAGACCCACATCCGGTGCCCCGACAGGGCGAGGTGGTAGGTCGTGGCACTGCTGGGATTGACGAGCCGAAACCGCACGCGCTCCCCCTCCTTCACGTCGAAGACGGCCGGATCGGCCGGCAGCTTCCCATTGACGAGAAGGCCCTCGTACGGGGGTACGATGCCGCCCATCGCCCCACTCATCATGCCGCCCCCGGAGCTCTCGTCCCCATCCATCATCGGGCAGCCACCACCGCCCATCATTCCTCGACTGTCGTCACTGTCACGCCCCATCATGCCGCCTCCCATCATGCCCCCGCTGCCTTCGCGACCACGATCCGCGGCGAGCTCCTCCAGCGGCCGCGGCGCGCCGGGCAGAAAATCGTCCAGGATAACCGTGTGCTCGCGGTCGTACTTGACGTGCGGAGTGCGCTCCTCGATGATGAGCGGCCCGACGAGCCCGCGGTCGAGCTGGAGCCCCTGGTGGCTGTGGTACATGTAGGTCCCGGCCGGGCCCGCCTCGAACTCGTAGGTCATCGCCCCGCCGGGGGGAATAGGCTCCTGCGTGATGCCGGGCACCCCGTCCATCGCGTTGGGCACCGGCACGCCGTGCCAGTGAACCGTCGTGCCGGCCTCCGGCAACTCGTTCTGCACGGTCACGCGCAGCCGCTCGCCCTCCTTCACCCGCAGTTCCGGGCCGGGATACTGGCCGTCGTAAAACCAGGAGCGATACGTGTGCCCTGGACCGACCCGCACCTCGTCGGGGGTAGCCGTGAGGCGAACCTCGCGCACCTTGGCTCCTGGCGCCGAGTTAGTCGCTCCATCGGCTTTGCGCCCACAACTTATGAGCGAGAGGCCCGTGCCCCCGAGCCCGAGGCCTGCCGTTAGCGCTCCGCCGCGGCGGAGAAACGCGCGTCGGTTTAGGTTTGCAGTCGAGTCCTTCGAATTATCCTCCATGGTGTTGGCATCCTCCTTTTGTGAAAGCAATGATGCGATAGGCTCTGTTCACGAGACCCCATCCGACGATTCGTCGGAAAGTGTTGGGCGTGTCACTTCCCGCTCATCATCAGCCCGGCCGTTCGCCGCTGCCTGCAACTGATTGCGGTACCGAAACCTCTGGATTAGCATGTAGCTGGCCGGCAGAACCACGAGCGTCAAGAGCGCGGCGCTGAAGAGACCGCCCACCATCGGCGTGGCCAGCCGCTTCATGATCTGCGCGCCGGTGCCGGTTGCAAACATAAGGGGCAGCAGGCCTAGAAGCGTCGTGAAGACCGTCATAAGCAGCGGGCGCACCCGCATGCAAGACCCTTCGACCAGGGCCGCTCGGAGGGCCTGGACCGAAGTCAGACGCCCCTCACGATCATATCGTTCGAGGGCTTCGTCGAGATAGACCATCATGACCACGCCCGTCTCTGCCGCCAGCCCGGCCACGGCAATGAATCCAACGCCCACGGCAATGCTCATCTCGAACCCGAGGATCACCATGAGCCACGTGGCCCCCACGATACAGAACGGGAGGAGCCCCAGTAGCAGCGCCGATTTGTAGGCGCTCTTAAAGTGCAAAAAGAGCAGCAGGAAGATGATGGCGAGCGTAATGGGGACGAGGACCCGAAGCCGTTCATTGGCCCGCTCCATGTACTCGTACTGCCCGCTCCAGGTAAGCGAGTAGCCCGCCGGCAGGTCGACTCCTTCCCGGACTCGTTCCTTGGCATCCTGGACGAAGGTCCCGATGTCAACTCCATCCTGCAGATCAACAAACACCGTTGCGATCGGGCGGGCCTGCTCGCTTTTGATCATCGGCGGCCCTTCGGTGGTCTGAAAGCTGGCGAGCTGGCCGAGCGGCACGTCGGCCCCACTGGGCGTCGAGACGAGCACGTCCCGGAGAGCCGGCACGTTGTCCCGGTAGCCCCGCGGATAGCGGACGTTGACCGAATAGCGCTCTAGCCCCTCCACTGTCGTGGTCACTGGCATCCCGCCGATCGCCGACTGGATGACGTCCTGCACGGCGCCGGAGCCGATCCCGTAGCGCGCGGCTTCCTCTCGGTCCACCGAGATGTCGAGAAAAGAGCCGCCCATCACCCGCTCGGAGTAGACCGACTTGGTGCCCTCGACGGGCCGGAGCGTCTTTTCAAGCTCCTCGCCGATGCGCTCCAGCGTAGGAATGTCTTCTCCGGCGACCTTGATGCCGACTGGCGTCTTGATGCCCGTTGCGAGCATGTCGATTCGCGTCTTGATCGGCTGGGTCCACATGTTCGTCACACCCGGAATCTGAAGCGCCTCATCCATCTCACTGATGAGCTCTTGCTTCGTCATCCCCTCTCGCCACTCGGACTCCGGCTTTAAAATGACTGTGGTTTCGACCATCGACAGCGGGGCCGGGTCGGTGGCCGTCTCGGCCCTCCCGATCTTCCCGAAGACGCTCTCCACTTCCGGAAAAGAAGCAATAATGCGGTCGGTCTGCTGGAGAAGCTCCTTAGCCTTCTGTGGGCTCACGCCCGGAAGCGTGGAGGGCATGTACAGGAGGTCCCCCTCGTTCAGGGGTGGCATAAACTCCGAGCCGATCTGCGGAAAGGGAATGTGCTCCTCTCCCATGGTGAGGCGCTGAAGCGGCAGCATCGTGAGGCCTAAAATCACGGCGGCGCCGGTCAACACCTTGCCGGGATGACGGAGCACGACCCGAATCACTGGCCTGTAGACCCGGATAAAGAACCGGGCGATCGGGTTCTCATCTTCGCTGCGGATGCGCCCCTTGACGAACGTCACCATCAAGGCCGGCACGAGCGTCACGGCCAGAAGCGAGGCCGCCGCCATGGCGAAGGTCTTCGTAAAGGCGAGAGGCTGGAAGAGGCGTCCTTCCACCTGCTGCAGCGTAAAGACCGGCAGGAAGGACACCGTCACGATTAGAAGCGAGAAAAAGAGGCTCGGCCCGACCTCCTTGGCGGCCGCGATGACCGCATCGATCCGTTCTTGATTCGTGAGTTGAGGAGCCTTGGCCCGCCCGAACCACCCTTTCGCATGTGCAAGAAGCCCCTTTCCTGCCGAGTTCTCTTGCGGGGACGATTCTCCTTCTGGGTCGTTGCCAACACCATCCGTTTCGGTCTCCTGCTCCTCCCCAGCTTGCTGCCGCGCACGTTCGATGTGCTTGTGCGCGTTTTCGACCATCACGAGGGAGGCGTCCACCATCACGCCGATGGCGATTGCGATGCCACCGAGGCTCATGATGTTGGCGTTGATGCCCAGAATGTACATCACAAGCATGGACACCAAAATTCCGACCGGGACCGTTATAATCGCCACGAGGGCACTCCGCACGTGAAGCAAAAAGAGAATGACGATAAGAGCCACGACCAAAAGCTCCTCGGCGAGCTGGGTCGTGAGCGTGTTCATGGCGCGCTGAATGAGTGGCGCCCGGTCATACTCGGTGGTGATCTCAATCCCTTTCGGCAGACTCGGCTCAAGCTCTGCGAGGCGGTCTTTCACGCGGTTGATTGTCGCCAGGGCATTTTCTCCCGTTCGCATGACGACAATTCCACCCACGACTTCCCCCTCCCCGTTCACGTCGGCGATGCCCCGCCGAAGCTCCGGGCCCAGCTGCACACGGGCCACGTCGCCAATGGTAATCGGCGTGCCTCGATTGGCCCGCAAGACGACATTTCGAATGTCCTCCTGACCCTTCAGGTAGCCTTTTCCTCGCACGACGAACTCGCGCTCCCCCATCTCGAGGAGCCGCCCCCCCACGTCTCGGTTCGACGACTTGAGTGCGCGTTTGACCGCCTGGATCGAAACGTCGTAGGCATCGAGCTTCTGCGGATCGACGACTACCTGGTACTCCTTCTTGAATCCCCCGACGCTTGCGATCTCCGAGACCCCCTCGACGCCCTGCAGCTCGTACCGGAGAAAGAAGTCCTGGAACGAGCGGAGCTGGGCAAGGTCGTGGGTCCCCGTCGTATCTCGGAGCGAGTACTGAAAGATCCACCCGACTCCGGTGGCATCCGGCCCCAGCGCGGGCTCGGCCCCGTCAGGGAGCTGGTCGCTGGCGACGTTCAGATACTCCAGTACGCGGGAGCGCGCCCAGTACGGGTCGGTGCCGTCCTCGAAGATGACGTAGACAAAGGAAGTCCCGAACATCGAAAATCCACGCACCGTCTGGGACTTCGGAACCGACATGAGCGAGGAGGTGAGTGGATATGTAACCTGCTCCTCGACGACCTGGGGCCCCTGCCCCGCGTAGTCGGTCTTGATGATGACCTGCGTGGGCGAGAGGTCCGGGAAGGCGTCGATCGGGGTGTTGGCGGTGGCCCAAATGCCGGCCACGGCGATGAGACCGACCAGAAGGGTCACCAGGAGACGGTTCTGCGCGCTCCATTGAATGAGGGACTTGAGCATTGTCGGGGAAAACTATTGGGAGAAAGGGGAAACAGGGGGTTCGGGGCGCTTTACATGTCCCCCATCATCATAGACATGGCCCCTTCGAGGCGGGCCTCCGAGTCAATGAGAAACTGAGCACTGGTGACGATCTGCTCACCCCCCGATAGACCGTCGAGGATCTGCACCCGGCCGCCCGTTTCGAGGCCGGTCATCACGGGACGGGGGCGGAACCGCCCGTCCCCGAGCGCCTGGATAACGACGTCCCGCTCCCCATTGCTAACCACCGCCTCGGACGGCACGACGGGCGTCGCCTCGGTCGGGCGCGCCTCCAGATAGACCGTCGCGTACGCCCCCGGCTTGCGGAGCCTTCGGTTCCCGCCGGGAAGCGTGATGCGCACCTTGGCGGTGCGCGTCTCCGCATCGAGCATGTTGTAGATGTGGTCCACCTGTCCCTCCTGCTTCGCCCCGGGATCGGATACCAGCCGGATGCGCACGGGCATGCCCTCCTCGATCCAGGGCAGGTCCTGCTGGTTGACGTCGGCGATGAGCCAGATCGTCGAGAGGTCGGCGATGTCCATGAGGGCCCGCCCGGGCTCGATGCGCTGCCCCTCCGTCACGTTTTTGTGCATGACTTCCCCCGAGGTCGGCGCGTGGAAGGTGACCGTGCGCGTCGGCTCGCCACGAGCCTCGATCTCTTCAATCTGAGACTCGGTCAGGTCCCAGTGGTCGAGGCGCCGACGAGTGGCCTCCACGAGCCGCTTTGCGTCCGAGGAGCCCTCCATACGGCGTGCATTGCGAAGGGCGAGCAGGTACTCCTCCTGCGTCGACACCAGTTCGGGGCTGTAGAGCTCCAAAAGCGGCTCCCCCTTTTTCACGATCGCCCCCTTGTAGTCGGCGTGAAGGGTCTCGACCCATCCGCCGACTTTGAGCGACACGGTGCGCATGCCCCGCTCGTCCATTTTGAACTGCCCGGTCGTGCGGATCGTCCGACGCAGCGGCTCGACGGTCACCTCGGCCGTGCGCACGCCAATGTTTTGAACGGTCGCCGGAGACACGCGAACGACCCCCTCCTGATCTCCCATCGAGCCATTTTCAGTGTGGTCCATGCCCGTGTGGTCCATGGAGGCCATGCCCGACGGCTGAGTGGTGTCGGACATAGACATTTCCTGGGACGGGCCAGAGTCTTCAGAGGGGGTTTCACCGGAAAAGACGAGATACCATCCTATGGCCAGGAGTAAAACTGCGGCGAGGGTCGCCGCCAGTACTCGAAAGCGCGTAAACATAGCAGAAGTCATCGTGGAAAATGGGTCGATCGAGAAGGGAGAGGTTAAGTCAGGGGCGGTCTCCACTGAGGGAGATCTGCCCGAGGACGTACTCCAGCTTGGCGGCCGTTTGCAGGGCGCGAACGTGAGTGTCTACCTGCTTCAATTGAAGCTGGAAGAGGGTCCGCTCCGCGTCCAGGAGATCCAGGAAATCGGTCCGCCCGGCCTTGTAGGCGCTAAGCGTCGCCTCCAGGCTGCTTTCTGCCTGCGGAAGGAGCTGTTCGCCGAGAAGCGTGAGCTGGCGCTGCTGGCGGCCAATCCGCTCGCGGAGGTCCCGTACCTCCGCCTGGACCCCGAGCCGAAAATCCTCCAATTCGGCCTCGGTCCGGTGGCGCTCGACCGTCGCCTCTTCGAGCCGGGCCTCCTGCTTCCCCCGCCAGAGCGGGATGCTGACCCCAACGGAGAGAGTGAAGGCATCGCGCCCGCTCATCGTCGGCGTCAGATCGTCCCTGCGCACGTCGGTATACGCTGCACCCACGGTAAAATCAGGCCAATAGGCCCGCCGAGCGAGGGCCATCTCCGACTCCGCTTGTTCGATGCGGCGCCGCAGGGCCTCAGCCTCGGGCCGATCTTCTGCGGCCTCCTCGCCCGCCCTCTCGCCTACCTCCTCTAGGTTGGAGGGCACGGTGACGTCGACGGGTTGGGTCGGGGCCTCCAGGTCCGAACGCCCGGTCAGCCGAACGAGGGATTGAAGAGCCGATTCCCGCTCAGCCCGAAGATTCTCGCGCTGCATCTCCAGCCGCCCGCGTTCGACCTGGGCCTTCAGGATCGCCTGCTGTGACCCGTCGCCCACTTCGTAGCGGGTCGAAGCGGCAGACTCAAACTGACGCAATTGCTCTTCGAACGCATGCAGAAGCTCCTCGCGCCGCTGGACCCGGTAGAGCTCATAGTAGGCCGCCTCGATTCGAAGGGCCAGATTCCGCGCGAGGGCCTCTGCGTCGGCCTCTGCCGCGTCGGCTCCAAGAGCAGCCACCTCCCCACGCAGACTGCGCTTGCCGGGAAACGGGATCGATTGTCGCAACTGCCACTGTGACCGCTGTGGCCCCCGGGCCGTCACGGTGGGATACACGTGCCCCGTACCTTGAACGGTGGGGTCGGGAAGAGCCGAGGCCTGCGGTTCTTTCAGGGCCTGTGCCTCCGCCCGAAGCCGGGCGGCTCGAAGGGACGGATTGGCGCGATCGGCGGCCTGAAGCAGGGAGTCAAGATGAAGAACCGGCTGAACGCCAGGAGTGTCTGGCTGCTGAGCGAAGGCCGGATGGAAACCGAAAAGGAGTGTGCTGAAAACGGCGGCCGCGATAGAAAAGGGCCGCAAGAATCGAATAGACATACGGGCTGCTGGCTTGAGCGAGGATGAAGCACCTCAAGGAACCAAGCCGTCTTAATGTCGCTCTCTATGGTAGAGCACCCGCAGGAAGTGAACTGCACAGGGCCGTAGCACACTGTATTCAGCGTGCACCTTCTACAGGGGCGGCAAAAAGACGGCGAGAGGCGGCAGCTTCTCACAACGACGTTGCAAGGTGCTGCCGGCAGCCATTATAGCCGAAACGACAGGGTCCGAAGGCGGACGGAGATGTGATTGGGGGCACGGGCACTCCAGTCAGAGCCCCAGACCCAATGAGAACCGACAACAGAACGTGACGAAGCAGCCTTCTCGGAAAGAAGCCCTCCAGAACTCAGTGTCGGAGTCAGCCGGAGCTTGGATATCTCAGCAAGTATGACCGACTCCTTCTCGACGGTGTCGGTCGTGCAGGCCCCGCCATCACAGACGGTAGCGGATGGAGCCCCTCCGCAGAGACGGTCGTGGACGCCGGTAGAAACGGTTCCACACGGAGGGGCGGTCGTGGTGCGACCGGTTTCTGCTACGAGCGTGCTCGTGGTCGTCGTCTCTCCCGTCACCCCGCAGGTGTACTGCACGAGCGGCGCGGCTGCGCTGAAAAGCAGCGCAAGCGCGACGAGAACGCGGGTCTTTTCAAACGGTCGAGACAGCAGTTTCATGACGGGCTCTTTCGAGGTAGGCTTGTTTCAGATACCCAGGTGCTTGATCGAAGTTTACGACGGGGTGTGCTCTTTTCGTGAACCAAGGCGCAAGGCTCTACGTCGCGCAGCAACTGAGCGTTGAAACGTCGCGATCGAAGCCGAGCGCCGCCAGCTTGACACCCTCGCTCATCGTCAGGTACGGGTGGAGCAGATCGGTCAGGTCCTCCACGGTGAGTCCCTGCTGGATTGCCACCGACAGTTCCATCAAGAGCTCACTGCCCTCAGAGGCCACGATGCGCGCGCCGACGAGCCGGTCGGAATCGCGTTCGCGGAGCAGCTTGATGAAGCCGCGCGTGTCGCGGGCCGCCAGGGCGCGGGGCACCTGGTCGAGCGGAAGCGTCGCCACGTCCACCTCAACGCCCTGCTCGGCCGCTTCCCGCTCTCCGACCCCGACGCCTGCCACCTGTGGGTCGGTAAAGATGACCCACGGAAGCGGCATGGCGCGCCGGTCGTGGGCGGTGCCTTCGAGCGCATTCTCGGCGGCGAGCTGTCCCTCCCGGGCCGCCGCATAGACGAAGGCCGGATCCCCGATCACGTCGCCCGCCCCGTAGACGCTCGGAACGGCAGTTTGAAGCGTGTCGTCGACCGCGAGGAAGCCGCGCCCGTGGGTGTCGATGCTGAGATCCTCCAGTCCGAGGGCGTCGGTGTTGGCCCGTAGGCCCGTCGCCACGAGCACGTCCGTGCCCGTGATCGTCTGCGGCGTATCGTCGATCTCGACCTCGATCTGGATCGTCCCGTTCGCTCGCCCTGCGGCCTGCACGTCCGTGTTCGTATGGACCGTGAGGCCCTCTTCGCGGAGATACCCGGTCAGGGCCTCGGCCACGTCGTCGTCTTCGCGGGACAGGATCTGGCCGGAGCGCTGCAGGACGGTCACCTCGCTGCCGAGCCGGGCAAAAGCCTGCGCGTTTTCGAGGGCAATGTATCCCCCACCCAGCACGATCAGGTGCTCGGGCTGCTCGTCGAGCCGGTAGAGCTCCTCGTTCGTGAGGTAGCCGGTCTCCTCCAGCCCCGGAATGTCGGGCACGAAGGACCGCGCGCCGGTCGCAATCAGAATCCGGCGGCCCGTCACGGTCTCCCCGCCCACCTCTACGGCCCGTTCGCCCACGAGACGGGCCCGCCCTTCGCGAATGGTAACGTTCGGGTCCTTGGCCACCACGTCGAGGTACTTCTTCTGCTGGAGATCATCGACGAGCGCCTGCACCTGATCGGTGACGGCCCCGAAGTCGGTGACCTCGCTCTCGGAGGTGATCCCGTCGAACGGGTGATTCGCGGCTGTGCGGTGTGCCTCGGCCGCCCGGATGAGCGCCTTCGAGGGTACACAGCCCACGTTCACGCACGTGCCGCCGACGGGCAGCCCGCCCGCGCCGGGACCGTCGTTGATGATGACGGCTCGGCGGCCCAGCTCGCTCGCCTTCAGCGCCGCCGCGAACGCTGCCGAGCCCCCGCCCACGACCACGAGGTCGTAGTCCGCCTC
>ERZ1034543.255-NODE-255-length-14150-cov-2.879957_pt1 | contig 14150 bp, 12 predicted proteins | sample MGYA00520654_ERZ1034543 | MGnify/ENA primary metagenome ERZ1034543 (study PRJEB33760, sample SAMEA4777712) | hypersaline lake metagenome | biome: hypersaline environment; feature: brines | place: Spain | collected 2012-08 | depth 0 m ... | reverse complement strand
GAGGCTCACGGCCGCGAGGTGTGGCTGGACGAGGTCGGAAACGTCCGCGCGCCAGCCGACGACTCGCTCCTCCTCACCTCCCACGTCGACACCGTCCCCGGCGACATTCCCGTGGCGGTGCGCGACGAGGTGCTGTGGGGCCGGGGGAGTGTCGACGCGACCGGGCCGCTCGCGGCGATGGCCGTCGCGGCCGTCGAGACGGGGGTGAGCTTCGTCGGCGTCGTCGGCGAGGAGAAGGACTCACGGGGCGCCCGACATCTGGTCGGTGACCGCGACGCGCCCACGGCCCTCCTGAACGGCGAGCCGAGCGGGTGGAACGGGATCACCCTCGGCTACCGTGGGATGCTCGCCGGCACGTACGTCCACGCCAGTGAGTCGGGCCACAGCTCTCGACCGGAGAACAACGCGATCCAGGACGCCATCGCGTGGTGGTCAGCAGTCGAGGCCCGCTTCGAGAGCGACGAGTACGGCCCCGTCTTCGAGCAGGTGACGGCGAAGCCCGTCGCTGTCAAGGGCGGCACCAGTCCGGACGGTCTGAGCGTCGAGGCGACGATGGGCGTCCAGTTGCGGGTCCCACCCGCCTGGACAGTCGACGACGTGCGCGAGGCGGCCGACGCCCACCTTTGCGGTGGGACGGTCCGGTGGCACGACGCAGTGCCGCCCGTGATGGAGAGCCCGCGGACACCCGTCGCACGAGGCCTGCGCGGGGCGATCCGGGCGGCGGGGGGCGAGCCGCGCCTACTCCGCAAGACCGGCACCGCAGACGTGAATATCTACGCCGACACGTGGGACTGTCCGACCGCCTCGTACGGGCCTGGCGACTCCAGTCTCGACCACACGCCCGACGAACACCTCGCACTTGATGAGTTTGACCGCGCCGTTCGCGTCCTGACCGACCTTCCAGACCGCCTATGACCGACACCGACAGGCTGCTCGAGATAGACAATCTGTCGCCCGATCGCCTCCACGCCATCCTCGACCATGCAGCGGCGCTGGAAGAGGAGACGACCGGCGCCGAACTCCCGCGCAAGACGCTGACGATGCTGTTCGAGAAGCCCTCGACCCGGACACGGACGTCGTTCGAGACAGGGATGACACAGCTCGGTGGGCACGCGGTCTTTCTCGGCCCGGACGACGTCGGCATCGGCGGCCGCGAGCCAGTACGAGATATCGCCCGCGCGCTCAGCCGGTACGGCGACGCTATTATGCTCCGCCTGTACAGCCACGCGGACGCGGAGACGATCGCGGAGTACGCCGACATCCCCGTAGTCAACGGCCTGACCGACCGGGCACACCCCTGTCAGGCGCTTGCAGATCTGCTCACCGTGCGCGAGACGTTCGACGGCTTCGACGCGACCGTAGCGTGGGTGGGCGACGGCAACAACGTCGCGCGCTCGTTCGCCGTCGGCGCTGCCATGGTCGGTCTCGATGTCCAATTTGCGACCCCGCCCGAGTACGGCCTCGGCGACGATGTCCTGGACCGCATCACGGGCTACGAGGGGAGCGTCGAGACGGTCACCGACCCGGTAACTGCCGTGACGGACGCGGACGCCGTCTACACCGACGTGTGGGTGAGTATGGGCGAGGCGGACGAACGTGCCGAGAAGCTGGCGGCGTTCGAGAACGGCTATCAGGTGAACGAGGAGCTCCTGTCGCACGCGCCCGGGGCGAGACTGCTCCACTGCCTGCCGGCCCACCGCGGCGAAGAGGTCACCGACGCGGCTGTCGAGAGCGAGCGCTCACTCGTCTGGCGACAGGCCGAGAACCGGCTCCACGCCCAGAAGGGCCTGCTCGTCGAACTGCTGGACTAGCGGCAGTCGGCCGCGTCGCTCGGGGGGTGGACGGCCGCCGGTCTGCGGCGTCGTTCGGTGGCGACGTGTGGTCGCAACGCGCTGCGAGCGTCGGAGGCCGTCACCGAGACGTTGGCCGCCGTGACCGTCCGGTATCGCCCCGGTGGGTTCGGGTGTCGCCGACACGGTCTGGTCGGGGGCAGGCGCCACCCACCGCAGCCGGACGCCCGGGCGCTTTTATTTGGGGGCAGAAAATAGTTCATGTGTCCGAACAGGGACCGGCCGGCGCGGACTACCTCCGATTCTTCCCCTACGCCGAGCCCTACCCCAACCAGCGCGCAGCGATGGACGCCGTCGACGATGCGCTGACGGCAGGACGAGACGTTCTCCTGGAGGGGGCACCGGGAACTGGGAAGACGCTCTCGGCGCTCGTACCGGCGCTGGAACACGCCCGCGCCGAGGACCACACGGTGGTCATCACGACGAACGTCCACCAGCAGATGCGCCAGTTTGTCGCGGACGCGCGCGCCATCACCCGCGAGGAGCCGATCCGTGCCGTTGTCTTCCGCGGCAAGGCGTCGATGTGTCATATCGACGTTGACTACCAGGAGTGTCAGGTGCTGCGCGACACCACCCGCTCGGTCGTCGAGCGAGAACAGGAGCGCGACGAACTGCGCGGGCGGGCGGACGACCTGCTCGCGGCGATGCAAGACAGCGCCGAGCAGGGCTCGGGGGGCAGCCAGGACGCTGCGCGTTCCGGCGGTGACGACGGACTTGCCGAGGCGTACGAGGCCGTGAGCGACGAACTGGCGTCGCTGGAGGAGGAGCTAGAGGACGACGCCGGGACTGTCTGCGAGTACTACCGCGAGAACTTAGAGCGGAGTGGCGAGGAGTTCCTCGGGTGGCTGTTCGACGACGTGCGCACCCCTGACGACGTTTACGAGTGGGCCGAGCGCAAGGGCTGCTGTGGCTACGAGCTGCTGAAGGAGTCGATGGAAGGGGTGGACCTCGTCGTCTGTAACTACCACCATCTGCTCGACCCGCAGATCAGAGAGCAGTTTTTTCGCTGGATCGGCCGCGACCCCGAGGACGTTGTGACGGTGTTCGACGAGGCACACAACGTGGCCGACGCCGCCCGAGAACACGCGAGTTCGACGCTGACCGAGCGGACCGTCGAGTCCGCGCTGGCCGAGCTCGCGGGGACAGACGACCCGCGTGCGAACGCCGCGGTGAACGTCTTCGAGGGGTTCCTCGCCGCGATTCGTCGGACGTGGGACGACGCGCTGGCCTTCGGCGAACGCGAACAGGTCAGCGACGACTGGCACGACCTGTCGGTCGCGAACGACAACCGGCGCGACGAGCTGACGCTCGCCTTTCTCGACGAGTACGAGGGCCGAGGTATCGCACAGGAGGTTGAGCTGGCGCTCCAGTTGGGCACGAGTTTGGACGAGGAGTACCGCGAGGCGTTCGCGAGTGGTGAGACGACGACCCGCAAGGAGTGTCAGACCCTCAAGGCCGCCGGCTTCGTCGCCGAGTGGATGGACGCGGGCGACGACCCGGGGCGACACCCCTTGCTCGCGGTGCGGCGCGACCAGGGGACTGAGGAGGTGTACGGTCGCGCCGAACTCTACACCGCCATCCCGCGCGAGCTGACCGCCGACCTGTACGACCGGGTCCACGCGAGCGTACTGATGAGCGCGACGCTCCGACCGTTCGACGTGACCGAGGACGTCATTGGTCTGAACGACCCGGTGACGCGGTCGTTTAGCCTTCCCTACCCAGAGGAGCGACGGCGGACCTACGCCGTCGAGACCCCGGCGCTGTTCGCGAGCAAGCGCGACGACCCGGCACTTCAGGAGACGGTGACGGACGTGCTGGCCGACGCCGTTGAGTTCACGCCTGGGAACCTTCTCGTGTTCTTCCCCTCATACGCCGAGGCAGCCCGCTACCACGGCCGGGTCGGGCGCGAAACGGCGGCGACGACCTATCTCGACGAACCGGGCGTGCGTGCGGAGGGCCTACGTGAACGGTTCACGAGCGACGACAACGGCGTCCTCTTCACCTCGCTCTGGGGCACGCTCGCAGAGGGCGTGAGCTTCGATGGGGCAGACGCCCGCGGTGTCGCGGTTGTCGGGGTGCCATACCCCCGTCTCGACGAGCGACAGGATGCCGTCCAGGCTGCATACGACCGCGAGTACGGCGACCGGGAGCGCGATGGGTGGGGGTACGCCATCGAGATCCCGACGATCCGGAAGACCCGGCAGGCGCTCGGGCGGGTGATCCGGTCGCCGGACGACTTTGGCGCCCGTCTGCTGGTTGACGAGCGCTACACCCGCGCAAGCCGGGATATGGGTCAGTACGGCGTACGTGACACCTTCCCGCCTGAGGAGCGCGACGAACTGGTAGACGTGGTCCCGAGTAAACTCCGCTACGGGCTGTTCAACTTCTTCTCCGACCTCGGTGCGTACGGTGACGACCAGCCGAGGCCGTGAGCCCGGAGCAGCCGGAAAAAAGAGCCCCGCGAGCCAGCGGCCACCCGCCTCGGAAGTGCCCCCCGTCGTGACCACCTCGCACCGTCTGTGAACGCGAGAGGCACAACGGAACGGGCGGGCGGACGGGGAGCGAGACAAAGCGCGCGGGGCGACGCACGCGCGGTGGGACCGCCGAACGCATAAGGCCGTCCAGAGCCTGACTCTACCGATGCGCGCGACCCCCCCAGGACCGAAGGGAGAAGCAGTGTTCGGCAACAGCCGCCAGTACGCCGACGACCCCTTCGAGTTCGTCACCGCCTGCGCGGAGGCGTACGGTGATGTCGTCCACTTCGACCTTGGACCGCTGGAGACGTATATGGTGACCGACCCAGCAGAGATCGGTCGGATTCTAGTCGCCGACGATGAAAAGTTCGCGAAGCCGGACTTCCAAGACGACGCGCTGGGCGACCTCCTCGGGGACGGCCTGCTCCTGAGCGAGGGGCCAACGTGGCAGAAACAGCGCCAGCTCGCGAACCCAGCGTTCGACCCCCAGCGGCTCCAGGGGATGGTGGACACGATGGGCGAGTACACCGAGGCGCTGCTCGCTGGGTGGGAGGCGGGCGAGGTCCGCGATGTCCAAGTGGACATGACCGAGGTGACGCTCCGGATTATCTGTGAGGCAATGCTTGGTGTTGGCCTAGACGACGACCGGATCGAGACAGTCCGGGAGTCGCTCGAACCACTCGGCGCGCGGTTCGAACCTGACCCTCTCAAATTTCTCCTGCCGGACTGGGTGCCGACCCGCGAGAACCGAGAGTACGAGGCCGCGCTCGGCACGATGGAAGAACTGATCGACGAGCTCGTCGCCGACAGGCGTGGGACACAGGGACACGGCGAGGACGCCCCGGCAGACCTGCTCTCGATCCTCCTGCGGGCACAGGAGCGTGGCGAGCAGAGCCAGCAGCAGATCAGAGACGAGGTGATGACGATCCTCCTCGCCGGGCACGACACCACGGCGCTCACTCTCACCTACGCGTGGTACCTGCTCTCGCAACATCCAGAGGCAGAGGCGAAGCTCACCGCAGAGGTCGACGAGGTCCTGCCCGACGGCCGCGCGCCGACGATGGCACAGGTGCGCGACCTCAACTACACTGAGCGGGTACTCCAGGAGTCGATGCGGCTCTACCCCCCCGTCTACGTGATGTTCCGTGAGCCAAAGGTGGACGTGAAGATAGGCGACTACCGCGTCCCCGAAGGGGCGGCGGTGATGCTCCCCCAGTGGGTCGTTCACCGCTCCGAGCGCTACTGGGAGAACCCAACAGAGTTTGACCCCGACCGATTCACATTGGAGCGCTCCCGGGACCGCCCCCGATTCGCGTACTTTCCGTTCGGCGGCGGGCCGCGCCACTGTATCGGCAAGCATCTCGCGCTTCTGGAGGGCCGGGTCATCACCGCGACGGTCGCCGCAAACTACGACCTCGACTACAACCGGGATGAGCCGTTCGACCTCCGGGGGTCGCTGACGATGCACCCCCAGCAGCCGATGTCGATGCAGGTGACCAAACGATAGCCTACGATGGCAGGGGTATCTCACGCTCCGGTACCCGGTAGGTCGCGTTCCACGCGAGCAGCCGGGAAACAGTCCAGGTGACCGGCGTGATCGGGCCGGCGAGCCGCTCGGCGTCGGCAACCGTCCCACCGCGCGCGAGCGTGACGTGGGGATCGTATTCGTCGCCTTCTAGTTCGGGAATAGCGCCGAAGCGCTCAACGAGACCGTTGTGGAGTCGGTAGAGGCCGGGGCTCTCGACAGTCAGGTAGACGACCGGACTCGTACCACTGGTTGGTTCGGCGAAGAAGTCCACGCCCGTGACCGCGGCCTCGAACGCCGGAGTGCCTGCAAGGGCGTCTGCGAGCGCGCGCTTTCCGGGCGGGCGCTCGAACCGCTTACACACCAGCGACGGATCCTCGCGGACGCTGTCGAAAACGGCGAGTTCGGGTCGGCGGTCGGCGGCGAGCCGACGGACTCGGCCGGGAACCGGGACGTTGAGGCTATCCACGGTCGGTCGCGGCGGCGCGTAAAGAAGAGCGTGGCGGCTACAGCCGGTCAAGCAGGTAGAGAGCGATGAGCGCGATGATTATCAGTCCGGCAAGCGGTCGGAGCAGGCCGAGCAGGGTGGGGTAGTTCACGGACTGACTGCTCGTCGGTGACGCCATCGGCGGCGTCTTCTTCGACACGGAGAGCCGCCTCGTCATCGCGTGGCCTGCCGACTACGAGGCCACGGCGGTTGAGCCGGGGGGATTCAACTACTACGACAGCGCCGTCGCATGGACCGGGCCGGTAGACTTTGGACCGACCGAGCCGCGGGCGGTCGTCCAGTCGGCCCGGGCCGGGCCGGCGGGGGTAGGGGCGCCCCGGTCGCAGTCGCCGCCAGTGTCGTCCCTCTTGTGGGTGTCGTCGCAGTCGGCGAGCACGTCTACGGCCGCCGGGGACGGGGCGAAACGGCTGGGGCAGGCAAAAGCGCCGGAACGGCGGTGCCTGCCGCCGGCGCAGGGATCCCACGACGACGGCCCCGACAAGCCGCCCCAGGAGCGTCTCAGCCCCGAAGAGTACGTCCTGCGGTTCGTCCGCGTGTCTGCCGACATCATAAAAACAGCAGGCTATCGTCTCCAGGTTCGATAGGACAGTCGCGCGGACAAGTCAGGTCGTCGGCACGCTCCAGGAGGACGGAAAGGTCGAGACGTTCCGTCTCGACCGCGAGAAGGTAATGACGCTCCCGGACATTAGCGTCGAAGGCGGGGCTACGGGGCCGGTGAGGACGGCGAGCACAAAGACTCATTACTCCTCCGGCGCCGGGACGCCCTGCTCGGTGTCGTCGGCGCCGAGGTTGTGTTCCTCTCGGAGCTCTCTCATACGGTCCCGGATAGACGCTGCGAGTTCGAACTCAAGATTGTCGGCGGCGGCGCGCATCCGCTCTTCGAGCTGGTCAACCTGCCGGGCAGCTTCGTTCGCGTCCGCCGGATCGGAGCCAGTGACCTCGCCCGTCTCCGTCTGTGAGCCGGGAAGGTTGGGCTCCGCAACCGGCTTGTCTATCGTCATCGGCATGTGGCCGTGCTCCTCGTTGAACTCCCGCTGGATCTCTCGGCGCCGGCCGGTCTCCTCGATCGCCGACTTCATCGCGCCGCTGCGCTCGTCAGCGTAGAGAACGACGGAGCCGGAGACGTTTCGGGCGGCCCGGCCCATCGTCTGGACGAGCGTCGTCTCCGAGCGGAGAAAGCCCTCCTGGTCAGCATCGAGAATTGCCACCAGCGACACCTCGGGGATGTCAAGCCCCTCACGCAGAAGATTGATACCGACGAGAACCTGTATCTCGCCGAGACGCAGGGAGCGGATAAGTTCGTGACGCTCCAGTGTGTCCGTTTCGTCGTGCATATACGCCACGTCCACGCCCGCCTCCGTCAGATACTCCGTGAGGTCCTCGGCCATTCGCTTCGTGAGCGTCGTGACGAGGACGCGTTCGTCCTCGGGCGTGGTCTCGATGCGGTCAAGAAGGTTTTCGACCTGCCCCTCGGCGGGCGACACCTCCACCTCAGGGTCGATGAGGTAGGTCGGACGAACAATCTGTTCGACCACCTGCCCGGACTGCTCGCGTTCGTAGTCGCTCGGCGTTGCAGAGACGTAGAGCATCCGGTCCGTCTTCTCGCCGAATCCCTCGAAGGTGAGCGGGCGATTGTCGTACGCAGTCGGGAGGCGAAAGCCGTTGTCGATGAGGCTCTCTTTCCGTGACTTGTCGCCCGCGAACTGCCCGCGGATCTGCGGGAGGGTTTGATGGGATTCGTCGACGACGGTGAGAAAGTCGTCGGGAAAGTAGTCGAGCAGACTGTAGGGCGGGTCGCCGGAGTCTCGGTCTGAAAGGTGGACGGAGTAGTTCTCGATCCCGGAGCAGTAGCCGGCCTCCTCCAGCATCTCGATGTCGAAGCGAGTGCGCTCCTCGATGCGCTGGGCGGCCACGAGGTCGCCCTGCCGTTCGAAGTAACGGATACGATCGCGGGCTCCTGGGAGACGATCTCGCCGTCGAGCGGGTCGAGCCGCGAGATGCGATCGATCTCCGAGCCCCAAAACTCGACACGGACAGCGTACCGGCCGTACATCGGGTAGACTTCGACCGTGTCCCCTCGGACGCGAAAGGTGCCCTGTGAGAAGTCGACATCATTGCGCTCGTAGTTCAGGTCGACCAACCGCTTCAGAAGGTCCTCGCGGTCTATCTCCTGCCCGGTTTCGAGGCGGAGCGCCATCGACTCGTAGTTCCCCGGGTCGCCGAGCCCGTAGATAGCCGACACGCTCGCGACCACAATCACGTCGTCGCGGGTGAGCAAAGAGCGCGTCGCGGAGTGGCGCAGGCGGTCGATCTCGTCGTTGACCGAAGCGTCCTTGTCGATGTAGGTGTCTGTCGTCTCGACGTACGCCTCCGGCTGGTAGTAGTCGTAGTAGGAGACAAAGTACTCGACAGCGTTGTCGGGGAACAGGTTGCGAAACTCCTCGTACAGCTGTGCCGCGAGGGTCTTGTTGTGGGCGATGACCAGCGTCGGCTGCTGGACCGCCTCAACGACCCACGAGACGGTGTTCGTCTTACCCGACCCCGTGACGCCGAGAAGCGTCTGCTCGTCGATGCCGCGCGCGTAGCCGTCAACCAGCGCCTCGATTGCGTCTGGCTGGTCGCCGGCGGGATCGAAGGGGGCGTCGACGCGGAACTCGCGGTCGGTGGCGGGCCGGTCGGGGGAAAGTGGCCCTGCGTCGCTCATACAGCAGATTGGGGCCGGGCGTACTTCGTGGTTCCGACGGTGTGGTCCGACCGACGGCTACGTCGCGATCAGCACACGTTCTTTGGCTTCACACCCATCGCCTCTAACCGCTCGACGTAGTCGTCGTACGCGACTCCGACGACGCCCGCCGCCGTCTCATGGGCGCGCTCCCAGTCGGCCGGCTCGGCACAGACGGCGCCGAGGAGTGCGACCGCGTCCGCGCGTTCGGCATCGAGGTCGGCGCGCAGCTCACGCATCTCGTCGGCTGTCTGCGGGTCGGCGTCGCCGACAAAGAAGCCGACCGTCTGCTCCAGTCGCTTGCCGACAACGACAGCGCGGCCGAGCAGTCCGGCAGCCCGGTCAAGGTCGCCGTCGAGCGTCGCAAGGTGATCGTAGAGCGGCAGGCCCTCGCTTGGCTGGTGGCCGTCGTGGGTGACCACGTCGTGGTGGTCGGCCGCGCGGGCGGCGGCGTCGGCAAAGACGTCGGCGGCAGGGCCGGTCGTCTCTGCCGCCCACGCGTCGAACAGCGTGGCGGCGGCAGCCGCGTCGTCCGCAGCCGCGGCCCGAACGGCCTCTCCGGTCATCTCGCCGTCGGTAACCGCGTACAGCGCCTTCGAGGAGCCGAGCCGTGAGAGCGGCGTCTCCTCCGTCTCGCGGAGCCGTGCGAGCAAGCTCTCGCCGTCTGCATCGTCCATATGCAAGTCTGGCCGGCGTGGCTCTTGTAGGCACCGGGCCGCGGGCCCGAAGCGCACAAACCCCCGGCGCACAGAGTGATAATGTGTCTATTGACGACGCCCTCCGCGCCCCACTGCGCCTGCTCGTCCGCCAGGCGGGCGCGCTCCTCCCTCTGTACCTGTTTGCTGCGAGCGGACCCGGCGTTGCACGGGTGCCCGTACTCGCCGCCATCGGTGTCGCGGTCGCCTACCTCGCGACAACCGGTCAGCTCGATCCCGTGGCCGCGGCGCTCCAGGACTTGGACCTCCGAGGCATCGCCGAGTCGGGCGGGACGGCCACGGGTCCTGTCGGCCCTGCCACCGCCGACCCCCTCGCGGCCGCGGCTGCCGGCCTCGCGACGCCACCCGTCGTCGGTCTCATTATCGTGAGTGTCCTGGCCGCGGTTATCGTTGGCCTCGTCGCTGGCGGCGTGGGGAGCGCCGCGACGCTCGCGGCCGTCAACGCCGGCCTGCGCCGGGAGGACCCGCTCGTCGCCGGGGTCCGTGGCGTCGCACCCCACTGGCGCGCGATCGTCGCCCTGACCCTTGTGCGCGGGGCGCTCTACCTCGCCATCGGGGGGGCAATCTTAGCCCTCGCCGCCGCCGTCGCCGCCGTCGCCGCTACCGCCGCCGTCGCCGTCTTGCTCCTTACCGTCGTCGTCGCACTCCCGGTCGTCGTCGCGGTCGAACTGCTGTTCGGCTTCGCCGGGCCGGCGGTGGTCGTCGACGATGTGGACGCGGCGACGGCGCTTCGCCGTGCGGCCCGGCTGGCGATCGATCGGCCAGCAACCTATGTTGTCCTCCTCTTGATCGGAGGGGCGTTTCTCGTGGGGCTCGCGGCGGCCGCAGCCGTGGGATCCATCGCCGGCGGTACGCGCGCCGTCGGCCTGCTAACAACACTCGTGGTCGCGCCGATTTACGACGGCGTTCGGGTGGCGCTGTACGCGAATCGGAACCCGCTACCGCCAACAGAGCCGGTCGACCGGCGGCCGCTCGGACGCCGTCTCGCGGCCGTTCCGCGCGACGGACTGGCGGCGCTCGGGCGGTTCGTCTGGACTCATCCGGCCGCGAACGTGGGCGGTGCCGCACTGCTCGCGGTCGGCTTTGTCGCCGGATGGGCGCTGGTCGCGCCGTACGATCTCGGTGTCCAACCACCGGGTGACGTCGGGTCGGTGTTCGGCGCGGTGCCAGTTGGGCCATTCGTCAACATCGCGGCGAACAACTGGCTGGTCGCCGCATCGGCGGCCTATGGGGGGGTCGGTGCGGGCGTCCCTACCGCTTTTGCGATGGGACTTAACGGCGCTCTGCTCGGTGTCGTCGCAAGCGTGGTCGACAGGACTGCCTTTCTCGCGCTGGTCGGCCCGCACGCGACACTCGAACTGCCCGCCATCGCCGTTGCGGGGGGGCTCGGCCTCCACCTCGGCCGTGTCGGCGTTGATGCCGTCCGGGGGCGCCGGGAGGCGGCGGGTGTCGCCGGTGATTTTCGCGAGGCGTTTCGTGTACTCGTCGGCCTCGCGGTGGTGTTCGTCGCCGCGGCCGCCATTGAGGCGTTCGTGACGCCCGCTATCGCTGCCGCGGTTCTGGGGTGACGTACCTTGGGTGCGAACGCCGAGGCTTCGCCGGGTAGGGTCGCACCACACCCCCGGGCGACATAATCCCCACTCAACCTGTCCCGCGACGGAATTGGTTCGAATTAACACCCGAACCACTGTGATTTCTGAGAGCCGGTTGCTCCACCACGACGCATTAAAACTCTCGTCGTACCGTCAGTGGCGGGGGTTGAGAGAATCCCTATTTCGACGTCGAACGGCCGGCAACGAAGTTGACCTCTTCAACCCTATACGTTGAGGCTACTTGTGGTCGTTGCGAACATTTCGATGCCAAAATTGACACCTCTTGTGAGATGGTTCGACAGGCTTCGCCCCCGGGGTCAAGCCCCGAGGCACTCTCCCTTGCTTTCTGTAGACAGACGGAACCCTTAGGAGACGACAGCGCCATCATGAGGGCGTGAGTGACGAACCGAGCGACCAAAGCGGGGACGGCACCCGCGCGACGGTCGAGGACCTCCGGGGCAGTATGGACCCGACAGCACCACCGACCGGATTCGGTCACCAAGATACGGTCGATGAGGACGAGAGCCCGCTGCTCGCGGCGGTGCTCTCGGCCGTGATTCCCGGCGCCGGTCACGTCCACGCTGGTCTGCGCCGGCGCGGGCTATATTGGTTCGGTGTGTGGCTGTTTTACCTGTTCGTAACCTCTATTCTGGTGGTGTTCGGTATCGGTGTCCTGCTGGCGTTGGCGCTGCCCCTCGTCCATTTCGTGGTGGCAGGCGACGCCTACCGGCAGGTGGGCCGGTGGCGCGGCGAGGAGCGACCGCGGCTCGGGTGACCAGCGCGGGGTCTCTGCGGCTCGCTATGGTCCTCTACACCGATTCGAACTCGCTCGGGCGCTTCGCTCAGTCGTCAGCCGTGCCCGTCTCTATCGGCGCACCCACGAGATTTCCCCACTCGGTCCACGAGCCGTCGTAGTTGATCGTGTCTTCGTAGCCGAGCAGTTCGTGGAGCGCGAACCACGCAACGGAGGAGCGCTCGCCGATCCGGCAGTAGGCGACGGTCGTCCCCTCGCCGTCGATACCCTCCGTATCGTAGAGTTCGTTGAGTTCCTCTGCGGTCTTGAACGTCCCATCGTCGTTCGTGACGGCGGCCCACGAGATATTCTTCGCGCCGGGGATATGACCGCCGCGCTGAGCCGTCTCCTGGAGTCCCGGGGGCGCAAGGATCTCGCCGCTGAACTCCTCGGGCGAGCGCACGTCGACAAGAGGAATGCCGTTGTCGATGGCGTTCTCGACGTCGTCGCGGTACGCGCGAATGCTTTCGTGCGGGCCGCTGGCCTCGTACTCGGCGACCGGAAACTCCGGCGCCTCGTCGGTGAGCTGGTAGTCGTTGTCGACCCAGTACTCGCGGCCACCGTCGAGGAGGCGGACGTCGTCGTGGCCGTAGTATTTGAACTGCCAGTAGGCATAGGCCGCAAACCAGTTCGAGTTATCGCCGTACAGCACGATCGTCGAGTCGTCGGAGACACCGTGGCCCCCGAGCAACTCCTCGAACTCTGCTTTCGTCAGTACGTCCCGAGTCGTCTGGTTCTGAAGCTCTGTCTCCCAATTGAACCCGATGGCGCCGGGCGCGTGGCCTTCGTCGTACGCCTCGGTGTCGACGTCCACCTCAATCAGCCGGTGGGCCGGGTCGTCGCTCTGAAACTCGTCAAGTCGCGCTTCTACCCAGTCTGCCGAGACCAGAACGTCTTTTGCGTACGCTGAGTCTAACATCGGCCGTTCTTTACACGCCGACAGATTAACCACGGACTCCCCGGCATGAACGGCCTCACCTCCCGTGAACCAGCAATTATTGCTTGTTATTGGAGGGGGCCGTGTGGCGGACCACCGCTCCACGACCGGGCAGACCGGAGCCACCGTAAACTACCGACACTTATTGCTGGTAGTTGTGACGGACAGGAGTCAGGGAACCTAAGCGCCGGGAGGCCGGTACGCCAGTATGGACGTGTTCGTCGGCGCGGACTGGCTCAGCTCGCGGCTCGATGACCCCGGGGTTCGGGTCGTCGACGTTCGCGACGAGTGGGAGTACGAGGGAATCGGGCACCTGCCAGGAGCCACGAACGTCCCGTTCGACCGCTTTCGGTCGGCCGCGGCGGACGCCTCGGGGATGCTCCCGGCGCTTTCGGACTGGCGCACCCTGCTCTCCACGGCCGGGGTGGAGGCGGACGACCACTTGGTCGCCTACGACGACACCCACGGCGTGTTCGCCGCCCGTTTTCTCGTCACTGCCTCCCTCTACGGCCACCCGCTCGACCGTCTTCACCTCCTCAACGGGGACTACAGTGCGTGGGCCCGCGAGCGACCGACGACAGCAGAGAGACCCAACGTCGACGTGACGGCGTACGAGACTGCGCCGCTCCCGGACGAGCAGAGCCCGCTTGTGGACTACGAGACAGTACACGCGGCCGTCGACGCGGGCGACGCGCGGATCCTCGACACCCGCGAACCCGAGGAATACGCGACGACACACCTCCCCGGAGCGGTCCAGCTGAACTGGCGAGATCTCGTCGACGAGGAGACGCGCGGACTGCTCGCGCGCGACCGGATCGAGGATGTCCTTGAGGAGTGTGGGGTGACCCGCGACCGCCGAGTCGTCCTCTACTGTAACACCGCGCGACGGATCAGTCACACCTACCTAGTGCTTCGGGACCTCGGCTACGACGACGTGGCCTTCTACGAGGGGAGCCTGACGGAGTGGGAGGCGCGGGGAGGGCCGGTGACCGGCGGGCAGCGCGACGACGACGGAGAGCCTGAGCCGTAGTTG
>ERZ1034543.252-NODE-252-length-14166-cov-5.270569_pt1 | contig 14166 bp, 7 predicted proteins | sample MGYA00520654_ERZ1034543 | MGnify/ENA primary metagenome ERZ1034543 (study PRJEB33760, sample SAMEA4777712) | hypersaline lake metagenome | biome: hypersaline environment; feature: brines | place: Spain | collected 2012-08 | depth 0 m ... | reverse complement strand
CCAGGGCCGCGTAGCCGCCCAGCACCTCCAGAAGATGGAGGTTGAGCCGGTCGAAGTCTCCTTCGGTGGCCGTCCCAACCACGAGGACCCCCTGGTCGCCGATGGGCACCCCGGCCGCCGCGCGCAAATCGCCATACTCCACCTCATTATCCAGCGCCTTCGTCGACTCGACCACCGTGGCGGCCTGTGCCTGCAGCGTGCGGTCCACCACGGTGTCTCCCCCCATCGGGTGGGGCACAGGACGTGGCAGTTGCAGGTGTTCTTCGGCGAGCGTGTGCATCGGGACGAGCGTCTCTCCCTGCACCCAGGTGGTGTGCCCGAACGGGTACGAAAAGACGTCTTGGAGCACCTCGTGGATGCGGGCAAAAACCTCGTCTCGCGAGTTGGCCTGTAGGAGGCGGCGGGTCGCCTCGTAGAGCGCCTCAATCTTTTCCTGGCGGCTGCGGAGGGTCTGCTCGCGGCGCTTTCGCGCGGCAATGTTTCGGCCAATGCTGACCAGGCGGGGCTCCCCGTCGGGGTGTTCTACCCGATCGGCCGCAAACTCGTAGGGGATCTCCGTCCCGTCCTTGCGCAGAACCGGAACCTCCAGGCGGGCGTGGCCGGTTGCGAGCGCCTCTTCGATCGCGTCGGCCGCCCGGTCTCGATGGCGCTCCGGCACAAAGTGGAGCTGCGGCGTTCCTTCCAACTCCGCGTCGGCGTACCCGGTCACCTCCGTCACCCGGTCGTTCCAGCGCTCCAGGCGGCCTTTCTGGTTCCCCACAAAAAACACGTCGTCCGCAGCGTTCAGCAGCCGTCCGGTGTACTCGCGGTAGCGCTCCAAGCGACGGCGCGTCCGCCTGCGCTCGGTAATGTCGGTAATGGCGCCGTCGTAGTACTCGATACCTTCTTCCCCCGCCCTCTCCTTGTCCGGATTCTGCGTGCTGAGCAGCCCGATGAAGGTCGACCCGTCCTTGCGCCGAAACCGCACCTCCTCCCCTTCCAGGCCGCCCCGCTCGGTTTCTTTGCGGTAGAGCTCTTCCCGGCGGTCGGGGTCGGCGTAAAACTGCGCGGGGTCGACTGCCCGCACCTCCTCGAGGCTCTCGTAGCCAAACATCTCGATGAAGGCAGGGTTGGCGTAGGCGATGCCCGCATCCGGCGTCGACCGGTAGATCCCGTCCGAAATGTTTTCGGTGATGGAGCGGAGCATCTCTTTGCGGCTCCGGAGGGCTTCTTCTCGCTCTTTCTGCTCGGCAATGTCCCGGACGATGCCAATCGCCAGGCGCCGCCCCCCGACTTCGGTGGTCGTTGCGCTCATTTCGACAGGAATCCGCTCGCCCGAGGCCGTCTGCAGGTGAATGGGGCGGCCGTTGTGGTGCTCCTGAACCGTTACCGGCGCCTCGGCCTCTCGAAGTCGATCCAGAATCCCATCGATCAGGGCCTGCTCTTCTTCGGGGTAGCACGACCCGTGGTGCCGACCCACAACGTGCTCGGGCGGCGTTTCCAGTAGGTCGGCGGCCGCCTGGTTCACCTCGGTGATCTCCCCGGTCTCAGCGTCGGCGACGAAAATGGCGTTGGGGGCTCCTTCCAGTAGCCCCTCGTACTTGGCGCGGAGGCCCCGGACCTCTCGCTCCTTCTGCTTCCGATCGGTGATGTCGAGAAGCACGCCGTTGTAGACCAGCTCGTCCCCGCGCCACTCCGGCGTGGCAATGTCGAGCAGCCAGATCCGCTCGCCCGAGGGCTTGCGAAACGGAATCTCAAACCGCCAGGTCTCTTCCTGCTCGATGGCCGCCCGGATGGCCGCCAGCGACTCCTTGCGCTTGCCCGCCGGCACGTGCTCGTCGAACTGCCGGTGAAAGGCCTCCGGATCCGTCGGCAGGCCGAGCACCGACGCGGCGTGCTCGCTTACAAAGTGGCACCCACGGCTTCCGTCGGGGCGGATGTAAAACTGGTACACGACCCCGGGAACGCTGTTGGCGATGCCCCGAATCCGTGCCTCCCGCTCCCGAAGCGCCTCTTCGGCCTGCTTGCGCTCATCAATGTCGAGGTGAATGCCCGCCGCCCGCGTCACCTCCCCCTCCTCGGTGCGCTCCACGATTTTCCCGACGGTCTGCACCCACTTCCAGTTGCCAGACTTCGTTCGCATCCGAATTTCCGGAGCGTAGGTCTCGTTTTTGCCGGAGATGTACGCCGCCAGTGCCTCCTTCGCCCGCGGCAGATCGACCGGGTGCACCAGGTCTTCCCACACGCCAAACCGGTCGTCGAGTTCTTCTTGGGAGTAGCCAAGCATCTCGGCCCACTGGTCGTTGAACACGACCCGTCCGGTATTCAGGTCCCAGTTCCAGGTGCCAATGCCGCCGCCCTCTACGGCCATCGACAGCCGCTCGCGGCTCCGGCGCAGTTGCATTTCGGCCTTTTTGCGGTCGGTGATGTCCTGGAGCGCCCCCGCCACCTTGCGCGGCGCGCCGCCTTTCGTCCTCACGGGCGCCCCCACCGCACGCACCCAGCGCCGGGTGCCCTCGGCCGTAACGAGCGGCACTTCCAGGTCGTAGGGCGCCCCCTCTTCCACGCAGCGCGCGAAGGCCTTCCGCATCTTGGCCCGGGGCTCCGGCTGAAGCAACGAGAGGGCCTCCTCCATGCTCACGTCCGCGCCGGGGTCGAGCTCACAAATTCGGTACACCTCGTCGGACCAGGAGAGCGTTTCGGTATGCAGATCCACTTCCCACGCGCCGGCCAGCCGCTGGGTCTGTTCCAGGAGGGCCTTCTGCCGCCGGAGCTCCTCCTTGCGCCGCTCATTTTTCCGGCGCGCCGCGAGCCGCCACCCAAACGCCAGGGCCTCGCCAGCGGCCACCATGCCCAGCCCCGTCAGCACAATCCACGGGTTGGTGCGTACAGTCGGCGCGGCCCAGAGCCCTCCCGCCACGAGCAGCCCTCCCGCGGCCAGCACGCCCAGTACCGGCCCCATCGACCGGGCGCCCAGGCCAACGGCCACGCCCACCACGGCGTACGAGAGCAGCAGCCCCACCGCGTACTCTCCGGAAAACCCGTTGAGGACAGCCAGCAGCACGAGCCACGCCATCAGGGCCGTGAGCAAGCCCCAGGTAAGTGTTGCGTAGTGCCGCCGGAGCCCCGCTGCGACGTACGAGGCCCCGAACAGCCCGAGAAACCCTCCCGCCACGGCGAGACGCCCCCACATCGGATCTGCGGCCGTAGGCATGGTGACCTTGTAGAGGAGCCCAAAAAGCGGCACCGACGCCGCCACGAGCAGCGAAACCGGGCGGTACAGCTGAACCTGCATCTTTGCCCCTCGGGAAAGCCCATCATCCGCGGGGCGAAACCACCGGAGGAAGTCGAGCAGAAAGCGAGTTGTCATGACGGTTGGAGCTGTCGCCTCGCCGCGCCTCCTCCCTTATGATTGGAGTGCAGCATCGTGGGAAGGCGGTGCGGGCCGCGCAGACGCGGAGGCGATTGCGAGAAAGAAGGGGCTCTCTGTTTTCGAATGTGAGCACCGGCATTTACAGTCCTACTTCTTCTAAGACTCAGAAAGAAAAGATGAAAAGTAAACCGCGCCTCATTCAGCGAGCGCTGCGTTGGGCGGCGACGAAGGCCCCGCGGGCAGGCCGCGAGGGGGAGACGTAGCGTTTTCCGACCGTACCAGCCCCGCCCAAAGCCCGTGCGGATGCCCGGTCGGGGCGGGCGACTGCCCTCCCGGACGGCGTGCGCGTCGGAGAAAGAAGAAGGGATTGTTTCGGGATGTCTCGGGCCCCGGCCGGGACCGCAGCGTTCCGGACGCCGCCCCGCGGAAATGCGCCGTGCCCTTAACAAGGGCACCACTAGAGACGCCCACGCCCTTCTCCAATCATGCCGGTTGCCCAACGGTACGTGGCCCGGGCCCGCAGCCTGTCGACACGGGCCTCGACGCGTCGCTTTCGGGCCTTCGCCAGGGCCTCTTCGCGCTGATTGAGCCGAAAGAGGGTGCCCTGCCCTTCGTCGAAGCGGCGCTGCTCGGCCCGGCGGAGGCGGCGCGCCAGGCGCACGCTGCGATGCGCCGCCCGCAGGCGTCGCCGGGACGCCCGCAGGGCTGCAAGGGCCGACTCAACATCGGCCCGCACCGTGCGCCGCGCAAGGTCGCGCTTGAGACGTACGCGACGCGCCTCAATGCGGGCCTTCTCCGCTCTGCTTCGCTCATTCCGGAAAAACAGGGGCTGCTCCACCTGCACCCCCACCTTCACGTCCGTCATGTTGAGCGGCCCCTCCCCGTACGACACCGCCTTGGCCTCCAGCTTGAGGTTGGGCCAGCGGCGCCCACGGGCAAGGTCCTGCTCGATGCGGGCCTGACGTCGCTTGAGGGAGAGGGCTCGCAGGACAGGACGGCGCGCCAGCGCCGTGTCCACGGCGCCCTCCACAGGCAGTCGTCCCGCGGCGTCGGAGGAACCTGCGTCTGCAGGCGACAGGCCCGGCGCGGCCGGTGCGCCGGGCAAGGAGTCCGTCGGGAGAGGCGGCGGGGCGTACCCGAACGTATCGGCAGGGGCGCGCCCGGGGCGGGGGCCCAGGAACGAGGCCAGGGCGATGCGCTTCTGCGTGGCGGCGCGGCGCGCCCGGGCGACGCCCCCCCGGCGGCTGGCGGTAATCTGTGCCGCCTCCACGCTGTCCATTGCGGGCACCTCTCCGGCGCGGGCCCGGCGCGTCACTAGCGCCCGGCGCCGCTGGGCCAGCCCCAACAGGTCGCGGGCGATTCGTAGTTTTTGGCGTGCCCCCGCCCAGGCCCAGAAGGCATGCGTGGCGTCGCGGAGCAGCTTGTTGCGCTTCTCCGCCTGCCGGGCACGAGCGCGGCGCGGAGCCAGGCGGGCCTTGTCGAGCTTCGTCCGGCGCTTGCCCGCAAACAGCCCCTCCAGGGGCGAGAGCGACACGCCGACGCTCGTCTCTCCGGCCCGCGAGGTCGCCACGGACGGGTCGACGCTCGCCCCGAGGCCCCGCCGGTAGTCGGCTTTCAGAACGGGGCTAAGGGGAAGGTTCAGGGGCTGCCGCAGCCCACTGCGAAGCACGTTGAGCTTGTCTGTGCCGTCCTTCGTCTTGTACTCGTAGCCCGAGACCAGGCGCGGGTCGAACTGCCCGCGGGCGCCCAGCAGGGCAGCGGCGGCGCGGTCTTCCGCCAGGCGCGACAGCCGGGCCTGAGGACTGGTGCGGAGCACTCGGGTCAGGAACGCCCCTAGGGTGAGCGTGGGACAGTCGTCGCCGGCCCGGCACGAGATCGTCGTGTCGACTCTGACGGAAGCAGTTCCCGACGCGGACGGCGCGGGCACCGGTCGTTGGGCGGCTGCGGGCGCCCAAGCACTTGCCAGGACGGCCAGGAGAAGGGCAGGCAGAGATTGGCGAACGGCCATCGGGAAGGCGGGAGGCTGGAACGGAGTGGTGGACGCGGGGCGGAATTGCAGGGGCACCGCCGGCCGCGTGTCGTGGCGGCGTGTCGTGGCGGCGTGTCGTGGCGGCGTGTCGCCGCATAGCCGCCGGTTACCGGGCGGCCGTCTGCTTTTTCTGGGACACCGACACCTGTGGGGGCAGGCCGTTCATGCGGCGCCAGATCTCGTATCCCAGCGAGACGTTCGAGAGCAGCACGCTGCCCTGCACGGACGCCCCCTGGCGCAGGTAGTTGGGGCTGGGCCACGGCGGGCGTCCTCCGGACGTGTCGGGCACCACCAGGAGCCGAAACCGACCGGTCCCGTCATCGACCGGGTTGACAAACTGAACGCGCCCGGAAAACGTCCCGACGGAGGCGTTGGGGAACCCCGAAAACTGAAGGGCCGGGAACCCGGAAAACTGAAGCTGCACGCGCTCGCCGGGCTGCACGAGCGAGGCCCCGATGCTGCTCACAAAAAGTTCGGCGGCGCGGTCGGTGGTCTCCGGCGCAATGAGGGCCAGCTTATCGCCGGACTTCACGGTCTGGCCGGGCCCAACTCGGTTGATGCGGGCCACGGTCCCGGCGATGGGGGCGCGCACAACGGAGGCGGCCTGGCGCTCCTGGGCGTTTTCGAGCTCAAGGGTAAGCTTCGACCGCCGCGCCTCCAGCGTGCTCTCTTTCTGCTGCACCTTCAGACGGGCAGAGGCAACCGCCTGCCGGGCCGCCTGCAGATCGGCGGCGGCCGCCACCGAGTCGGTGCGCGCCGCCTGCAGCTTCATCCGGGCGGTTTCGAGCGACCGGACCGACTCCACCCCGTCCCGCTGAAGGCCCTCCACGCGGGCGTACCGTTTGCGTGCCGTGGCGAGGCTGAGGGTGGCATTTTCGACCTTGGCGCGGGCCGACCGGCGCTTCTGTCGGGCCTGCGCGAGGGACTGACGGGCCTGCTCCGCCTCCAGACGCAGGCCGCGGAGCAGGCTGGCCCGGCGCTCGGCAATGCGCTCCGGAAAACGGTTGTCCATGTAGCTCGCGTCCATGTCTTCGAGCACCGCAATCGTGTCGCCCGGAGCCACGACGTCCCCTTCGGTCACCTGCCACGTCTTGATGCGGGCCCCGATCTGTGCCTCTACGGCCCGGGGACGGGCCTCCGGCGAGAGCGCCATCACCTCGCCGGTGCCGGAGACGGTCTGTCGCCAGGGCACGAACGCGAGCGCAACGCCCACGCCCACCAGCACAGCGAGGACCCCCAGCACGATGGTCCGCAGCATCGACGGGGTCTGGGCGGCCTGCAGGGCGTTGGTCCGGATGGGACGGGCCGCCCGCTCGGCCGAGGCGGCCGGCGGCTGCCCCCAGTTGAGCGGGGTCGGGAGCACGCCCCCCGCATTGGGGTCGTCTGCTCGATGCGGGTCTTCGTCGTGGGCCCCGGAGGCCTCGGGCGAGGAGTTGGACATGGGCAGGCAGAAGAGAGTACGGAAGCGCAGCGGCAGAGGCACGACGGCGGAATACAAGGCAGCGGGCGGCAGGCCCGGGCGCTAGGGGACGACGGGATCGCGCCGGAGCGCCGCCACCAGCTTCGGAAAGCGTCGTTCTAGAAACGCCTCCGGGTTGCGCCGGAGCTGGTCGGGGCCGCCGGTCCAGGCCACCTGCCCGCGGTCTAGCACCACGACGCGGTCGGCGTGGCGCACGGCCGTCGGATTGTCGTCCACCACCGAGATGAGGGTCCAGGCCTGGTGGCCGTAAATACGCTCGGCCAGCCGTCGCTTCGTCGACTCCTCTACCCCGTTGAACGCCTCGTCGAGGATAAGCAGGCGAGGCGTGCCAATCACGGCGCGGGCGATCATGATGCGCCGCACGAGCCCCTCCGGAAACTCCAGTCCGGCCGACTTGACCGGCGTCTTGAGCCCGCTTGGCAGGTCCAGGACATCGTCTTCGAGGCAGGCGAGGTGGAGGGCCTGTTCCAACTCCCCGTAGCTGAAGGAGCGCCCCATCGTGATGTTTTCCTCCACCGTGCCCTTGAAGAGCTCGTTGGTGGGCATGGCCAGCCCCACAGCCCGGCGGTAGGCCTTCGCGTCGAGGCGCGCAATGTCGTGCCCGTCGAAGGCAATCTGGCCGCGGTCGAGGGCACGCAGGCGCAGGAGGGCCCGGGTGAGGGTGGTCTTGCCGGCTCCGCTTTCCCCCATCACGCACAGGTGCGTGCCGGCCTCCACCTCGAAGGACACATCGTCGAGTGCCGGGGGCCCTTCCTCGTAGCGGATCGTCACGTTTTTTAGGCGGAGCGACGCCGCCCCCGATCCCTCCGGCACATCCTCGCCCCCCAGCGACTCTAGGGGCTTCTCGGTCACGTGCAGAATCTTGCTGACTGCCGTAAGCAAGTCGTACCCGGACATGAACAGTTCGACGAGGTCGAACCCGTACCGCGTGAGGTAGGCGATCACGAGTTCCGCCGCCACAAACTGGCCGAGCGTGATGCTGCCGCCGGTGACGAGGTAGCCCCCGATGCCGAGCGCCAGCCCCACGATAACGGCCCGGAAGACGGCCGCCGCCGCGAGCTGCCGCCCAAACACCCGAAAGTGGTTCCCCCGCGTTCGCACGTACTCGGACGCCAGCCGGTCGGTGCGGGCGTGCACGTACGACATGGCGCCGTTCAGCTTAAAGCTCTGCTGGCACCGGGCAAGGTCTTCGAGCCAGTGCGCCATTGCGTACTTGGTGCTGGACTGCTCGATGCTGGCCTCGAGGCCGCCGCGCCCCAGCCCCCAGATAAGGATGGGCACAAAGAGGACTGCCAGCAGGCCCACGACGAGGAACAACGAGCTGTAGAGGGTAAGAAGCACCAGGCTGGCCAGGGCGATCAGGGCGTACTCCATCCCGTTGAGCAGCAGCTTCGAGAGGCTCTTCTGCATCGACACCACGTCGAAGAACCGGTTCACCAGCGCGGGGCCGTACTCCCCCTCCAGCGCCGAGCGCCGCATTGCCGGCAGGCGGTAGGCCATCTCCAGCGCGGTAGAGGCAAAAAGGCGCCGCTGCAGCATGTCGACCGTGTAGTACTGCAGCACGTTGAAGACGCCGTAGAGCAGCAGGCCCACGCTCACCGCCACGCACAGCACCACGATCTGGTTGGTAAAGGTGCCCAGCGACACCGAGTCGATAATGCCCTGTGAGGCCAGCGGAATCGTCAGCGAAAAGAGCGCGACGACGGACGCGTAGACCGCCACCGTAATGAGATCGCTCGACTCATCGCTCAGAAGGCGCAGGAGGCTGGAAAAGGTCTCCTGGATGTTCTCCTGGTGATCATGGGGGTCGTAGTGAGCCGACGCGTCGCCCTGCAGGACGGGATCCTGCGCCTCGTCGTGAAGAAAGCTCTGCGCCTCCCCGTCGAAGTGGAGCAGACGCAGGGAGACGCCGGGCGCGCCGAGGTCGCCCGCCCGTTTCAGCCACCGGCGCTCGTCCTCCACGTCGTAGTAGGCCACCTCTCCCGTCTCCGGCCGCACCTCCTCAATGAGCCCAATGGTGGGGCCCGGCAGCAACAGCAGGTCGCCCGCCGCGGCCCGCCGTGTCAGGTCCGCCGGTGCCACCGGCCCGGACGCGGCCACCATCCCGTGGGCCCGCCCAAAATCCGCCAGTGCGCTGAAGAGGGTCTCTCGCCGGACCGTCTTTGCCTGCAGAAAGGCCCGCAGGCGCTCGGGCGGCACCTCGCGTCCCCGCCGCTGCCGAAGCGCCCCGAAGGCCGCCACTGCCTGCTCTCGGAGGTCCGCCCCGACAGATGCGCCGTTGCGGGCGGCGGCGTCCTCGGCGGAGGACGAGGGCGCGCTGCTGCCATCCGTCGCGGATGCGCTCTTGGGGGAGGAGGACATGAGTCAAGGGCGGCTTGGAGAAACAGAGGACCAATCCCTACCACTGTGTGACGGATTCAGGTTCGTCGCGCCGCCCATGCCCGAGACTTATCACTTCACGGTAACTTTACCGTCGATTGTGCCGCGTTCCCGGCCGGTGGCGTCTCCGGAATGGGTCCTGCGCGGTGGCCCAGGGCTCGCGGAAGCGGTTCGGGGCCGGGCTCAGGTTAATCCTCGTTGGAGGAAGCGTTTCCGTCATCGCTCGGTAACAACCTCTATCAAGGGCCTGGGTTGGAGTCGGTGCGCACGGACGAGACACGGCCCGGCGCTTCGCCCAAGCCTTTTGTTCAGCCCCCGCCCCCATCATGCGCGCCCCCGATGTGAGTGGTCTCGACACGACACCCCGCAACGCGAAAAACCGCGATGCGAAAAACCGCGATGCGAGTCGCCACGACACGAACAGTCCCGATAGGAAACGCCTCGACAGGAAACGCCTCAACGCGGAGGACGAGATGTCGCCTTCCGACTCGGCCGGCTCCGAAGGCCCCGACCGGGCCGCCCACCGGAGCGTCCAGCGCGCCCTCGACCAGTGCCTGGAGGAAGGGCAGCTGCACCGGCTGTACCAATTGGCGACGAGCCTCAACGACATGCACCACGGACGGCCTCGTCAGGAAGACAAGGCGTGATGGCCCCTGGCGTGGTCGTGTGTCAAGAAAATGCCCACGCGCCAGCGCAGACAGCGCTTGTGGAGGGCGCGGCTGTCGTTTTCTGGGCCGTCTGGTTGCCCCAGGGCGTGCCTCTCACCCTGACCGTCTTTCCGGCCTCCTCTCGTTCTCCACACCACGTTGCTGCCCCACAGCCCCTGACGGGGCGCAGTCTCCAGGTCGCTTCGTTTGCGCAACACGGAGACGCAGAAAGCCATCGGGGCGCTGCACGCAAGCTGCATATCCGCCCATGCGACGAGAGGCGCCTCCTCCTGCGTACCGGGCGCCTGAAGCCCCTGAAACCGGCCGCCTTTCGGCCGGAGGGCTTCCTCATTCGACACGCCGAGTCCATCGTGCGACGAAGCGGGGCGCGGAGACGGTGCCCCGAGGCACAACCCCGCCCGGAGGGGGGGTGTCCGGGAAAAATGGTTCCCTCTGCAGGCGTACGAGGAGTCGTGCCTCCTCTCCAGCGAACCGACCTCCCCTCCAGGCATAGGATACCGGTCCGGTGTCGGTACCTAGATGGTATCGGCCTCCACCCCACTACCGGCACTCAGCACCTCTCTTCACCCCAGCGGCCGGATGACCGCGTCCCCGCGCTCGTTTCCCTCGTTCTGGCCCCTGCACCTGTGCGGATGGGCCGCCCTCGGCCTCTCGATGTGGGTGGGCGCGCTGGCGCACGTCGACGACCCGCTCCGGGCGTTTGTGGGGAAGATGATGTTCGCCGGGTTGGGCGGTACGCTCACGCTTCTGCTGCGGCCCCTCTACCACCGGTTTCACAAGCGCGAGGTGTCGATCGTCCTTCTCATCGTCGCGAGTGCCGTATGCTCGTACGTCGTCAGCGTGGGATGGACGATGTTGTACAAGGGGAGTGTGGACCTGCTTTGGGAGTGGGTCGACGGCAAGCCGCTCACAATTCCGGGGGGGTCGTACCTCATCAGCGGCGCCCTTTTCTACACCTTCATCCCCATGGCCTGGAGCGTACTCTACCTCGGCGTAAAGTACTACCAGGACGTCCAGACCGAGCGCGAGCGGGCCCTCGCCGCCGAGGGCCAGGCCCACCGGGCCCGTCTGCAGGCCCTCCGCTATCAACTGAATCCGCACTTCCTCTTCAACACGCTCAACGCGGTGTCGACGCTCATCGTGGAAAAGAAAAACCACGACGCCGAGCGGATGGTGGCCCGCCTCAGTGACTTTCTGCGGCTCACGCTGGAGTGCGATTCAGACGTGGAGGTGCCGCTGGCCGACGAGTTGGACTTTGCCCGCCGGTACCTCGACATCGAACAGATCCGATTTGGCGACCGGCTCGTGGTGACGGAAGACGTAGACCCGGAGGCCCTCTCGGCCCGGGTGCCGCCTCTCCTGCTCCAGCCGCTCGTGGAGAACGCCGTCCGCCACGGCATTATGCCCCGCGAAGAGGGGGGCACGCTCCTAATCGAGGCGCGCCGCGTGAGCAACCGGCTGCTCCTACGGGTGGTGGACGACGGCCCCGGCCCGCCCAGCGACACCGATTCTGAAAGCGGCGTCGGCCTGTCCAACACGAAGGCCCGGCTCGAAAGCCTCTACGACGGGGATCACCGCTTCACCCTTCGACGGGCTGACGGCGGGGGCTGTGTGGTGCGCGTCGAACTGCCCTTCCACACCGATTCCCGCACCGACCTGCCCCTGCCCGCCCCCGACGCGACGGTCCCGGAAGCCTCCCTTCCCTCATCACCAATCTCTTGAGGATGGCCCCTGCCCGTACGCCATGACGCTCGACCGTGCCCTCTCCGCCTGCATCGTCGACGACGAGGAACTGGCCCGTCGCGGCATCCGGTCTCGCCTGTCCTCCCACGACGATATCCGCGTGGCCATCGAATGCGAAAGTGGCCGCGAGGCGGTCGAGGCCCTCCGGACGACCGATCTGGATCTCGTCTTTCTCGACGTTCAGATGCCGGGCCTCAACGGCTTTGATGTGATTGAGGCCGTGGGGCCGGCGGCGATGCCGGTCACCATCTTCGTGACGGCCCACGACGAATACGCCCTGCGCGCCTTCGACGTCCATGCGCTGGACTACCTCCTCAAGCCGCTCGACGAGGAGCGCTTCGCTGAGGCCCTCTCACACGCTCGGGACCGCGTCGCCGAACAAGCGGCCGGGCAGTTCGGCGAGCGGCTCGCCACCTTGGTCTCGGACCTCGACCGGGAGAACCGCCCCGGCGAGCAGGACTCGTCCCCCACCGATCGGTTCGTGGTGAAGTCCAGCGGGCGCGTCCGGTTCGTGAAGGCCAAAGACATCGAGTGGGTGGAAGCCGCGGGGGACTACGTGCGACTGCACACCGCCGAGACGGCCCACCTTCTCCGCAAGACGATGAAAGAGATGGAACAGGCCCTCGACCCAGGCCAGTTTCTGCGGATCCACCGTTCCACCATCGTAAATGTCGACGGCCTCCAAGAGCTGCGGCCCTACGGCTCGAACAACGAGTACGTCGCCCGCCTGGCGGACGGCACCGAGCGCAAGGTCAGTCGCACCTACCGCGACGCCGTCGATGCGTTTTTCGATGGGGCCTTGTAGCGACTCGTGATCGCGAACCTTTGTCCCTCGGTGGTCCGCCCCGGCGCCCCACCTGCACTTCGGCCACGGCCCATCTCGCGTCTTCGGGCTGCCTGTGACACGGGATCTGTTCTTGGGGCACCGGGTCTGTTTCGGGGCTGTGGGTATTCTCCACTGCGTTTCGGGCGTGGATCTGGAAACCTTCGTGCCAGGCAGAGTCCCTACCGGTAGGCCTCCACAGTTCCCCTCGTCGCGCCAGGGCCACGGGTCGTCGCAGACGGGTTGCGCGGGGGATGGACCAGGCCGTTGTTAGAAATCGCACAGCGCCGCGATGGCTGCCGCCCCCGGCGCAGCGCCTCGGCCCCCTGATTCCGCCCCCCACACCCATGCCGTCCGCCCAATCCGTCGTTCTTGCCCTCACGCTCGCACTCTACGCCGGACTCCCCGCCACGAGTGGGGCCCAACCGGGCGCCCCGGCCACTCCGTCTGCGCCCTCGGCCCTGACCGACCGCGCCGCCGTGCGCCAGGCCGCCCTCGACTACGTGGAGGCCCTCTACGAGGTCGACTCCACCCGCATCATGCGGAGCGTCCACCCCGACCTCCGGAAGTACGGCTACTACAAGCGCGACGGGTCGTACCGCGGCACGGCGATGACGTACGAGCAGCTCCGCGGCCTCGCTACGCGCTGGAACGAGAACCGAAAGCGCGTCGACCCCGACTCTGCGGTCAAAGAGGCCGTCGTGTTCGAGGTGCTCGACAAGACCGCCAGCGCGAAGGTGGTGGCGGACTGGGGCGTTGACTACCTGCACCTTGTGAGGGAGGACAGCACCTGGAAAATCCGACAGGTCCTCTGGCAGAGCCCGCCGCCCAGCGACTGACGGCCGACCGCGCTCGACGGACCGCTGTCCCTTCGCCCCTTCCCCCCATCCACCAAACTCGCACAATGCCCTCCCGTCTCCTCTCCCTGGTGCTCGCCCTCCTGCTGTGTACGGCCGTCCCGCCGGTCCACGCCCAGCCGAGCGACCGCCTCGCTGCGCTGAGCGACGAGTTCGACACCGCAGACGCCCCGTCCGACTGGACGCGCCTCACCGACGCCGAGGGGTGGGCCGACAAGCTAAAGACGCTCACGGTAGACGACGGTGCGCTCGTCCTGGAGCCGTACCCGTCGGTCTGGTTCTACGACTACGTAGGCCCCTTTCTCCTCCGGCGCGTGGAGGGCAACTTCATGGTGACCACCCGAATCAACGTGTCGGGCCAGGACGCCCCGATGCCGTCCACCGCCTACTCCCTCGCTGGCCTGCTGGCCCGCCGCCCGCGCTCGGACGCCCCCTTCGCGGCCGACTCGGCCTGGGCAAAAGACCGCGAGAGCTACGTCTTCCTGGTAACCGGCACCACCGGAGAGCCGGGCGCGCCGAAGATTGAGACGAAGAGCGCCGTGCGCAGCCGCCCGATCGTGAAGCACTATCCGCGCGCGACGAGCGGGTGGATTCACCTCCGCCTCGTCCGCCTCAACCAGACCATCATCGCGCTCTACCGCCGGCCCAGGGCCGACTGGCAGATCCACGAGCGCTTCTACCGCCCCGACCTCCCCGGCACCCTGCAGGTCGGCCTCATGGCCTACGGCGACTACACCACGGTCCGCGAGGAGACCTGGTACGAGCCGTGGACCTACAACACGTCGGTCCTCCGCACAGACGCCGACATGCGGGTAGAGACCGACTACGTTCGCTT
>ERZ1034543.250-NODE-250-length-14213-cov-17.375547_pt1 | contig 14213 bp, 13 predicted proteins | sample MGYA00520654_ERZ1034543 | MGnify/ENA primary metagenome ERZ1034543 (study PRJEB33760, sample SAMEA4777712) | hypersaline lake metagenome | biome: hypersaline environment; feature: brines | place: Spain | collected 2012-08 | depth 0 m ... | reverse complement strand
AGTACGATCCGACGGTGATCGCGTACGCCGACCTGCTCGAGGCGTTCTTCGCCATTCACGACCCGACACAGCGTAACCGCCAGGGGCCCGACGTGGGGAGCCAGTACCGCTCGATCGTCTTGACCCACGACGAGGCGCAACGCGAGGCCGCGGCGGCCTACATCGAGGCGCTCGACGCGGAACTCGACGACGACGTCGTCACCGAACTCGAGCCGCTCGAGACGTTCTACCGTGCCGAAGAAAAACACCAGGACTACTTCGCGAAGCACCCGGACGACGCCTACTGTACGTTCCACGCACAGCCGAAAGTCGAGAAGGTGCGGGCGGAGTTCGAGTCGCTCGTGGCGGAGTGAGCGGACGGTCGAGACGCCGACGCGACGGTCGAGGTTCCGACGCGACAGTCAGCCCCCCTCGAACACTGTTGCGGTGGCGCGCGCCTCGCGGGCCGCGAAGCGTGCCCGCGAGCGCGTGCGAGGGATGAGCGAGGTGGCGAAGCCACCGAGCGAATCGGCTGGGGAGGGTGTGGTCAAACGTAGTGCCCGGGTGTCGCGCGGTCGTCTCGGTCACATGACCACCGTACACGTACGAGCGCGAATCGACTGGAGAGGGTGTGGCGGTAACTGGTGCCTGGATGTCGCAGCGTCGTCTCAGCCATACGACCACCATACGAAGGTGTCATAGAACTCTTCTCATACTACGTTGACTGACCCGCGAATCGCTCAGTACAGGGCGCAAATTTGGTAATTGAGGCTGATCGGCAGTGGCTCTAAAACTACTTCACCTATTAGCTCCTTCTCTGGCATCCTTATTCAGATGAATTTTGATGTTTCCGTCCCCACTCACTGAGACGATAGTCCCGGCGTACTGAAATGAAACGGTAACTGACGCCGCTTCCCTAGTGAGCAGAGCATTCAGCGCATCAGGGTCGAGCGTGTTCTGCAGTAGTGGGAGCCCCGTTGGAGTCCGGTCGGTGGCGGCAGCTACCGCTTCAACAACTGCCACCGTTGGTGGCTCCGAGCCCTGCCAGTCATACTGAACGATCTCTGGAGGTGAATTCGGCTGATCAGGCGTGTCTGAGGACCACATTCCTGCACACATAGTTACTTATAGTTACTCAGAAAAAAAACTATTGTTTGGGTATACACCTAGATAGAGTGATATTAACTACTCCGCTTCTACCCGTTTAAAAACCACCGTACACGATGGTTTTCGGCGTGTAACACAGAAGGTTGGGACCAGGTCTGCGCTACACGCCATGTAGCCGTCTGTACTACCCACGTATAGATGTACTGTGATAATATGGGTGAATCTTTGCGTCACGATCCCGCTGCATGTGCCAAATTCGCGCATACGCCTCTCCTGTATCCCCACGAATCGGTTGGCATCCTCCCAGCCCTGAACGGCGAGAATTCCCACGAGCGGAAGCCCGCTGAGTTGGGACATTTAACGTTCACACACCGACGAAGTGCGGGCCGTGCCAAGCGGCCGTTACTCCTATCCTCGGTACCACGGCTCCACTCGTTTCCGAGCGGGCTGTGAGGTATGTCGACGGATTCGGAGGTACTTGATTGTTTTACGCCGGTACCCACGTATCCCGATGGGGTACCAGCGGGCTTCGGTCGGGAACTCCGAGTTTGTCCGATTGTCCCGACATGGGCGCGGACGTGCCGCGTCGGATAGATTCGACAACACCTCAAGGGGAGCTAACTCTGCCGACTCAGAGGGTTTGTGAACGATGACGGCGATTCATCCCCGCCGTGAACGGCGGAGCTTTCTCGCCTGTACCGTCCGTAACAGCCGGATTCATGTCCAATGTACTAAACATCTAGGGCACAAACGTTATGAGTACCATCGGGGTTGGGACCAATGGACGACATTTCAAATCAAAGCCAAGCCATCGAACTACTTCAGGAACTCGGGCTCAAGCAGTATGAGGCGGAGGCGTTCGTGGCGCTTACGCGTCGACAGCGTGGGACAGCCAAAGATATCAGCGATAGTTCGGAGGTACCCCGGACACGCGTCTACGACGCAATTCGTGTGCTTGAATCAAAAGGGCTCGTAGAGACGCAGCACTCTACGCCACAGGTGTTTCGAGCAGTCTCGATTGATGAAGCTGTGAACACGCTCCAGTCAGAGTACATTGAGCGGGCTGAATCACTTCGAAGCACGCTGGGTGGCCTGGAACCAGCCGACGATGCAGATACGACTGAGGCCACTCACGAAGTGTGGGCAATTTCTGGAAATCAAGGCATCACTAGCCGCACAAAGCAGCTGATCGAGGGAGCAACAAATGAACTGATCTTCGTGATCGGTCACGAGAGTATCTACACTGACCAGCTCATAACTCAGCTGAAGTCGGCCGAGACACGCGACGTGACGATATTCATTGGCACAGTCAATGAGAAGCTTAAGCGTAGGGTTCAGGACGCCTTTCCGGAGGCTACGGTGTTCGTGTCAGGACTTGATTGGTTGCGTCAGTCTCCGTTTGCAGGCGATAGCACTGAAATCAGCCGGCTATTACTAGTTGATCGTGAGGCGATTTTGGTAAGCTCGTTTACTGAAGCGGGAGACAGTAGCCGTGAACACGAAAAGGGCGTGTTCGGACGAGGGTTTAATAATGGACTAGTCGCGATTTCCCGTCGGCTGATGGCTACTGGACTCCCTTCTGTGGGAGATCTTGAGGATGATACGTACTGATCGACTCATAGAATCTTGAACATACAACGAGACGAGGAGATAACCCGGAACGTGAGCCGTTCCAATGTCAGAGGCACTCCCCAGTCGCATGTTATCTCAGTATCTAATATACCCCAATAGTTACGCTATTTCTCATCAACACTCGACATGCAGGCTCATTCTAACAGTTGATTCATCAAGCTATAAACAAAATCAAGCAATGGAGAATAGTTCTATAACACCCTCCCACCACACACGTACGAGCGCGAATCGACCCAGGAGGGTGTGGCTCGAAGACGCGTCCGGCAGTCGTTGTATCGTCGCGCTCGTACAACCGCGATCCGACACGTACGGAGTCAGTGGGTGAGCCACGCCACGCCGACGCCGGTCCAGAACGTACCTACACGCACGCACCACCGAGTCACTGCGCGGTCCAGCCACCGTCGACGGGGACGTTCACTCCCGTGACGTACGAGGCCGCGTCGGAGGCGAGAAAGAGCGCGATGCCGGCGATCTCCTCGGGCTGTGCCACCCGTCCCATCGGCGTCGAGCCTCGCACGTACTCGTAGAACTCGTCCGCCTCGAACGCCTCGGCGGTCATCGGCGTCTCGACGAACCCGGGACAGATGCCGTTGACGCGGACGCCCTCGTCGGCGTAGTCGACCGCAACCGACCGCGTCAGGTTCGCTACGGCGGCCTTGGCGGCCGCGTACGCGGTCGCGTTCGGTCCCGCGACGAGCCCGTATATCGAACCGACGTTGATCACACAGCCGTCGGTCGCTTTCAGGTGCGGGAGCGCGGCGCGGGTACCGTACATCGTGCCGGTGAGGTTGACGTCGAGCACGTCGTGCCAGTCGTCGAGGTCCATCTCCTCGATGCTACCCGTGCGGCCGATCCCCGCGTTGTTGACCACGACGTCGAGACGGCCGTACTCTTTCACTGTCGCCTCGACGAGCGCCGTCACCTGGTCGTACGCCGAGACGTCACACCGGACGAACTCACAGTCCAACGCTGCAGCCGTCTCGTGGCCGGTGTCCGGAGACCGGTTGGCGATCACCACCGTCGCACCGTGGTCGAGGTACGTCTCGGCTATCGCCCTCCCGATACCCGTCGATCCGCCGGTGACGATCGCGACGCGTCCGTCGAGCATACGTGACCGTCCAGTTCGGAGACACATATGACGCCGGGAACACCTCACCGCGTGAGAACAACCGCGGCCGAGGCAGCCCTCAACAGCCCGACGGTCGCGTCACGTGGATGGCGACGCCCGCACCGTTCGCCTCGATCCCGATCGAGGCGAACGGCTCTGATAGGCTGTACGATCGCTCACTGGTGTGAACGCTGTATCACCTCACTACCCGTGTCTCCCGTTCGGTCGAAACTCGCCGAGGGAAGTGTATCGCCCGCTCTTTCAGTTAGACACAGCGGACGTTTACCGTCGTCGTCGACTCGATCCTGACGTTGCCCGCTGGTTCGTCGGTCTCAGCGTCGATCTCGATTTCGTAGGTCGCGGTGGTAGTGGTGTTACAGTCGACGTCGACGACCACGTCGGCGTGGTCGCCTGGGGCGAGCGAGTAAGTTCGTGTCTCGCCGTCGACCGACTCTGTGATGTAGTACGTCCGGGCGCCTTGGTTCGAGACGGTCGCGAGCTGCGTCTCGTTTCCGGTCGTGTCGAGGCTGTAGTCGGCGTCGATGCCGACGAGGCCCGCAGATTGGTCGACGACGTCGACGGTGATGCTCCGGTCGGCTGCCGTGCTGCTGAGCCCGAACGTGGCGTACAGTCCCGCGCTTAGGAGCAGGACGGCGACGAGGACGACGACGATACGTCTCATCGTTCTACCTCGAACAGTTCGTCGAGCGCTTGCTTGTTCCGATGCGTGTGCACCGCGTGGGCCGCAGCCGACGCCGCGAACAGGACGACGAGTCCCCACACGAGCACGCCCGGACCGACGGTCCCGAAGGGCGGGAAGCTGGCGGTATACGCGCCCGCGAAGGCGGCCCCGAGCGCCGAGAAGCCGAGATAGAGGCTACTCCAGTCGATGTCGTTACCAGGGTCGTACTCCAGATACAGCTGAGCGTATTCTGCGTCGTCACGGAGCCAGATCTCGCTCCTGTCGGTGTCGTACTCGATCAACCCGACCGAGGCCAGTTTCGGGAGGTGCGTCTGGTGGAGTGCAGAGTATACGCGCGTTCGCTCGCGGGGCGTCACCGCCTCTATCGACTTGTCGTTCTGCCAGGCGGCGACGTACGCGACGACAGAGCGCATGGCGGCCGGTGAGGGGTGCCGTTGGAGGTAGTACAGCACGCACCGCCGGCGCTCGTTGCTCAGCATCTCGAAGATGTCGTCACGCGTCGGCTGGAGTTCAGAGAGCGTACGCGCCTCGGTCCGCTCTGTGACGTTCGATACGAGTTCCGCCGTGCCGTCGGTAAATCTCATGTGTGGCCCTCCGTGTGGTGTCGGATCGAAGTCCGCCCTCGTGTCGAAGTGGTGTCATGCGAGGTACTTAGCTACGATTCGGTTACCCGGCAGTATCGGGTCACTAACACGGGCGGATCGCGGCGCGTAGTCACGCACACACGGGCCGTCGTGTCAGTCGTGGAGTCGCACGACTACTGTCGGGTATACGCAAACCGTATCGGCTGGAAACTCCAGCGAGGCAGGCGCTACGCTCGGCGTAGGCGTAATTCGGTTGTGTATAACAATCCCCGTTCCTGGGGAAGGGGTAACTGCGCAAGCGGGAGCGGACGACCCTCGCTGCGCGAAAGAGCTATGCAACGACGAAACTTCCTAATCGGCGTCAGCAGCACAGCAGTAGCGGGGAGCGCGCTCCTCGGCAGCGGCGCGTTCTCGCGCGTGGAATCACACAGAGACGTCCGCATCGAAGTCGCAGACGACTCCGAAGCGTACCTCGGGATGGTCCCGCTGGACACGCTCAACAGCGAAAACTACGTCGCGACCGACGAGAACGGTCACCTCTACATCCAGATCGACGGTGAGGGCAACCAACAGAACGTCACGGGTAACGACGGTCCCATCGGCGTGGGCGTCAACTCGGACTCCTACACCTACTTCGACGGGATGTTCGACCTGTGTAACAACGGTAAGGCCGACGCCACCGTCCAATACAGCCTCGAGAACGCCAACGTCCTCGAGAACAACGAGGATGGCGAGCAGACCTTCGCGTTCTACTACATCGCCACCGAGGACGACGCCGACCCCGCAGGGACGCGCGTGATCGTAGACGAAGACCAGGCGGTCCCGCTCGAGGTCGGCTCCTGTATCACGATCGGCGTCCGGACCGTCACGAAGGGTATCGACGCCAGCGACAGCCCGCTGGTCGACGGCCCGGTCAAGGTCACCGCGATCTCTGAGGATGCGGGTCAGTCGACCAACGGAGCGAACGGAAACACAACCGACGCCTAGTATTCGACACCAATGCAACGAAGAAACTTCCTGGTCGGGATCGGCTCGGCCTCCGTAGGCGGGAGCGCGCTGCTCGGCAGCGGCGCGTTCTCGCGCGTGGAATCGCACCGGAACGTCACCGTCGAGGTCGCTGAAGACCCGAGCGCGTACCTCGGGCTGGACAAGTGTGACACCCCGAACGGGAGCTACGTCGACATCGACGACGACGGCCACCTCGAGATCCTGATGAACCCCGACAACCCGACGATCGGGAATTCGTCGCTCGGCTCCGGGGTCAACTCGAACTCGATCTCGAACTTCGACAGCGTCTTCCAGATCTGTAATCAGGGCAAACAGGAGGCCTGTGTCTGGATCGCCGACGACAACGCGTGGCCCACCGTCCCCGATGACGAGGAGATGATGGGCGGCGAGCGCCGCGTCGAGTTCTACCTCAATGGCTTCCGCGACGAGTCAGTGATCGGCGAGAGTAATGGCATCACCCTCGCTGTCGGCGAGTGCGTCTGTATCGGTCTCGAGACCCGGACGTTCGACCTCGCCGAGGGCGACATGCTCCTCGACGAGTTGGACAACGAGGTCCAGATCGTCGCCGACGTCGACTCCGCGTGCGGCGCCGAGACGGTGTGTCCAAACCTCACTGGAAGCTACCAGTGTACGACCTACGCGGCAGAATCCGATGGGTACTCCGCGACGGGGACGCGCTTCGAGATCCAAAACACCGGTGACGCGACGCAATACAACCTCGCGGTCGCGAACTCTCCGGGAGCGTTCGAGTCGGCCTCTATTGGCACTGACACGATCACGACGGAAATCGCAGATGCCAGCTTCCCGAACAAGGCGCTCATCGCGTGGAACATTCCAGACGGCTGTAGTCCTGTTCCCGACGCACAGACCTGGGACGAGTACAAGGGCGAAAACGGCCTCGAGAATCTCGCAGATTGGTACGAAGAGTTCGGCACCGAAGGCGGTGTGCCTGATGAAGCCCCGACAAATATCGACGACGACCTCGTCGTGGAAGTGCGAGACATCCCCGAAGAGGGCGTCGACCCGGCTGTCGGCCCGGACTCGTTCATCAGCGACGATCAGTGGCCCGCGATGAGCGACGACGCCGCGGACCTGGGCTGGATCACCTGCGAGGCGTACGACGAGCAGAACCTAGAATAGTATCGCTTCCGTCCGGCCCGCGCCGGACGCGACACCTCATCGAATTTTTTGCACCGACGACCCGCCGAGCGAACGCCCTGCGAGCGTCCGACTCCAGAACTGGGTGCTCCGTGTGTAGAGTTGTAGGTCTATGCGGCTCCGTTCGCCGGGTGACTTCACAAACGATGTTCCTCGGGTGATCAGCCGCCCATCGGGCGCGATACCGCCGGGTAACCGGTGTATACTAAATGCCGATTCCGCCGAAGCGGTGGTACGACCAACCCACATGAACCGACACACAGTTCTCTCGATACTCCTCGTCGGGCTCGTCGCCACCGGCTGGATCGCCCCCACCATCGCGGCGGCCACCACCGGGGACGTCCGAGCACAACAGGAGGACGTCCCCGAGTGGGACGTCATCGTACAGGACGACGCCGACGAAGAGCAGGTGCTCTTTGCTGAACCATCGCCGGGACCGAACGGTGACTTCGCAACGGTCGTCGAGGGCGAAGACGGCGCGGGGACGCTCGAACTCGAACTCGCCGAGATCGAGTCGCGCAGCGACGGGATCAACCCCGGGACGCGTTCGGACTTCAGTGACGTCTTCCGCGTCGAGAACCGCTTCGACGGCGAGCAGACCGTGAGCATCGTGATCACGAGCGACGATCCGAACGCAGACCTCGAAGAGCTCCGAGACGTCGTCGGCTTCTACGTCGGCGGCGACACCACCGACACGATCGACGGCGACGGCTCCGTCTCGGTCGCCCCCGGCGAGTCGGTGCCGATCGGGCTGACGATCGACCTCACCGCGGCGGACCTCGCAGGCGAGTCCTTCAACTTCGCCTTCGAGTTCGTCGTGGTCGATAGCGACGAGGGAGCCGCGACGACCGCGGACGGTGGCTCCGACGACATCGAGGGCGACCGCGGCGGTGACAGCGCAGACGGCGGTGAGAGCGTGGACGGCGGTGAGAGCGACGGCTCAGCCGATTCCACGCCGACGTCGACGGCCACGAGCGGGGACACGCCGACGTCATCCGACTCGACGCCGGCCACCGGCCCGGACGAGTCACCCGCCGGCCCCGACACGCCAAACGCGACCGAAGCGCCTTCGAACGACGACGGGTCGAGCGGGATGGAAAGCGGCATCGTCGGTCCGTTCGCGTTCGTGACGGCCGCAGTCGTACTCGTCTCTGCGCTCTCGACGTTGCTCGCGTGGCGAAACGGTACTGGGCGCTGAGCGAACGTCGACACGAGGATCGCCTCGGATTCAGACGTTCACCGCGGCGTGGGTAGGCGGTTCGTTATTATGCCACCCAGGAGCCTACGGCGGGATAGAACGCGTCATGAGCGACGATACGACGGACACGGCGGATGGGACGAGTGGATCGATGGACAGGCGGCGAGTACTGCAGAACCTCGGCGTACTGGGCGTCAGCGGCGGACTCGGGACGGGAAGTGTGGCTGCACGCGGACCACCGGCGGGTAGTGGAAACGGTGGCGAACGCGGCAACGGCAACGGCAGCGGTGGTCCGGGCGGGCCGCCGGAGAAGTGCACCTGTCCCGACGGGGCGTTCCTCGCGAAGTACGAGGTCGTCTCGGACGGTGACAGCTGTCGATTCGAACACGCCGAGGGCGACGACGTGCTCGAGATCGTCGGGTGGACCGGCACGGACGGCACAGACTGCGAGCCGATGTCGATCTCCTATCGGGTCCCCGGCTACCGGCTCGACTCGGTCTGTGCGTTCGGCGGGACCGACACCGACAGTGACGACGTGGATCCGGACGAGCAGGGCGTCTACACGTTCGAGCCGGACCTCACCAACCCCGGCGGCCAGCGGGCCGCCATCAGCAATCTCGTCGTCTGCGGGTCCGCTGCCGACGACCCCGAGCCGGATCCAGCGTGTGGCGTCCTCGATCTGGCTTACGAGTGTACGACCTACAACGAGGAGCGGACGAACGGAGAGATCGTCAACTGGCGGCGGACCGGCACGCGATTTCGGGTGTCGAACGGAGGCACCGACGAGGTCGCCTACGGCCGTGCCGTCACGAATGACAAGGACACCTACCACCCGGTCGGTGATCAGACGATCGAAGCAGAGAGTGACCGGTCGTTCGTCACCGATTCGAGCGTCCCGAAGCGCGCTATCGCCTTCTGGGCGAGCGACGCGGCCTGTGCCGACCGCTTCGACCTGGAGACGTGGGGGGAGTTCAAACGGCGTCGCGGCTTCACGGACCTAGATGCGTTCTACGACGGATCGAGTCCGACAGATGCGCCAGCAGATCTCGACGATGCACTCTACGTCACCGAGGCAGACGATCTTCCACAGGACTCGGTGCCGGACGCAGACGTCTCTCCGGATCGATACCCAGACCTGAGCGACGAGGCCGAGGGGTGGACTACCTGTCAAAAGCAGGCTTGACCATGGAGCGCGGCGTACACTCATCGAGCGACTTGGCACCCCCGTTCGCCTGTCGGGGCCCAGCGTCTACGGTGACCGTCTCGCGTCGACCGCCAGCCGGATGGAGTCGAGACGTCACAGTCGCACCGGCGTCGCCTACCGATCGGCTTGCACGAGGCCGGACGTATCGGGGCGGCTCCTGACCGGACGGCCTCAGTCCGAGCCGTTCCCCGACCCTTTGAACAACACTGCACCGCAGTCGGCACAGGCAGTGGTGACGGTGACGAGGTCGTCCCGACAACACGAGCGAACGACGTCTTCGTCCGGCCGTACCTCGCCGCCACAGTCGGGACACTCCTCTACGAAGCTCCGAAGCGCGGCCAACAACCGCGTGCGGTCCGCCGCCGGTAGCGTCGGCCACGCAGACAGCGCCGAGGATAGCAGCGTCCGGTTGGCGAGGTCAGCGAGGAATGCCGCCGTCGACTCCCAGCCGCCAGCGGGGGTGTCCCCGACGAGCACCGTCAAGCCGTGCTCGTCCGTCTCGATACCGATATCGTCGGCATCGACCGATAGTGACGCTGCGAGGCGCTTCCGGCGAAGCGCCGTCGACTCGAGGGCGTCTATCTCAGACCGTAATGCCGTCCGGTAACGTTCCGTGAGACAGAGGTCGTCGCGGTCTGGACACTCCATGACGACGTCGGCGTGCTTCAGTGCCGCCTCGACGTCGATGTCGGCCTCGATTGGCTCCGGTTCAGCGGGCGTCTCGTGGCCCAGCGCTCGGTGGACCGACTGTGGGAGATACCGAGCGGTGAGCGCCGGTGTCCCCGGGACCAGGTACCCTCGCAGACCGATGACGGCGACGGCGATGAGAAACGCCGCGACCCCAAGTATCGGGGACACGAGTCCGACCAGCGTCGAGCCGACGACTGCGATAGCGAGGTTGATCACCGTACAGGGAACGCACCTGTTCTCGCCGGTGTATTCGGGCTGTCGAAGCGGTGCAAGCACGCCGAAGCGGGGCTCTGGCATACTCGGTGTGAGACCCGGATGGCACGTATATATGCGGAGCCTACCCCGGGCGAACGGCAGCATCGGACGTCCCGATCGGACCGGTATGTAACCCGGAGCGCACCGGGACGACGAATCCCGGTCGGCCTTCTGGAGCCGTTCCGCTCCAATACTCACGTCGTGCCGGCTGTACGCTTCGACTGAGTCACGGACGCACCGAACTGGGCACCGCAAGCAGCATCAGCGTTCGTCGTGGTCGTCGTCTACACCCCGGGCCTGGCTGGGCTCCGTCGTCACGTTCTCCTCAGCAGCGTCTTCTTCAGTTGCGGCCACCGAGGCGGCTGTCTGCCCGTTTCCCGCGGGATCGAACTCGCCGTCGGCTTCGTCGTAGTCGTCGTCCGTCGACAGGTCCGGTTCGGTCGAAGCCGACACCGACTCGATGCTCGGCGCGTCGTTGACGTAGAGGTAGCTCAATTCCGGCGTCGAGATGAAGTAGCGGTCTCCGTCCTCGATGACGCGACGACCGCTGTCGATCGCGACGTTGACCACGCCCTCGAACGAGGCCACTTCGACCGGTTCACTGTTCGACAGCGACGTCGGCAGGGTGCCGGTCGTGATCCACTCGTCGAACTCCTCACGGGCGAGGGCGTGTTCGAGCGCAGCGCTCTCTTCGTCTGACAGCTCGAACACCCGCTTCCGACGCGCGAGCGCCATACCGAGAGCGCCCAAGAGTGGTACGACGGTCAACAGAACCGAACCGGCCTCACGAATCGGGCCGTAATCGACCGGGACGGTTTCGGTTTCAGTCCGCTCGCGAGAAACCGTCTCGATCGACGGTTCACTGAAACCGTACGTCGACTCCCGGTGATCGAGTGGAATCGAATGCGTCCGGCTGTGCTGGATCGACTGGCCATTTATTTCACCGGATCGGCTCGTCTGAGCGACGAACACCGTCTCGACAGACCCTCGTGAGGAGCCGAGCTCCTCTTGAAACGTCTCGATTCGGTCGTTGACCTCGGTGGCGTTGAACGTCGTCTCCACCCGTCGCGTCTCGTCGGGGGCGACGTCGGTCCACGCCGAGGTCGCAACGGGTTCTGTGACTCGCCAGAGGACGTTGCCGTCGCCGTCGGTCCCCTCCCAGCGAACCTTCAGAACGGTCTCGACGTCGAGGCTACCACCGTCGCTCGCGGTGTACCCAGACGCGTACTCGAGGGTAGCGTCGGGTGAGACCCGCGTGTAGTACGCCGGTCGGTTCCGAAGCACCACGTCGTTCGAGAACGCTGCGGTGTCTCGCTGAACGACCGCCGAGTGTGAGAATTCGGCGCGGTCGGACCACGTCGAGACGACGCGTTCCTCGGTCGTCTCGCCGGGTTCGACGTGTGTCGCGTATACCGTTCCAGCACCGAGCGCCGCGACGACCAACAGCACCGCCACGATCGGCACGAACCACCGTCGAACGGTCCGACGGAGCCGAAGCCGATCGGTCGCGCGTCCCCCCCCACCTGAGCTGTCTGTCATACGCCACCAGCCGAACCGCTTGGAGAATAGTTATACTCGTGTTAACGATCGCGTTCAGGTCGCTCGATCACACTCGATAGGTGGCTGCAGCTGGACGGCGACCGGGTAGCAACCCGGTATCCTATCCATAACTAATCGCCTCCGAGGGGTGCGTACGGCCGAATGACATCGATCCGTACGGTCGGCGCGAAGTCGGCGGAGTACGCACTGACCGGGATACTCCTCTTGGTTGCGGTTTCAGTCGTGTTTGGATACGTCTTCGAGGCACCGGTGGTACTCACGTTCGTCGAGACAGAGAGCATGGAACCGACGATTGCGGCCGGAGATGGATTTATCGCCATTCCCTCGATGGTCACCAACATTGAGCGGGGCGATGTCGTCTCGTTTCGCCCGGACGTAATCGAAGGGGGGCAGGTGACGACCCACCGCATCGTCGGTAAGACAGAGAACGGTTACATCACACGCGGCGACAACAACCTCGTCACCGATCAAGACGGCGGCGAGCCGCCGGTAACGGAGGGACAGATCGTCGCCGTCGCGTTGACCGTCAACGGAGAGGTGGTCACGATCCCACACGTCGGCACCGTCGTTAGTGCGCTCGACGGCGCCGTCAGCAACGGCCAGGAGTTACTACTGCGACTCCCCGGGACCGAGGGATTACAAGGTACGACGGTTCTTTCGTATTTCTTGTTTGGTGTCGGAATCGCCGTCTACCTCGTGGTGTTGCGCGCTGAGAGCGACGATGGACGGACGACGACGCGGTCGGTATCCCGGTCGACGGGGATCCCAGGGTGGGTGGTCATCGCCGTCGCTGCGGGACTGGTCATGACTGCCGCGAGCATCGGTATGATCGCACCCGCGGGGACACAGACGTACGGCATCGTCAGCGGGACTGGTGACTCTCCCGCCCCGCACGTCATCGAGAGCGGGACGAGCGAGGATCGCCGGTACCCGATCGGTAACGCTGGCGTTCTCCCCGTAGTCGTCTACCTCGACTCGACGAGCAGCGGTGTGGCAACTACCTCCGAGTCGTACCGTCTCGAGCGGGGGGCGGTCACGAACATGACTGTCACACTCTCGGCACCGCCGGAGAACGGCTACTACGTTCGGTCGGTCCGAGAGTACCGCTACCCGCTACTGCTCCCGAAGGTAGTCCTCGATCAAGCGTATTCGGTCCATCCCACGCTTCCGTTCTTCATTATCAACGCGATGGTCGGTGGTGCCGTCGTCGCGGTTGGGACGGTGTTCGGGTGGGAATCGACGCGACTTCGCTATCGACGCGACCGCGACCACCGACATCGGCTTTGACATCCTCCCCGCGGTGAAGGGCGAGGAGTCCTTCGTGGGACAGCACGCCGCTCATGCGTCCCCGAGGGTACCCTGACCAAGACCACTGGAGTCTCGGCTGTGGTTCGTGAGTAGTGCGTCGGGCCTCGAAAGAGGCGTCGTGTGCCTGAGTATCCGCTTGCACCTCACAGGCCGTGCCAGCGACCCGACTCGACCACGTCGGTCGAGTAGAACATCCGACGCAGGGTTGCTTTTCGCTAGAGGAGACCCCAATCAAACTCCAATGTTCCTCCGATGTACTCACTGTATGATATACTGTCGGCTGAATTACTAGTCGTGGTTGGCGTCCCTGTTGTCGGATTCATCCCCTGGTAACCTGTTTTTGGGTTCGGTCCGGGTCCGGTGTGTACCGTCATAAAGTGCGCGTCGGTCGACAGTTCACGGGACGATAGCGTGGTGTTCTCGTGATCGATGACTGAGCCGCGTGTCTCACGCACACAGAACCCATACAGGGCAGCGCGCGTCACCGCGAGCGGTGGGATGAAGATGCTGTGTGAACTGTTCGCGAACATTCGACCGGAGGCCGCGCCTGCGGCGGCTTACGCCGGAGTGGGCAGCCGGGATTCGGGCTGAAAACACTGCACGTCGACGGTTGCACGCGGATCACGGACGCACCGACGGGTCGAGCACAGACGCGCAATAAAGCCCGCGTCTCCTCAGAAGAGGTAAAACAGCGGGAAGAGGAACACCCAGACGATGTC
>ERZ1034543.248-NODE-248-length-14280-cov-4.107627_pt1 | contig 14280 bp, 13 predicted proteins | sample MGYA00520654_ERZ1034543 | MGnify/ENA primary metagenome ERZ1034543 (study PRJEB33760, sample SAMEA4777712) | hypersaline lake metagenome | biome: hypersaline environment; feature: brines | place: Spain | collected 2012-08 | depth 0 m ... | reverse complement strand
GACGAGTTTGGCGACATGTACGACGCGATCGACAACCTCCGCCAGACCCTTCTCGACCGCATTGAGGAGGTGGAGGCGACGAGGGCCCGCACCGAGGAGGCGAAGCAGGAGGCCGAGTCGGTGGCCCGGGAGCGCGAGGCCGCCCGGCAGGCCCTCTCGGCCCGCGTGGACGAGATGGTGGCCGGCATGGGCCGCTTCGCCGAGGGCGACCTGACCGTCGAGATCGACGCTTTCGACACGGAGACCGACCAAGACACGGAGATGGACCGACTGCGGACCGAGTTCAACCGGTCGGTGCGCACCGTCCGGCAGATCCTCCACCGCGTCGTGGAGGCCATCGAACGAACGGCATCGGTGGCCGATCAGCTCAGCGGGTCGACCGACCAGCTCGATGCGGGCGTCAAGCGGCAGTCCAGCCAGGCCGACGAGGTGGCCGCGGCGATGGAGGAGATGGCCCGCACCATCGACGACAACGCCCAGAACGCGACGGAAACCGCCGAGGCGGCCCGGGCCAACGGCGAACTCGCCCGCGAGAACGGCGAGGTGGTGCTCAGGGCCGTCGAGAAGATGCGCGAGATCGGGACGGTGGTCGAAAACTCCGCGGAGACGGTGAGTCAGCTCCGCGAGTCGAGCGAGGAGATCGGCGAGATCGTCGCTACGATCGACGAGATTGCCGACCAGACGAACCTGCTCGCGCTGAACGCCTCCATCGAGGCGGCCCGGGCCGGCGGCGACGGTGGCCGCGGCCAGACCGGACAGGGCTTCGCGGTCGTGGCCGAGGAGGTGCGCGAGCTGGCCGAGCGCACGGCACAGGCCACCGACAAGATCGAGGACATGGTGCGGTCGGTCCAGGACGAGACCAGCGAAGCCGTTGGGGCGATCGAGGAGGGGCAGCGTGAAATTGAAGCCGGCATCGAACTCGCCGGACAGGCGGCCGACGCCTTCGAGGAAATCGTGGACAGCACCCAGGGCATTACCGACCGCATCGGCAGCATCGCGACGGCGACCGAAGAGCAGGCCGCCACGGGCGACCAGATCTCCGAAAGCATCCAGGCGATCTCCGAGGTGGCCCACGAATCGGCCCACGACATCGAAGAGGTGTCGGGGGCGGCGGCGGAACTCGATACACTCGCCGAAAACCTCCACGGCCTCGTCCAACAGTTCACCCTCGAGGCCGGGCCTCAGGGCGACGGGTCCCCCGCCCCGTCGGCCCCGCAGCACTCCGGCACCGAGTCTCTCCCCCGCTCCACCGGTGCCGCCGCCCACGGCGCATCCCGCGAGCCCGCCCTTGAGGACCCACATGCCGGCAGCACGCCCGGCGGGGACGGCCGGCAGCAATAGACGGCCCGCCTGTCGTGTCCCGAGGGGCGGGCCGAGTGCCCCTCGGGACCTGAGCCAGGCCCACCTTTAATGTCAATGCACGGGCGTGCAACGAGGGGCTTGCCCGGCGCATCCGGAACGAAATGGGGCTGCGGCCCCCGCGCTCAGACAATGCCGTCAGTGGGCGTGCTCTTCGAACTTCGACTGCAGGGTGAGCTGAATTTTTCCGAGGAGCTGCGAGATGCGAGCGGCACTGAGATCGAGCACCTCCCCGATCTCCTGGAGGGTCAGGTCTTCCGTGTAGTACAGGCCCAGGATCGTCTGCTGGCGCTCCGGAAGCGTCTGGATCAGGTCTTCGAGGTGCTTCTGCGTAGACGCCTTTTCGAACTGCTCGAACCCTTCGGTCCCGTCGTCGCTCGGGAGCACGTCGAGCATCGTGTGGTCGTCGTCCTCGCTGGGCCGCGAGAGGGAGAGGGAGAAGCGGCACTGCGCGTCCCGGAGAAGGTCGTGGTACTCCTCCACGGCCATCCCCATGTAGTCGGCCACGTCCTCGTCCGACGGCTCCTCCCCCAGCATCTGTCGGAGCGACGAGAGCGCCTCCTGCACCGCGCCCATCTTCTTGCGCTTCTCCCGCGAGAGCACGTCGATTGAGCGGAGGTAGTCGATGATGTTGCCCCGGATGCGCCGGTACGCGTGCGTCGCAAACTGGGCCTGCTCCGGATCGTAGTTGTCGAGGGCTTCGAGCAGCCCGACGATCCCGACGCTCTCCAGGTCCTCGTGCGCGGCAAGCAGGTGATCGGGCACGCTGATCTTGCCGATGATGGAGCGCACGAGGGGGAGCGCCGCCATCACGACGGCCTCTCGGTTCGACGGGGTTGGGTCGTCGAGGTACTGCTCGACGAGGGGCTGCAGGTCACGGGACATGGCACTACGGCGTTAGGACGTCGCAACGAGTCGCGGGGAGTTAGGCGGCCTGGGCTTCCGGAACGTTTTCGGACGGCTCAGGCTCCGACTCCGCAGACGCCCCCTCGTCCGAGGCGTCCTCCTCCGCAATTGTCTCGAAGGGCATCCCGTGTTGGACGATGCTGCGGGCCGCCGCGTAGCCGACTGCCAGGATGAGATAGGTTGCCACCCCGCCCCCCGCCGCGGTGACGACGGTGTGCTCCAGGGGCGCCCCGCCCCACATCTGCGCCAAAAAGATGCCGGTCCCGAACAGCACGCTCACGTCGGCGATGATTGTGTGGTAGGACAGGGACACGGAGGCAGTGTCGGAAGACGGCATGGTACAGGGCGCGATTGGGAGGCGTAGTGAGACGTGCAGGGCGCAGTTCATGAGAGGGCGGGCGAGAGGGCGTACTGCCCCCGGGCGGTCGTGTCGGCCAGATCGGCGAAGGCGTCCCGGGCGGGCCCCTCGCTCCGCACCACCGGCGTCTGGTCCGACACCGAGCGGCGCACGGCGTGCGAGAACGGAATCCAGCCGAGGGTCTTCGGGGCCTGCCCCAGAAAGCGGGTCGTGACCGCCTTGAACCGTTCCCCGATGCTGCGGGCGTCGTCCTCGTCCTCGGCAAAATTGACGACGAGGCCCAGCGGGTAATCGGGGTCGGCGCTCCACAGCTGCTTGGCGAGCCGGTAGGCATCGGCCACGGCGGTGGGCTCGCCCACGACGACGAGCACCCCCAGGTCGGCCCGATCCAGGGCCCACTGCACGGGCCCGTCGGTTCCGGCCGACGCGTCGACGAGCACGTAATCGTGCGTTTCGCGGAGGCGCCCGAGCAGGGTGTCGAGCGCGGCGTACAGGGCGTCACGCGCGTCCGGGGCCTCGGGGGGCGGGCGGTTGGCGGCCTGCACCAGGGTCACTCCCCCCTCCGTCTCGTGCGGCACCGCACGCAGCGCGGCGTCCTCCTGCACGGCGCCCCACACCGTCGTGGCGGGGGCCTCGTTGAGGAGCACCGCCGCGTCGCTCTGGCCCAGGTCCGCGTCGAGGAGGGCCACACGGTGCCCCTCCCGCGCGAGCGTCTCGGCGAGGTTGGTCGTCACGACGCTCTTTCCGACGCCGCCCTTGCCGCTGGCAAATGTGAGAACGTTGGAGGTTACTTCCATCGGTCAAAAGTCAGGCAGGAGGAAGCAAGACGGTTAGAGGTCCATGACGTCTTCCACGAACCACCGCAGGGAGAAGGCCCGGGCCCCGTCCGGCACCTCGGGCCCCTCCGAGACAATCTGCACGGGCAGGTCGACGTGGATCAGCCACTCCGCCACCTGTCCCCAGTCGTGCACCTCGTCCAGGTGAGTGACGGCCGCCGCCGTGGGGCGGAGGGGCAGCCGGGCGAACGTCGCCTCGTCGATCCCCCCGAGCGCCCGGGTGGCATCGACCACGAAGTGGACGGCGGGCCGCGGCAGGGGCCGCAGGAGGCGCCGGTACCGCCGCAGCACCGGGCGGGCCTCCGACAGGGGCATGGGGAGCGGCGGCGTGTCGATGAGCACCTGCTCGAAGTCGCCGACGCACCGGAGCGCCTTCGCCATGTCTTCTTTCGTGCGGACGCTCCGCACCGGGAGGCCGAAGCGCCGGTACAGGGCGGTCGGGTTCTGATAGGACGCGTTGCGCCCCGCCTCCGGACACAGGTGAAGCACGGCGGTGTCCTGCCGGGCGAGCATGCGGTCGTGCACCGCGAGCTTGAGGGCGAGCGACGTCTTCCCGGCGCCGCTGGGCCCCACCAGGGCGATCACGCCCGTGTCGTCGGTCAGGGGGTCGGTCTGGATGCGGCGACACACCACCTGTGCGAGGGCCCAGTGCAGCTCGTCCCGGGGGCTCTCCCTCGGGTCCACGCCCCGCTCCGTCAGGTCGCCGAAGAGGGCGGTCGCGGTCTTGGGGCGGAGGCCGTCCTCCAGCAGGCGCCCGTAGAGGGGGTGGGTCGCCCACTCGTCGGTCTCCGCTCCGGCGAGGCGGGCGGTCCGGTCGTGCCCGTCCCCGCCCCGGGCCCGGAGCTCCGCCAGGCGCGACTCGACCCAGGCCTCGTGGTCGCCGGTCGTCGAGGCACCGTCGCCCTCCGCATCCGAGGCCGGAAACACCCGTCCCCGCCCCGGGCCCTGCCCCGACGCATCCGCCTCCGGCCGGGATTGGGCCTCCAGCTCCGACTGAAAGCGCGACGCCCGTCCCGCCCCGGGCGGCCCCGCTGCCTCGTCCGCCTCGTACCCGAGGGCGGCCCCGTCGTCCTCGCCCCCAGGGTCCGGGGCGGGCGACGTGCTCGGGGGCGACGTGCTCGGGGCCGACGCAGGCGCCTCCGACGGCTTCGGCACGTGGCCCCAGGACGGCTCGCCCTGCGTGGCGGCCTGCTGGGCCGACTCGTCCACCATCACGGTGACCTGCGCGGGCGCCTCGTCGGTGGACGGCTCCGACTCGACCAGCACAACCTGGTCGCCCAGCTTGTGCCGCGCCTTTTCGAGGGCCGCCTGAATGCTCGAATCGGTAAAGGTCTTGACGTCCATGGCAGTGTGCGCGTGGCGCGGATGAGGTTATGCGTTGGAGACCCCGGCGGTCGCGGCGGACAGGTCGGGGGACGACGAGCCCTGCGGGATGCTGACCTGGTCGACGATGTCGACCGGGGCGTCGGGCGTAAGGTCGTTGTAGGAGAGAACGGTAATGTCCGAGACCATCGGGTCCAGAAACTGGTAGACCGTCGCCCGCAGCACGGGGGAGATCAGCAGGATCGGCGCCCGGTCGTTGCTGATAAGCTCAGTCGCCTGCTCGTCGATCGCCTTGACGAGGGCGTCGGCCCGCTCGGGCTGCAGCCCGAGGGTGTTGGCGTCGAGCCCCCCGGACTCGGCCGTTTCGAGCAGGTGCTGCTCCAGGGCCGGGTCCATCACGAAGGCCTTGATGCGCCCCTCGGGCCCCGAGAACTCGCGGGTGATGGTGGGCGCCAGGGCCGCCCGGCAGTGCTCGGTCAGCACCTCCACCGTCTGCGTCTGCGACGCGTGGTCGGCCAGCGTTTCGAGGATCGTCACGAGGTCGCGAATCGGAATGCGCTCCTCCAGCAGCCGCTGGAGCACCTTCCGGATGCTGCCCAGCGAGAGGAGGTCCGGCACCAGTTCGTCGACGAGGGCCGGCGCCGATTCTTCGACCTTGTCCAGCATTTCTCGGACCTCCTGCCGGTCGAGGAGCCGGTAGGCGTTCTTGCGCAGCTCCTCCAGCAGGTGGGTCGAGATCACGGCCGGCGGCTCGATGACGGTCAGCCCCATCTGCTCCGCCTCCGACAGGTTGCGCTCCGCCACCCAGACGGCCGGCAGCCCAAAGGTGGGGTCTTCCACCCGGATGCCCGACGGCGCCTCGTCGACGTCGTCCGGGAGCAGCGCGAGCTTGTACCCCGGCATCACCTGGCCCTCGCCGATGGGATTGCCCCGGAGCCGGATCACGTATTTGTTCGAGTCCATGTCGACGTTGTCCCGAATGCGCACCGGCGGGATGACGAGGCCCATCTCCTCGGCCAGTTGCTTCCGCAGCATCTTGACGCGCTCCAGGAGGTCCCCGCCCTGGTCCGGGTCCACGAGGGAGATGAGCCCGTAGCCGATCTCCAGTTCGAGCGGGTCCACCAGCAACAGGTCGGAGGGGTCCTCCTCGGCCTCCTCCTCGGCCTGCTGCTCCTCGGCCTCGCGCTGGCGCTCGGCCTCTGCTTCGTCCTCCGCCTTCTTCTCTTTGCTGCGCAGGTACCACAGCAGGAGCACCCCTGCGCTCAGCAGCCAGAACGGAATGATGGGCAGCCCCGGCACAAAGCCCATGACCCCCAGGAAGCACCCCGTGATCAGCAGCGGGGGCGGCTTGTCGAGGAGCTGGCCCTTCATCTCGCTGGCCAGCGACCCCTCCTCCCCACTGGCCCGCGAGACGATGATGCCGGCCGCCGTCGACACCATGAGCGCGGGGATTTGCGACACGAGCCCGTCCCCGATCGAGAGCAGGGCGAAGGTGCTCGCCGCCTCCCCAATCCCCATCGCCTGCTGGGTGACGCCGATCACCAAGCCCCCCACGACGTTGATGGCCGTGATGAGGATGCCCGCGACGGCCTCGCCCCGCACAAACTTCGTGGCGCCGTCCATGGCCCCGTAGAAGTCGGCCTCCTCCGTCACCTCGTCCCGCCGCTCGCGCGCCTCCCGCTCGTCGATGAGGCCCGAGTTGAGGTCCGCGTCGATGGCCATCTGCTTCCCCGGCATCGCGTCGAGCGTAAACCGCGCGGCGACCTCCGAGATGCGCTCGGTGCCCTTCGTGATGACCACGAAGTTGATGATGACGAGCACGAGGAAGATGATGGCCCCCACCACGTAGTTGCCCGCCACGACGAAGCTCCCAAACGCGTTGATGAGGGCGCCCGCCTCCGCGTTGCCCAGGATGAGCCGGGTCGACGCCACGTTCAGCGAGAGCCGGAAGAGGGTGGTCGTGAGCAGCAGGCCCGGGAAGATCGCAAATTCCAGGGGCCGCTCGGCGTAGAACGACGTCAGGAGCACCCCGAGGCTCAAGGCGATGTCCGTGGCCAGGAAGAGGTCCAGCAGGTAGCTGGGCAGGGGCACCACCATCATGAACAAGATCGCCACGATGGCGCCGGCCACGAAAATCTCGCTGTCGATCCCCCCAATCCCTAGCGACCCGGTGGGCGACGATGACGTGCGGGACTCAGCAGCGCGGGACAAAGCACCGACGGGGGTGGATGACAAAGCATAAGCGGGTCAGACGTCGCCGCGCTGCTCGTATACTTCGGCGAGGATGGCGGCGACGGCCGGGTAGAGCTCCTCCGGAATTTCCTCCTCCTCTGGCACATTCTCGTACAAGGCGTGTGCCAGGGACCGATTTTCGAACGTAGGCACGTCAAATTCGGCGGCGAGCTCTTTAATCCGGAGTGCGCGCTTGCGCACGCCCTTCAACAGCACCCGCGGGGCCGGCGCCTCGTCGGGGTCGTAGCGGAGGGCAATGGCGTAGTGCGTCGGGTTTGTAACAACCGCGTCCGACTTCATGACGGCGTGGTCCATGCGCGGCTGCTCGGCCAGCTCCTTGGCCTTCTCCCGGCGCTTCTCTTCGAACTCCGGGTCCCCCTCCGTTTCCTTCTGTTCGTCCTCCATTTCTTTTTTGCTCATCTTGAGGTCCTCGTAGTACTTCCAGCGCTCGAACGCGTAGTCGAGCGCCGCAATCACGACGAGGCCCATCAGCACCCGCCACATCAGCGCAAAGAACCAGTCGGCCGCCTGGTTGAGCAGGGCCGGCAGCGGCAGCGTGTAGACCTGCACCATCTCGGGAATGAGCGGCCGCATGGCGAAGTACGCGATGGGCCCCACCACGCCGATCTTGAGGAGGGTTTTCGCGAAGCCGAAGGCCCCCTTCGAGGAAAAAATCTGCTTCAGCCCCTCCAGGGGATTCACGCGGCTCAGCTGCGGCTGGATCGGGGTGAACGACACGTTCCACCCGGACTGGACCATGTTCAGCCCCACCGCCGCCACGATGAGCACAATGAAGAGGGGGGCCAGCATCCCGGCGACCTGCGCCCCGATCTCCGCGACGAGGCGCTGGAGCGACGCCGGGGTGAGGGACATGCGCGCCGACCGGAGAAAAATGCGGGCCGCCATGTCCTGCAGGGACTGAAACGCCGAGGCGCCCCCCACCGAAAAGACGGCCATCGCCGTCAGCAGGAGCCCCACGGAGACCGGCTCCGTGGCCCGGAGCACGTTTCCCTTCTCGCGCGCCTTTTCGAGGCGTCGGGGCGTGGGGTCGTACTGTTTTTCCTGCGTCTCACTCATCGGTGGCGCTGGGAGGCAATCACGCGATCGCGATTACTCGGCGTCCCCGCACGGGGAAAGGACTGCGTAGGGCGCAACGGAAAACTTTTCCCGCCCCGCCATCGCCGGCTACCCGGGGGCAATGATCCGGAGGACCTCGTGCACCATCTGCTCAATCTCCCCAAAGAGCGACGGGAAGAACGGGACGGCCCCCTGTATAAAGACAAGGAAGATTCCAATGCCCACGAGCAGCTTTGCGGGCAGGCTGAGCGTGAACAGGTTGGCCTGCGGCACCAGGCGCGCGAAGATGCCCAGCGCAATGTCGGTCAGGAAGAGGATCACCAGGAACGGCGCTGCCAGCCGGACGGCGAGCCGGAAGAAGTCCCCCATCCACCCCAGCATCGGCGGCCCGGCCCCGGACAGCTCGGCGCCGCCCAGCGGCACCACCTCAAACGACTGCGCGAGCGCCCGCAGGAGGAAGTGGTGCCCGTCGGCCAGGAGAAACGCGAGGAGAAACGTATACGAGAGAATCTGGCCGAGCGGGTTGCTCGACGTGCCGCTGATCGGGTTGTAGGTCTGCGCGAGGCTCAGCGCCATCTGGTACCCCATGATGGTCCCCGCAAAGCTCACCGCCCAGAAAATGATGCGCGCCGTAAAGCCCATGACGAGCCCCGTGCCCGCCTCCACCAGCACGACCAGCATGAACCCGACGTCGTGGGTTACGTGCTCGGGCAGGGGCCCCGTGGCGAAGCCCGCCAGGCTGTAGGCCAGCACCACGCTGGCCAGCACCCGCACCCGCACGGGAATGGTCTTCTGCTGGAAGAACGGGGCCGCCAGCATCAGGCCACTCACCCGCACGAACACGAGCAGCACCCGCAGAATGTATTCGGTATCGAGCAGCGACATGGGACACGCCGTTGGTCTCGGCGTCGGGCGTCACGGGCACAGGGCAGGGGCGTCCGGCGGGGGCGTCCGGCGGCGGGCCGCCGGTCACTTCGACACGCTGGGAATGGCGGCGAAAATCTCGGCCGTGAAGTCGGTCATCATCTGAATCATCCACGGCATCATGAAGAAGAAGACGACGGCGATCGCGATGAGCTTCGGGATGAAGCTGAGCGTCATCTCCTGCATGGAGGTGACGGCCTGGAAGAGGCTCACGACGATGCCGGCCAGCAGCGCCATGCCCAGCATGGGCCCGAGCACCATGAATCCCGTTCGGAGCGATTCTTTGAGCCAGTAGACAGCAACGTCTGCGTTCATTGGAGGCGGGGCGGTTGGTGTACGGTGATTGTGAAGGGGCGTGCGGGGCGGGCGCTACCCCACCGCGTAGCCCTGCATGAGCGACTCGACGATCAGGTACCAGCCGTCGGTCAGCACAAAGAGCAGCAGCTTGATGGGCAGCGAGATCATAACGGGCGGCAGCATCATCATGCCCATGCTCATCAGAATGCTCGCCACGACGAGGTCCACGATGAGGAACGGCAGGAAGATCATGAAGCCGATCTGGAACGCAATCCGGAGCTCGCTGATGACGAACGCCGGCACGACCACGTAGAGCGGCGCCTCGTCCGGGCCCTCAAAGCTCTCGATCTCCCCCATGTCCATGAAGAGCATGAGGTCCTTGTCCCGCGTGTGGGTGAGCATAAACCGCTTCATCGGCGTGGACGCCCGGTCGAACGCCTCCTGCTGCGTGATCTCGTTGTCCAGGTACGGCCGGAGCGCGTCCTGGTGGACCGTCTCCAGCACCGGCTGCATGATAAAGAGGGACAGGAAGAGCGAGAGGCCGATGACGACCTGCCGGGGCGGGGACCGCTGCAGCCCCAGCGCCCGGCGCAGGATGCTGAAGACGACGACCAGGCGCGTGAAGCTGGTCATCAGAATGATGATGGCCGGAGCGAGCGTGAGGACCGTCAGCAGGAGGAGGAGCTGGATCGGCAGCTCGTACCCGTCCTCCGAGGGGGTCAGGTCGACCTGGGGGAGGCCCCCGAGCGACGACCCGGACGTGTCGACCTGGGCGGCCGTCGCCCCGGCCTCCTGGGCGAATGCAGGGGCCCCGACGAGGGGGCCCCCCGCCAGGAGAAGCGCGACCAGTACGATGAGCCCCCCGGCCCGTCGAACGGGCGAGGGCCCCGGCATCGGGAAGCGTGTAGACACGGCGTGGGGCGTCACGACAGGGAGTGTTGACGGGCAAACTGCTTCAGCACGTCGGCGAAGTGCGCCGACTGAGGCGGGGGCCCGCCCCCGCCCGGTGGGGCCGTGCCGCCCTCCGCCGCGTCAAGCACCGACTCGTCGAACGCCTCTCGTGGGTACGTTTTCAGAAGCTCGATCGTCTCCTCGGTTGCGCCCACCAGAAGCACCTCGTCCCCGCACGCAACGAGGCGAAGGTGCTGCGACTGCCCGAGGGCCAACTGCCCGATCGGACGGAGGGCAGCGGAGGCCTCCCCGGACGAGACACGGCGGCGCACGTAGAGCGCGTACCCCCCGCCGCCAACGAGCACCAGGAGGGCCGACAGGTTCCCCCAGGTGAAGAGATCGATGCCGGCGTCCGACGACACGGACGAAGACGCGGGGGCCTCCGGTGTGGCCCCGTCGGCGGACTCGGCCCCTTCGGCGGACGGCACCAACGCGGCGGCCTGGACCAGCACCCAAAGGGCCACCAGCGCCCCCAGCGCGTACAGCGCGTACCAGGCCAGGCGGCGCGGAGAGACTCCGGGCGAGTCTGAAGACGCGGGGACCATGGGCGAGGGATCGGGGGCGAGCGGCAGAACGAGAAGGCGAAACGTCTGCCCTCTTGTTCTGCGAAAACGATGCCAGCCGGAAAAACCCATCCGGGCGCCCCCATCGGTCGGTCCCGTTCCCGTCTAGAAGAATGCCTTTTCCCGGTGTCCTTCCGAGGCGAGATTCGTGATCCGCACCCCGAACTGCTCGTCGATCACCACGGCCTCCCCCTCGGCGATCAGGCGTCCGTTGGCGTACACCGACAACGGCTCCCCGACCATCTTCTCCAGCTCGACCACGCTCCCCGTCGTGAGCTTCAGCACGTCCGCCAGGGGCAGCTCGCGACGGCCCAGCTCCACGCGCACCTCCAGGTCCACGTCCGCCAGCAGCTTGAAGGTGCCGGAGTCCCCGTCCCCGCTGATCTCCTCGTCGCCGAGCTCACTGAAGGCGGCGGGCGACACCTCGACGCCGTCCGACTCGTCCGCCGACGACGACGGGGCCCCGCCGCCCGCCGGCTGAGACGCACCCGACGACTGGTCGGCCCCCGCGGCGGCCTCTTGGGGGGCGCTCTCCGTCGTGGTCGACGCGTCCGACGACGCCTCGGCGCCGTCCGGCAGGAGCACGAGCCCGTCCAGCTCGCCGCCGCCCCGCTGCGCGGTGAACGGCACGAGCCACGCGGCCTCGTCCGGGGACGGGGGCGCCTGGCCCGGCGCGGCCGTGTCGAACTGCACCTCGGGCAGGGTCAGGCCCTCCTCCGCGAGGGTGCTCTGCACGGTTCCGAAGCCCTGCGACGAGATTTCCTGCATGAGGTCGAGGGCCCCGTCCGCGTCGGGCGCCATCTCCTCCCCGAACATGGCCTCCGAGAAGAGGGGCACCCAGTCCGGGTCCAGGGCCACGACCGCGCCCTGATCGGCGGCGTACAGGACGAAGCGCTGCTTCAGGTCGTTCTGGAGCGCGTCCGTGGGCGACCGGTCGGCGATGTTCTTCGGGGCCGACGCGTCGAGCGGAATTTCATTCCCGCTCAGCTGCTCCAGCAGCGCTTCCAGCGCCGTCAGTGCCGTCTGTATGTGCGTCTTGAGCGTGTTCTGGGTCATGGTCAGGGGAAGGGGTCAGAGAATCGAACTCGACGTTTTCGGGGGACTCCGCCGCCGTAATCCGCAGGGCCCGCTGCCGTCCCGAACGGCCCGGCACGGCCTCAAACTTCTGCTCGCCGTTCACAAACACCTTGATGGGGTCGTCGGTCTCGCGGTCGAGGGGAATGACGTCGCCCTCCTGCAGCTGGGCCAGCTCGGTGACGGGCAGGACGGTGCGCCCCAGCTCGGCGCTTAGGTTCACCTCTGTCTCCCGCAGGGTCTCCTCGTACCGGTCTCGCACTTCCGGCTCGACGGCCGTCGTGGAGCTGGAAATCCACTGCTCCATGCCGGAGCGCCCCAGCATCTGCTCCAGCATGAGGTACGGGTAGCAGATGTTGATAAACGACGGCTCGTCGTAGACGCGCACGTCGAACGAGGCCACGAGCGCCGGCTCGGCCGCCGGGATGATCTGCACAAATTCGGCGTTCGACTCGAACGCGACCTCCTCGACCGACAGCTCGTAGGCCTTCCGCCAGGATTCCTCCAGCTTCCGGTACGCCCGCTTCATCACCCGGCTCATGATGCGCTGCTCGATCGGGGACACCTCACGGGACTCGTCCATCAGCTGCCCGTCGCCCCCCATGAGCTTCTCGATGGTGTACACCACCAGCCGCGGGTCGATCTCGAAAATCGACCGGTATTCGAGCTCGTCCTCGCGCAGGACGTACAGGGCCGACGGCGGGGCGCTCGACATCACGAACTCCGAGTAGAGCACCTGGTCGACGGCCGTCAGCGAAATGTCGACGATGGTGCGGAGCTGGGCGGAGAGGTAGACCGAGAGGTCCCGGGCAAACGACTCGTGTACCTGATTCAGGATGCGCTTCTGCGTCTGCGAGAACAGGCGCGGCCGCTTAAAATTGTACGGTTGCGCCTGCTTTTCCTTCTCCGCCTGCGCGTCTTGCTCGTCGCCGGCGCCTCCGGTGGGGACCTCCTGTTCCTCCGCGTCGGCGTCGCCGAGAAGGACATCAATTTCCTCCTGACTAAGGGGCTTCGACATGCTGGTGCTACGAGGCCGTCGAGAAGATCAGAGAACGGTTCCGCGCCCACGGGTCCACGTCACTGCAAAACGAATTCCGTAAAGTACAGCCGATCCACTTCTCCCTTGCTGAGGATCCCGTTCGCCTCCTCGCGCAGCGCTTTTTTCAGGTTGTCACGCCGTTCGGGGTCGGACAGCTCCTCGACCGTCCGCTCCGACAGCAGCCGGAGCACGGCGTCTTTAATGATGACCTTCTTTTTCTCCATCTCCTTCTTCACCTTGGGCGCTTCCATCTCGAAAACGACGCTAATGGCCAGGTACCGGTTGCCGCGGGAGCCCGCGGGATTGACCACGAGTCCCTCCAGCTTTGAGAGGGCGCCGACCTTTTTGGATTCCGTGTCCCCGCCGGAGTCGCCCCCCACGAAGGGGAGCATCCCTGCGATCTGGTCGGCGTAGGGAACCGTCCCGGGGTTTTGGGCAATCTGTCCCACGTAGGGGATCGCCTGGATGGTCTCCCCGACGCGGTCGTACTGCGCGTACGTCACCCCTACCCCGGCCACGCCCGCCACGCCAAGCGCCAGGGCCAGAAGCAGGAGGAAGTGCCGCTTGATGAGCGGCTCCTCGTCCTCCGTCAGGGCCCCGTCGCCGTCGACTCCGGCGTCGGACGGGTCGATGTCGTCTTGTTGCTGTTCCATGACCGCCAGTTGAACATAATTTCTACACGACGATTCTTGGCCCGCCCTTCGTCCGTCTGGTTCGAGGCGCGCGGGTCCGTGGAGGCGTGCCCCACCGCCTGGAACCGCGAGGAGTCGTATTCGGGAGCCCGTTCCTGCAGAAAACGTACCGCCGACGCCGCCCGGGCGGTCGACAGCTCCCAGTTCGACGGGAATTTCCGCGTCCCGATCGGGCGGTCGTCGGTGTGCCCCGACACCACCACCGACCCCACGTCGCGGCTAAGCAGGTTCGCCAGCTCCCGCAGCACCGTCCGGGACGGCTTGAGGAGGCGCGCCCGTCCGGTGCGAAACATCAACGAATCGGCAATGACGACGTGAATGCCCTCCTTCTTCAGGTCCGCCTGGATCTTCTCGCCGAGCCCGCGCTCCTCAAGCCTCTTGAGGAACTGCTCGTACTGCTCGGCCCGCTTTCGCGCCCGGGACCGGCTGGAGCCCGACGAGTAGTCGGCGGGGACCACGGACTTGCTCCCGGAAAACACGCCGGGCTGCCGCTGAAAGTTGCTGATGGCGTCCCGGAACTTCTTCATCCGGATCTCCGACATCGAGATCAGGAGGACGAAGAAGGTGACGAGGAGCGTCATGATGTCGCCGTACGTCGTCATCCAGAACGGCGCCGTCGGCATGTCGTCGCCGTCGTCCTCGTCGGTAT
>ERZ1034543.246-NODE-246-length-14366-cov-6.048145_pt1 | contig 14366 bp, 10 predicted proteins | sample MGYA00520654_ERZ1034543 | MGnify/ENA primary metagenome ERZ1034543 (study PRJEB33760, sample SAMEA4777712) | hypersaline lake metagenome | biome: hypersaline environment; feature: brines | place: Spain | collected 2012-08 | depth 0 m ... | reverse complement strand
TCACGACGGCGATGTCCGTAGCACCAGACGCCTAAACGCCAGACGCCTAAACGCCGCCCCCACGAAAAGTGCACTTGTGACAGGGCGCACCGGAAAGACCCCTTCACATCGGTCCTGGGCGCTGAGTTGTAATGCCCGGCTTGTCCCACGCCCGACCTCACGACGGGAGACGTGCGGCTGGGGATGGGCCGACACGTGCGTGGAGAAGGAGGCGTGGAGAGAGAACGCCTCGCCTGCGCCGGACGCGCCCACACCCACACTGAACGCTCTCATTTTGCCTGGCCCGCCGGCCCCAGAACGCACCGTTGGGCACAGCGCCAATCCAACAAGCGCATGAACGACTGGCAGCGACGTGTTGCGGGAGCGATCGGCATCGTGGCGGCGACGCTTCTGTCGTACGCCCTCGTCTACCAGTGGGGAATGCAGGCCTACGAGGATCGGTCGGTGCTCTACATTCAGGCGCTGCAGGTGGTGATTGAGGCCGTCACCACGGCGGGGTTCGGCAGCCACGCGCCCTGGTCCAGCCCGCAGATGAACGCGATGGTCCTCTTTATGAATCTGACGGGGGTGCTGTTCGTCTTCCTTGCCGTCCCCCTGTTTGCCGTGCCGGTGCTGCGAGACGCGTTCGAACAACGGCCGCCGGAAACGTTTGCGGGGGCGGATCACATTGTGCTCGCGCCTCACACGTCCCGCATCGAGGCGCTGATCGACGAGCTTGAGGCCCAGGGACGGGACTACGTTCTCCTCGAGCCCCGCCGGGAGCGGGCCAAGGCCCTTCACGTCGACGGGTATCCGGTCGTCCACGGCGACCCGGAGTCGGTGTCCGCCCTCAAGCGCGTGGGCCTCCGGGCTGCGTCGGCGTTGGTGGTCGACGGGCGGGACGAGGTGGACACGAGCGTGATTCTCTCGGCGCGGGAGCTCAGCGACGAGATTCAGACGGTGGCCGTCATCGAAGACGAGGCGCTCGAACCCTACCACCGGATGGCGGGAACCGACCACGTTCTCTCCCCGCGCCAGCTGCTGGGCAAAGGGCTGGCCGGAGAAATCCCGTTCCTTCTCCGGATGAAGGGCGACACGACCATCGGAATTGGCGAGAATCTCGAAGTCGCCGAGCTCGACATTGAGGCGGGCAGTCCGCTGTGCGACCAGACAATCGGGGAGCTTCGGTTGCGAGAGCGCTTCGGGGTGGACGTGATTGGCGCCTGGTTCGGGGGCACGTTCGAGAGCCCCGTCGGTCCGGAAACCACCGTCGACTGTCGGGCGCGGCTGCTCGTGTCCGGAGCGCCGGAGCGCATCCAGGCGCTGCGCCGCGAGGACAGCTCGACGCTTCAGCTGCGGAAGCGCCAGCGCGTTATCGTCGTCGGGTACGGGCAATCCGGACGGGCGGCGGTCGACATGCTGGCCGATACCGAAGCCCGGCTCACCATCATTGACGCGAAGGAGCGCCCGGACGTGGATGTCGTGGGGGATGCCCGAGATCCTCGGGTGTACGAGGAGGCCAACGCCAAAACGGCCGACGCCATTATCATTGACCTCGACGACGACACCACGACGCTGTTTGCGACGCTCATTGCACGGGACGCCAATCCCGACGCCCACATCGTGGCCCGCGCGAACGAGGAGGAAAACGAGCGGAAGATCTACCGGGCCGGCGCGGACTACGTGCAGTCCCTCGCAACCATCAGCGGACGCATGATGGCGGCGACCGTTCTGGACAAGGAGGAGGTGCTCTCGTTCCAGACGAAGATCGACGTGGTGCGTCTTCCGGTGGGGCGCCTGGCCGGGCGCACGCTTGCGGGCGAAGATGTCCGGGCCCGCACGGGCTGTACCGTGGTTGCGGCGATCCGGGACGGGGACGTAATCACGTCGCTCGATCCGGAGACGTTTGTGTTTGAGGACGAAGACCGGCTCGTCATCGTAGGCACGGACGAGGGCGTGCAGCGCTTCGAAGAGCATTTTCTCCCGTGAGCGGTTTCCCGTGAGCGGTTTCCCGTGAACGTCTTTCCGGGAATGTTCTCCTGCAGATGTTCTTTCGGGACGCCCCCACCCACTGACCGGGGCCATTGGCGCCTTTTCCTCCCGGACCGCCCTGTGCAGGCCGCCGAGGCCCAACTCGTGCGCGGCCCCTCAGACGAACGCGCTCTGTCCCGTAATGGCGCGTCCTACGATGAGCGCATTCATCTCCCGGGAGCCCTCGTAGGAGTAGACCCCCTCCGCGTCGGCAAAGAAGCGGGCAACGTCGTGCTCCAGCAGAATCCCGTTGCCGCCCATAATGCCGCGGGCCATGGAGACGACCTCGCGCATGGTATCGCAGGCCCAGACCTTCGCCAGGCTCGACCGTTCGTTGCTGATCTCTCCGTTCTCGGCCTGCAGCCGACCCAGCTGCATGACGAACGTCTGTAGCGCCGTCACCTTCCCGAGCATCGTGACGAGCTTGTCTTGCACCATCTGGAACGAAGAGGTTGGCCTGCCAAACTGCTCGCGTCCGTTGCAGTAGGCGAGGGCCTTCTCGTAGGCCCCGGCGGCAAGGCCTGCTGCCTCCCACGCCACCGAGGCGCGGCAGGTCGCGAGTTGCCGGGCCACGTCCCCGAAGTGAGACACGCCGGGAAGCCGGTTGGCCTCCGGAATCTCGACGCTGTCCAGTTCGATGAGCCCGTTCTCGACGCTTCGCTTGGCAATCTTGCCCCCAATCTGCTCCACGTGGTAGCCGGGCCGCTCCTGCTCGACGAGAAAGCCCTTAACGTGTCCGTCGGCCACGTCGCGGGCCCAGACGACCGTGACATCGGCGAACGGGGCGTTCCCGGCCCACTTCTTCGCGCCATTGAGAATCCAGGCGTCTCCCTCCCGGCGGGCGGTGGTTTCCAGGCCGCGAGACACGTCGGACCCGTGGTCGGGCTCGGTGAGCGCCCACGAGCCGATCATGTCGAACGCCGCCAGGGGCGTCAAGAACTGCTCCCGCTGCTCGTCCGAGCCGAACAGCGCCACCGAGCCCATGCACAGCAGCGTGTGCACGCCCCAGAACGTGCAGAACGACGGGCCGACCCGCGACATCTCGTAGCTGATGAGGTTGGTTCGCACCGGGTCGTCCGGCGGAAACGTGTACCCCTCCGTGCCGATGAGTTCGTCGAACAGCTCGCCGGCCCGGGGAACAAGCGCCTTCGGAAACGTGCCGGCCTCCCAGGCGTCGTTGGCCATGGGTTGCACCTCGTCCAGCATGAACGACCGGACCGTCTCTCGCGCCTCGGCCTGCGCGTCGGTCAGGCCCTCGAAGACGTCGTACGCATCCGAGTTGACCGGCGGGGTGGGCGAGGGGCGCTGGGGGCTCTGGGGCCGGGCGCCGTCGGCCAGTCGATTCAACTCTTCAGGCTCCAGGTCGCTCAACGTGCTCAAAAGCTCGCCGACATCGGTCTTCTCGGCCAGGCGGGCGAGCACACCCTCGTCGATGCGGTCACCGTCGATGGCATCACCGTCGGCGGCCCCGTTGACGTTGGCGGCAGAGGTGTCGGGCGCGGAAGAGTCACTGGACATGGGCACGAAGAGATTGGGTGTGGATCGGGCAGTTGGGGCGCTCCCGGGAAGACGGCGCAGACAGAAGGCGCACGGTCCTGAAAGCGCTTCTAAAAAGTAAAAATGCGTGCGGCCGCACGGAGGTTCGGCCGGCGGGCCTCCAGCGGACGTTGATACGGAAACGTTTAATCAGGCCGGACAATCATGCCGGACGGAGCTCTCATGGGGGGAGGGCGTTCCGTCCGGAAACGCACCTCCGTCCGTCCCGTGCACAAGAGCGCCCCCGGAGGCCCCCGCCGTGCGGGGCTCTGCTCTTGAGCCGCTTCTTGCCCCAAACCCGATCGTCCATGAAGGCCGCTGTCTTCCACGAACCCGGCGACATCCGAATTGAGGACGTCCCCGACCCCAAGATCGAAGAGCCCACCGACGCCATCGTGCGCATTACCCGAACGGCCATCTGCGGCTCCGATCTATGGTTCTACCGGGGATACCGGGACTACGAGCCAGGGTGGCGCACCGGTCACGAGCCGATGGGCGTGGTCGAGGACGTCGGAAGCGAAGTGCAGTCGCTGAAGCCCGGGGACCACGTGCTGGCCCCCTTTGCGATCAGCGACGGGACCTGTGAGTTCTGCCGGCAGGGGCTTCACACCTCCTGCGTACACGGAAACATGTGGGCTGCGGAGCACGACGGTGCGCAAGGAGAGGCGGTCCGTACGCCCCACGCCGACGGTACGCTCGTAAAGGTGCCCGACCGCGCCGAGGGCGACGAGTCGCTCTTGCGGGCGCTCTTTCCGCTGACCGACGTGATGGGCACCGGGCACCACGCAGCCGTATCGGCCGGGGTGGAGGCCGGGGCCACATGCGTTGTGGTGGGAGACGGGGCGGTGGGGCTCTGTGCCGTACTGGCCGCTCGCCGGCTTGGGGCCGAGCGCATCATTGCCATGGGTCACCACGAAGAACGACTGCAAAAAGCCCGCGGTCTCGGGGCCACGGACCTGGTGTCCAGCCGGGGCGAGAAGGCGATTCAGGAGGTTCGAGAGATGACCCGCGGCGGGGCCCGTCACGTCATGGAGTGCGTCGGCGCCGCCTCTGCGATCGAGACGGCCATTGGGGTCTGCCGCCCGGGCGGAACGGTCGGGTACGTCGGCGTTCCGTTCGGGGCCGAAGAAGGCGGGCTGGACATGTTTCGCCTCTTCAGGGAAAACATCGCGCTGCAGGGCGGCATCGCGCCGGTGCGGGCGTACATGGCGGACCTGATGGACGACGTGCTAGACGGAACGCTCGATCCGTCGCCGGTCTTCGACACAACCATCGGGCTGGAAGAGGTGCCCGACGGCTACGCGGCGATGGACGACCGGGAGGCGATCAAGGTGATGGTGGAGGTGTAGTGATGGTGAGTGATGGTGGAGGTGTAGCCGCGGAGGCACGCCAGCCGAGATCACAGCCCCCGGACGTTAGCGCCTGCCGGCCGGGCGAGGGACATTGACAGGGGCAGCCGCTCGTGCGCTGTAAATTGGCAGGCTGCCCCGTTTTCTGCTGCGGCCGCTCTCTTCTTCCAGGACCTCGGGGACGAACGCACGACGGGCCTAGCGGTCCCTCTTCCAAATTTCGGCTCCGAACCTCCGCCCCGGTCCTCCGCCGGTTCTCGACCGGGCGTGGGGGCAGCGTTGGAGTTCTCTTGAGTCGTGCCTGCTTGTTAGTCGTGCCTGCTTGCCTGGGGGGAGGAGGCCCGGAGGGCGTCTCGAAGCTGGCGGAGCGTCTCCCGGAGGTCCTCGGCCGCCGACCCGGCCAGCCTCTCGGCGCGTCTCCGCCGGGCCTCCTCGTTGGACCCGAGTCCGCCGGTCAGTCGATCCAGTTCGTCGAGCTCCGGTTCGTCCCCGGCCGCCGCCGATTGGGCCATCTCCAGCCGGTGCCGGGCGTCTTCGACCTGCCGGGCCACCCGGCCAAGTGCTTCCGCCAGATCGGCAGCGGAGGCCTCTTCCGAGCGATTCGCCTCCGCTTGGCCCTTGTGCTTCGGGGCGCCTTCGGGGCCCCCAGCACCGTTGAGGCCGACTGCGCCGCGGGCATTCACGGGGCCGCTGGGGGCGGGGGCAGTGCCCGTGGGGTCGGACGCAGGAGGTGCGAGGGGGGCCTCGGCGTCTGCGAGGTCGGAATCGGTGGGCACCTGGGCGCTTCGCTCGGGCGTGCCGGAGGTCGAGTTGCTCATAGGAGGGAACCTGAAAGCACTTGGACGGAGGCGAGTAGGTTGGGGCACCGGGGAGTAGACTCAGAAACCCCGATGCAAAAGTATAGCACCGCGACGACAGGTGCACACCGCGAAGGGCTTTGAGATCAGTTTTCACCTGGAGCGTTGCTGCACGCAGCCTCAGCGCGGGGCCTTCGGTTTCCGCATGCGTCTCGCGGTTCCTGTGTGCGTCTCCCGCGCTGGTCCGCGTTTGCTCTCGCCTGCGTTCACGGCAGCGCGCTACAGCGCAAGACTGCTACAGCCCAAGATCCCTCAAAAGATCCGCCAGCGGCTCCGTCTTCCCGTCGGGGTAGACCACCAAGACCTGCTCGGCCGTGGCGTCGTACCGGAGGGTTGCCACCTGCGTGCCCTGGTGCAGCACGCGAACCTCTACGTTCTCGTTGATGTCGGCCGCGGAGGCGTCCGAAAGCGCCGCCAGCGCGCCGATCTGTGCGGTGTATTCGACCGCCAGGGCCTGGCCGACTTGCGTCGTGCCCTGAACCTCACCGAGCGGATTCTGGTCCTCGGCTTCTCCCGACAAGACCTCTACCGTTGCGTCGGTTGCGGTGACCAGGGCTCCGTCGTTTTCGAGCCGGTCCTGGTACCTGTACGGCGCTTCACTCGGCGAGTGGAGGTCCGCAGAATACGCGAGAGGAGGGAGGGCGACCTCCAGCGTGAACGATTGGGGAATCCCTAGAAGGGGAGAAACCTCGACGTCCCGCAGATCGACGTTAAACGCTTCGGTCCCGTTCACCGAAAGCGATGCATCGATGCGAGTTGGGAGGCGATCCTCCGGGGCCCCAACCGGGAGAGATCGGGTGTCGTACTCGCCAAGGACAAACGTCGCGTTGTTGCGACGTGCCTCGGGCGTTGCGGGAAACCGCAGAATCAGGCTATCGGCGGGGCGTGTCTGCTCCCAGGCCTGCTCGGCCTCCGTCCAGGCGTAAACGCCGGTGCTGGCATCGTAGTTGAAGGTTCCCCCGGTCGTGTCGAGCACGGCCCCGAGGCCCGAAAGCAGGTCTGATCCCCAGCCGGACCCGTTCGGCGAGCCTTCCTCCGAGCCCGCCATCATTCCGGACATGGCCCCTAAGGGAGTGCCGTCGAGCGCCGTGGAGGCCTGCTGCAGGGGGGCGGCCGACTCGGTAATCCGACTGCGCGCCTCCTCGGCAGTCACGGGGTCGGTGGTGCCCCCTTGGTCACACCCGAACAGACCAGTTCCAAGAAGCACGAACGAGAAAAGAGCAGCGGCAGTGCGCAAGCGGGGTCGCATTACAGAGCGTTCTTCTTTGCGTATCTTGTTCAGCCCTAAGAAACAGCGCAGAGACGCACAGGTGCCGAACCGAAGGCCGCCGGGCACCGGGTCACGCCGGCCGTAAACGATACCATCGAGTTACGGCTGCCCCGACGAGTTACGGCTGCGCAGGGGGCGTTGCGTCGGGAGCGCGTGCGCTTCTCCAAGGGCGGCCAGAACGGCCGGGGCCGTTGAAGGGGGGCGATTGCCGTGCGCCAGGCATGCTCCGCGCCGGTTTGGGGCGGGGATCGGCCTCTCTGCGCACCGAGGGCGACGGCAGCCGCAGACAACAAAAACCGTTGCTGCAAGTGCAAACCGCGTTACAATCTCTGTCCTTCTCAATACCCACCATCCCCAAGCTCGTGTTTCAAACGCTTCTATTCGCCCACGATTTTTCTCCCTCCTCGAATCGCGCCCTCGCCTATGCGGTGGACGTCGCCTCGCGGACCGGGGCGACGCTTCACCTGATGCACGTAGACCAGACGGCCGAGGGGGTGCTGTTTGAAGGCGGGGAGGCCCCGCCGAGCGAAGAGCTCCAGGACCGGTTCGAGCATCGCTGCCGCACATCGCTGTCCCCCTACGACCTTTCGCCGGACGACAATCAGGTGGTGTGCCACGCCGTGCGGGGCGTGTCCCCCGCGCCCCTGCTCGTGGAGAGGGCAGAAGAGATTGGGGCGGATCTCCTCGTAACGGGAACCGAGGGGCGCCGCGGCGCCCGCCGGCTCGTTGCCGGCAGTGTGGCGGAGGAGGTGCTCCGTACGGCCCCGTGTCCGGTCCTGACGGTGCGCCAGCGGGACGAAACGGAAGACGGCACCTTCAACTTTGAGGTGGAGCAGATCGTCGCCCCAGTCGACTTTTCCGACCTGGCGCGGGCTGCGCTGCAGCACGTCATTCAGTTGGCGCCCCTCTACAACGTCCCGGTCAAGCTCATGCACGTCGTGGAGGACCCCACCCTGCCGTCCGTCTATGAGGCAAAATCCTCCAAGGTGCAGGCCCGAGCGGCCGAACAACGGGCCGAGCAGGAGCTCCGATCGATGGGCGAGCCACTTGCGGAGAAGGGCGTGCCGGTCTCTTACCTCGTTCGCCGCGGAGAGACGACCGACACTGTCGTTAATACCACGGGCCACCGAGGCACGCTCACCGTAATGGGAACGAAGGGGCTGTCCGGCCTCCGCCGCGTCATGCTCGGAAGCGTCACCGAGGCGGTCATCCGAGAGTCCAACGGGCCCGTTCTGGCGGTGCCCGCCTCTGCGCAGGCGAGCACGCATCAGACGAACGAGTAGCGCGCCGCGTACGCGACCGGACGTACAGGACGGGCACGCGTGTCGCAAAACGGAGAGCCGCAAAAAGAAGGGGGGAGAAGACGCGAGGCGATGGGGCTCTAGGGCATCTCTGAGCCACGATGGGGCCCGAAGGACCCTCGGTCTCCGAGTGGCACTTCCCATCCCGTGTTCCCCCCGCCTGGGCCGATTGTCCGCGTACTGATTGCCCGCGTACTGATTGTCTGCGTGCCGTTCCTCCGCGTCTTGCCCCTCTGCAGGACGGGGGCTCCTTCACGGACCCCAATCCCTACCTGTACGGGTCCCCAAGCCGCCACGCCCCGGCAAAAGGAAAACAGGGGTAACAAAACAGATAAAAAGGTATTTTTATAGTTTTTAGACGGACCCCCGCTCTGTCTCGCCCCGAATAACTACACGCCGCGTTTCGGTGCGGTTTTTCCGCTTGCGCGTTTCTCTGCGTGCCCAGCGCGGCGCTTTTCGCGTGGTACGTTCTCACAAGACAGTGCCCGACCCCATGATTGAATTTGGTCTTGGCCTTCTGGCCGGTGTGCTCCTTACAGGGGCGGTGGCCTGGCAGGTAATGCCCGGCATGATGCTAGACGTTCGCGAGAGCCCCTACGATACGGTCGAGGAGACGTGCGACCGCCTCGCCGCCACGATCGAGGAAAACGGCTGGTCCAACCAGGCCGTCCGCAACATGAACGCGTCGATGGCGAAACACGGCGTGACGATGGACCGACCGGTTCGCGTCGTTGAGCTCTGCAACGCCGAGCACGCAAAGACGGTGCTCAACGCGAATCCGGAAGTCTCAACGATGATGCCGTGTGCCTGGGGCGTGTACGAAGGCAAAGACGGCAACGTCTACGTGTCCGGAATGAACATGGGCCTGATGGGTCAGATGTTTGGGGGGACAATTGCTGAGGTCATGGGCGGCGTCGTTGCCGAGGACGAGGAGACGATGCTCGACGACGCCCTTAGCGGAGAGGCCGCCGCCCGCCCCGCCGCATCGCGGCGCGAGCCCGACGCCCCTCGTGGGGACGGCGCGATGCCGGATGCGTCGGTGGACCTGGGCGCGTCTGATGACCTGGACGCCTCCGACGACGGCGCGTCACGCGCTGCCTAGCACCGCCCGAGGCCCGACGGCCCGGCTCCGTGTTCCCTCGTCTTGTCCCGCCTCCAATGACTGTTGACGTCCTACACCCCACGCTGCCGTGCGGGCGTCCTCGGCACCTGCCCCCGCGCACGACGTGCCGGGAGGTCCCGCATCGCTGCGCCGCGCCCTAGGATCACGAGGGGCCCGTTTCCACCGCCGGCCGTGCTCCCGGGCGGGACAGCCCCGACCAAGGCCGGCGGTTGCCTCTGTCTTCCCGTGCTTTTGTTCTCGTGATCCCTCTCTGTTATGCAACTGGATGCCACCGTCGCCTCCCCGTACCCGACCGACGACCCGATCCTGGGTCTGATCGGCAACACGCCGATGATTCCGTACCCTGGCGACACAGCCGACAATCTATTTTGCAAGCTCGAAACCGAAAACCCGACCCGTTCGATGAAGGACCGCATCGCCATGGGCATCCTCGCCGATGCCCTGGAAGACGGCGCGTACGATTGCGTCGTCGAGGCGTCTTCCGGCAACACCGCCGGCTCGGTCGCGATGGTCGCCCAGCGCGTCGGACTGGAGTGCCACCTCACCTGCCCGGACTCGACCAGTCCCCACAAGGTGGGCTACATGCGAGCCTTCGGCGCACAGGTGCACCTCTGCCCCAGCGTCGACTCCGGACATCCGGACCACTACCGAAACACGGCCCGCCGCATGGCCGCTGAGATGAACGGGGCGTTCCTGATCGATCAGTACCGCAACCGCGCCAATCCGGGGGTGCACGAGCGCTGGACCGGACCGGAAATTTGGGCACAGGCGGGCCCGGAAATGACGCACCTCGTCTGCGCAATGGGGACCGGGGGCACGATGAGCGGTGCCGCACGCGCCCTCAAACGAGAGGCGGAGGCGGCGCAGACGGAGGTGACGACGGTGGGCGTCGATGCCGCTCGTTCCAACATCTCGACGGCCTTCAACGGGCGAGAGCCGGTGGAATACGACACGGCGGTGGAAGGGCTGGGGAAGGGGGGCAAGCTGCCGACGATGTGGTTCGACGCCATCGATGAGGTTCGCAACGTCGACGACGAGCGGGCCTTCTCTGTTGCGCGCCGAGCCGCACAAGAACACGGCTTCTTGGTGGGGCCAAGCGCCGGGGCGGCCCTAGCCGTTGGCCTCGACATTGCTCACGAGACCCCCGACGCTCGCGTCGTGACGATCGTGTGCGACGGCGGTGAGCAGTACTTCGACACCCTCTTTGCACCAGCGGCCGACACGACTCCAGCGGCCTCGATGCAGCCCTGCTCGGCCTGAGGGAGCGGCCGCGCTGGCGCCCTCAGCCGGCACGCAGCGGACGCCCCTGCGCTGCCGCCTCCGGAGAGTCCGAGCGTCCCGACTCCGTCTCGGCGGGGGCGGAGCCGGCGGGGCCGGAGCCCTCTCTGGACGGCTCGTTCTCCAGATGGAACCGCTGAATGTTGTTGCGGAGGCGGTCGGTGAGCGCGTCGAGGTCGCCGGCCGCACTGGACACGTCCGTGACGCCGTGGGCCGACTCTCGGGCCGCCGTCGAAATCGATTGCACGCTCCGGGCAATCTCTTCGCTGGTGGTAGACTGCTCTTCGGAGGCCGCCGCAATCTCGTCGGCTCGCTCCTTCACCTCGTCGATGGAGGCGACAATTTCCTCCAGTGCCTCCCCGGCCTGGTCGGCCAACTCCAGTCCCTCCTCAACGTGCCGTGTGCCCGCCCGGACCGATTCGACGGCCTCGCTGGCTTCGGCTTGCACCTGTTCGATCATGTCGGCGATCTCGCTGGTGGCCTGGTCGGCCTCCGCGGCCAAGTCTCGCACCTCCTCGGCCACCACCGCGAAGCCCTGGCCTTCGTCTCCGGAGTCGCCCCCTGCCCGCGCCGCCTCGATCGCCGCGTTGAGGGCCAGCAGATTCGTTTGCTCCGCAATCTCGTCGATGCGCTCAACAACCTGCCCAATCTCTTGGCTCGAGGTGCCGAGCCGCTCGATGGTATCGGCAGTGCTCTGGACGACGTTGGCAATCTCCTTCATCTTCTCGGCGGTCTCGTCGACCACCGCACCGCCACGGCGGGCCTGTTCGCTCCCGGCGTCGGCCGCCTCGGCGGTGCGCTGGACGCTGCGGGCGTTTTCGCCAATGGTCTGATTGAGCTCCTCAACCGCGGCGGCCACCTCTTCGGCGCGGGCGGACTGCTCGTCGGCGGAGGCTGCCATCTGCTCGGCGGACGCGTTGATTTGGGTGGCCGCGGCGGCCGTCTCGTCGGAAACGGAGGTTACGTCCTGCAACGCCGTGCGCATCGCCCCAGTCGCTTCGTCGAGGGTCGCTCGGAGCCGACCAATGAGCCGGACGGCCTCGCCGGCCTCCTCGGTGTCGCGATCGGGGCGGGCCCCGTTGTCGGCGGCGAACGACACCGTCAGATCCCCCTGGGCGAGGCGGTCGATGCGGCCGGTCAGGTCTTCCACTTCCGACTGCAGGTGCTCGTTTTTCTCTCGCGACGCCTCCGCCAGTCGGGTCGCCTCCTTCTGCTTCTCTTTGGCCTCCGCCCGGCTTGCCTGCGCGTCTTCGATCTGCGTGCGCAGAGATTCGCGCAGGTCGTTGATCGCCCGGTACAGATCCCCAAACTCGTCGCGCCGGCCGGAGGCGAGCTCGCGGCTTAGGTCTCCGTCCACCAGCGCCAGCGTCTGGCGGCGCAGGTCCCGGAGGGTTGTGATCGTAACCGTTCCCGTAATGGAACCCAGCGTGACGAACCCTACGAAGGTCGCTACTGCCCCCGCGAGCACGCTGCCGCTGACAAGCCCCGTGGCGGCAATCATGACGCCGGTAATGACGTATCCCAGTGCGTATTTGACGGCAAAGCTGCGCATGCTGAAGGCTGAGGTTGAGAGACAGGTGCGAAGGCAACGAGCGTCCGGAGCGAATGGGCAGCCGGAGGGGTTAGCGGGCCGCTGGGGCGGGGCGCGGAGAAGCGCCGTCCCCTGCCGGGCCGGGCGTGGGGGCCTGAGAAGACGGAGAGCCGTCTGCCACGAAGACTTCCTGATCGCGGTAGAAGAAGTACACGTAGGGGACTTTCGCCACCACGTCGGCGTACATCACCATGAGGGCCACCGCGGTGGACGAGATCAGCTGCAGGCCGGGCCCAAAGACCCAGATGACCGGATATACGAGCCAGAGAAGCCCCACGTGGTTCACCAGCAGGCGCCCGAGCCGCTGCCGTGCGGGGGGGTGTTGCGAGGTGCTCGTGAGAACCGGGCCGTACAGGGCGGTCAGGAGCACCAGGTGGCAGGCGCCCGACACGCCGAATGCAACCCACTGGGCCGTGGAGTCGAGCACGACCGCCGCGGCCCCAAATCCGATCATGAGGGCGTCGGCCAGTGCCACGCCCAGAATGGCGTTCCGGCCCATGCCCGCCACCCAGGCCGTGTACCCCACCAGGAGGGGGGTTGTCACCAGCCAGTCGGCGTAGCGCGCCAGGGGCACCTCATAGCCTTGAAATTCGGTCGTCCCGATTCCCAGGCCCATAAAAAGGTACATCAGGGCAGCAAACCCGGGAATGAGAAGCAGGGGCTTGAAGGAACCTTCGGTTTCCAGCTCCACCAAACGGAGAGCCGGCGGGATGCCGAGAAGCATGCCAAGGGTCCCGAGAATGTATACAACCGTGAGGGGCTCCATGGGTGAAAAAGCAGTAGCTGGAAAGAGGCCGGTGGGGAGGGGGCAACGGCCGGGGGAACGCGTCAAACGCCCGTTCCCGACACCGCGTCTCCGGGGGGCGCCGCGTGTCGTGTCCGGCTGCCCCAATCAGGTTATCGGGACGGGGCGCGAGGTTTTAAGCACGTGCCTGATTTGGGCAGTGCAGCGTCGCCTTCGAAGCCACGCAGCCAGGCCGTCCCGTGCGGCCCTGCGGTGCGTCTCTGCCGATGCGCCGCACGATCACGAAGCGCCACTCTGTGCCTCACGAGGCTCCCCCCTGTGCCTTCTTCCTGAGACGTTTCTTCCGCCCCACATGCCGCTCTCTACAAATGCCGCCTCTCCACAGGCATTTCTTCAAGAACCCGCGCTGGTGCATTCGACGCGGAGGATCAGTCCTTCGTCCCCTCTGACGGAAACCGCCGAGCGGTTCGGGCCGGGCACGGAGCTCCGGTGGGTCGGCGACGGACGTGGACCGCGACCTGCCGGAGGTGTTGTCGGCGGGAGGGATAAAAATATGTCGTGAAGATAGCGGGGAACATGTGGCCCAAAATCCTCTGTGTTCTAGCGACGAAGCAAAAAAACGCCCAAAAATTGCGTGCAGCGAGGCAGCCGGTTCGAAGAAAGCTGCCCGTAGGAGCTGTGAGAGAGGTCATCGAAGCAAGAATGTTCTCGAGCGAGGCTTACGCACACAGAAACCTCCGCCGTCGGAAGGCCCTGCCGAGGGAATAGCCTGCCAAGAGAACAGCCTGCCGAGGAAGAGATATGCGTCGAAAAAGCAGGTTGCACGGAAAAACAGGTTGCCAAGACGATTGCCCGAAGGCAATTTATAAACCACCGGATACCTGTCGATAACTATCACCTGTCGACCGGCCACACCGCTTGTTGAGCAGCCCCCCTTGTTGGGCAACACGCCTCGCTGAGCACCAGTCGCCCGCCGACAGCACGCCGCTGATCTGGCAGTACACCACTGGTAGGCTGCGCGCTGTTCAAGCGCTGTTGATTGGGTCGTGCTTCCGGGACCCCATACAGTGTCGGCCTGGCGCCGCTACGGATCTCCCTTGACAGATCCCGTGATCGACGACACCCAGGGCAATCGCACCAAATGTCTGATTGGTTCGAAAGAACTTCAGATCGCCTGCGTTCGGGCATTTAGGGGGGACGCACGTACTTTCGTCGCTCCAAACTTGATTTGGAGCCGATCCATCCGGCCGGTGTGGCCTCTTCGCAGGGGTGGATGGGCTCTGAGTCAAGCTCAGAGCGACGGTGT
>ERZ1034543.243-NODE-243-length-14388-cov-3.121817_pt1 | contig 14388 bp, 13 predicted proteins | sample MGYA00520654_ERZ1034543 | MGnify/ENA primary metagenome ERZ1034543 (study PRJEB33760, sample SAMEA4777712) | hypersaline lake metagenome | biome: hypersaline environment; feature: brines | place: Spain | collected 2012-08 | depth 0 m ... | reverse complement strand
AGGGAGACGGCATCCTGCGACTCGATGCGCAGACGCCACAGCCAGCGCCCGGACGGAAGCTGCTCCCACGTTCCGTGCCGTGAGGGCGACAGGTTCGCCTCGAGGGTCTGGCCGTAGCGGTACGGGCCGACGCGATCGCTTGCCGCCCGATCTTCCGCGCGGAGCGCGGCCGCGTCCACGGAGGGCAGCGATGCTTGAGCGACGTCGGCGGTCGGGCGGACCGTGGCATGCTGACGCGAAGGGAGCGCCGTCCGCTCCTGGGCGGAGGCGGGGCCTGCACCCCACGCGCACCCCACCAGTACGCCGAGTACAACGAGTGTGTATCTCCGAGGAAACATTGCGCGCGAGGACTCGGGGGAGATCGACGTTAGCGGTCGCTCGAACGGTCGGACACGCGCTCGTCCATCTCCTCCACCGTCTCCGTCAGGTCGTCCTTGTACGCGGTCATCTCGGCACGGAGGTCAGGATCCTGGACGCCGAGAATTTGGACGGCCAGCAGGGCGGCATTGTCGGCGGCGTTGATGGCGACGGACCCGACGGGCACGCCGCCCGGCATCTGCACGATGGAGAGCAGGGAGTCGACCCCGTTCATCGTGCTGGTTTTTACAGGCACGCCGATGACGGGGAGGGGGGTACTGGCGGCGAGCATGCCGGGCAGGTGGGCGGCCCCGCCGGCGCCGGCGATCATGACCTCCACGCCGCGCTCCTGCGCCGTCTCGGCGTACTCTTTCATCACGCCGGGGGTGCGATGGGCGGAGAGGACGCGCATCTCGTAGGACACGTCAAACTCGTCGAGCACCTCGGCGGCGTCCTCCATGACGGGAAGATCGGAGTCGCTGCCCATGGCGATGCCAACGGGCGGTGCAGAAGACGTAGACATGGTCGGTCGGAAGTGGATTGGGAGAGAGACGACGTAGATCCGTAGGGGCTGCTCGGGGCGTGGCGGGGCCCAAACGTCGGCCTGGATCGCGTCGGGAACGCGGCCCCCCGTGCCGTTGGGGGAGGCATGCCCGAGCGACTACAGTTCAATCGCGCTGGCGGCCATTTCGGCTCGCTTTCGCGTGTCGGCGCGGTCGGCACCGAGGGCAGTGACGTGGCCCATCTTGCGGCCGGGACGCACGTCGGGCTTGCCGTAGATGTGCGGGGTCACGCCCTCGGTGTCGAGGGCACGCGGGAGGCCGGTCGTCTGCGGGGGGGTGCCCTCGCGGCGGCCCAGCACATTTACCATTACGGCCACCGGGGTGCGCAGGGAGGGATCCCCCAGGGGCCAGTCCAGAACGGCCCGCACGTGGTTCTCGAACTGGGACGTGGCGGCGCCCTCAATCGAGTAGTGGCCGGTGTTGTGGGGGCGCGGGGCGAGCTCGTTGACGAGCACACGCCCGTCGGGCATTTCAAAAAGCTCGACGGCGATCAGGCCCACCCCCTCCACCGCGTCGACGGACTTTTGTGCGATGTGCCGGGCCTTGTCGGCGATCGCATCGTCGATGTCGGCGGGCACCTCCACGGCGTGGCACCGGTGGTCGCGCTGCTCGGTGTAGGCGACCGGATACACGACCTGGTTTCCGCCCGGCCGTCGGGCCACCTGCACCGCGAGTTCGCGGGCAAAGTCCGCGAACGTTTCGACCATCGCGCCGTCCTCGGTGGCCAGGTCGGGCCAGGCCTCGCGGAGCTCGTCCTCGGAGGCGGCCGTGGCGTTGCCGTAGCCGTCGTAGGCCCCGCGATACTGCTTCAGGACCACCGGATAGCCGAACTCCTCCGCGGCGTCGAGGGCCTCGTCGAGGGTCTCGCAGCACGCAAACGCCGGCACGGGGCACCCGGCGTCGGCGAGGTGCTGTTTCTGCACGCCCTTGTCCTTGATGAGGGAAAGGGTTTGGGTGGAGGGCCAGAGGGCGGCGCCGTCCGGCAGCACCTCGGCGGCGGCGTCGGCGGGGGCCCACTCGCTCTCGACCGTCACCACGTCACAGTCGGCCGTGAAGGGGCGAAGCACGTCCGGGTCGGTCCAGTCGCCGACCCGGGCGCCCGTGTAGGGTTGCATCGGCCCGGCCTCCTTCGGGGACAACAGCCGGGCATCCACGCTCATGCGAACGGCCTCGGCCGCCATCATCTTGCCGAGCTGTCCACCGCCAAGAATGCCGATCGTCGGAAACGTTGAACTCATGCGTGAGAATTCGGTCGGGGCGAGATTGCGTACGGGTCGGGAATCAAATCGGGAGGCCCGGAGTGTGCGCCATTACGCCTCTTCCGGGTCGGCCTCGTCGGCGTCCTCGCCGTGCAGAAGGTCGTCGAGCGCCTGTTCGTCGTCGACGAGCACATCGCGGGCCTTGGTGCCATTGAACGGGCCCACGATGCCGGCTTCCTCCAGCTGATCGACGATGCGGGCGGCGCGGGTGTAGCCGACCGCCAGCTTGCGCTGGAGGAGCGACACGGAGCCCTGCTGGCGACGCACGATGACACGGGCGGCCTCCTCGAACTTCTCGTCGGTGTCCTCCACGCCGAGCGTCTCGTCTGGGCCGTGGCCGGCGTCCTGCAGGGAGGGCAACGTGTAGGGGGTGACGCCGGGCTGGTCGGCGACGTAGTCTACAACCTCCTCCACCTCCTCCACGCTGACGAACGGGCCCTGCAGGCGCTTCAGGTCGCTGCCGCTCAGGAAGAGCATGTCGCCGTTTCCGACGAGGTCCTCGGCGCCGCCCTGGTCCAAGATGGTGCGCGAGTCGACCCGGGAGGCCACCTCAAAAGCGATGCGGGACGGAAAGTTGGCCTTGATGACGCCGGTCACCACGTCGACCGACGGGCGTTGCGTCGCGAGGATGAGGTGAATGCCGACGGCCCGGGCCATTTGGGCAAGGCGCGAGATCGGGCCCTCCACGTCGTCGCCGGCCGCCATCATCAGGTCGGCCAGCTCGTCGACCACCACCACGAGGTAGGGCATGTGCCGGTGTCCCTCCGTGGGGTCGAGCTCCCCGGCCTGAAACTTTTCGTTGTACCCGGTGATGTTGCGCACACTGGCGTCCGAGAGGAGGTCATACCGGGTCTCCATCTCGCGCTCCACGCTCTTGAGGACCCCGGAGGCCTCGTCGATGTCGGTGATGACCGTCTGATCGATGTCCTCCGGCACCGCCACGAACTGCGTTTCGAGCGCTGTGTACTGCTGCAGCTCAATTTTCTTCGGGTCGATGATGACGAACCGCAGGTTGGCCGGATGGCAGGCGTAGATGAGGCCCGTGATGATGGAGTTCAGGCCCACGGACTTGCCGGACCCGGTGGCGCCGGCGATGAGAAGGTGGGGCATCGTCGCCAGGTCGCCCACGTGGACCTCACCCTCGATGTTTTTGCCGAGGGGAAGGGGCAGTTTGAGGTCGGTGTCCTGGAATTTTCGGGTCCCGATCACGTCGCGGAGACGGACCAGCTCCCGGTTCCGGTTGGGGATTTCGACCCCTACGGCCGACTTGCCCGGAATGGGGGCGATCATGCGGATGCCGGGCGCCGCCATCGCCATGGCCAGGTCGTCCTCGAGCGACTTGATGCGACTGACCTTGATTCTCCTCGAGCTCCTCCCGGTTGATGGTGGGGTCGGTATCGACCGACTCGTCGAGAAGGTCGAGGGAGGGGGGCTCGTATTCGAAGTCGTCGGGCAGTTCCGCGGTCCGCTCGATTTCGTCGGTCGTCTCCTCCTCGACCTGCTCCTGGATCGTCATCGAGACATCGTCGTCGGGGCCGTCGGGCGCGTCCGGCGGGGGGGCGTCAGGGGCGGGTGCCGCCGGCTCATCGGAGCTGGCGTTCTCGTCGGCGGGGCGGGACGGCGGCGGAGAATCCGTTGCCGGACTCTCTTCCGCAGGCGTTGACGCGGTCGTCTCGTCGGGGATGTCCTTGGGGGCATCATCCTCGGGAGGATCGGCGTCGGACGTGCGGGCCGAGGAGTCGGGGGTCGGCTCCGGGGAGGCCGTGTTGTCGTCGGGGGCGGACGGGGCAGGGTCACGGCCCGGCCGAAAGAGGTCGTTTCGGCGAACGGACGGGGTTTGCGCTCCGGAGTCCTCGGGGCGAGTCCGGGCCGGAGGGGGAGAGGAAGTGCTCTCCTCCGCGGGGGGCGAAGACGGCGGTTCCGGAGAAGATGCAGACGGAGACCCCGAGGCGGACGCGGACGAAGACGGGTCGGACGCAGGGGCGGTTGCTTTCGGCTCGGGGGCGTGGGCTCGGGCCCGGCTCCACTGGTCGCGGATGTACGCCCCGGCGGCCGAGACGCCCGCCCCGATCCTGCGGGCCGCCCTGATGACGCGGTCCACCGTGCGCTGAATGTCATGGTCGACCACCAGCAGGAGCAGGACCGCCCCTGCCAGGAGGAGTAGGATGAAAGAGCCGACCTCCCCGAATACATTCTGCATCCAGCCGGCGGTCCCGATGCCCACGAGGCCGGCCCAGGCCCGAAGGGGGGCGTCCACCGTGTGGTGGACCCAGCCGACGACGCAGGACAGGATGAAGGCGGAGAAGGCCGTCAGGAGCGACGGGTAGAGGAGGCGGCGCAGCGAGGCGTGGCGAAAGACGGCGTAGCCCCACACCATCAGCAGGCCGCTTATCAGCAGCACACCGTAGCCGATGAAGCCGGGCACGCAGGCCTCTGCGAGCTGGGCGCCGAGCAGCCCGAGCACGTTCTGGACGGGTCCGTCGGCCTGGGCGCTCTGCGGGTTGAGGACGACCTCGGACCAGTCCGCCGACCGGAGGACGACGGCATCGTCGGGGTGGTAGCTGGCAAAGGCGAGCGACACCAGCAGGGCGAACACCATCAGCACGAGCCCGAAGATCTCCACCTTCCGACGCGGAGAGATCAGGAAGGCCTCCTCCGTATTCGTATCGGAACCCGAGGCAGCCATACAGCCGAACAGGCGAGGCGGAGAAAAGGGGACGCAGCAACAGGGAGCGTGGAGTACATGTGTATCCACTGTCTAGCCGGGACACACAGGGTCGTAAGGTGAGCCCAAGGCGGCACAAATGCAACGGATCGGCGCAGGACCGCCCCGCATGCGCGCAATTGAGGGGACGGACTACGCCGACACGACGTCCTCGTACAGAAGAAGTCGGTTTTCCGTGTAGTAGGGCAGAACCGGCACCGAATCAATCCGGAAGCAATAGTCCAGGTCGGCCCCGCGGTCCTGATTGGCGAGCCACTCGGCGTGGTTGGCACCGCGGAGGGCATTGCCGAGGTCGTCCCGATCGGTGTGGTAGAGCGTGTAGGCCGTGTGGGCGGAGTCCGTGACCGGGTACGGCTCGTCCCCGTCCCAGAGGCGATCGAGAAGAAGGCCCGCACAGAGGGTGTCTTCGAGGGCGAGCCGGTTCTGCCGGCCCGCGCAGACGATGGTCACGGCGTCGGCCGTTCGACGGACGAAATCGACGACGCGCTCCGCGTTCAGGAAGCAGGCCGCCACGAGGGTGTCGGCTTCCTTTGTCTGCTCCAGGGCCTGGGTCCCGTTGGAGGTGTTCAGGATGATGTCCCGTCCCTGAACGACATCGTGCGTGTATTCGTCCGGCGAGTTGCCGAGGTGGTACCCTTCGATCTTTTCTCCGTTGCGCTCGCCCCCGAGTCGGTACATGTCGGGGTCGAGGTTGCTGGCGATCTTGCCGGCCTGGGCCATATCGGTTACGGGCATCACGGCGCGGGCGCCCCGCTCAAGGGCGGTCACGATGGTGGAGCAGGCCCGAAGCACATCGATGACGATGACCGTCCGGTCCTGGACGTCCCCTTCCGAAACGTTCGAGTGCGTCAAGAAAACTTCAGCGTCCATCGGAACAGCGAGTCAGGTGGAAGGGAAACGGGGGGACAGGGACGGGGGCGCACTCATGTGTCCTCGTGGAACGGAGGCTCCGTCACTTCCACGTCGAACGTGCGGCGCCGGCTTGCGACCTGTAGCGCCCGGCCCGGTTCGGTGTAGGCCGGCTCGTTCGGGACGTAGCCGAGGCCAATGCCCGCGTCGAGGAGGGGCGACTGCGTGCCGCTGGTAACAACGCCGATGGCGTCGCCCCCCGCCGACTGGAGAATGTCGTCGTGGCGCGGGATGCCCCGCTCGGTGGCCACGAAGCCCACGAGTTTTCGCTCCGGCCCGTGCTCGTGAATCTGCCGCAGGGCCTCCCGCCCGATGAAGTCGCCCTTGTCGAGCTTCACCAGCCACCCCAGGCGCGCCTCGTAGGGGGTGATGTCTTCCGTGATGTCGTTGCCGTGCAGGCAGAGCCCCGCTTCGAGGCGGAGCGTGTCGCGGGCGCCGAGGCCAGCCGGCTTCAGGCCACGGTCCGCGCCCGCCTCCAACAGGGTGGTCCACACGTCTCGGGCCCGGTCGGCGGGCACGTAGAGCTCAAGGCCCGGCTCGCCGGTGTAGCCGGTACGGGAGATGAGGGCGGTCTCGCAGTCGAGGAAGGCCCCGCCGGTCCGTTCCCAGAAGTGGTAGAACGACAGGTCGTCCAGGTCGTCGTCGAGAAACGGCTGAGCGATGTCGAGGGCCTTCGGGCCCTGAAGGGCAAGAAGGGCGGTGTCGGCGGAAATGTCCCGAAGCGTGGCCCCCATGGGGTTGTGGTCGTGCATCCACGTCAGATCCCGCTCTCTGTTGGCGGCGTTGAGCACCATCAGGTACTCGTCCTCGGCGCGGCGATACACGATGCCGTCGTCGATGATGCCGCCGTCGGGGGTGCACATGACCGTGTACATCGCCCGCCCGTCGTAGAGCGTCTCGGCGTCGTTGGTCACGAGGTGCTGGACGAGGGCGAGGGCCTGGTCCCCCTGAATCAGCACCTCGCCCATGTGACTTACGTCGAACAGCCCGGCGTCGTTACGGACGGCCAGGTGCTCGTCGATGATGCTGTCGTACTGCACGGGCATCTCGAATCCCCCAAACGCCATCATGCGGGCGCCACGCTCCTCGTGGGCGTCGTGGAGGGGAGTGGTGTGGAGGGATGGGGCGGAGTCGGCCATCGGAAAAGACGAGAAGCTACGAGAGAGCAGGAATTGGCGCAGGCAGAGCAGAAAACCTGCAGGCCCTTATGATACCCGACGGCGTCAGTTTAGTCAACGAAGGAGAAATGATTTTGCGGGTGATTGCTACGGGCGGCGCGCTTCGTATCCGGCCGCCGACAGCACCGCGACGGCCTCTTCGGCGTCCCCCGCGGTCTCGAATGCCAGTCGAAAGGTGCCCCCGGTCCCGTCCCGAATGGTCTGAAGCTCGATGTCCTTGATGTTGAGGTCCGCGTCGAGGAGGTGCCCCGACAGTTCGTGGATGACGCCCTCCTCGTCCGGGGCCCGGACGTAGACGTCGGACAGCGGGTGAAGGAAGCCCTTGCTGTCCTGGGGCATGGCGTCACGGGCCGTGCGGGCCTCGTCGAAGGCGTCCTCGAGGGCGTCCAGGTCCTCCTCGATGAGACGGTTGCGGAGGGTGCGCAGGCCCCGACGCAGGCGGCTCAGGGCGTCGTGGATCGCCCGCTCGTTGCCCACCAACACGTCCCGCCACACGTCGAAGGGAGAAGACGCGATGCGCGTCATGTCGCGGAACCCGCCCCCGGCGAGCTGGAGGGCAAGATCGCGGTCCGCGTCGTCCTCGGTCGTGGCCACGAGGTTGACGAGGGCCACGGACAAGAGCTGCGGCACGTGGCTGGTGGCGGCGACGAGGCGGTCGTGGGGGCATCCAGCACGAGCGGCCGGCTGCCGGTGGCCTCGATCAGCTCGACGAGGGGGGCCAGCCCCTCGTCCAGGGCTGCCTCGTCGGTGTCCTCCGGCAGGCAGAGGCTGTAGACCGCGTTCTCGAAGAGCAACGGGTCGGCGTGGTCGATGCCGCTGTGCTCGGCGCCGGCCATCGGGTGGCCCCCCAGAAATGTGGCGTGATCGGGGAGCACGTCCGCGGCCTGATCGAGCACGGGCTCCTTCACCGAGGCCACGTCGGTTACGAAGCACCCCTCCGGAAGGGCGTCGGCAATGGTGTCGAGCAGCCGGACGGTCGTGGCGAGGGGGGTGGCCAGGACGACGAGGTCGGTGTCCGCGACGGCCGACAGGGGATCGGCCGCTTTCTCGTCGATGGCGCCCCGTTCTTCGGCCCGCTCCAACACCTCCGGCCGGTCGTGCCCGACGATCGTGATCTCGGGCTGGCGCTGGGCCCAGGCGAGCCCAAGAGAGCCGCCGATGAGGCCCGTTCCGATAACGGTAAGACGTTCGATCATGCGCGGGGGAGGCGTGGCGAAAAGACGAGACATTCCTATCGGGCCGTGCAACCGGATCCGATTCGGGACAAGAATGCACGCCGGGGCCGCAACGGATGTTCGCTAGGGACGGCGGGTGCGGTCCGAATTGCGGATTAACAGCGATCCAGGGGGCGCCGGAGGCCTCCCCACTCGTGGCATCGGCCGACGAAGAACGGGCGAAGGAAGCGCTTTTTGTTCCCGCGAAATGCCACAACGGGGGCCTCCGGGCGTACGGGTCGTTGATCGTCCGCTGGTTCAACGGAGGGCTTGCTCCCTGCTGGCGGGACCGGTCGGAAATTTCAGCTCATCCAATCACGACACGAGCCCATCCAGTTCGATGATCAAGAAAGTAAATAAGCAGTCCAGCGATCGCGTCAAGGTCACGTTCGTCCTTCCGGAGGACCATCCGTACGAGGGGGAGGTCTCGGTCGTGGGGGACTTCAACGACTGGACGCCCGGCGCGCACCGCTTCGTCCGCCGCAGCAACCAGACCTACAGCACGAATGTTCTGCTGCCCGAAGATGCACGCTATGCCTTTCGCTACTACAGCGAAGAGGACGGGTGGATCAATGAGGAGGAGGCCGACGACTTCGAGCCCAACGGCTACGGAACGACCAACTGCGTGGTGACAACGTAGCGGGCCTGCCGGAGGCGGGACATATCGCTACCGAGGAATGAGAAAGGGAGGGGGCCAGTCCGTGCGGGGGAAATCACGGAGGCAAGGCACGGCCCGCCCGGTAGCGCCGCCGCTGGGCGCGTCCGAAGCCGGTCCGTACACCGCGGCCGTCCCTCCTGTCGACCGCGTGCCCGGCCCCTTCTCGTTCGTCGGTGCTTTCGGGCATCGGCCGTTCCGGAGCGGCAGTCCACCGGGACGCCCGTGGCCGGGGGGCGGCGGCCTACCGGACCCGATCGGCAATCCCGTCGACCGTCTTCAGGGCGTCCCGCACCATGGGGACGGTAACCCGGAACGGCTGGTTGTGGATCGTCTCTGCATCGTCGCAGGCTGCTTCGGCGACGGTGTCGAGGGGACGACCCGTTGGATCTTCGATCCCGATGTCGGCAAGCGTGACCGGCAGGCCAAGCCTCCGGGAAAACGCGATATAGTCCTCGACGACGCTGCTCTCACGGCCCTCTAGAAGGAGTTGGGTGATGATCCCAATGTTGACCTTCTCTCCGTGCGTGGCCTCGTGCGTGGCGTCGAGCTGAGTGAGCCCGTTGTGGATGGAGTGTGCGGCGGCGAGCCCTCCGCTCTCGAACCCGAGGCCGCTGAGGAGCGTGTTGGCCTCGGTGACGGCCTCCACCGCTTCCGTAACGGCATCGCGCTCTACCGCGTCTATGGCCGACAGCCCGTGGTCCCGCAGCGTCTCGTAACAGAGCCGGGCGAGTTGATGGCCCGCCCGAGTGGGGGTGCCCCCGACGATGGTTTCTCCCTCCGAGCGGAAGGTGGCGTCGGCCTCGAACCACGTCGCGAGGCCGTCGGCAATCCCCGATCGGAAGAAGCGCGTCGGAGCGGCCGCAATGATTTCGGTATCGACCAGCACGAGGTCAGGGTGCGCGTCGTAAAACCAGTATTCCTCAAACTCGCCGCGGTCCGAGTAGATGACCGACAGCGCACTCGTCGGGGCATCCGTCGAGGCAACGGTGGGCATCGAGACCATGGCGCCGCCGTCCAGGCCTTCGCGAACGGCCTTGGCCGTGTCCAACGCCTTGCCGCCCCCCGCGCCGACGACAACGTCGGTGTCGTGGGTGCGGGCGATTCGCGTCAGTCGCTCGGTCTCTGCTTCGGAGGCTTCCCCTTCAAATTTAGCGGCCGTTGCGTCCAGTCCTGCCTCCGCCAGACTGGTCCGCACGCGATCCTCGACGATTTCGAGAACGGTATCGTCGGCCAGAAGCAGTGCCTGTTCGCCCAGGGACGCCGCGTGGGTCCCAATCGCGTCGACAACGCCCCGTCCTTGCACGTATGCTGCGGGGGACTGAAAAACGTCTGCCATAGCTCATCTGTGACTGTTCATTGAAGTGACGATGCGTCTTGCCCTTCCGGAGGACGTTTGCCTCCTCTGGGCCAGACGGCCCGAGGTATGACCGCACATCCTCCGGCGGGACGGCCGGTCGGCGGCCCTCTGGAGGCCACCGTGTTTTTCCGGCCACGGCCCGGGCAGGTTCTATAATTTAAGATAAGAAAATATTCTTTTATCGTCAGAGTCGGGGCCTTCCAGCCCCGCTCGTCGTGGGGTTAGTTCCGAAGGGCAGAGGCGATGTCTTCCGCCGTCTCCGACGGGTTGAACGAGTCCTCACGCAGGTTCGTCAGCACGACACACGTGCCGCGGGGGGAGACGACGAACCGTTTGGGGTCGCCGTCGGCGTCCGGAAAGGTGACCTCAATTGAGCGGTCCTCCTCGGCGGCCTGCTCGCGCAGGTCCGCAATGCGGGCGGCGTCGGGAGGGGCATCGAGCGCGGGGGTAGAGTCGGCCATCGCAGGGACAGTCGAGTGGTGAACAGAGCGAAATGAGAAGAAAACAAGCACTCCACGTGAACGCCCCACCCTCGGGGGAGGATGGGGCGCCTGTGGGGCAGGATCGGCCCTGGGTTATTCGGTATCGGCCGGGCGACGGAGGCTCGTGACGAAGACGAACCCGTCGGGATTCCGGACCGCCATCCGGAACGCATCGCCGGGCTCGACGCTCCGGTAGACCTCCATGAAGGTGTCCATGTCCGAGATCTGCTCCCCGGCCATCTTGAAGATAATCTGTCGGGGCTGGAGGCCCGATTCGCGGATCATCCGGTTGGACTGGTCCACGCCCGTGATGACGACGCCCTGGGCCTCATCGAGCCCGAGGCGCCGCGCCATTTCGGGCGTGACGTCTTGCAGCTGAAGGCCCAATTCCTCCTGAAGCGCCTCGGCGGTCGACGGGCCGTTGCTCTCACTGCGGTCCTCGGACGACGCCGTCATGCTCTCGCCGCGGGCGCCGAGCGTGACCGTAAGGGTGCGGGCCTCCCCGTCACGATTGATCTGGAGTTCCGCCTCCTCCCCGGGGCGCATGCTGGCGATCTGGTTGCCGAGCTGGAGGTAGTCTTCTAGCGGCGTCCCGTTGATGCCCGTGATGATGTCGCCGGCCTCAAGGCCCGCCTCGTCCGCGGGGGCGCCCTCTTCCACCTGCGAAACGACCGCCGACCCCTTCGGAAGATTCTCGTTGTCGACGAGGGTCTCGGGGGCCCCGCCGTAGCGGATGCCGAGGTAGGCCCGTCGCACGTCGCCTTCCTCAATGATCTGGGTGGCGATGCGCTCGACGGTGCTGGACGGAATGGCGAACCCGATGCCCTGGTTGCCGCCGGACCGGGACACGATGGCCGTGTTGATGCCCACGAGTTCCCCCTGCAAGTTGACGAGGGGCCCGCCGGAGTTGCCGGGGTTGATGGCCGCGTCGGTCTGAATAAAGTTCTGGACCCCACCGCCCTGACTGGAGCTCCGGCCCCGCTGTGGGCTGGCCTGAAGGCGGCCAAGGGCGCTGATGATGCCGGCCGTGACGCTGTTGTTGAGTTGGGGGTCGAGGGGGGAGCCAAACGCCATGACCCACTGCCCAACGCTGACCTGCTCCGAGTTGCCGAAACTGATGGCCGTCATGTCGGACGCATCCACCTTGAGCACGGCCAGGTCCTTGTACGGGTCGGTCCCCACGACCTCGGCCTCGTATTGCTCGCCGTCCAGGGTCTGGACGCTCAACCGCTCAGCGTCCTGAATCACGTGGTTGTTGGTGACGATGTGTCCGTCGGAGCGCACGACGACCCCGGAGCCGAGCCCCTGCCGGACCTCGGGCTCCGACGGCCCGCGCTGCCCAAAGAACCGCTCGAATGGGGTGCCCTCGAACGGGTTGGCCATCCGGCGGTCGACCACCTTAGCCGCCCGGATCTGGACGACGGCCGGGTTGACGGACTGGGCGACTTCCGAAAATGCCGTCTCGAACCCGTTGGGCGTGTTGGGGGGAGGCTGCTCAATTTGCGTAGACCCATCGAGGTTTGCGGCCTGACTGGAGGTGCCCACGGCGTCGCCCACCCCAAACAGGTTGGCCCCCGCGGTGGCAAACAGGATGCCGGCCAAGAAGGCGCCACCAACAACGACGGCGAGAGAGACTTTGCCTTGCGTGCTCATTAAACGTGCGGAAAGTCGTAGGGAAAGAACGCGATGAAGGGGCGAGGCCTCGGCGTCGAGCCTCTCAGATCGTCGCGACCCGGCCTTCTACCTCTCCTAAACGGACGGCTGCCGGAATTTCGTACCGCCCCCTGTGTGGGAATTGTAACAACGCGGGGCTGCCGGGGGAAGTGCCCCGGCCGGCCGCGGCACCCACGCTACAGCGGCACCCACGCTACAGGAGGGGAGCTACTACGCATCCCCGGGCACGCCCGGCTGCGTCATGCGCCGGATGTCCAGGTACTCGTCGAGCTCGTCCTCGTCGAGCAGGCCCATCCGCTTCACGACCGTCCGGACGCTCTCGCGGTTCTTCGCGGCCGTCTTCGCGACCTCGCTGGCCTTGTCGTAGCCGATGGCCGTGTTGAGGGCCGTCGCGACGGAGGGGTTCAATTCCAGAAGCTCCCGGCAGCGCTCCCGGTCTGCCTCGATGCCCTCCACGCACTTGCCGCGAAAGGCGTCCACGCTGTTTGCGAGCAGGTCGATGCTTTGCAGCATGGCGTGGGCCATCACCGGCATCATCACGTTCAGCTCAAAGTTGCCGTGCGTGTTGGCGACGGTGAGGGTCTGGTGGTTGCCCGTGACCTGCGTGGCGACCATCATCACCTGCTCGCTCTGCACCGGGTTCACCTTCCCGGGCATGATGGAGGAGCCGGGCTGGATGACCGGAAGGGTGATCTCGCCGATGCCGCTCGTGGGGCCGCTGGAGAGGAGGCGCAGGTCGTTTGCGATTTTGAGCAGGGCCGTGGCGAGGGTGTTCAGGGCGCCGTGGGCGTCCACGTAGAGCTCCTTGCCGGCCTGCTGGGCAAAGTGGTTTCCCGTCTTGTAGAACGAGAGCCCGGTGGCGTCGGTGAGATGCTGGAGGGCCGTTTCGGGGAAGTCCTCCGGACAATTGAGGCCCGTGCCCGTGGCGGTGCCGCCGAGGGTGACCTCCGAGAGGCGGTTTGACGCCAGCTCAATCCGCTGGATGGCGTGCTCGATCTGGGCCGCGTACCCGCCGAATTCCTGGCCCAGCCGCACCGGGGTGGCGTCCATCAGGTGCGTCCGGCCGCTCTTGAGCACGTCGTCGAAGGCTTCGGCCTTCTCCTCGAGCGCGCCCTGCAGGGCCTCCAGGGCCGGCAGCAGGTCGTGCTCAATGCCCATCCGGGCGGCGACGTGGAGGGTGGTCGGGATGGTGTCGTTCGACGACTGCGACATGTTGACGTCGTCGTTGGGGTGAACCGCCTTGCTGCCGCGGTCGGCCCCCAAGAGCACCGACGCCCGGTTGGCGATCACCTCGTTGGCGTTCATGTTCGTGGAGGTGCCGCTGCCGGTCTGAAAAATGTCGAGCACGAAGTCCTCGTCGTGCCGGCCTTCGATCACCTCCTCGGCGGCGTCGACGATCGCCTCGGCGGTCTCGTCCCCCAGGCGGTCGAGGTCCTGATTGGCCCGGGCGGCGGCGCGTTTGACGTGGCCGAGCGCCTCGATGAAGCGGCGGGAGAACCGAAGGTCGCTGACCGGAAAGTTTTCTTTGGCCCGCTGGGTCTGGGCGCCGTAGAGGGCCTCGGCGGGGACGCGCACGTCCCCGAGGGAGTCGCTTTCGGTTCGGTAGTCGGAGCTCATTGCGGAGTAGGAAGCGGGTGAGGTGGGAAGCGAAAGGGCACTGCTCAACCTCGGCGTCGAGCGGGGGAGGATCAACAGACCGGGCGTCTTCCAGGACAAGCGGGTTTCAGGACAAGCGGGCGCTCTGGGGACGGCACGCTGTTCGCGATGTGGGCCCGGGCCGGCCCGGGACCGTCCGTCAGGGGCCGGCGGCGGCCTGCGGTCGGGCAATCCGGAATCGGAAGCGCGCCGCTCTCGGCCTGCCGAATGCGATCGACGGCGGCCGCGTTTTCGCGTCGAAGCGCCCGCCCCAAATAAAATCCCCGCTCTGCGCCGCTGGGCGGCGAAAAGCGGGGGCGGGGTGGTCAGGGGCGGATTCGAACCGCCGACACACGGCTTTTCAGGCCGTTGCTCTA
>ERZ1034543.241-NODE-241-length-14408-cov-6.337630_pt1 | contig 14408 bp, 15 predicted proteins | sample MGYA00520654_ERZ1034543 | MGnify/ENA primary metagenome ERZ1034543 (study PRJEB33760, sample SAMEA4777712) | hypersaline lake metagenome | biome: hypersaline environment; feature: brines | place: Spain | collected 2012-08 | depth 0 m ... | reverse complement strand
TCGCCCGCGCCCTCCTGTACGCCATGCTCGACGTGGTGGCCCGGCGCGGCTACGAGCGGTTCGTGTACGACACGTTTCCCAACAAGCACCCCGGCATGACCGTCCTCGGCCTCGACGAGGGGTTCGAGGTGGTCCGGGCCGGATACAGCACCCAATACCAGGACTACCGGCTCCGCTTCGAATGGGCCTTCGACGACGCGGATGCCTGATTCCCGTTGTCGGGCCGTCTCGGCGAGACGGACCCACTCTATCCTCTGATTCTCCCACAAGAACGCCGGCAGAATGGATCGAGACGCCGCCAAACAGGCCGCCGCGGAGGCGGCCGTTCAATTCGTTAAAGATGGCATGTGCCTCGGGCTCGGCTCAGGCTCGACGACCGCCTACGCCCTCGAATTCCTCGGCCGCCGCATTCAGGACGACGACCTGGACGTGCGCGGCGTACCCACCTCCTTCGCCACCGAGCGGCGGGCCCGCGAGCACGGCATTCCGCTCACGTCGCTCGACGACGCCCCGACGCTCGACCTTGCCCTCGACGGGGCCGACGAGGTGGACGGCGCCTTTCGCCTGATCAAGGGCGGCGGGGGCGCCCACGCCCGAGAAAAGGTGGTGGCGCACCAGGCCGAGCGCTTCGTGGTCGTGGTGGACCCGACGAAAGACGTTGATCGGCTCGGGGCCCAGTTCCCCGTCCCTGTGGAAGTCCTCCCGATGGCCACGACCCCCGTCATGCAGGCCCTGGAAGACATCGGCGCCACCCCAACGCTTCGTACCGCCGCGGCGAAGGACGGCCCCGTCGTTACCGACCAGGGCCTCTGGATCCTCGATGCGCAGTTCCCCGACGGCATCCCCGACGCGGAGGCCCTCGACCGCCGCCTCAACGATCGCCCCGGCGTCCTCGACCACGGCCTCTTCCTCCACATGGCCACCGACGTGCTCGTGGGACATCCCGATGGCACCGTCACCCACCGCACCGCCCTGTAGCGACAGGGCGGCGCGGACGAGACAGACAGGGCTTCCCCAGCGCCAAAAAACGCGCACCGCGGCGGGCGCCACGGTGCGCGTTTATCGTTCAGAATGTCGAGGTCTCGTGCTGCTACAGCCCTCGCGCTACTGCAGGCGGAAGGTTACCGGGAGCGACATCTGCACCTTCACCGGCTTGCCCCGCTGCTTGCCGGGCGTAAAGCTCTGCTCCTTCACGGCCTTTACGGCCTCCTCATTTAAGAGCTTGTGCACTCCGCGCACCACCTTCGGGTTGGTGACATTGCCCTGCTCGTCCACCACAAACTGAACAATGACCCGGCCCTCGATGCCCGCCTTTTTCGCGAACTCGGGATAGTCGACGGACTTCTGCAGGGACGCCATGCCGCCCTTCAGTTGCGGCTGGTTCTCGACGACCATGAAGATCTCCTGCTCTTCCTCTTCCTCCTCGTCTTCGTTCTCGGGCGGTCCCTCGCCGACGTCAAGCTCCTGGTCCATGTCCAGCGAGGCGTCGAAGTCAACATCCTGTTGGTCGATGACCTCGTTGTTGGGCACCTCCTGCGGAACCGGCGGCTTGGGCGGAGGCGGCGGCTCTTTCTCCTGCTGGGTCTGCTGAATCTGCTTCATATCCACCGTCTCCTGCTCCTCCATCTGCACCTTGAAGCTGCTCTCGGAGGACATGTCCACGCGAAATGCCACGATGAGCAGGGCGAGCGAGAGGACCAGGCCGATCTCCACGTACAGCGGATATTGGCTGTGGAGATCCGCTCCTTCCTTCTTGCGTAGGGCCATAGGAAATATTGTTGTTTTGAAACGGTGCGGGCGCGATCACGCACGGCAATTTCACAAATCCGACACGGCCCGTTACACGGACGTTTCTCCGATGTTTCGTGTGGTTCTGGGGGCGCAGCCGGTCGGTACGCGCCGATCGGCGGCCAGCGGTGCGTCCTGCGCCTGCCTGGCTAAGACGGTGCTTTGCGGGCCGGCCGGACGTGGTACGCGTAGTATCCCACGAACGCAAACACGAACCCCGCCAGATCGGCCGTCACGTCGTACGGGTCGGCCATGCGCCGGACCGGCAGGACGTACTGGTACGCCTCGGTGCCGGCGGCAAAGAGCAGCCCCGCCACGAAGAACAGCCCGCCGCGCCATCGAAAGCACCGCGGCAGGTTTCTAGTGCCGGGCGGGCAAAGCCCACGAAGCCAAAGCACACCAAACCCAGCAAAGAGGACGGCGTGCACGGCCTTGTCGACCCCAAAACCCGGCTGCACGTGCGAAAAGCGCCCGGTAGGAAGGCCCAGGGCAACCAGGATCCCAACCGTCCAGATTCCCGCCAGGAGGCGGTAGTGCGTGGTGGTAAGGGAGGCGAAAAAACGCATTGTGGGGGCGTTCAGGAAGGCATCGAAGGCTCGGTGCGGGCTCGCCGGCGACGAGGCGGCGTGTCTGCTACCGATGCGCAAACCGCTCGGCGGCCACGCGGGGAATCATGTCGAGCAGATCGGTGGCCGTCATCGAGCGCGCATCGTGGGTAGCCGTGTACCGTTCGGCGGCGGCCCCGCCCACGTGCAGCGCCGTGGCCGCGGCGGCGACCGGCGACAGCCCCTGCGCCAGGAGCCCGACGCACTGGCCCGCCAGCACGTCGCCTGTGCCGGCAGTGGCGAGAGCCGGCGTATGGAGGCTTCCAATAAGCGTGCGTCCCTCCGGCCCCGCAACGATGCTCGGGGCGCCTTTCAGCAGACACACGGCGCCCCATCGCTCCGCGTACGTCTGCGCCACACGCACCCGATCGGTGAGGTCCACGTCGCCCCCCGCAAGCCGCCGAAACTCCCCGGCGTGCGGGGTCAGGAGCCACGGCGCCTCTCGCTGCTCCGCCAGGGCGTTCAGGCGACCGGCAAGCGCATTGAGACCATCGGCATCGACCACGAGGGGCACCTCAGCGTCGGCCACCAGCCGCCGCACGAACGTCTCCGTGTGCGGGGCGCGTCCCAGGCCGGGCCCCACGAGCAGGGCGTCGGCCGTGCCGAGGGGGTCGGCGAGCGCCTGGAGGGCCGCTTCGGCGTCGATGCCGTCCGGCCCTGCCGGGAGAGGGCGCGTGGGCACCGTGGTGAGACGGCCGGCCAGGGTGGACTGCACCGTCTCCGGGCAGGCGCACTGTACGTACCCGGCTCCGTTCCGCCCGGCGGCCTTCGCGGCCATCACCGGCGCCCCCGTGTAGGGGGGCGCACCGCCCACGACCAGGGCCGTTCCCGCGCTGTACTTGTACGCGTCGTGGCGACGGGCCGGCCACCACGCCCGCACGGCCGCATCGGTGGTTTGGCGCGCGCACCCCGACCGTGCGGCCACACGGTTCAGCACGAAGGGGGGGATGCCGATGTCTACCACATCTACAGGGCCCGCATGCGGAGGGCCGTTGCCCGTTCGCAGCCCCACCTTGGGCGCCGCCATCGTCACGGTTCGGTCCGCCCGAACGGCCGTGCCAAGCACTGCGCCGGTGTCGCTGTGGAGGCCGGTGGGCACGTCGAGGGCCACCGTGGGGGCCGTGCGCTCGTTCACCCAGTCCACGAGGCTGCGCACCGGCTCGCGCACATCGCTCGTGAGGCCGGTGCCCAGCAGGGCATCGACGTAGAGGCGCGGGTGCAGCGCGTCGGCAGTGTCGCGGAGCGCGGCGAGGTCTTCCAGCCGGCCGACTGTGAGCCGCTCGCCGGCCGTCCCGTCGCCCTGGAGTTGACGCAGCAGGGAAAGGTTGTGGGCGGCATCCTCGCTGAGGGCGTCGGGAGGACTCGTGAGGAGCACGTGCACACGAGCCCCATCGGTGACCAAGTGCCGCGCCACCACGAGCCCATCGCCGCCGTTGTTGCCCTTGCCACAGAGGACCATCACCACGTCGCCGTCGAGCGGACCGTAGGCGTCTTGGATGCACTCCGCACAGCCCCGCCCGGCGACCTCCATTAGCGTGAGGCTCGGGAGGCCGTACTCGTCGATGGTGTAGCGGTCGGCCTCGCGCATGGCGTCGGCCGTAAGCGCTGGGGGGCAGTGGACAAAGCCGTCGGGCATGGCGTGAGGAGACACGTGCAGTGTGCGTGGAAGAGCAGTGTGCGTGGGGAGAGGGCGGCCAGCTAGCGCGGCGCCGCCGGCGGAGCGCGAGTTGTGTCGGGGGCGGGGCGGGACGGGCCCGGGACAAGCCTGGGAATGCGAAGCGGGGTGGGCAGTTCGGTGGTCCACCGGGGCCGCGCCTGCACCGGCTCCCGCCGCCACGTCACCGGCTCGGCGGGCACGTACGGCTGGAGCCGCCCCGCGTCCCAGCGCCCGTTCCCGTTGCGGTCGAGGTACGCCCGGAACCGGTACTGCCCGTCCGGCAGTTCGTCGAACACAAACGTGCTTCCGGGCGGGGTAGTTACGCGGCGGGGCGGCACGGGCAGCGACGACGCTTCGGCGGTGAGCTCTACCGCGACGGGACCGCTGGGGAGGAGCAAATCGCGACGCCCCACGGCGGCGGTGGTGTCGGGGGGCCGTGTTGCCCTCGGGGCGGCGGGCGAAGCGGGACGACTAGCGGAGTCCCGCTGCGGGCGCGCGGGGCCGCGCCGCAGGGTATCGGCCACGCGAATGCGCCCCTCCAGTGCGCCGAGGGCCCGGCGCGTGACCCGTCGGAACCGCCGCCGGTACGTCGTGTCAGGACGGGCCACCGCCTCCCCGTCCACCGTCACGTCCACGAACTCTCCGGGCGCAAGGGGCGGGTCGAACCGGAGCCGGTACGCCGTGCCGTCTTCGCTCAACAGCGAAAAGTCCCGGGGCGCCCCCGCTGTATCGCGGGCCTGGATCCCGGCCCGGAGCACGGTGCTGTCCGGCGCCTGGTTGAAGCGGACGGCGGGGCGGACGCCGGGCAGGAGCGGATGCGCCCCCGTGGAGTCTTGCGCAAGATCGGCAGGCAAAAACCGCCGGAAGCGGGTCTGACTGGTATCGTCACGCGCAGCGGCCCGGAACCGCACCGTATCCGGTGCAAGCGGCTGACCCAGCGTATCCGTCACCACGCCCCGCCTCAGCGCCAGACGATGGCCTCGCTCGGCCATCGGGGCCGTACGCACCACCACGGCACTTGGGCGGTCGAGCGCCCCGTGCACGCCCCGCACTGCCACCTGCGCGCCCGTCGTCGAATCCCGGAGGGCCCAGTCCGCAGCGGTGCGTCGTTGGAGCTGCACCGGTTCGTTGAAGTTCACGCGGATGCGTTGTCGGCTCACCGCCCGGACCTGTTGGGGCTGGGGCGGCGTGGTATCGCGGGCCGCGAGCAGCCAGGGCACAGGCACGGGGGCAGCCCCGCTATCGGCCTGGAGTGCGGGGCGCGGCGGCACCGCCGCGGGCTCCGACGCGTCGGGCTGGCGGTTGCGGTTGTTGTCGCGAAGAGCCAGGACGTAGTACCGCCCCTCGCGCATGTAGTCGAAGGCAAACGTGCCCTCCTCGCTCGTCTGTGTGCGGTAGCTGGGGCGGTCTGGGAGGGGGCGAGGCGGCTCCGTGGCGCCCGGAGCGAGCGCGTAGGCGTAGACGTCCACCTGCGGCTTTGCCGCTCCCGTGCGCGCCCCCACCACCTGTCCTTCAATCTGTCCGCGGTTGATCCGCGGCCCCGTCGAGAACGCCACCGTGAGCGGGCTGTTCAGCGAGACGCCACGGGCGTCGCTCAGGTTGGTATCGATCGTGAAGATGTAGGTGGTACTGTCGCGCAAGGGCGACGGGAACTCGATTTCGGCGGTGCGCCCGCTCCACTCGACCGGCGGCCGCTGCTCGAACGTGGGAGTTACGGACAGTGCGCCCGGCAGGGTGGTTCGCTCAATGTACTCCGAAAATTCGATGCGCAGCGCCTCCGTATCGGTCGACACGTTCACGGTGTCGCGCATAGGCTGTGTCCCGAGCACCGTGGGCGGCGTGTCGTCGCGGGGGCCGCCGCTGGGAGCCACGGGGTTGGCGCAGGACGCGAGCACGAGGGCAAGGCCTCCCAGCCATCCCCACAACTCCACCCTGAGAACGCGCACACGGCTGCCTGAATGCATGAAGATGCGGATCCATAAAACAGTACACCTCGTCTTCTCATGCGCCTACGCCCTGGCGTATTCCCGCCCGGTGCCTTCGGTTCTGGGGGCGGAGGCGGCCCGTGCCTGGAAGCGGCCCGTGCCTGTGCCCTACGCGTAGATGCCACGCATCTGGAGCGCCTCGGCCACGCGACGCACGCCCACCACGTACGCGGCGATGCGCAGGGACACGTCGTGGTCGTTGGCCGTGGCGTATACCTTGTTGAATGCCCGCTCCATCATGCGGTCGAGCCGCTGGTTCACCTCCTCCTCGGTCCAGAAAAAGCCCTGCCGGTTCTGCACCCATTCGAAGTAGGACGCCGTTACCCCCCCCGCGTTCGCCAGGATGTCCGGCACCACGAGAACCTCTTTGTCCTGCAGCACCTCGTCGGCCTCCGGGCGGGTGGGGCCGTTTGCCCCCTCGGCGACAATGCGGGCCTTCAGGTTCTCCGCAATCTCACGGTTAATCTGGTCCTCCTTGGCCGCCGGGACGAGAACGTCCACGTCGAGCGTGAGAAGCTCCTCGTTGGTAATGTGCCGGGCGCCGTCGTACCCCGCCAGCGTGCCGCCGTCGTTGTGCTGGGTGTAGGCCCGCATTTCAGGCAGGTCCAGGCCGTCGTCGTGGAGGTAGCCGCCCGTCACGTCGCTCACGGCCACCACCGTACACCCCTGCTCCGACAAGAGCTCGGCGGCCGTTGCCCCCACATTGCCGAAGCCCTGCACCGCCACCGTGCAATCGGCCGGGGCCATCCCGAGCTTTTCCATTGCGGCGAGCGTGACCGTCATGACCCCGCGCCCCGTGGCCTGCCGTCGCCCTTTGGAGCCGCCCAGCCCCACCGGCTTTCCGGTCACCACCGCATTCTCGGTTTGCCGGGCATGCATCGAATACGTGTCCAGCACCCACGCCATAATTTGCTCGTTGGTGTTCATGTCGGGCGCCGGGATGTCCTTGTCCGGCCCAAACACGTCGTAGAGATCGGCGGTGTAGCGCCGCGTGAGACGCTCCAGTTCTCCGGGACTCATCTCCTCCGGATTGCATTTCACGCCCCCCTTCGCCCCCCCAAACGGAAGGTCCACCAGCGAGCACTTCCAGGTCATCCAGCCGGCTAGGGCCTTCACCTCGTTGAGCGTCACGTCCGGCGCAAAGCGAATGCCTCCTTTGCTAGGCCCGAGCACGCTGTTGTGGATCACCCGGTAGCCCTCGAACACCTTCACGCGTCCGGAGTCCATCTCCACCGGGATTGACGTGACGTGCATCCGGGCCGGCCGGCACAGGTATTCGTAAAAGCCGGGACTAAGCTCCAGAATCTCGGCGGCCACGTCGAACCGCTCCATCATGGACTGAAACGGGCTGTCCCGGTCGATGGGGGCGGGCTCGCGGTACGCCGATCGCTCGTAGACGTCAAACTTGAACGGCATAACACTGCGGGGCTGAGTGCAACAACAACGAGGCGGCCCTCGTCTCCCGGCGGTTCGGGATTGAGGAGCTGCCGGGACGTAAAGATCTGGGCTGGGGGCCAGAAAATCGAGCATGGCTTTCTCGCAGCGGGACGGGGCGAACGATTTGTGCGGCGCTCGGTTGCTCCGCTGCCGGTCCTAGGCCGTAAAGCCGTGTTCTTTTTCTGTGTGCCTTCCTGAACGAACCTCGCATTGCGCCGTGCCTGCTTCGCTGTCCACTCGCCGCCGCAAGGCCATCGCCACCCTCACCCGTCGCCGGGGCCGCCGGCGCCACGACCAGACGCTCATCGAAGGGCCCCGTGCGCTCCGGTCGGCCCTCGACGCAGAAGCGCCGCTCGTCGAGGTCGTCGTTACGGCCGAGGCCCTCGGCACCCCAGACGTGCAGCGCCTGCTCGACCGCGTCTCGGTCCCTGTGGTTAAGACGGACGCCGACACGCTGGCCGCTCTTGCGGACGTGGCCACGCCGCAGGGCCTGGTGGCGGTGGCGGAGCGCCGCCTAGAGGCCCCCGACGTTGTGCCCGAACGCCTGGGCGACACCGGCACGGCCCTGCTGCTCGACGGCGTGCAGGACCCCGGCAACGTGGGCACGCTCCTGCGCGCGTCTGCATGGTTCGGGGTGGGCGCCGTGGTGGCCGGCCCCGGCACGGCGGGGCTGTACGGGCCGAAGGTGATGCGGGCCGCGGCGGGCGCGCATTGGGCACTCTCATTGTCCCGCACGGACGCCCTCGGCCCTCTCCTCGACGCCCTCCGCCGCCGGGGAGCCGCCCTATACGGGGCCGACCTGGAGGGCGTGGAGGCCCGCACGTGGCGTCCGGAGCGCCCCTCGGCCCTCGCGCTGGGCAGCGAGGCCCATGGCCTTAGCGCTGCCGTGCTCGATCGGCTCGACGCGACCGTCGTCCTCCGCGGCGCCCCCAACCGCCCGTCCGCCGAATCGCTCAACGTGGCCGTGGCCGGTGGCATCCTGTTGTACGAATGGCTGGGCGCGTAGGCGGCACGCGGGGGGTAGGTGGGCCTCTGTTAAGAACGCAGAAACGACGTTATGGCGGCGGGGGGCTTCGTGTCTGCCCTACGCATTTCTCTTGGGTCGCATTTCTCCCAAAGCCCGGTCTCTTGGTGGGGGTCCGGGCTTTTTCTGATGCCCGTCCCCGCAATTCTGATGCCCCTCCCCGCAAAGCGCACGAGCAGTCTTCAATGCGGATTTCCGAACGTTTTGCCCCGCCCCCACCTGTCAGGGCCCGGTCTGGGAAACGGCGACGGGCCGTGCGCATTGGGAGCGGGTGGTCTCTCACGCCTAGTCCTTCCATTGCTTCCTTCCCCGCATTATGCCCACCTACACGATCTTCGGCTTTGAAAAGGACGGCTTCGATCCCTTTTCGAGCGTCGCCACGGCCGACACCCCTTCCAAGGCCGCCCAGAAAGCCATTCAGGACACGTTCATCAAGACGCAAGGACGACGCCCTCCCGAAACGGACGCTCTGGCCCAGCTCGAAAACGAAACCGGGCTGTTCGTAGTCGGGATTGTTGAGGGCGAGCACGACAACCTGAACGAGATTGTGGACCACTACGAGCAGTGGTAGGGGAAGCGGTGATGGAGGGAGCAGTGGTAAAGGCTCCTGTTGGGGCCTGCCTGTCCGTGCCGGCTCTTCATGCGTGCCTGGTCTCTTGCCCGTCCCCTTGTCCGGACGTGAGAAGATCGTCAAGGGCGGCGCTGATTTGCTCGAGGCACCAGCGGTAGTCCGCGAGCGATCCTCCGTAAGGATCGGGAACTGCCCAGGTCACCAGTGCCGCGGGACGTACGTCGTACTCCTTGCGGAGTTGCTGGGCCACTGCCGGGCTCAGGGCAACGACCCGATCGGCGGTCTCGAGCGCCTGCTCCGTCACGTCGCGGGGCGTATGGTCTCGCAGCGACAGGCCCCGCGCCTCCCGGACGGCGCGGGCTGCGTTGGGCGCGGCCCCGTCGCCCGCCCCCGCCTCCACTCCCGCACTCACCGCCGTCTCTCCGCGGGCTTCGGCGAGGGCCTCCGCCATCGGGCTGCGGCACGTGTTGCCCCTGCAGACGAACAGAAGATGCGTGCTCATTGCGAGGAACGGCTGACGTAAGTGCTAGTGGCACCGCGCGCCTCCCGGACAGCCGGGAGGCATGCACACACCTCGTGCCCCGGCATCGACCCCGGAGCGCGAGACCGTTTCCGGGTCCATCCCGCCCCCCCACGACAGAGCAGTTTTCGTCCGCCCCGCCCGGCGAAGCCCTTACCGCTTTGGGGCCGCCGACACGACTCGGATCCCCGACGCCCCCAGGTAGGCGCCGTAGAGAAGGAGCGCCCCCATTGCGGCCGTGCCGAGGGTGCTCGGGTCGAGCGACGGGTGCAGCGCGCGGTGTAGCTCTTGGGGCGGCTGCAGCCAGGTCGCGCAGAGCGCCGAAGGGCCGTTGCCCTCCGCCACACACTGCAGCGCGGGCAGCGTAAGCAGCAGGCTCGCGCCGCAGAAGCCGGTGGCGACCGTGCGCCAGCGCCGGAACCAGGTGCCTACTGCCCCCTCCCCCAAAGCGTAGCGGCCCGCCACAGCGAGCGCATCGCCGCGGTAGAGCGCAAGCGGGATCAGGACGAGGGCTGCATTTCCGGCCACAAACGCCACGGGGCGCCCGTCGATCATCAGGTAAACCGTGATCATGAGCAGCGAGGAAGCGCGCCAGTACGCCAGCAGACGCCGCCGCACGGCCGGGCGCCGCAGTGACGCGGCCAGCAGAAGCAGCGGGGCCACCACGAGCAGCGCCGTGGCAAGGACGAAGTCGAGGCGGATGAGGAGGGACATGAAGAAATCAGCGAGGGTGAGAACGAGGGCATTTCGTGGTCTGAACCGGAGGCGAGACGGACGCGCCCTGGGGGGCTGCAGGCACGGCCTCGGGCCTCTCGCTGAGAGGCGCCGGCCGGTGCTCTCCTTCGCTGTTCTCGTTGGAGGCGTCGGGGAGGCGGGGGATGCGCTGAACACCAGCATTCTCATCACACCAAGTCCACGATCCTCACACCAAGTCTACGATGGAGCCGAAGTCTGGATCGAAGAGCCGCTTGTAGGTCCGCGACGCAAACCCATCGGTCATGTCTGCCACATAGTCGCAGAGCCGACGGGCTTTGCGGGGCTCTGAGGAGGCGGTGTCCGCATCGTCCACCTGCGCCCGGTCGATCTTCGTAATCCGGTCGTGGATGTCGCGGGGGAGGAGCGGTCGTTCTTGTGCCTCGTCTCCGAGGTAGTTGCCTTGCAGGGAGTCGAAAAGCCGCCGAAGCATGTTTCCCCCTTGTGCTCCAGCTGGATTACACGCGGGGACTGAAACAGGAGGTCCGCAGAAATGCTGGAGTAGAGCTCCGCCCGCCGCCTTGCGCGGTCTTCAACGGCTAGAACGTACGCGTATCGATTTGTCGCCCCGCTCATGAATCCGATCCGCTCTTTGAGCGAGCAAGCCTGCACGAATTTCCCGATCTGCGCGCTGAGGTGGGGCTCGGCGCGTCCATCCCTGATGGCATCTGTGAGTTCGTCCATCCACGCCGTCTCCGGATCGTCCAGAGTCTCGCGCCCGCGCTCTCATTCCCGAATGGCATCGACGGAGATGAACCCTGCCCGGATCCCATCAATGAGGTCGTTGGTGGAGTACGCTGCGTCGTCTACCCAGTCCATAATCTGACACTTGATGCTCCGCAGCGCGTTCTTTTCCGCTCCGGGGGCGTACCGGGCGGGCGGAATGGCTCTGCCGTCGAACACGAAGTCCAAAACCGGCTCTTGGTTGTCGTAAACGAAATGCTCCTGCCCGTCCGGGTGCTCTGAGAACGTGGTTTTGTACTTCAGCACCCCATCAATGAGGGCCCGGGTTGGACTCATGCCCGTGCGCTCGTCCCTGTCTCGATCCTCGTAAATGGTGTCCGTCAGGAGCCGCAGGGTCTGCGCATTGGCCTCGAAGCCCCCGCACGTCTCCATGAGTTCATTCAGCGTGTCCTCGCCCGCGTGCCCGAACGGGGTGGCCCAGATCGTGGGCGATGCAGGCCGCCTCCACCAGCGCAGGAGAAATGAAGCGCCGGTCTCCGAGGGCAGGGTCCTCCTGCTTCAGGTAGCTGCAAATCGAACGGCCGATCTGCGCAACCTCGATTGAGTGCGTGAGCCGTGTTCGATAGAAGTCGTACTCCCCCGACAGAAAGACCTGCGTCTTGTTTTGGAGGCGGCGAAAGGCGAACGTATGAATAATCCGGTCCCGGTCTTTCTGGAACGGGGTTCGGTAGTCCGCCTTGCGGCCCGCCCCAAAGCAGGCCGTGTCGAAGTCGTCGTAGAACGGGTTGTCCATGAGCGACCGGGGGAGCGGCTGGGCGTTTCGACGCGGCCGTGCGGGCGTCCCGAGAGAGCGGTTGCACGGTGCCTAGGAACAGAGAGACGGGGAACGGAGGCGGCGCTCGCGAGACGGCGAGGCGTTTCGGGAACAGCCCTCCGGTGTTGTGCCCGGCAGGCTCGTGCCGGCCCGGCAGACTCATACGGGCCTATCAGACTTATACGGGCCTATCAGACTCGTGCCGGAGGTCCCGCCCGGGGCGTGCCACACAGGGGGCTGGGCCATTGAACGGACGGCATCCGAAAGCACAAAGGCACGCAGAGGCGCGCCCCGGAAGGTGAAACGGCGGCACCGCTCTGAAAACACGCAAAGCCCCTGCAGAGCAGGGGCTTCGGGGGGCGGTGGGCCCTCCTGGATTTGAACCAGGGACCTCTCGCGTGTGAGGCGAGCGCTCTAAACCGCTGAGCTAAGAGCCCTCAGAATAGTGGAATGTTTCCTACGTGCGTCGACATGCCGTGTTCGGTTCGCCCATCAAATCTGCACGAACCTGGTTGGCGCCACCGAAGCGGGGCCTAGTCTCCTGCCGTCGCGAACGCGGACGCTGCTCCCGCCGTGTCGGCATCCAGAGCGGGAACGGTGGCAGGGCGCAGAAGCAGGGCGTCTCCGGCAGGGAACGACGGGGAGCGTGCTTCGGGCGAGCGGTCGGGACGACGGGGGGGCGCGGCCCCTCGGGTGGTGGCCCGAGAAGGGGCGTCCTGGTCCTCAATGGTTGTGGCAGACGCCACAGGTGAGCGGGAAGACCGGTCCACGAACATCGACCCTGCCAAAAACCCGACAACGAGTGCCACGGCGATGGACGAGACGAGGCCCGCCGCCACCGTGGGTGTGGTGCGGCCCGACAGGCCATCGGGCAGGGCCGTTGGGGCGCGGAAGAGATCTTCCTCCACCTCGCAGGGAAGGTCTTCTCGGGCCGGGGCCGTCGGGGCGTCCGGCGCGTCGCATCCGCGGAGAAGCTCGCGGGTTTGGCGGAGGCGCTCCACATGGGCCTTCAATTCGGGATCGGCCTCTACGTACTGCTCGAAGACGGCCTCGAGCGACGGGTCCATCGTGCCGTCCACGTACTCGCAGAGCCACTCGTCGAGCCATTCGTAGGACGGAGCCCCGTCGTTGGGAGATTCTCCGTCGGAGGGTCGTTCAGGCATCTGCATAGTGCGACGTGAGCCGGGTGGACATTCTACATCGTCCGTCTGTGGTTCGCCGCCCTGCAGGGGGAACACGCGAGCCTCTCGGAGCGCGGCGGTGCAGAGGGGGCCCTTCATGTCTGGGCCGGGCGGGCACAACTAGGGACCGTACTGGGAAGACGTATTCGGATGCACGCGCCTTGTTTCTGTGAATTCCGGGCCTGTTGCCCAACCCACCCGGCCAGGCCCGTCCAGGGGGCCGCTAGGCGGCCGCCGGCCGTGCCTGTGGGGGCAAAAGGCGGCGCAGTAGGAGCGTCACCACCACGGAGGCGTCTCGGGCAGCCCCGCCCTTCAGTTCATAGTCTGCGGCAACGAGGGCCGCGTAGGCGTCGGCAATGGCGGCCCGATCGTAGCGCTGGGCCGCGTGCTTGTACTCCTCCACGAAGTAGGGACTCACCCCGATGTAACCGGCCAGGTCGTACTTGTTTTGACGCAGTTTGCCCGGCTTTTGCAGCTTCCAGAGCTTGTCGAAGTAGCCGTTCAGAACGGCCACCACCATGATGGCCTCGCTTCGTGGGTTGTTGGCCTGCTGGAGAATGCGGTCGGCAATGCGCTGCGCATCGGCGTGGCGGCCCTCGCCGAGGGCCGCCTGCAGTTCAAACACGTTAAACTCACGGGTTTGGCCGCTGGCGGCAAGCACGTCATCGGCCGTAAGTTGTGTGCGCCCCCCCGCAAAGGTAATCAGCTTTTCGATCTCGCTGGCGGCCCGCTGCAGATCCGTCCCCACGTAGTCGGCCAGCATCTGCACGGCCTTCGGCTCAATCTCGTAGCCCTGCCCCCGCACGTACTTCTGGATCCAGCCGGGCATTTCGTTGTCGTACGGCGACCGAAACTCCGACCACGCAGCGTGCTCTTTCAGGGCGCGGTAGGGATGGGCGCTCAGGTTGGGCTTGGAGGTGCAGGCGAGCAGGACAATGGCCTGCGGGTTGGGCTGCGAGGCGTAATCCTTGAACTGACGGTTGTTCTCCAGCTTCTCAAACTCGCGCACGATCACCACGCGCTTGGGCGCCCCCGCCGGAAACCCCTGACACAGCCCAATCACCTCCGAGGCCTCGACCTCCGAGCCGTACACCACGTCGAGGTTGAAATCGTGCTGACTCGGCTCCAGGGCGTTCTCGATCAAGAGCTCCTGCAGCTCGTCGATGAGAAACGTCTCCTCCCCAAAGAAAAAGTAGAGGGGCTCAAAGTTCTGGTGCCGAAAGGCCGTGGCCAAGTCGTCGTAGGACGGACCCGTATCCTTAGCCATTTTCGAATTGCGGATGTCGAATTACGAGTGAGCGAGAAGGGCGAGCCCGGCCATTCCAAATCCGCACCCCGACACGCGCCATTGTCCCGACACGCGCCATTGTCACGTGGGGAGCGGTTCGT
>ERZ1034543.238-NODE-238-length-14445-cov-3.555108_pt1 | contig 14445 bp, 14 predicted proteins | sample MGYA00520654_ERZ1034543 | MGnify/ENA primary metagenome ERZ1034543 (study PRJEB33760, sample SAMEA4777712) | hypersaline lake metagenome | biome: hypersaline environment; feature: brines | place: Spain | collected 2012-08 | depth 0 m ... | reverse complement strand
GTGAAGTCGGGGAAGTCGCGGAGGAGCTGGGGAAGTGCCTCGGTGAACTCGTCGAAGTGTGACTGGGTGTTGAAGACGACCCGGTCGGCGGCCAGGGCCGAGAGGTAATTCGTGATGGCGTAGGCCCGCTCCCGCTCCTCGTCGGGCGGCACCGGATAGGTGAGTTGGTTTTCGTGGAAGTACACGACGGCCGGCACGTCGTCGAGATGGGGGCGGGCCAGAGACAAGACGGCCGGCAGATTGACCATGTCCGTGGCAAAGAGCAGGTCGGGCCGGAAGCCGTCGTCCACGACCGATCGTACTTTCTGGGCCAGGGTCACCCCACCGCCCTCCATCCGCCACTGCCAGAACCGCCCCGGCATGGTGACCGAGCGAATGTCATGGGTGCTGTGCTCGGCAAGCCCATCCAGAAAGCGGCGCCGAGACCCGCTGTGCCAGGGCTCCAGGGCAAGAACGTTCATCGGGGAGGCGGGCGGTGATACAAAAGACCAGCGGCGGGGAGCGACTACTGGGCGTCAAGGCGCTCACTTAGGGCCTCGTCCTCGGCAGGGGTCGCGGGCCGAACGATTGCGATCGACCGTTCCTGAAGCGCCCGCCGAAGGGGGGAGCTCCGCCCCTCCTCCGGGGTGATAAACGCCTCTTCGTCGGGGGCGAGGCGAAGCTGGCGGGACGACAGAGACACCTCCACGGCCTCGGACCCGTTGTTCTTAATTAGCATGCCGCGTCGAATCCGGTCGGACATCGGCCCCGATGTGTTCGTGAGGGATGGAGGCCCGTGCCTCTTCATGTTGACTCCACACCGTGCAACCTATACACTGCCGAGTAGGGTTGCATCCCGACGACGGCATTTTATTGAAAATCAGTCCTGTCGGCCGGAGCGCTGGTCGGAGAGGGGGGGACCAAAGAGTGTCCGATCGACCGTCCGTTTCATCGAGCATCGTCCGGTTCGTGCGCGATTGTGCACGGGGCCTGCTCGACGTCGCCTACCCGCCGCGGTGTCTCGGGTGCGGCGGGCGGGCCGAGTCGCCACAGCTCCCGCTGTGCCCGACGTGTGTGCGGTCGCTGGAGCGGGCGCCCGAGGTGGAGGTGACCGCCCGGCTCGATCGGCTGCCGATCGGGACGAGCATCTTCGACGAGGCACTGGCCCTGTGGGTCTTCGACAAGGGGGGGACCCTGCAGGCCGTCCAGCACGCGCTCAAGTACCAGAACCGCCCGCGGTACGGCGTGCCGCTAGGGCGCCTCATGGGCGAGGCCTTCGCGGAGCGGCATCCGACCCCCGACGGCGTAGTGCCGGTGCCGCTCCACCGGACGCGGCAACTGGAGCGGGGGTATAACCAGAGCGCCGCGCTCGCGGAAGGCGTGGCGGAGGCGTTGAGCTGTCCCGGTCGCCCTGACCTCTTGGCGCGGCCGCACCCCACCCGTTCACAGACCGGACTGTCCCGGGAGGAGCGCTGGCGCAACGTGCGCGACTCCTTCTCGGCCGATCCGGCAGCGGCCGACGGGCACTGGCTCCTGGTGGACGATGTGCTCACCACAGGGGCTACGGCCGTGGCCGCCGGGCAGACGCTGGCGGGGGCCGGCGCCGATTCCCTCGATCTCATGACCCTCGGCCTCGCCCGACAGTAATGCAGCGGCCAGGCCCGGGGGCATCGGCGAAGAGACACGAGTTCATCCCTGCGTCGTCAGGAGGTCGGACGGGGGCTCTGCCCCTGCAGCTTGTCGGCATGCTTCTTCCGGAGCTTGGCGACCTTCGGAGAGATGACGGACTGGCAGTAGGGCTGGGCCGGGTTGCGCTCGTAGTAGTCCTGGTGCTTGTCCTCGGCCTCGTAAAAGGTGTCCAGGGGCTCCACCTCGGTCACAATCGGGTCCCCGAAGACCCCGTTGGCCTCCAGGCGCTCGATGAGGCCCTCGGCAATCTCCCGCTGCTCATCGTCGTGGTGGAGAATGATGGATCGGTACTGCGGGCCCACGTCGGCGCCCTCCTGGTCCTTGGTGGTCGGGTTGTGGATCGTGAAGAAAATCTCCAGGAGGTCACGGTACGCGATCACGGACGGATCGTAGGTCAGCTGTACCACCTCGGCGTGGCCGGTGGTGCCGCTGCAGACCTGCCGGTACGAAGGGGCTTGGACGTGGCCGCCGGCGTAGCCGGAGACAATCTCCGTGACGCCGTCCACTTCTTCGTACACCGCTTCCAGGCACCAGAAGCAGCCGCCACCGAGGGTTGCGTGGTTGAGGGTCGACACGGGTCGAGTAGGGACTTGTGAGAAGGACAGCGGTTTTCCAATGCACGCGGGGAAGCCCTGTTGCCCCGAAGACGCACAGAGCAATGTGGATGGCACACTCGTTACGAGCGGGCTTTCGGGATTCACGGATGACTAACACCAGGGGGACTGCAAAGAGACGTGCATCCCATACCTTGAGGATGTCGACGCGTGGGCCGCAACTCGTGTCAACGCCGCGAGCCCACAGTCGGAGCCGTCTCATCATCTCTCATTCTTTCCCTCTTCTGCAGCCATGGCCACCGAACGCACCCTCGCCATTCTCAAGCCCGACTGTGTCCGCAAGGAAAAGGTCGGCGAGGTCCTTCGCCGCATTCAAGACGCCGGGTTTCAACTCTGCGCGATGAAAATGATTACGATGTCGAAGGCCGAGGCCGAAGGCTTCTATGCGGTCCACGAGGACAAGCCGTTCTTCGACGACCTGACCGACTTCATGTCGAGCGGGCCGTGCGTGCCCGTCGTTTTGGAAAAAGAGAACGCCATCGCGGACTTCCGTGAGCTGATTGGGGCGACCGACCCCGACGAGGCGGCGGAGGGAACCATCCGGAGTGATTTTGCCGGGTCCATCCAGGAAAACATCGTTCACGGCTCCGACTCCCCGTCGAACGGGCAAAAGGAGGCCGGCTACTTCTTTCCCGAGCACGAAATCGTCGCCAACACGTGAGTGTTCTCCCAGGCCTTTTTGGATCGCGGCGCAGGGCCTACTGCGGGCTGTTGCTCTTGGGAGTCATGGCTGCGGGACTGGTGGGGTGTGCGCCGGACGAAGAAGAGTCCGCACCGGTGCGGGTGGGGGCCGAGGTGCTCGCCGAGAATGACTTTGCGTCCCTGTCCGGCCAGCGGGTCGGACTGATTGCCAATCACACGACGCGGGTGGACACCTCGCACCTGGCAGATCGCCTCGCCGCGGCCCCCACGGTGGAGCTCGGGGCCCTCTTTTCGCCGGAGCACGGCTTTCGGGGGACGGCCGGCGCGGGGGAGAAGGTGGGGAACGCCCGCGATCCCCGCACGGGGGCGCCGGTCTACAGCCTCTACGGCGACACGCGGCGGCCGACGCCGGAGATGCTCGAGGGGCTCGACGTTCTGGTGTTCGACGTGCAGGACGTGGGCGCGCGGTTCTACACGTACATCACCACGATGGGCCTGTCGATGCAGGCCGCCGCCGAGGCCGACCTGCCGTTCGTGGTGCTCGACCGCCCAAATCCACTGGGGGGGACGTACACCGACGGCTTTGTTCTGGAGCCCCCCCACGCCTCGTACGTGGGGCGCTACCCGATCCCAATCACCCACGGCCTGACGATTGGGGAGCTGGCCCGCTACATTCAGTCCGAGCAGCTGCTCGCGGGCGTCGGGGCACTGGATCTGTCCGTGGTGGAATTGAAAAACTGGTCGCGCGATACGCAGTGGCCGGACACAGGGCGCGACTGGAGGCCGCCGAGCCCCAACCTGCCGACCTGGGAGACCGCGTTGTTGTACCCGGGAATGTGCTTCTTCGAGGGCGTCCGGGTGAGCGAGGGGCGGGGAACGGAGCGGCCGTTCCGTCAGATCGGCGCGCCGTGGCCGCCGGCAGCGGCCCAGCGGGTGGTCGACACGCTTCGTGCCCGAGATCTAGCCGGCGTGGCCGTGGATACGGCGGCCTTCACGCCTCGCTCCATGCCGGGGGCGCCGGCGCCTCGGTTCGAAGGCGAACAGCTGTACGGCTTCGAGGTGCGGGTGACAGACCGCCGTGCCGTGGAGCCGGTCAAGGTCGGTCTTCACGCCCTCCATGCCATGCATGAGCGCGCGCAGGTGCGAGGGGATACGGCGTTTGTGAGTCGGCCCGAGCACCTCACGCGACTGGCGGGCACCGATCGGCTTGTGACGCAGCTCCGGGCCGGCGCGTCCCCGGAGGCCATCATCGCGTCCTGGACGAAGGGCGTGAAAGATTTCCGTGACCGCCGGGCCTCCGCTTTGCTCTACGAGGCCGAGACGGAACCCCGCTAGCTACTGCTCCTCCGCCGCGGACTGCTCATCGGGAGCCCACAGAAGCGCGTAGATGATTTCGGCGTATCCGCCGATGATGAGGACCGGGGAGACGTAGAGGGAAATGAAGCCCAGGTACTGCCCCTCAAGGTACATGGCCGTAAAGCCCACCACGATGAGCGCTACGCCGATCAGAAGAAGGACGTAGTTCCAGTTCGCGAAGACAAGCGTCCCGGATCGATTCTGGCGCCGAGAGGACTGGGGCATGAAGCGAAAGGGCCTAGATGCAAGGCGACACGCCGAGGCGGTGACGAAAGCAGGATCGTCCAGGGGATGGGGAAGAGCGCTTTTCGTCAAGCACAAGAAACCATGGATCACTGAGGAAGGTTCCAGCCGTCGTCCATTCTCGCAGCCTTAAGTGCCTCTCCTCCATGTACCGCCGGTGCGTTCTCGTCGCGGGAATCCTGCTCGCCGTGGTGTCCCTACCGACAGAAGCCCTGGCGCAGCCCCTCCCGGCCCGCATCGATTCGCTGCTTCAGGAGCGCCGCGCCGCCCACGCGTTTTGGGGCGTCAGCATTTACGACCTCGAGGGCGACAGCCTCCTGTACGAGCGGAACGGGGACCGCGGCTTTCTACCGGCGTCCAACCAGAAGCTGTTCACCACGGCCGCGGCGCTCGATCTGCTGGGACCGGAGCACCGGTACGAGACGACGCTTTCTTTTGACGGAACGACGCGGGACTCGGTGATGCGGGGCGATTTGCGGCTCGTCGGATCCGGGGACCCGACGTTCGGAAGCACCGCCCTGGAGCGCACGGACCCCCTCCGCAACTGGGCGGAGCGATTGGCCGAGATGGGGGTCCGTCGGATTGAGGGGCGCCTCATTGGGGACGACCAGGCGTTCCTGAATGGGTTCTATCCGGACGGCTGGAGCGTGAGCTACCTGACCCGGCAGAAGGGCCAGCAGATGGGCGTCCGCGCCGGAGGACTCAGCTACCGGGACAACACGGTGCCCGTCACGGTTCGGGCGACGACGCCGGGAACGCCGCCCGAGGTGCGCATTCAACCCGAGGGGGTGCTCTCGGTGAAAAACGAGGCCGTCACGAGCGAGCGGTGGCGGGGGAGCACGCTGCTCATCAACCGCACCTTTTCGACGAACAGGATCGTGCTGACCGGATCGGTGGCGCGGTCCTACGGTGGGGTGCGCAACGTGCCGGTCAGCGACCCGACGGCCTTTACGCTCCGCATCTTCCGGGAGCGTCTTCGGGATGCCGGCATCGAGACGGATCTGGAGCTCGTCAATGCGGAGGCGGTCGATGCCCCGTCCGGGGGGGGCAAGCCCCTGTTCGTGTACGTCTCGCCCCTGTTGTCCGAGATCGTCACCGAGATTAACAAGCGCAGCAACAACTTTTATGCGGAGCAGGTCCTTCGGACGTATGGATGGGGGGGCTCCACACGGGGGGGCATTCAGCGCACGGAGTCGTTTCTGCGGCGGGCCGGCATCAACACGCGGCCGCTCTCCCTCAACGACGGGTCGGGGCTGTCCCGCAAAAACCTCGTCACGCCCCGGGCCCTCCAGGCGCTTCTCGCCCACATGAACGACCACGCGGCCGGCGATGTCTTTCGGGCGTCGATTCCGCGCGGGGGCGAGCGCAACACGACCCTCCGCACGCGTCTGGGCCGCACGCAGGTGCGGGCCAAGACCGGGTCCCTCGCCTTCGTGCGGGGACTGAGCGGGTACGCCGAGCGTCCGGACGGAGGGCGTGTGGCCTTCGCCCTGTTCGCCAACAACTACACCGGGCCGTCCTATCAGATCACCCACACCATGGACGACATCGTCCGGTTGCTCACCGCCCCTCCATCCTAACGGACCTGCGGGCCCCGCACGTTGCGTCTGTCGTCCCTCTTCCTGTATGTCGCGTTCTGCCCGTCGACTTCTCGCCGCGGTTGGGGTGTTTGGGCTGCAGTGGCTCATCGTGGGCCGCCTGCGGATCTACGGCGCCTACCCCGACGCCGTGCTCCTCTTCCTCGGGTGGTACGCGCTGCGGGAGGGGCGCCGGCGCGGCACGCTGGCGGGGGCGGGGCTGGGCCTGGCCCTGGACGTGGCCTACGGCACGTGGGGGATCCACATGTTCGTGAAGGCCCTGATTGGGTTTCTGGTGGGCCGGTTTGCGGTGGAGGAGCACACGCCCCTCATTATCCGGCCGCAGCAGGCCCTCCTCGGAAGTCTCGTGGTGGCCCTGTTGCACAACGGACTGTTCGTTGCGCTCGTCGCGCTGCAGACCCAGGCCACGACGGGCTTTTTGCTGTACGGCCTGTGGCTGGGCTCGGCCGGCTACACGGCCGCCGTCGGCGGCATTGTGGCACTGTTCGCCCGGTAGGGGCCTCTCGGGCGTGCGGCGGTGGGGCGCGACCGGGCCACGTCAGGCGACCGTGACGTCAATCAGGTCGTCGAACGCCGACAGCACGCGCTGGCGGACGGGGGAGCGCTCGTCCATCGGCGTGAGGGGCAGGCGCACGTGCGGCTCCATCCAGCCGAGCGCGGCGCAGACGTCCTTGATGGGCACCGGGTTCGTCTCCAGGAAGCAGGCCCGCATGGCCGGGAGCAACTCGGCGTGCCGGTCGCGGGCCGTCGCCAGGTCGTCGTCGAGCCCGGCCGCCACGAGTTCGCAGAAGGGCCCCGGCAGGGCGTTGCTGATGACGGAAACCGCCCCGTCCCCGCCCATGGCGAGCAGGGGGAGTGTCATCTCGTCGTCGCCCGAGTAGACCCCGAAGCCGTCCGGCCGGTGGGCCAACAGGTCGTCGATCTGTTCGATGTCGCCGGAGGCCTCCTTGATGCCGGCCACATGGGGGACCTCCTCGGCCAGGTGCAGCGCGGTTTCGGGGGCGATGTTGAAGCTCGTGCGGCCGGGCACATTGTAAAGAATAATCGGCGCCTCGGCGGCCGCCGCGATGGTCTCGACGTGGGCCGCGAAGCCGGCCTGGGAGGGCTTGTTGTAGTAGGGGCCCACCACGAGCAGGCCATCGGCCCCGGCGTCCACCGCTGCCTTGGAGAAGGCGACGCTCTCGTCGGTGTTGTTCGTCCCGGTGCCGACGATAACGGGCACCCGCCCGTCCGCCGCGTCCAGGGCGGCGTCGACGATGCGGCGGCGTTCGTCCTCGGTAATCGTCGGATTCTCGCCGGTGGTGCCCAGCACGACGAGGGCAGAGACCCCACCCTCGATTTGGGCGTCGATCAGGCGCCGAAACGCGGCCTCGTCAATGTCGTCGTCGGACGTGAAGGGGGTGACCAGGGCGGGGGCGACGCCGCGGAAGAGCATGTCGTGTGCCATGGGGGAAGGAATTGGGTTGATCGGTAGGAGGAGAGGGTGCGGTCGACAAAGTGGGGTCAGGCGTTAAGCCAGTCGTCCAGCACGTCGTCCAGCGTGAAAAGGCCGCGACGCCCGCGGAGCCACTCGGCGGCCCGCAGAACGCCCGCGGCAAACCCGCGTCGGTTCTTGGCGCGGTGGCGGAGCGCGACGCGGTCGAAGGGACTATCGAACGCAACCGTGTGCTCGCCGAACGCCGTGCCGGCACGGGTGGAACTGACGTGCACGGCCGAGGGATCGATCCGTTGGTGTTGCGTCTCCGGCTCGACGTGGTCCTTGCGGCTGAGCCCGTCTACGACCTGCTCGGCGAGCATCTGGGCCGTTCCGCTGGGGCTGTCCGCCTTCTTCGTGTGGTGCAGCTCCTGGACGAACGCGTCGTAGTCGTCGAGCGCGTCCATGAGCGTGGTGACGTGGCCGAGGGCCCGGGACAGGACCGCGACCCCAATCGAAAAGTTCGGGGCGTACAGCACGCTGGCGTCGTGCTCCTGGACGAGCGTCCGGACGTCATCGAGCGCGTCGTACCACCCGGTTGTGCCCATGACCACGGGCACCTGCCACTCGCAACAGCGCCGGAGATGCGGGACGGCCAGCTCGGGGAGGGAAAAGTCGACGGCCATGTCGGCCTCCCCCACGGCCGAGCGGGACGCCTCCAGGAAAGGCCGGTCGGAATGAAAGCGGGCGACAACCTCGTGGGAGTCGGCTTCGGCCTCCCTCGCCACGGCGCCTCCCATCTGTCCGGTGCCAACGAGCGCAAGCTTCATAGAGAGAAAGGGATGGTGAACGAGTGTATGACGACATTCATACGTGCCGCTCAGTCGTCTTGTTACCCACCCCACCCCACCCGTGATGCCTCCGTGGTCGGTCGGAGCAAATTCGATGAAACAACGTCCAAACTCCGCCGCTCCGGAACGCGAGAAAAAGCTCAAAGTAGGGCATAATCGCAAATGACGGTGACGCCACTACGCCCGACATCGCCACAACAGACGTCCTACTTTCGGGGCCATAGCTCAGTCGGTAGAGCGCTTGCATGGCATGCAAGAGGTCCGGGGTTCGAATCCCCGTGGCTCCACTTTTGGGTGCCCTGAGCCGTGACCCTCCCCCCGCCCCGCGGCTCTGGGGCACCTATTTTTTTGTCCAATCGCATCGTTTTGGGGGCCGCCCGGCTACTGCTCCCTGAGTTCTGCCTTCGTCGTCGCACGCCCTCAGACGCCCGGCCCGGTACAGTGCCAGACCGCAGTCTTTTCCTTTTCCGCCGGGACCTTCGACTGGCCGACAATACAGGGCTGGCCCGGGCGTGCCGGGCGTCGGACGAGGTCGTTCCGGCGTTCATCTTTGACCCCCGACAGTGCGACCCCGACAACAACGCCTTCTTCAGCGAGCACGCGTTCGCCTTTCTGGTCCGCTCGCTGAAAGAACTCCGGCGGCGTTTGCGGGAGCGAGGGGGGCGGCTTTTCGTCTTCGAGGGCGACCCGGCCGCCATTCTTTCCGAGCTCGTCTCTGCCGGGGACATCTCGGCGGTCCACGTCAACAGGGACTACACGCCGTTCGCCCGGCGCCGGGACGACCAGCTGCGCTCGGTGTGCCGCGAGGAAGGGGCTCGGTTTCAGTCGTCAAACGCGCTTCTCCTGACCGAGCCCGAGGAGGTCCAGCCCAGTGGGGGAGGCGCCTACCACACCTTCACCCCGTTTCGGCGGCGCGCCCAATCCGTGTCCACGCCCCCTCCGAGGGGCAAGGTGGAGGGGCCGTTCTGCGACCGCGCACTCTCGGTCGAGACGACTCCGTTGGAGACGTACGACCGCTACCCCACCGACGACCTTCGGGCGAAGGGCGGACGGGCGGAGGGAATTGAGTTCCTCGAGGAGATCGAGACGCTGGGGGCCTACCGGGACGCCCGCCACCAGCCGGCGAAAGAGTCACTGACGGCCCTCTCGGCGCACCACAAGTTTGGCACCATTTCGATCCGGGAGTCCCTGTACGTGGTGAAGAAGGCGTTCGAGGACTACCACAAGCTGATCAGCCAGTTCTACTGGCGGGACTTCTATACCCACCTCCTCTTCCATCGCCCCGAGCAGTTGACCACCTCGCTGCGCCCGATCGGCCGGCACATCCCTTGGCGCAACGAGCGGGGCGAGTTCGACCGGTGGCACGAGGGGGCCACAGGCGTGCCCTTCGTCGATGCCGGCATGCGCGAGCTCCGCGAAACCGGCTACATGCACAACCGGGTGCGAATGGTCGTCGCCAGCTTTCTCACGAAAGACCTGCTCGTGGACTGGCGCTGGGGCGCACAGCATTTTGCGCGGACGCTCACCGACTACGACCCCGCCGTGAACGCCGGCAACTGGCAGTGGGCCGCCTCGGTGGGCACCGACTACCGGCTCCGCATCTACAACCCCTACTCCCAGGCCGAGAAGCACGATCCGGAGGCCGAGTACATCAAGCGCTGGGTGCCGGAGGTGCGGGACGTCGATGCCGACCGGCTCGCCTCCGGAACGCAAGAGGACTTCTCGGATGCGGCCCCCGGCTATCCGGCTCCGATCGTGGACCGAAACGACGCCTACCATCGTGCAAAAGACGCGTTTCGGGAGGCCGGTCGCGCACTGGAAGAAGCCCAGTGAGGCCGCGTCCCAATGCTAGCCACATCGTGTGGCAGGAGACATTTGCAGGGCCAGCGATGAGTGCAGGGCCAGTGATGAACGGTCACCCGTCAAACGCACCGTCCCCTTCCACTGCGCACGCGGCCTGCTTTGCGCCCCCAGACGTCCTTCCTTGCCGGCCGGGCAGGGCCCGAGGCGTGCCCGGGGCGGGGGCTCCGGAAGCGGAGAAGGGGCCCAGTGCTGGTTCGGGGCCCTCTGCCGCGAGGGGGCTGTTGCAGCGCGGGCCTTCGCCGTCCACGCTGCTCCGCCCCGGGCTGTGCTCTCTCCGCTGAATCTCCTTGCTCCTTATGCGAAGTCTTTGTCGAAGGCCCTTGCACCCTCGCCCGGGCCATCGTATCGTGTGGTTGTGCGTTGCGCATGACAACTAGCTGACCGTCGACCTTCGGTTCGACCGGTCCGGCTACGCGTTCTGCGGAACGCCGCTTAAAGCCTGCTCGACAGCGCCCTCCCCCGCCCAGCTGTCGATGCAGGCTTTTTTTGTTTGGGGCAACGAGGGGGCTGCCCGCCGTCCGCAACCCATCTAGGGGGGTACGCTGAAGCACGAGGCCACACGGGGCCTCCGTTCCCGGCGCCGCGCTGGGATTCTTCGTGGGGGGCGGGACGGAGACCCCCGAAAGGCCACATCAAGGGGCACGACGACCGGCTGGACCGCGCGAGGTCATCGGGGCGACCGGGTCGTGGGGGGCGGCTGGTCCTGGCGGTCCGAGGAGTCCTTCTCGTCCCAGAAGTAGTGGACGAATAGGGCATAGAGGACCGATGCGACACTGATCTCAACAAACGTTCCGACCGACCACGCGGCAGGAGTCCCCGCAAGGTAGTTGAAAAGCGCAGTGATCGGAAGCAGAAGCACGAAAAAGATCCCGGCGCGTACGGCCCCCTTCTGAAGCGGGGGCTTGGTGCGGAGGTTGAAGAGGTAGTTGAGCATTGGGGATGATGTGTTTGTGGGCGGCCCGTCAAGAGACAAATGCTGAAGGCACTTACGATTGCGGAAAACAGTCCGTTCGGTGTCGGGAAAAGCCGCCTCCCTACCCACACTGGACAGTGACGTGTTCTGCGTGAATGGGGGCAAGAGCAGAATCCCGGGATAGTCCCCATGACTCAGTACGTGCACGAGGTCGCATCGAGCCCCACGATCGTCCGGTTGTCGCCCGCCCCTGAAATCCCATCAAGATATGCGTCGTCCGCGGAGGCGACCCGCGTTTTGGTCTGCATGAGGGCTGTGCACGCCTCCAAGTGAGCCCGGATGCTCCCTGTAGATCGTGCGTCGGAGGTTTCTCCCGTGGACTGTACCACCGCGGATCAATGGCCACTGGGGGCTGGGGGCATACCACGCCCCCAGCGTGGAGGCCTGACTGCCACCTGCAGGCGCTGGATGCACGTGATTTGTGTCTGTGCACACCCCGTGGGGCCCCTGTTTGAGAACCCATCCGCCCCCGTGTGGACCTTTAGCGGCCTGCCGACTTTCCGCAGTCCGGACAGTAGAGCTCACCGTTTGGGCCCTTGAACCAGCCCCGTTCCTGAAGAACAACCTCCGGGGCGTTCGGCGAATCGGGATCGGGATAGAGGCCGCGGGCATCTTCCCGGGTCACGGTTAATCCATCGGTACAGCCGGAGCACTCGTACGTGGAAGGGTAAGAAACATCAGGCATGGTCGTGAAAAACTGGCGGTGGGGATATCGGGCTGGCGGGGCACTGCGCCCTGTTCGATGCCGGGGCAAACTCGGCGTCTCCTACGCCAAACAATTTTTAAAGATTAAAATTTCAAAGCGGCATGTGTTTTCAACTGCCGGAGCAACACCAATCTAACAACGTTGCCCCCTGAATCGTCAAGGGACATCCGTAACGGAATCAACAACTCGGGTCGTAGCGTCTCCCGAGTGTCAAAAAATACTCGCGGACGGAAGGCCCACAGGGGGGACCGGTACGGTGAAGATCGAGACCGGTCCCGGTCCTCGTTGCCCTGCAGGTTCGTGGTTGTGCACGTGCACCGACCGCACTGAAAGCGCTCGTCGGCCGGGGCCCGACGTCTCCGTGTTCACAGAGTGGGGCCGGTGGCCCGGTTTTGTCTCCCACTCGCGCTTCCGGGGCGGTCCCTGCGCGCCATCCAGGGTTCGACTGTGCGTCTCCCCTCCGTTGGCGCGTGATCGCTTGGGGGATGCGCTCGACTTCGTGGGGGCCGCGTGTCTGGATTGATTGGGCGTGCCCCGATTGTGGAGGGAGGGCTTCGGCGGAGACGACCTGGCCGGGTCTGCGGAGGATTCGACTGGAAGGGAAACGTCCTCTGTGCGTAGCCCCAGTTGTTTTAGGCATTTGCCATGCGCCTTCCTGGCCATTCCTCTCGATAGATGGGGGCCTTTGAGAGGGGGCTGAGCCCCGTTCTCCCCCCGCAGGCACCGGACAAAATGATCCGCCCAGACCTCGCGGTGCCACCGATACGTGCGGTCCACGTAGCCTCGTCTGCCCAACTGCGCTCGGAGGCGCATCGGCGCCCAGGTGACCGTTAGGTCGGGTAGTGCGTTTTGGAGAAGCCGGCCCGCGCTGCTCGTACAAACTCCCGTCAGCAAAAATGCCCCGGTCCCGCACGATCGGGCAAAGTCCTTCCGGATCTGTTTCGCGTCTGATGCGGGGAGATCGAGAACCTGTACCCACGCGCCCCGCCACTCATTTGCCCGCTTGTATTCCGCCTCCGTTTCGCCGCATTGCCAGTCGGTCTCGAAGCTGTGCACCTCCCCGTCGATGATCACGGCCGTATGCCCCCGGGGCCAAAAGCGGACCGGCTCAAGGATGCGCGGGTCGAACCTGCCCTGGTTAAACGTGACGACCTTAATCTCCGGAGGGGAGGCCGCCGCCGTTCCGAAGGGGGGCTCGTCAGCGGGCTCCGTGCCGCCCTGCGGCGGTTGGAATGGGGCCGTGAGGGGAACGCCCTCTTGTTGCTGCAGGGGCAGGACGACGAGGGCAACGAACAGAACGACCGACGGAGCCCTAACAGACTTCACGGATGTCATCAGCACGTGCACGCTGGCTCTCTCAGCAGCGATTCGCTCCGACAGTCGTGGGGCAGGGAGACCGCAGGCCGCTTTCTCCCGTCGACGCGCCTGTGCCGCATACGCACCCGGTGCCCGGCACTGGCCTCCCGCGCGGGGGCTTTTCGGTTTGAATCTACACAAACAAAACGAAAGAAAGTCAATCCGCCGGGCCGGGCCTGGTGGGACGAAAGGTGCGGGTGCGGGCCGCACGAAAAACGATGAGAAAGGAGAAGGAGCAACGGACGGTCGGAACAGCGAGTACAGCCGATCGAACCGGATGACGCGTTGAGACTTGGGGGCAGCCTCCTCAGAATGAGGCGAGACTATCGGAGGCGGTAATACGCCTCAATCCCGGCGTGAACCAGGAATGGGAGCAACAGAGCCCCCAAGGCACCGAGTGCCCCAAGCTCCAGGGTCGTGCCGTTGGCTTCAAACGACACCGTTGGGTTCTCGATTGAGGAGCCTTCTGAGACTTGAGTTCTGGCCCGCCAGAAGAAGTAGGCCCCGATCGCTATTCCCAGAAGCAGTCCGGTCTCCGAGGCTGCCCAGAAGAGGGCCAAAAGCCCCTTCGCGGCGGCTTTCAGCCCGCCCCCGAGCGCCCGAGACACGGCAATGCTGGTGTATGTGGCGATCGTCCCGTAAACGAGGAGGGACGGGGTCGCCGCCGCCTTCCCACTGCCGGCGTAGGCGGCGGGCACGTACAGGCACCGGAGGGCCGTTGTCAAAAACACCGCGTGGGCCACCGTGAACACCGAAAAGGCCACCGCCTGCGCCCCCCGCTCGAATCGGGGCCGGAAAAGCCGCCACACCGTGAGACTGAGCAGTCCCTCCAGCAGAAGGTGTGTGCCTTGGATCGCCGCGGGCTTGCACTCCAGGAGCACCCGCCCCGGGCGTGGTCGGAGTGGTGACAGCGGCCGATGAGGACAACGCCCACCTGCTACTGCCGGCCGGGGGCGACGCGGCCCAGCCGTGTGGTACTAGATTTACACAAGTCGCCCGAATCTCGCTTTCTGCGACTCTGTTCGAAGGACTCGCTCGACGCACATCCCATTCCCCCCAAGGTTCTCGTGCAGAAGTCCTCTCCCGAAGCGTCTCCGTCCGGTCCGACCGAAGAGGGTACGGAGGACCACGAGGCCGAGGGCACGACGTCCCCCCGATCCT
>ERZ1034543.233-NODE-233-length-14645-cov-7.338862_pt1 | contig 14645 bp, 14 predicted proteins | sample MGYA00520654_ERZ1034543 | MGnify/ENA primary metagenome ERZ1034543 (study PRJEB33760, sample SAMEA4777712) | hypersaline lake metagenome | biome: hypersaline environment; feature: brines | place: Spain | collected 2012-08 | depth 0 m ... | reverse complement strand
AGGACCGCTACGACGTGTACTGCGCGGTGTGCCACGGCAAGACGGGGGCCGGAAACGGGGTGATTATGCGTCAGGACTACGGCTACACCCCCGCCTCCAGCTACCACATCGATCGCCTCCGCACTGCGCCGGACGGCTACCTGTACGACGTGATCAACAACGGCGTGCGCAACATGCCGGCCTACGGGCAGAAAATCCCTGTAATGGACCGCTGGGCCATCGTGGCCTACATCCGCGCCTTGCAGCGCAGCCAAAACGCCTCGCCCGGCGACCTGCCCCCCGAGCAGCAGGCCCAGCTGGGCGTGGACGGCACCAGCACAACTGCTAGCCGCGGCGCAACCGAGTAATCGATCGGGCCGCCGCCTGCACGCACGAACCGCTCACCTAGACCCCTGCGGGTCTGAACGATCCCCACGACGCCATGGCCGACTCACACCCCCAAAGCTCCCTCTCGAAATGGCTGGTAGACCCCGTGCAGCCAACGCGCGACGCCGCGGAGCGCGCCTACCGGTTCGTCGGAGACCGTCGTGCGTGGGTCGTCCCGCTGGGCCTCGGCATTGCGCTCCTCACCATTAGCGTGCTGGGACTGTGGCAGAGCCCGGCCGATTTCTATTTCGCCTATCTGGCGGGCTGGTCTTTTCTGGTCACCACGTCCCTCGGGGGGCTCTTCTTCCTCATGTTTAACCACCTCACGCGGGCGCACTGGAGCGTGGTGGTGAACCGCATCAACGAAGCGCTGGTGTGGGCCTTTCCGCTGCTCTTTCTGCTGGGGCTTCCCCTTTTGTTCGGGATGCACGACCTGTACCACTGGACCCACGCAGAGCTCTACGATCCCAACAGCCCGAAGTACGACGAGGTGCTGGCCGGAAAGCGCGCCTACCTGAACGTTGAGTTCTGGAGCGTGCGCATGGTGGTGTACTTTGCGGTGTGGACCCTGATCTCGTACCGCCTCTACACCTTCTCGCTGCGGCAAGACGTAGACCCCGACCCGTCACTCCAGCAGAAAATGCGCAACACCAGCGCCTGGGGACTGCCGCTTTTGGCAGTCACCACCGCCTTTGCGAGCTACGACATCTTGATGTCGACCGACCCGCACTGGTTTTCGACCATCTTTGGCATCTACTTCTTCGCGGGGGGCATCCTCAGTGCCGTGGCCGCCATCACGTTCCTGACGCTTACGCTTCAGCACACGGGAGGGCTTCTCCAGAACGTGGTGACGCCGGAGCACTACCACGACCTCGGCAAGTACCTGTTTGGGTTTGTGGTCTTCTGGGCATACATCGCGTTTAGCCAGTACATGCTGTACTGGTACGGCGGCATTCCGGAAGAGACGGTGTGGTTTCAGCACCGGCTCCGTGCGGGATGGGGATGGCACAGCGCATTCCTTGTGCTTTTCCACTTTCTCGTGCCGTTCCTCGTGCTGCTACCGCAGGCTACGAAACGGGCCTATCCGGTTCTCGGGGGGATGGCGGTCTGGCTGATTGGCATGCACTGGTTCGACCTGCACTGGGTAGTGGTGCCCGTACTGCGCGACAGCGCCGGGTTCCACTGGCTCGACTTTACCTGCTGGCTCGGACTGACGGGCGTCTTCGTCGGAGGGCTCGTATACCGGTTGAGTCGGCACTCGCTGGTCCCCCAAAACCATCCCTCCCTCGCCGAGTCGTTGCACTTTGAAAACACGTAGGTCGTGTCGATGCTCTTGGGGCTTTTCGGGTGATTTTCACCCGGGGAAACGACCCTCCCATGTCCCCTCGCGTTCACTGATGTCCGCACAATCGACCCCCCGTTTGTACTATGTCCGACGACTCCAGTGCGTCCCGCCCCGCCCCCGCACTTGTTGCTCCGAGCGACGCAATTTCGGTGGACGGGGATGAAGTCACGTTTGTCTGGGAGCCTGTTGAGGATGCCCGGCAGTACCGGCTTCAGATTGCTCCCACGGCGCGGTTTCAGGACGCTACGGTCGATGCGGACGTGGGGTGCGAAACGGCCGTCACGGTGGGCAACCAGCTCCCCACCGACGGGCAAACGCTCTTCTGGCGGGTCGTTGCGACTGTGGGCGACGAGCAGGTCGCAAGTCCCGTCGAAAGCTTCGTCGCCACTACGGCCGCCGAGGCCGAGGCGCAGAGGCCGGACGAGGACGTAGAGCCCGTTACTGAGCTGGCTCGTGCCGCACGCCAGGAGGCGGCGGTAGAGACATTTAATTTCGAGGACCAGTTTGAGGAAGAGAAAGAACAAGGGGTCGCTTACGAAGGGGTGGCGGCGACGCAAATCATGGGGATCTCGGGGTCGATTATCCTCGTTATTCTCGTAGCCGTTGCCATCATCTTTGGGTGGTTCGCACAGGTGACGCAAGACGAGCGGACCGCGGCCGCCGACCGGCAGCGATACGAGCAGATCCGCCAGGCCGAGACGCAGGCCGAGCGCCAGCTTCGGCAGTACGGGGTGGTCGACGAAGAAGAGGGGGTGTACCGCATCCCGATCGACCGGGCGATGGATCTTGTTGCGACCGAAGAAGCCCAGAAGCAGTCGCAGGAATCGCAGTAAGGGGACAGGAAGCGGCGGCCGGGACCCTCTCTGCTCGGCGTTTATGAGAGACGAGGAGGGGCCGGACGGAGGGCCCGAGCGGCAGTACTTTGCCACTAACGATTGACCGATATGGGTGACTTTTGGCTTCCCGAAGCGGCGTCCACCATGGCGCCGGAGGTCGACAGCCTCTTCAACTTCGTGACCGTCGTCAGCACGATTCTGCTCGTCGGCGTTGTCGCGGCGATGCTGTGGTTTATCTACCGGTACCGCCGCCAAAATCCCGGAGAGCGTCCCGCTCCCGTGGAGGAGAGCAAACTGCTCGAGGTCTCGTGGATCGTAATTCCTACGATTCTGGTCCTCCTGGTCTTCAACTGGGGGTTCAAGTCGTTTATCACGCAGAAAACCATTCCCCCGGATGCCTACGAGATTCGTGTGCAGGCGCGGCAGTGGAGTTGGTCGTTCGAGTACCCGAATGGGGTCACCTCGGACACGATGTACGTGCCGGCCAACGAGCCTGTGAAGACCACCATGACCAGCAGCAGTGTTCTCCACAGCTTTTTCGTCCCTGCCTTTCGGGTGAAGCAGGACGTGCTGCCGAATCGCTACTCCTCAGTCTGGTTTGAGGCCACGAAGAAAGGAACCTTCGACGTCTTCTGCACAGAATACTGCGGGCTTGACCACTCCGAGATGGACGCGGCGGTGAAGGTGGTGTCCCGAGAGCGGTTCGACCAGTGGCTCAAGCAGGCCGCGACCCCGAAGGACATTCCGCTTCCACGGCTCGGGGAGCAACTCTACAGCCAGCAAGGGTGCCAGGGGTGCCACAGCCTGGATGGATCCGACATGGTGGGGCCCACCTGGAAGGGGCTCTACGGAAAAACGGGGCACGAAATGTCCGACGGGTCCACGGTGACCGCGGATGAGAACTACCTGCGCACGTCCATCTTGCAGGCGGGAGACAAAGTTGTGCAGGGGTACCAGAACGTAATGCCCTCCTACGCCAGCCTTTCGGAAAAAGAAGTGGCCGGCCTCGTCGCCTTCATCAAGGAGCAAAGCGACAAGGCGCCGCCCCAAAACTAGCTGCCGCGGGCGCTTCCGCCTCGCTTGCACACAAGTGAGAGAAAGCGTCGCCCAGCCGCGCATGCTCGTCACAGATCAGATCGATACGCCATGAGCACGACCACGCACGACGCACCGGTCGAAGACGACGTCCACCACGAGGAGGACACCAACTACCTCAACCACGAAAGCGGCATCTGGTCGTGGTTGACGACGAAGGACCACAAGCGCATTGGGGTTCTCTACTGCATCTCGCTCGCCGCCGTGTTTTTCGCGGCCGGCGTTTTGGCGCTGTTCATGCGGGCGGAGCTGTCTGCTCCCGGAGAGACCATCATGGGAAACGAGACCTACAACCAGGTCTTCACGATGCACGGGATCCTGATGGTCTTTCTCTTTCTGGTGCCGTCCATTCCGGCCATCCTGGGCAACTTCGTGCTGCCCCTCCAAATTGGGGCGAAGGACGTGGCCTTCCCCAAGCTAAATCTGGCGTCCTGGTACGTCTACATGGCGGGGGCCATCCTCACCATCACGGCTCTGCTCACCGGCGGCGTGGACACAGGGTGGACCTTCTACACCCCCTATTCCTCCACCACTGGCGGCGGGGTGCTCTGGATGACGGCGGCCATCTTTGTAGCGGGCTTCGCCTCCATCTTTACCGGGATCAACTTCATCGTGACGGTCCACAAGATGCGGGCGCCCGGAATGACGTGGAACCGGCTCCCGCTCTTCATCTGGGGCCTCTACGCCACGAGCATTGTGCAGGTACTGGCCACACCGGTCATCGGCATTACGATGATGCTCCTCATTCTGGAGCAGACCATGCAGATCGGCATTTTTGACCCCGCCCTCGGGGGCGATCCGGTACTGTTTCAGCACTTCTTCTGGTTTTACAGCCACCCGGCGGTCTACATCATGATTCTGCCGGCGTTCGGCATCCTGTCGGAGCTCATCGCGACCTTCTCCCGCTCGCGCATCTTCGGGTACCGGGCCATCGCGCTCTCGTCGGTTGCCATCGCCATGCTCGGCTTCCTGGTATGGGGGCACCACATGTTCGTAAGTGGGCAGTCGGCGATCTCCTCGATCGTCTTTTCGCTGATCACGTACCTCATCGGCATCCCTTCGGGCATCAAGGTCTTTAACTGGGTGGCCACCCTGTACAAGGGGTCCATCTGGCTGCAGACGCCGATGCTGTACGCCCTGAGCTTCCTGTTCCTCTTTACAATCGGCGGGTTTACAGGCATCATGGTCGGCGTGCTGGCCGTGGACGTGCACCTGCACGATACGTACTACGTCGTGGCGCACTTCCACTACGTGATGATGGGCGGCTCGGTGGTCGCGCTGCTTGGCGGCATGCACTACTGGTGGCCCAAAATCACCGGACGCATGTACAACGAGACGCTCGCCAAAATCGCGGCCGCGCTGGTCTTCGTTGGTTTCAACCTGACCTTCTTCCCGCAGTTGGTCCTTGGCTCGCGGGGCATGCCGCGCCGCTACGCCAACTACGCCGACCGCTTTGCCGGTCTGCACGAACTCTCGACCTACGGGTCCTGGGTGCTGGGCGCGGGGCTCTTCCTGATTCTGGGCTACGCCCTCTGGTCGCTGGCGTACGGAGAAGACGCCCCGGCCAACCCGTGGGGCGCCACGACGCTAGAATGGACCAATGTGGCCGCCATCCCGGACCACCACAACTTTAAGCGGACGCCGCTGGTGACGCGTGGCCCCTACGACTTTCACCTGGCCGACGAGGTGTTTGGGGGCGGCGACGGGACGGCCCTCGGCGACGATGTGCCCCGCATCCCGGAGCCTGCCCCGTCCGCGCCCACCGAGGAGAACACTGCAGAGTCGGCGAGCGCGTAGCGGCACGGTCCCCCTGTACCTGTCTCACGAGACCCCCTGACGGCTCATGGCCACGGAAACCGCCCCGGCTCCCACCGAAACCGATGGTACGCACGACTCCCCGGCGCATCTCGAGCACCACTTCGTTTCGTCGAGGCAGCAGTTCGACTCGGCGAAGCTTGGAATGTGGGTGTTCCTGATCACGGAGGTGCTGCTGTTTAGCGGCATGTTCGTCGCCTACGCCGTCTTCCGGCAGTGGAACCCGGAGGCCTTCGTTGCCGCCAGCGGCACGCTCGACCAGATGTGGGGCACGATCAACACTGTCGTGCTCCTTACCTCGTCGCTGACGGTGGCCCTCTCGATCCACTACATCAAGCAGGACAAGGTGAAGCAGTGTATTTCCTATCTGCTCATCACCCTTGGGCTCGCCGGGGTGTTCATGGTCATCAAGTACGTCGAGTATACCTCCAAATTCGAGCACGGGATTTATCCCGGGGCCGCCTTCGACCCGCACGGGGCTCACTACGAGCACCTGGCTGGAATGGCGGCCGTCCCGCAGTTCTTCAGCATCTACTTCGTGATGACCGGCATCCACGGGCTCCACGTGATCATTGGGATGATTGTTATCGGGGCCCTTGCCTTTATGGCGTGGCGGGGCTCCTTCAGCAGCGAGTGGTACACGCCTGTGGAGCTGACGGGGCTCTACTGGCACCTGGTTGACATCGTTTGGATTTTCCTCTTCCCACTGCTTTACCTCATCTGACGCTCCCTGAATCGGGGCTGCCTCAGCCGAGCCCCTACTACGACAAGGCCCGCGGCTCCTCAGCAATCAGTGACGACATCCGGTAACGACATGACGCGTGACTCGTAGGAGCAAAGACGCCTTCGCGCACCCTGTGTCATGTGCCCCGTCCTCTTTCTAACTCGGAAAATGACGACGGACATCGTTGCGTTCAGCAACCGAGCTTCCTAACACGTCCACGACGTTATGGCGCACGACGGCCCACACATCGTTCCCAAGTCTGTTCTCCTGAAGGTGTTTGGGGGGCTCATCGTCTTAACGGCCCTTACCGTAGCCGCGGCGTACGTGCCCCTTGGCCCGCTCGACGTTGCCGTGGCGGTTGCCATTGCGGCGGTGAAAGCCGGCCTCGTGGTGCTGTTTTTCATGCACCTGAAGTACGACAACTCCGTCAATGCGCTGACCTTCACGATCGGCACCATTTTCGTCGTCGTGTTCGTTGCCATCACGCTGCTCGACACAGCCTTCCGGGGCGATCTTGGAAACGTGGACCAGCGGACGATCCAAGAGATTCGGGCACAGCAGGAGCGACAGGAGCAGCAGGCAATTCCCGCCGATTCGTTGCGAATTGCTCCGGCCGATTATCCGGACCAGGACCAAGGGGCGAGCATGGGAACGGACGGCGGCTCGTAGCCCTCTCCGCCGGGAGGGCGGTTCTGCACGGTCCCCGCGCCGCGTAGAACCTTCTTGAATCTTTCGTGTATCAGACGCAGGACCATTAAGGCAGGCAGTGCCCTGCTTGTTCACCTCCCCTATTCGATGAATCGTGGCCGTTTCCGCCGCGCGCAATGCTTCTTCTGTTCTCGGGACTCGTCGGCCTCACCTTTTTCGCACTCCTGGTCTGGGCCGGAACGATGGTGTACCGGCTCTACAATCCGGAACACCCCCGCCCCTTCGAGGAGCACCCCGCCGTACAGCGAGAAAGAGCAACGGCGAAGGGCGAGCGGGTGTCGGTCGGGGTGCGCGAGATTCGGGCCGACCGGCGGCGCAAGCAACGTACCGAGAGCGACTGCCAGGAGTACACGTGGGGACGCTCGGACGGCATTCCGGAGGCGTGGCGGGAAAACCTGTGGGCCCGGCGCAACTAAGCCCAGGCGGGCCGCCTGCCCGAAGCGTTACGAGTCGATCTCGTTTTCGTCCACCTGTTTCTGGAGAAAAGTAGCGACCGCCCCGTACGTCTCTTCTAGAACTGGTGGATGAGGCTCCTCCCCAGTGCGGTGAGTGATGCCCTTCACGATGTGGCACGGGACCCCGTGCTGCGCCGCCACATACGCAACGGCGTAGCCGGTGCTGTCCCGCATGTCGGCAATTCGTTCCCAGTAGCTCTGCGCCTCCGCGTTCTCGTCGTCGGTGTGGTCCTGGGTCACGAGCGTTCCCTCGCCCGAAAGGCGAGAAAGGGCGGCGAGTGGCATGCGGGGATAAGCCGGATCGTCCAGGGCCACTCGGTCGCCCTCTAGAACGAATGTGGCGCCTACGAGCGTTCCGGGCTCCACCGCGTCTCCGAGAGCGGCAGCGCCTCCTGCGTGTACGAGCACATCCACCTCGTGCTGCCGCAGGAGCCGTTCGGTTTCCAGCGTGGCCTTGATCTTTCCGGGCCCGGTCGCCACCACAAGGAGCTCGTTGGACCGTACGTGCTGGCCTTCCTCTAGGCTGTCGAGGCGGCCGCCTGTGCGCTGCTCCACAATCCGTTGCTCCACGAACGGTCTTGCCTCGCTGGGGGTTGCAAAGACGATCCCAAGCATCGAACACCCTTGGTTTTGGAAAGTATGACGGGTGGCGTACAATACGCCCAGCCACAACCAACGAAACTCCTAAACGAATGTCAGGCCCTGCATGAAGGTTACCGAGCATTTTGATCAGGCGTCGGAGCCCCTCATTTCCTACGAGATCGTTCCCCCTAGGCGTGGAGGATCGGCGGATCAGATCCTTCGGGTGGTGGAGGAGCTCATGCCCTACGACCCGCCTTTTATCGACGTGACCAGCCACTCGGCGGAAGTCGAGTACAAGCAACAGGAGGATGGAACCTGGAAGCGGTGCGTGAAGCGGAAGCGGCCCGGAACCATCGGCCTCTGTGCCGCCATTGAGGCCCGCTTCGGGATCGACACCGTGCCGCACCTGCTCTGCAAGGGGTTCACCCGCGAGGAGACCGAGGACGCGCTCATCGAGCTCAACTACCTGGGCGTCGAGAACGTGCTCGCCATTCGAGGAGACGACAAGGGGTACGAGAAGTCGATCTCGGACAATCGTTCGCAAAACGAGCAAGCCGCAGACCTGGTGAAACAGGTTCAGGACATGAACGACGGGGAGTATCTGGAAGACCTCATGAACGCGGAGCCCACGGACTTCTGCGTGGGGGTTGGAGGCTACCCGGAAAGCCACTTCGAGGCGCCCAACTTGGCCTGGGACATCATGCGGCTGAAGGAAAAGGTGGATGCCGGGGCGGATTACATCGTCACGCAGATGTTCTTCGACAACGAGTACTTCTTTAACTTCGTCGACAAATGCCGCGAGGTCGGCATTGAGGTGCCCATCGTGCCCGGCATCAAGATTTTGAAGCGGAAGCGCCACCTGCGCCTACTTCCCAAGCATTTCCACACAGAGATTCCAGAGGAACTGGCCGCTCAGGTCGACGCCGCCGACCCGGACGATGTGGAGAACATTGGGGTGGACTGGGCCATCCGCCAGACCCGAGAGCTGATGCAGGCCGGCGTGCCGTGTGTCCACTTTTACATCATGTCCAGCGCAGACACAGTGAAGAAGGTCGTAGAGCCTCTCCACCAAATGGCGTAGCACGAGAGGGCGGCGCGGACAGAGAGGATCTGAACGGATGCTAGGACGACGTCGAGCGCGCCAGAGACACATCAACCACAGCAAAGGGCCCGCCCCACATCGGGGACGGGCCCTTTCTTGTTTGGGACAGTTTGTCGAGACGGTCGTGCCGGGAACCCCACGACCTAGAACCCCACGACCTACCGGTGTGCGTCCTTGTCTTTGCTGCGCAGCTTCGACTTGTACTTTTCGAGCTGGCGCCGCAAATGGTCGACGCAAAGGTTGATGGCCTCCTCGTGGTTGGTGGCCGTGTCCTCTGCGGAGAGGCGTTGCTGGTACACGTCGATGTTGATGGAGGCCGTCTTGTTTTCGGCCGGGGAGTTGTCTTCTCCAAGGATGACGTGTGCACTGACGATCCCGTCGTAAAACTGTTCGAGCTTTGCCGTGCGGTCGCGTGCGTATTCCCGAACGCGGTCGCTCACGTCGACGTGGCGCGTGGTCACTTGGGTCTGAAAAGCCATAAGGCGTGCCTCAGGATTGTGTGCAAGAGAGCGATTCCCCGCCACGCGGGCCTTCTCACATCCTGCTTCCTCGGAAGATGTTTCCGGAACTTCGCACTCGGACGGAGGGACGAACCGGCCGTCGGGGCCACCAGCGGTCGGGGCCACCAGCGGCTACGGAGAGACAGGGGCAAATGCGCTCAGGTATCGATCTTCCCGCTCGCGCATTGCCGCCTGACCTGCATCGGTGGCGTCGTCGTGCCCGACCAGGTGCAAGACGCCGTGAATCACGTAGCGGTAGGCCTCCGCCTCGAAGGACGTCCCGAACTCTTCGTGTCGCTCTGCCGCGGTGTCAAGGTCCACGTACACTTCTCCCTCTACGGCCGTCTTCCCTCCGTCCGCGACTCGTTCGTCCGGTGCGCCCTCTGCCGCCTCTTCGCCCACGTGGAAGGGGGCGGAAGTGGACCGGAGGGAGAACGACAAGACATCCGTGTTGTAGTCGTGGTCGAGGTACGACTGGTTGAGGCGCCGAACGGTGTCGTGCCCAGTAAGCACTACGCTTAGGCGGAGCAGAGAGGCCCCTTCGGCATCGAGCACCTGCTGAATCACCGTGCGCAGCGCATTGTCATCGAGGCGGCGCGATGGATGATCCTGCTCGATGGCGAGGCGCTCAGGTGAGGCGTTGGGCACGGTGCATTAGGGAGGCTGGAAGCAAAACGGACATCCCGCAACGACAACGGGGTCTAGGAGGATCCTCCCGAGGAGAAGGGGTCGACCTGGGCGGTAGGGTCAATCTCTGAAAGGTCAAAGTCTTCCATCTCTTGCTCCGTCTGAGACGGCGGAGAGGCCTCCTCGTCGAGCGCCTCCACTTCCAGGGCGTGAAGCCCCTTCGGCCCGTCGTTCATTTCAAAACGAACCCGCTGGTCGCTCTCAAGTGTCTTGAAGTCGTCGTCCGATTGGATGTTCGAGTAGTGGACGAACACGTCGTCCCCGCCGTCGGGATGGTGAATAAATCCGTAGCCCTTCTTGGCGTCAAACCACTTAACCGTACTCGTCGTCATAGCGTTGGGTCAAGTCTTTAGATCGTTCAGCCCGCGAGACCTGAATTTGTGTGGCGAGAATTTGTGTGGCGAGATGGCAGGCGAAGCGCATCCGAAAAGACTCGGAAACAATGAGCACATGCTCCCACACACGCCCCTGTGAGATGCAAAGAGTCTCGTGGGGGAAAGAGGTGTGGCGAATATAGGTGCGTGTGCGCGTTCTGTCAAGCCTTTACGAAGGGGCGGTGGCCCGCCCCATCGATCGTCAGTTGGGGGGAGACGAGGGCGCGGCGGGTTGGGGGGAGGTGCCTCCGCGGGTGGGGGGCGACAGGAGGCCGGACGGTCCGGAAGCGCCGGCTGCCGTGTCGCTGGCCAGCCCGTAGGCCCGGCGAATGCGCGCCGGAACGCGGTAGGGGGCGTTGGCCAGGACCTCGTCAATCTTTTGGTCGAAGGCGTCCACCGCCTCGCTCTGGTTTGTGCGGAGGTACGACGAGCGAATGCGCCCCGCATACTGGAGTGCACGGCTAAACTGCCGCCGGGAGCTCGACGTTTTGAGCCGGCTCAGAACGAGCGGCTGGGCGTCCTCGAGTAGTCCTGCCACCTTGTCTTGGCTCCCCAGGCTGCGATAGGCCTCTGCCGTGAAGAAGAGCGTCTGCATGTCGGCCGGGATTGTAGAGAAGGGAACCGACGCCGTGAAGTTGTCCAGCAGCTGGGTCGCGTCGTCTGCGTGTCCCATCCGGCCCAGTCGATCGGCCGTGTGAGAAAAATGCAGGCGGTATCCGTCCACCATTCGGCGTGCGTTCTGGTTGTAGTAAACCGTGGAATCGGCGAGGTTGGTGAACCGAAATCGCGACAGTCGCTTGTCGGTAAGGCCCGGGACGACGCGCCCAAGCGGCTGGTCGTGCTTGATGGGGAGCACACGATAGGCCTGTCCTTCGAGTTGGAAGTAGTTGCTGAGGTTGAGCTGCCCGGAGCGTGCGACTGTCACGGCGAAGTAGTAGGGCCGCTCCCAGCCGTTTTCGGCGATGGTTTTGAGCATGTTGTAGGCCACCACGTCGGCCGTCTGTAGAATGCGCGTGTCCTGTCGGAAGGGGCGCCCGCGGAGCTTCCATTTCATGGGGCTTTCCAGGGGCGGGGCGTTGGCCGAGTCGGGGCGGTAGGCGTTGAGCTGTGGACGCAGGTCCTTCGTATTGACGGGCAGAGACACCTGGCGGGGCTTCCAGCGCTGGTACCCGAGCCGGTCGATCTGGTCCTCCGACAGCGAGATGGGAAGCGGGTCCGAGGCGTACGCGGCCTCGTTTTTGAGTTGACGCACGTACCACTTCGTATTGAGCAGCGAGAGGTTGACCACGCGCACGTCCTTGCGCACGTCTTCCACGGTTTGGAGGTACCACAGCGGGTAGGTGTCGTTGTCGCCGTTGGTAAAGAGGATGCCGTTCTCCTCCACGCTGGTGAGCATGTTGTGCGCGTAATCGCGCGGCACGTAGTTGTCGGAGCGGTCGTGGTCGCCGTAGTTCTCCAGCGTCATCCAACCTGGCACGGCCAGGAAGACGAGCAGCCCCGTCCCGAGCATGGCGGCCATCTGCGCCGAGTTTGAGAGCGCTTCCTGCACGGACTCGTACACGAGTTGCACGAGGCCACCGGCCCCGATGCCCACCCAGAGGCTGAAAGCGAAGAAGCTCCCCACGTAAGAGTAGTGCCGCTCACGCGGCTGCATCGGCGTCTGGTTGAGGTAAATGACAATGCCGATGCCGGTGATAAAGAACAGGACGAACACGCTGAGCGCACGCCGCCAGTCGCGGCCAAAGTGGTAGAAGGCCCCAAAGAGGCCCAGCAGAAGAGGAAGGGCGAAGTAGACATTGCGCGACTCCTTTTCGCTGGGCGTTTGGAGCGTACCTGCAGGCTTCACGTGTGGGTCAGCGCCAGGGATGCCCGTCATCCACGGGGCGCCCTGCACGTCGCTGGCCCGCCCGGAGAAGTTCCAGAGGAAGTAGCGCACGTACATGTACCCGATCTGGTAGTCGAGAAAGAACGCCAGGTCGGAGTCGTAGCGCTTGTAGACCTCCCAGTGCTGAGGATCGATGGAGTGGCGGCGCGGGAAGAGGGTGGTCTCGCCGTCGCGGCTGTTCACGCGGCCGGTCTGGTCGTTGAAGGTGGTGCCCTGCAGCAGGGGCGTGTTGCCGTACTGCTCGCGCTCGAGGTACGAGATGAACTTCTCAATCGTGTCCGGGTCGTTCATGTCGATCGGGGGGTCGGTGGCGCTCCGGACGAAGACGAGCGCGTAGGAGGCGTAGCCGATGAAAATGACCGTGACGCACATGAGCGCGAGGTTGGCCACGGACCGGCCCCGCTTGTGCGTGGCGTATACGCCGTACCCGAGCCCGAGGGCCAGCACAAGCGCCGTGAGGAAGGGCGCGCCGACGGCTTTAAACACCTTGGGCAGGCCCACGATGATGCCGGGGTAGATGGCAAAGAAGAGGGCGGAGGCGATGGCCCCCGCGCCCACGATGCGGAGCCAGCGCTGGCGCTGGGTCCAGTGCTCGCGGTCGAACTCGGTAAAGAAGACGATGAACGCGACGAAAAAGAAGGCCAGCAGGCTCAGCAGGTGCACCCCAATGGCCACCCCAAAGAGGAACGCAATGAGGACGAGGTACCGGTTGGCGTTGAGCTGGAAGAGGTGCCGCCCGCCCCCCAGCCGGGCCTCCTCGGCACGGGCCGCGTCGCTCCAGCGGAGCACGAGCCACACCACCGCCGCAGTGAAGAACGTAGAGAGCGCGTATACCTCCGCGATGCCGGCGTTGAACCAGAACGAGTCGCTCACCGAAAAGGCGACGGCGCCCACCACGCCGCTCGTGAGGGCCACCACGTGCTGGGCGGGGGTGCGCTCCTCGGGCGCGCCCTGCCAGCGCCGCACGAGCCGGACGATGATGAGGTGCGTGAGCAACACCGTGCCGGCGCTGGCCAGCACCGACAGCAGGTTGACGGCCAGGGCGACCGTTTCTTGCGAGGGGGCCAGCATGGAAAAGAGGCGCGCCAGTAGGAGGTAGAAGGGCGCCCCCGGGGGGTGCATCACCTGCAGGGTGTAGGCACTCGCGATGCGCTCCCCGGGGTCCCAGAAGGAGACGGTGGGGGCAACGGTTGCCAGGTACAGGCCCAGGGCCCAGAGAAAAACGAGCCCCGCCGTGAGACGATCAATTCGCGTCCGGTTCATCCTACGTCAGAAAAGTAATGTCCAAGAGCGTGCGTAGAGACAGGGGCCCGCGCCCCCCTCAGAGAGTCGGTGCAGCGTCGTCGCTACCCGTCGTTGCTACCAGTCCGTCCGCGTCGCGTCGAGCAGCGACTGAAGGGTGCCCATCTTCATTTCGCCGTAGTTCATCGCAAATGCGAGCTCCCCGTTGTTGTGGAAGATCCAGGTGGAGGGGATCCAGGTGACGGGCAGGCTTAGGAACGACTGGCGGCGGTTGGAGGGCGCATCGCTTGGGCCCAGGTCCGGCTGGGCGACCTCGGCTACGCGGTCGGGGAGGTTGTATTCGTCAAGCTGGGCGGCCCCCTTCTGGGTATCGTTCCACACCGTAACGAACGTGAACGTCACGTCCGGGTTGTCGGCAACGAGACCGGCCCATCCGTTCGCCAGTTCCTTCTCGGAGTTGGGGCACCAGGGCGCCCAGAAGTGGACCACGTGGAGGCCATCTGTCCGGAGGCGTTCCTGCACGAAGGCCTCCGCATCCGTAGTGGGGGCGACGGAGACCGCCGGCGTCCGGTCCGTGACGGCCGAGCGCTTGGCGAGCGGGACGCCGTCTCCCGTCGCGGCCCCGGCAGAGTCGGCGGCAGCGTTGGCGCTGGGGGGCTGTAGCGGGCCGGCGGGGCACTCTGCATCGTTCTGGGCGTGAACGGGCACTGCCGCCGCGAAGAGGAGGCTCAAGAAAGGGAACCAGAGCGACTTCACGAGGACGGGGGTGCATCCGGTGAGCAGGAGCCGCGAACGTCGTGAGCGAGCAGCCGCAAGGGGAGTGGGTAGGAAGCGTCAGGACGCTCCGTGAATCACAATAACGCACTCGCCCCGCACTTTCGTATACCCTCCGAAATACGACCGCACCTCGCTGAGCGTTCCCCGTTCGA
>ERZ1034543.230-NODE-230-length-14688-cov-2.700335_pt1 | contig 14688 bp, 16 predicted proteins | sample MGYA00520654_ERZ1034543 | MGnify/ENA primary metagenome ERZ1034543 (study PRJEB33760, sample SAMEA4777712) | hypersaline lake metagenome | biome: hypersaline environment; feature: brines | place: Spain | collected 2012-08 | depth 0 m ... | reverse complement strand
CGGCTTCCCGGCCGACCGCGCCGACGCCAACATCGAGAACATGATCGGCGCGGCGCAGGTGCCGATGGGCGTCGCCGGCCCCGTTACGATCCACGGGGGCGCCGTCGACGGCGAGCGCTACCTCCCGATGGCGACGACGGAGGGCGCCCTGCTGGCGAGCGTCAACCGCGGCTGTTCGGTCGTCGACGCCGCCGGCGGCGCCACCGCCCGCGTCACGAAGTCGGGGATGACCCGCGCGCCCGTCTTCCGCGTCGCCGACGTGGCCGAGGCCGAGGCGCTCGTCGAGTGGGTCCGCGGGAACGAGGGCCGGCTGCGCGAGGCCGCCGAGGCGACGACGAGCCACGGCGAACTGACGGCCGTAACCCCGTACGTCGTCGGCGACTCCGTCTTCCTCCGCTTTCGCTACGACACCAAGGACGCGATGGGGATGAACATGGCCACCATCGCCACGCGCGCGGCCGCCGAGACGGTCGAGGAGGCGACGACCGCCTCGCTGGTCGCCCTCTCCGGCAACCTGTGTACGGACAAGAAGCCGGCGGCGATCAACGCCGTCGAGGGGCGGGGGCGGAGCGTCACCGCCGACGTGCTGATTCCCCGCGAGGTGGTAGAGGAGCGCCTGCATACGACGCCCGAGGCCATCGCGGAGGTGAACACGCGCAAGAACCACGTCGGGAGCGCGAAGGCGGGAAGTCTCGGGTTCAACGCCCACGTCGCCAACGTCGTCGCCGCCATGTTTCTCGCGACGGGGCAGGACGCGGCGCAGGTCGTCGAGGGGTCGAACGCCATCACGACCGCCGAGAGCCGGGACGGGGGGCTGTACGTCTCCGTCTCGCTGGCGAGCCTCGAAGTCGGCACCGTCGGCGGCGGGACGAAACTCCCCACGCAGGGCGAGGGGCTGGACGTGCTGGGCGTCGCGGGCGGCGGCGACCCGCCGGGGGCGAACGCCGACGCGCTGGCGGAATGCATCGCCGTCGGCGCCCTCGCCGGCGAACTCTCGTTGCTCGCCGCTCTCGGGTCCCGACACCTCTCCTCGGCCCACGAGTCGCTGGGTCGGTAGTCGGCTACAGCAGTCGGTACGTCCCGCCGTGCTCCGTCGCGTCCCCCCGTCGAACCAGCCGGTCGAGCAGGTCGGCTGCAGCGTCCGCGGGGACGCCGTGTGCCGTCGCGTAGGCTACCACGTCGTCCTCGCTCGGGTCGTCGAGTTCGTCGAGCGCGGCACGGACGATTTCGGGACGGCTCCGTGACCCCGACCCCCGGCCGGATCGCTCGCCCGCCGCGGCGACGTCGTCCGGATCGATGCCGGCGGCGTCGAGGTACTCCGCGTCGTCGACGACGGCGTCGTCGGCCGCGGCCTCCATCTCGGCGACGGAGGGCGTCGACTCGAAGGCGTCCGTCGCGTCGGCGGCGTCGGCGAGCATCGCGGCCCGGGCCTCGCGCGCCGTCTCGCGGTCCTCGGCGGTGACGAAGCGCTTCAGCCCGGCCGTGCGGTGGCGCCGCCCACAGCGCGGGCAGGTCGCCGTCTCGGCCGCGTCGGGATCCGCGAGCAACCACAGAGCGTGACAGTCGGTGCAGCCGACCACCGCGTACATGACGCGACGTTGCGCGCTCCGGGTAATGAACGCACGGGTCGACGGCGCGACACGGGCGAGGGTATATATACGTCGACGCCGCCGATCCTGTACGGTGACTGACGACACGGAGAGCCTGCCTCCCGACGACGTCTTCACCTTGCTGGCGGACGGCACGCGAATCAAAATCATCAGGGCGCTCGGGGACGCCTCCACGCCCGGCGTGCCGGAGACACTTCCATTCGCCGAGTTGCGACGCCAAGCCGACATCTCGGGGAGCGGCCGGTTCAACTACCACCTCGGCAGGCTGGAGGGACAGTTCGTCGAGGAGACGGAGGGGGGCTACCGCCTGAGCTACCCCGGGATCCGGGTGTATCAGGCGATCAAGGCGGGGACGTTCACCGACCGCGTGCGGATCGACGCCTTCGAACTCGACGCGGACTGTCACGTCTGCGGCGCGCCACAGGAGGCCGCCTACCACGACAGCCTGTTCAGGGTTCGCTGTGGCGGCGAGTGTGGCGCGACGTTCTACAAGTACTTCTGCCCGCCGAGCAGCCTCGCGGACCGGGAACGCGAGGGCGTCCTCCGCGCGGCCAACGAACGCATCCAGCGCGAAATCGCGTCGATATCGAACGGCGTCTGTCCGTGGTGCTGTGGTCGCATGGACTCCCGAGTCCTCCCGCCGGACGCCGAGATGCCCCACCGCGACAACCCCGCCATCGAACACCGCGTTCTGCACACGTGTGATACCTGCGACGGGGCCATCTACACGCGGCTCGGCGGATTGCTGGTGACCCATCCCGCCGTCGTCTCCTTCTTCTACGACCACGGAGTCGACGTGACGCGCCGGTACGTCTGGTCGCTCCCGTTCGCCGCCGCCGACGAACGAACGACGATCACCGGGACCGATCCCTGGCGGGCGACGGTCCGGGTGGAGTGCGAGGGCGACACGCTCCGGGTTCGCCTCGACGAAGGGACGTCGGTGGTCGAGGTGGAGCGCTGATCACCGCCGGAGCCACAGCCACCCGGCCACGAGAAGCGCGAGCGCGACCAGCGAACCGGCCGCGAGGAGGACCGGATCGGTCGGCCCCGTCTCGTCGGCGACGACCACCGGTACGTCGGCGGTGTCGGGACGAATCGTCTCGCCGTCCGGCCGATCCGCCGTCACGTTCAGCCGGACCGACGACCGGGTCGGCACGGCGTCCTCGGAGACGGTGAGTCCGAACGCGAGCGTGGCGGACTCGTTCGGCCGGAGTTCGGCCACGTACGCCACCCGTGATTCGGTCTCGAAGGGGGCGTCGACGGCGAGGTGTGCGACGACGTTCCGGAGCGGGACGCGCTCGACGTTCCGGACCCGCACCGTCAGGCGGTTGTCGGAGTCGACGGTGAACGCGTTCGACTCGGGCGTCACTGCCAGCCACGTGCGCTCCGGAGCGACGGTGACCGACGGCTCCAGCGGGTCGCTCAGGTGCCGGTTGCCGTCGCCGTCGCGATACCGAACGGAGAGGTTCACCGGCTGGGTCGTCGACGACGCCCGCTCGGAGACGGTCACTTCGTAAGCGAAGTCGCGGCGCTCGCCGGGGGCGAGGCGCCCGAGGGCGACTTCACGGTCGGCCGGTTGGACGTTCGGAGTCGACGACGTGTAGACGAGGACGGCGTCGCCGACCGGCCGTGGGCCGGCGTTGACCACGGTACCGCGTATCGTCCCCGGTTCGCCGACGTACAGGGACGTCGAGAGGTTCGAGACGGCGAAGGTCTGTTCGGGCAGGGGCGTGAAACCGGTCGTCAGTGCGTGGGACGCCCGCTGGATGCCGTCACGGTCGTGGTACGTCACTTGCGAGACGAGCGGATACTCGCGGATCACGGCGTCGGCGGTAGTGCGGGCCGCGAACTCGAACGTCCGGCGCTCACCGGGGTTCCAGGTACCGGTGAAGGCCCGCGAACTCGACGACTGCGTGCCGAGAAACACCTCGTCGGACGGTGAGTCGACCTGGAACGTCGCGTCGCGGGCGGGATCGGTGCCGACGTTCTCGACGGTGATCGAGACGTTGCCGCGGCCGCCGACGCCGACGGTGGACGCCGTCTTCACCACCTCGAACCGTGGTACGTCGCGGACGACGACGGTGAGGTAGAGCCGCCGGTCTCGGGTGCTGTCGACGAAGTCCGGCGGCGTGGTGCTGTAGTCCACCATGAGCGTGTGGACGTAGCGCACGCGAACCGGGAGTCGGTAGGTGCCCGGCGGGGCGTCTTCGGGGACGGTGATCGAGACGGGAAACGGCCCCGCGGTCCCTTCGGGGACGCTCCCGGCCGGATACCGGCCGGTAGTGACGTCGATGGGGGTAGCGCCGTCGGAGACGGTAAACGTCAGGCCGCGTGCGGTGGTGACGCGGCCGACGTACTCGGCCGGGCCGGACCGCCGCAGTTCGCCGCTGTTCGAGAGGTAGACGGGGAGCGACACCTCCTCACCGGGGCGAACCTCGTTGTCGGGACTGAACACGTCGACGTTCGGGGAGCCGACGACTTGCTGGACGCCCACGACGGGGGCGACGGCCGCCGACAGGAGGAGAACTCCGGCGACGGTGCCGACGGCCGCTCGGGACGGCGTCATCGGCTCGGTCGGTCGGCGTCGGCCGTCGGTTCGGCCGGCCGCGAGGGGCGGAATCGGTCGGAGGAGCGGGGAGGCGGGCGGCCCACGAGCATACGCGTACTACCTCGTCGTCGTCGCATAAATGTGTGAGGGAACTTAGAGGTCGCGGTGCTGGAAGTGGCCGAGGCTCCCGAGGACGATGACGATGGCGACTATCGACAGGAGCAGTGGGTCGACGAGGTCGATGGTCTCGTGGAGGAGAATCTCGGTGGGATCGAGATACCGCGTGGGGCTGACCGCACCGAGCCACTCCACGTCCGTACCGATCGTCACCGAATCGAGGAGAAAGAGGAGGAAGACGAGGGCGAGGCCCGCCCGTTGGGCGGCGTCGCCCCGGTCGAGAATCGTCGAGAGCGCTAGCCCGATGCCGCTACAGACGAGGAGGACGACCAGCAGGTAGGCGGGGTCGAGCGGGTAGTCGATGGCGACGGTCCCGCCGAAGACGACGAGCGGCATCGACACGTTGAGGACGACGATGGGGAGTCCCAGCGAGAGGAACTTCTCGAAGGCGACGCGCTTTCGCGAGACTGGCGTCGCGAGCACCAGATACAGGCGACCGGACTCGACGTCGCCGGCGAGGAGACCGCCGCCGGCGTAGGCCATGTAGAGGCCGAGCAACAGCACCCAGACGGTCTGGTAGAGTTCGGCCGCGACGAATCCCTCGATGGTGGTGTACGTCTCGGCACCGAATCCCTCCCGGAACGACTCGGGGAGCGACTCGATGAGCGCGTCGATGTCGGCGCTCGACTCGGCGATGGTCGGGTAGAGGTAGATGATGAGGAGGGCGAACGCACCGAGGAGAACGGCGAACGCGAGCGTACCGCGGACGCGCTGGCGCGCCTCGTATCTGGTCGTCTCGATCACTCCGCGTCACCGCCGTAGAAATGCATGAAGACCTCCTCGATCGGCGGTTCGTCGATTTCGATGTCGACGATCCGGTAGTCGGCGAGCGCCGCGAAGAGGGCGTCGTAGTCGCCCGTGAAAGTGAACTGAGCCTCGCGGCCCTCGGACGCGAAGCCGACGACGCCGTCGATGTCGAGGGCCGCCTCGGTCAGCGGCGTCTCGGTGTGGAGTCGCACCTGCTTACCCCCGCGAGCGAGCAGTTCCTCGACGATCTCGACCGTAATCAGCCGCCCGTCGCGGATGATCCCCACCCGGTCGCAGACCCGCCGGACCTCGCCGAGGATGTGCGAGGAGAAGAAGACGGTCGTCCCGTGGTCCCGCTCCCCGCGGAGGAAGTCGTGAAACGCCTCCTGTTTCAGCGGGTCGAGCCCGGAGGTGGGTTCGTCCATGACGAGCAAGTCGGGGTCGTGCATGAACGCCTGCACGATTGCGAGCATCTGCTTGTTGCCCGTCGAGTACTCCCGGATCCGTCGGTCGAGCGGCGGCGTGAACAGGCCGAGGAGTTCGTCACGGCGCTCGTCGCCTTTGAGTTCGGCCTGGTAGTCCAGAAACTCGCGGCCGGTGACGGAGGGGGTGAAGGCCGGCTCGCCGGGGAGGAAGCCGATACGTGCCTTCGCTCCACGGAGCGCTCGGTCGTTTCGCACGTCGTTGCCGAAGATTCTCGCGGTGCCCGCCGTCGGCGTCTGAAAGCCCATGAGCTGTCGGATCGTCGTCGACTTGCCCGCGCCGTTCGGCCCGAGGTAGCCGAATATCTCGCCTGCCTCGATCGAGAAATCGAGGTCCTCGTTGGCGAGGGTGTCGCCGTAGGCCTTCGTCAATCCCTCCACCTCGATGACGGCCATACGCCCGTCAACGCGACGACGGGAAATATACCTGCGGCCGCCGAAGTGGCTCTATGACCGTCGTTGCACTCCTGTCGGTTGCCCCGGTGAAAGAAGGAAGCATGGCCGAGGACGTGGCCGACGCGGTGGCTGCACTCGACGACTTCGACGTGAGCTACGGGACGAACCCGATGGGGACGGTGATCGAAGCCGACGACGTGGGGACGCTCTTTGCCGCCTGCGAGGCCGCCCACCGCGCCGTCGACGCGGATCGGGTAAGTACCGTGTTGAAGATCGACGACAAGCGGACGAGCGACGCGTCGGCGGCGTCGAAAGTCGAGGGCGTCGAACGGGCGCTCGGACGGGAGGCGACCGGCGACCGTGAGCGGGAGTGACCGGCAACCCCTATAAGTGAAAGCGCCCAACCGGCCCGTATGGAGAGTCTCAACCGGATGGCCGTCGAACTCGTCGACGAGGCGATCGACTTCGCCGGCGAGCTCAACGTCGACGTGTTCGAACTCGACTCGGGGGCGACGGTGCTCGATTTCGGCGTCGAGGCGGCGGGTGGCATCGAAGCCGGGCTGCTGCTCGCGGAGATACAGACCGCCGGGCTGGCGACGATTCAGACCCGGATGGACGAGGTAGCCGGGACGCCCTTCCCGCACGTCGAACTCACGACCGACAAGCCGGCGCTCGCGCTCCTCTGCTCGCAGAAGGCGGGGTGGGAGCTCGCCGCGGAGGGTGTCGACGGCCTCGGCTCCGGCCCGGCGCGCGCGCTCGTCGGCGAGGAGTACGAGTTCGAGGTCGTCGGCTACTACGACGAGTTCGACCTGACCGTTCTGGCCATCGAGGCCGATAGCCTCCCGGGTGACCCCGCGGCCGAACGAGTGGCCGACCGCGCCGGCGTCGCGCCCAGCGGCGTCTTTCTGCCGACGTACGCCACGGGGTCGATGGCCGGGAGCGTCAGCGCCGCCGCCCGCGCACCCGAACTCGCCCTCTTCCGGCTGTTCGAACTCGGCTACGACCCGACGGACGTGGTGTCGGCGGCCGGGAGCGCCCCCGTCGTCCCCGTGAGCCACGACGAAGGGGTGGCGATGGGCCGCACCAACGACGCCCTCGCCTACGGCGGGCAGGTGTACGTGCAGGTGCGTGAGGACTTCGACCGGTTCGACGAGGTGCCCTCGACCGCCGCCGCGGAGTACGACACGCCCTTCGAGCAGGTGTTCGAGGACGCCGGCTGGGACTTCTACGAGGTGCCCGAGTCGGTGTTCGCCCCCGCGCAGGTGACCATCGACGTCGTCGACGGCCCGACGTACGCGCTGGGCGAGACGAACCACGACCTGCTGGCCGAGTCGTTCGGGCTGTGAGGTTCAAACCCGTCCCGCTCGCACCCGGCGGGTTCGCGTTCGTCGCCCGCGTCCAGCGGGCAGTGCCGCTCGTCCCCGGCACCGAGGACGACTGCTGTGCCCGCCTCGTCGACAGACTCGACCTGTCCGACCGCGACGCCGCGCGGACGTGGCTCACCTTCCTCCGAGCGCTCGATCTGGCCGAAGAGACCCCGTCCGGCTACCGACGGACCGACGCGGAGCCGACGGTCGAGGGCTGTCGGGCGGCCCTCCTCGACCGGGTGTTCGCCGCCGACGCCGTCCACGACGCGCTGGCGGCCGCGGGGCCGCTGACCGCCGACGCCACCTTCGAGGCCGTCCGCGAACGCGTCCCGACGTGGGAGCGGCACCGCGACACGGAGTGGACGGCCGTGTGGCGCGAGCGGGTGGAGCGCCTGCTCGACTGGCTGGTCCTGCTGGACGCTGTGGAACGGGTGGAGGATAACCCGGACCGGTATCGGCTCACGTGAGCGGAATCCGGGGCCATTAACTCGACGCGACGACTACCTCCGGCGATGGCAGACGACTACCGCGGCGTCGTCGGCGCGTTCCCGTACGCCTTCGGAGCGAGCGATTCCCGGCTGTTCCGCTCGTACGTCGTCCTCGGTGGCCTGGTGACCGCCGCAGTGAGCCTGCTCTTTATCGCCGCCGTCGTCGGCGTCATCGCGGGGACGACCGGGGGCCGCGGCGGGAGTTTGACGCTCTCGCGGTCGTTTTTCGCCGTCGTCGGCCTGTTCGTCGTGGTGCCGCTGGTGGCGCCCGTGCTGTTCGTGGCGCGTCGCCACCGGCGTCGCGGACGCGACGACCCCGCGGACGGCCCGTACGACGCCGCCCTCGCCGCCGCGGGCTACCTGTTCGTCGGATCGCTCTACGTCGGCCTCGTCGTTTCGGTGCCCCCGGGCCAGCAGACGACGCCGACGGGGGCGCTCGCGCCCCTGATCGCCGCGCTGTACGCGCTCCCACAACTCGCCGGACTGATCCCGCCGTTCGTCGCCGCGGCGGTCATTCTCCTGTGTCATCGTCGGTTCCGGTAGCACCGACGCCGTCGCGGTGGGCGTAGACGAGCGCCGCCACGAGGGCGACGAGGCCGAGGGCAGTGAGCGCCGCGAGTGGCCGGGACGCGGCGGCGCTGTCGCCCGCGAACGCGACGAGCGCGAACGAGGGCGCGCGGCCGACGACGACGAGGACGAGAAGGGTCCGGAGACGCATGGGCGAGACGCCGGCGAGCGCACAGAGCAGGTCGTCGGGGAACGTCGGGAGGAGGAAGAGGCCGAAGAGCGCGGCGGGGGCGGCGTCGTCGGTGACGGCGTCGAACCGCGCGACCGTCTCCGCGTCGAACGTCTTCTCGACGAACGGCCGACCGTACCGTTTCGCGAGGGCGAAGACGACGGCGCTACCGACGGTGACCCCCACCATGCTGTAGACGAAGCCGGGCCACGTGCCGAACAGATACCCACCGACGCCGCCCAGCACCTGCCCCGGAATCGGCGCGACGACGACCTGCACCGCCTGCAGGGCGACGAAGCCGGCGGGCGCGAGGGGGCCGAGCGCGGCGACCGTCCCCCGGAGCCAGGCAGGGTCGGCGAGGAAGGGGGCGAACCGCCACAGGGCACCCGCCCCGAGAAGGAAGCCGAGGGCGAGCGCGGTTCCCTGCCACGCCGCGCGGCGTCGGTCTGCGGGCGACGCGAACGGATCGGGGATCACACTTTCAGCGCCGCGTTGACGAGGTACTTCCGGAGCAGTTGCCCGGCGGTCGTCCGCCGGCCGCCGGGGGTCGTCCGCCCCACGCGGAGGCCGTCGAGGAGGGCGTCCGCCGTGCGGGCGTCGACGCGAACCGTCGTGTAGCCGCGGCCCACGAGCGACGCCGTGTGGGCGTCGCTAGCGCCGACGCCGGGGAAGCCGTGCCGGCGGGCGAACGCACGGGCCTGCCCGTTGCGGACGCCGAGGAGCGTGTGGGCGTTGTGGACTTCGACGGCGTCGGGATCGGCGTCCTCGATGGCCGACGCCGAGGCGCCGTGACGCGAGCGCTGGAAGGGGTGCGGGACGACGCTGACGCCGCCGAGCGACCGGACGGCGTCGACGGTAACGGGGAGCGACCGGCCGGGGTCGGGGTGCGTCTCGACGCCGAGTGCGAGCAGGTGGCCGTCGGCCGTCGACACCTCGACGCCGGGAACGGCGAGGAGTCCGTAGTCGGGGGCGCGCTCGACCGCCCGGAGCGACGCCTCGATGGCGTTGTGGTCGGTGACGGCGACGGCGTCGAGGCCGGCGCTCGCGGCACATTCGAGCAGTTCCTCGATCGACGTGTCGGCGTCGTACGAGGCCGCCGAGTGGACGTGGGGATCGAACTGGAGCGTCGTCATAGGGCGCCGAACTCGATGGCGAGGCAGAGTGCGACGGCGACGACCCCGAGACCGGCGACCAGCCAGTGCCCCGCGTCGGTCTTGTACGCGCGGTACTGCGAGGTCATGAGGGGACAGACGGCGACGATGGTCACGCCGGCGAGCCAGCCGTTCCACGGATCGACGAGCGTGATCAGGAAGTAGTTCGCGAGCACGACGACGTGGGTGTGGACGACGGTCGTCCCGACGTAGTAACTCGCCTCGTCGTCGCCGCCGAACCCCTCCGCAGTGTGCCGGACGAGTCGTAGGCCGCCGAACATCAGGACGACGAAGCCGACGACGACGCTGGCGACGGAGTGGGGCGCCATCGTGAAGTGATAGAGGAGGGCCGCCGACACCAGGTAGACGAACACGTCGATGAAGGAGTCGATACCGCGCCCGAACCGCGAGACTTCGCCGGTCCACCGAGCGTAGAAGCCGTCGAGTTTGTCGAAGAGGAACCCCCCGAAGACGGCGAGGATCGCCCAGTTCGGCTCGCCGCGGAGGAAGAGGACGCCGCCGACCCACGCCCAGAACAGCGCACCGAGGCTCAGCCAGTCGGCACCGCCGAGCCGACCGATCATGTTGCCCTCCCGCGAGGATTCGATGACCCGCGTCGCCCGGCCGTCGAGTCCGTCGATCACACCCCGTATCGTCGAGAGTCCCTCGTCCATCATGCCACTGCGTGGGACGTCCCACCCCACCCGAATAAATTTTAGGTTATCACTACATAATATAAAGTCAAATATATACTTCCGTTTCGGTATATACCCCTCAATCGTCGGGCAGGGGTCGACGACGGCGACGCTCCAGTCCGCCCACGCGGTCGTAGGCGTGGCGGGCGACCCGTTCGAAGCCGCGCGACTCGAACGTCCACTGTGAGGGTCGGTTGTCGACGGCGACGAGGGCGGCCGTGTCGGGAGCGTCTCGGCCGGCGGCGTGCGCCCGTGCGGCGTCGACGAGCGCCGTCGCGATGCCCCGCTGTCGGCGGTCGGGGGCGACGTAGAGCCGGCGGACGTAGCCGCCGTCGAACGACAGCGTCGTTCGAAGTTCCGGCACCGGAACCCGCGCGTCGACGCTCACGAAGAGGTAGCCGGCGAGTTCGTCGGTCACATCGTCGACTGCGGCGAGCACCGTCTCCGCGTCGACCAGTTCCGAGGTCGGCACGGCCGCCGGGAGCGCGCTCGGATCGACGGGGCGAATCGTGACGCCGGTCGGCGACGACGCCATCTTGCCGGCCGGTCGACGCGGCGTACGGTACTCGTACAGGCGGCTCACGGTGATCCCGGCGGCGTCGAGGGCGGCGTGGAGTCGCTTGCCGAATCGGGTTCCGCGTCAGCCGCCAGAGCGGGAGCATCGACCGATCGTCGGCCCCCGACGGAAAAAAGTGGCGTGACGAAACCCCGAAATCCCCCGACCGCCTACCCGTCGCCATGACCGACGACGAGAAGGCGGGGACGTTCCTCGTCACCGCGACCGACGACGACTCGGCCGTCCTCGCGGACGTGGACGACGGACAGGTACACACGCTGGCGGCGAACCCCGGCGTCGACGTAGGTGAGGCCATCGAGGCCACCGTCGCGCCGGAGCCACCGCTCGGCGTCGCGTGGCGACTGGTGGACGTGGCCGAGCGGTGGTCGATCAGCGTCGAGAAGAGCGCGGAGTCGCCGACGACGCTCGAACGCGACGTCGCGGCCGAGCAAGCCGTCGGCGAACTCACCCGTCGCGAACGTGCAGGGGTCGGCGAGATTCACGTCCTTACCGTGTCGGAGTCGGAGACGGCGTCGGCCGTCGCGGACGTACTGGACGACGAGGAGGGCCTCCGGTCGCGCGCGGCACGCCTCGGCGTCGAGCGCGTGGTCGTGCGCTCGGAGCCGGGCGTGGTGAGCGTTCGCTACCTGCCGTAGGCTACGGCTCGGGATGGAGTCGGCGTCGCGTCCGCGACGAACTGGCGGCCCGTCTCGGGTGCCTTCGTCGGCCCGCCGTGACCGCGAACCCGGCGAGGCGACCGTCGGGAAGCGCGTCGTGGACGGCGCGGACGCTCCCCTAGAGGTGGGCGGGACCCTCGCGTCCGGTCAACGGAGCGGCCGGCGCGTCGACGTCGAGCGCGTCGGGTAGCTAGTGACCGTCGAGCGCCCGGTCCATCGGGAGCGTGTTCTCGCCGCGGTCGACGGTTCGGGGCGACATAAGAAGGCTTAGTAGGCGTCGGGCTGGACCGGCGGGCATGGTAGCGTTCGAAGTGCCGGAGATCGATTACACCCGGTACACGAATCGCCAGCTCGCGGCGGTGCCGCTCGCGGTGCTCGCGGTTGCCCTCCTGATCATCGCGGGGTGGTACGCCGCGACTGGCGTGCCGGTCAACCCCGGCCTCGAATTCACTGGCGGCGCGGAGATCAGAGTCGCCGTCGACGCACCGGACGGCCAGGCACGCGAACGGATTCAGCAGGCGTTCGACCCTGCACCCGAGACGATTCGGGGCGTCCCCTCCGACAACACCTACATCCTAACCTTCCAGACCGAGGAGGTGGGGGTGTCGGCGCTCGAAGAGCAAGCGCGTGCGGCCGGGTTCGAGGTGCAGTCGAGCTACACCGTCTCGCCCTCCTTCGGGTCGCGGACGCAACTGCTCGCCCTCGGCGGCGTCGCCTTCGCCTTCCTGGGCATGAGCGCGCTCGTCTTCCTCATGTTCCGGACCTTCGTCCCTTCCGTCGCCGTCGTCATCTCGGCGTTCTCCGACATCGTCATTCCGGTGGCGCTGATGAACGTCCTCGATATCGAACTGACGCTGGGGACCGTCGCCGCGCTCCTCATGATCATCGGGTACAGCGTCGACTCCGACATCCTACTCAACAACCACATCCTCAGACGGTCGGGCGAGTTCTACGAATCGACTCACCGCGCGATGCGGACCGGCGTCACCATGACGCTCACGTCGCTCGCGGCGATGACCGTCATGACCATCGTGGCGACGCTGTTCGGGATTCAACTGCTCGCCGCCATCGGGACGGTCCTGGTGTTCGGTCTCTCGGCCGACCTCATGAACACCTACATGCTCAACCTCAGCCTCCTCCGCTGGTACAAGTACGAGGGGGTGGCTAACTGATGGGCGTCGTCCGGGAGAACTGGCGGATCTTCCTCCTGATCGTCGTGTTGCTGGGCAGCCTCTTCGCGCTGTTCTCGCCGACGGTCGCCGAGGGGGGCGCCGAAGCGCCCGGCGTCGCGAGTAGCGGCGCGACGAACCTCCAGTACGGCCTCCAGCTCTCCGGCGGGACGCGCATCCGCGCGCCGCTGGTGGGCGTCACCGCCGCCGAAGTCGAGTACGGCGGCGTGGAGACGCCGGAAGCCGAACGGGAGGTGGCCGGCCGACTCGGGGACGTGAGCGTCGCCGACGTCATCGTTCGGCCGACGTCGGAGACGAGCGGCACCGTCGAGGTGACGGCCGACGGCGTGACGCCCGCGGAACTCGGGCGCGCACTCGACGCGGCGGGGTACGAATACGCCGAGACGCGGAGCGGGGTCACCGAGGAGACGCGCGCCCAGACCGTCGACATCCTCGCGGACAAGATCAACGAGGCCGGCCTCTCCGGCGGGACCGTCCAGCAGATTCAGACCCCGACGGGTGAGAACTTCATCCTCGTCGAGGTGCCCGACGCGAACCGCCAGCGCGTCGTCGACCTGGTGAACCAGCGCGGGAGCGTCCGCGTCGACGCCTACTACCCGAGCGACGGCGGCTACGAACAGACGACGGTGCTCGAACGCGACGACTTCCAGAGCATCGGCAACGCCCAACAGGGCGGCGAAGGACAGCTCCCGAACGTGCCGGTCGTCGTGCGCGAGGACGTAGCCCCCCGGTTCCAACAGCAGATGAGTCAGTCCGGCCTCGCGGGACAGGGTGGCTCCCGGTGTAGTTACACGACGTCGCCCAACAGCACGGACGCCTGTCTGCTCCTGATCGTCGACGGACAGGTCGTCAACTCCTTCGGGATGAGCCCCGGACTCGCCGCCAACATGCAGTCCGGCGACTGGGCACAGGACCCTCGCTTCGTCCTACAGACCCAGAACTTCAGCGAGTCCCGCCAGGTGGCGATCAACCTGCGCGCCGGCGCGCTCCCCGCCCAACTCGACATCGGCCCGGACGGCGAGGGCACCTCCTCGTTCATCGCGCCGAGTCAGGGGGAGCAGTTCCGCATCGACTCGCTGTTGACGGGGATCATCGCGGTCTTTGCCGTCGCGGGCGTGGTCTTCCTGCGCTACGGTGAGGTCGAGGTGGCCCTGCCGATGATCGTCACCGCGCTCTCGGAAGTGGTGATCCTGCTCGGCTTCGCGGCCGGCATCGGCTACCCGCTCGACCTCTCGGTGATCGCCGGCTTCATCGCCGTCATCGGGACGGGGGTGGACGACCTGATCATCATCGCCGACGAGGTGATGGCCCAGGGCGACGTGAACAGCCGTCGCGTCTTCCAGTCGCGCTTCAGGAAGGCGTTCTGGGTCATCGGCGCCGCCGCCGCGACGACCATCATCGCGATGAGTCCGCTCGCGGTCCTCTCGCTCGGCGACCTACAGGGCTTCGCCATCTTCACCATCCTCGGCGTCGTCGTGGGCGTCCTACTCACGCGCCCGGCGTACGGGGACATCCTCCGGGCGCTGCTCACCCGGGACGACTAGAAGTCCGCGAGCGACGACTGCTCTGCGGCCGCGAGCACGTCGTCGCAGGTCGACCACGACGCCCGCGCACACGCCGGCAGTTCACCGTTCTCGCGGACGTACTCGGCCAGAAAGGTTCGCGTCCGCTCGTCGCTCGGGTAGCCGCTCCCCACCTCGCCGTAGGCGTCCGCGAGCGCCTCGATACGGGCGTCGCGGTGCACCTTCGCGACGACGCTCGCCGCCGCGACGTGTGGGTAGCGTTCGTCCGCACGGTGTTCCGACCGGACCGTCACCGCGGCGTCGACGCCCGCGCCGACCTTCCGCCCGAACCGGTCGGCGTCCACG
>ERZ1034543.229-NODE-229-length-14693-cov-2.980325_pt1 | contig 14693 bp, 14 predicted proteins | sample MGYA00520654_ERZ1034543 | MGnify/ENA primary metagenome ERZ1034543 (study PRJEB33760, sample SAMEA4777712) | hypersaline lake metagenome | biome: hypersaline environment; feature: brines | place: Spain | collected 2012-08 | depth 0 m ... | reverse complement strand
GCGGGCGGGCTCCGACGCAGCGTCTCCCAGTCGACGACCCGGCCGCCACACGCCCCGGCGAAGGCCCGCGCGTCGCCCGCGTCGGAGAAGGGAACGACGACCGGCTCGCCGGCCATCGTCGCCCGGCTTCCGACGACGAACTGCGCTTCCGTCACCGACACCCAGTCGGGGTTGGTGGCGCTGGTGAGTCGCCCGCCCGGACACCCCGGCGACCGGCCGGCGTAATCGGAGGCGTAGACGGCGAGCGGGTAGCCGAACTGCCGTTCGCGCCCGGGTTCGTCGAGCGCCGCGATCGCCGACGCGACCCCCGTGTAGCCCACCACGTACCGGTACTGGGAGTAGAAGATTTCCACGCGTGGGATGGCGGCGCCCGCGGCCTCGGCGGTCTGTTCGGCCTCGGCGGTAGCTCCGAGTTTGACCGTCTCCGTGTACGGGACCGGATCGGGACGTGCCGCTCCGAGGTCGGCGGCGAACGCCCCGCCCGTCGCGACGAGCAGGAGGATCGAACAGGTGACCGCCACGAACTGCCACGTCCGCGTCTCCCCGGCTTTCATCGACGAACCGTTGGCCGGGGGCGTATTTACTTGGTCTGGTGTGGTCGTCTAGCCCGAATACTCCGCGTAGCTCACGCAGTAGGCCTCGGGCGCAACGTTGCCGGCGACGATGCTGCACGCCCCCATCCCGTCGCCGTTCTTGTCCTCGATGTAGAACTGGCAGTTCGAACACTGCTGGCCACCCTTCGGTTCCTCCTGGTAGTTCACCGCGGATTGTGTGGAGAGCGCGTCGGGGTTGCGCTGGGTGCCGCCGAGGCTCGTCGCCGTTTCGTACTCGGCGGGGACGGTGTCGTCGCCGCCGGTCGTCGTCGCCGTCGCCGTCGGCGTCTCGGTCGCCGTCGCCGTCGGCGTCTCGGTCGCCGTCGCTTCACCACCGCCGTCGTCACTACCGTCGCCACCGCCGCCACCACTACAGCCGGCCAGCCCGGCCGTGAGTCCGCTACCGATCAGTGCGAGCAGTCGGCGTCGGTCCGGCTCCGTCAGTCGTTTTCCCATAGTCGGAGGTAGACCCCCTGACGGGGAAAACACTCTGGTGTACCTATCGAAATCTGCGATCGGGGATACCGACTTTTTTATCCACATCCCGTCTACGGCCGGCAGGGCGTGTGGCCTAGCGGATAGGGCGAGAGGTTCCTAACCTCTCGATCGCGGGTTCGAATCCCGCCACGCCCGTTTTCTGATCGATCGAAACGGGGTCGAAAACGACTACCGGAGATTCGAACCCTGCGGGACGAGCGAAGCGAGTCTCGGTCCGGTTCGACTCCCGCCACGCCCGCTTCGGAGTCAGTTCGTTCAGCCTCACGGGCGTGGCGTAGCCCCCCTCGGAATCGGCCCGCTGACGGCAGGGCGAAGGGTTTTATTCGACAGTTCCAATCAGGTGACGTGTCCCGGTCCCCCAGTGGGTTCGAGACGGCCGTCGACGACCTCGACCCCGAAGAGCGCGCGTCGTTCGTCGCCGCGGTGTACGACGCTCGCGGGTGGGAAGCCGAGCGTGTCGGTACCGTGGTCTCGGTGCGCCCACCGATCGACGGGGCGGATTCGCGACGCGTCGCCCCGCCTGGGGTGACGGCGACCGACGGCGTGGTGGCTCTGTCGTCCGCGGACCTCCTGGAGATGATGCGCTACGCCGTGGCGTCGGACGATCGGGGCCGACTCTGTCGTCGCTTCTTCGATCGGTCGGCCGAAGCCGTGGGGGTGACGGACGCCCACACGGGCACGCCCGCCGAGGGGCTTCGTACCGCAGACGAGCAGGAAGCCCGACGCGCTCCCGTGGCTTCGCCGGACGGAACGTCGGAGCGTGGGGACCCCGACGACGCTCCCGGCCGGCCGACCGACGGCGCCTCGGACGACGACCGAGGTGGTGACCGTCGAACGCTCGCCACACCGTCAGCCCGCTCGGCCGTGGCCGTCGCCCTCGGCCTCGTGTGTGCCGTCGTCGTCGTCGCCGCGCTCGCGACTTGGGCCGGCGTGCCCGCCGACGACTCGCCCGGATCGGCACCGGTCGGCGAGGCGCCGGGCGTCGGGAACGCGTCGACGGCCGCGGAGCCGTCCGAGACGCCGACGGATAGTCGCTCGTCGGACGGGGGCGACGACCCGATCGAGGACTCCGCCTCGGGGCGACAGATCGTTCTCGAAACGTCGTATCCACCCGGCGTCGGCGTCGACGGGGTGGAGAACGCGTCGGTGTTGGCGGCCGCCCACCGGTCGGCGCTCTCGGGCCGATCGTACCGACTCTCGATCACGAGCCGCGAAGCCGTCGACGGACTGCGGACCGCCGTCGCGTGGGAGTGGACCGTCGTCGAGACGGCGTCCCGGTACCGCTCGACGGTCCGGGTAGCCGGGACGTTCCGCCGGTCGCCGCCCGGAGTTGCGAACGCCTCGACGTACGCCAACGGAACGGCACGGATCGCCCGCGTGGGGCCGAACACCGACGCGGACGGCACCGTTCGCTTCGAGTCGCCTCCCGCGGACAATCGATCGCCGTCCGACCCGGGTCACCGCGTCGTCGGTCCCGCGCCCGATGCCGACCCCTTCGCCGGCCGAACTGCGTCGATCCTCCGCCGCGCGCTCTCCGGGACGGGGACGGCGGTCACCGGCACCGTCGAGCGCGACGGGGCGACGTACTTCCGAATCGAGATTCGGAACGCCTCGGCGGCGTTCGGCGCGGACGAGGGGACCCTCATCGTCGACGAGCGGGGACTCGTCCACGAGATACGGTACGCTCGGACGGTCGTGTCCCTCGACTCCGTGCCCGTCAAGCGGACCATCACCGTACGGATCACGCCGAGCAACGCGACCCTCGTCTCCCCGCCGTGGTATCGCCCGGCGGCGCGTGCTCCCGTCGGTGGAGGGCATACCGACAGCCGTCGACCGGTGCGCCCCGACGACGACCAATAGGTATATACGTCGCTCCGGCAAAGCCGAAAACGCGAGTCCCGATAGGGTAGTGGACTATCCTCTTGGCTTCCGGAGCCAGGGACCGGCGTTCAAATCGCCGTCGGGACGCTCACTTCGGTCGTGACCCGACCCCGTCAGGTCGCTCCGGAGACGCCACGACGCCGAGCGACGGCGACCGAGCCGCCGCACACTCAACCTATTTTAGCCTCGGCCACCAAGACGGAATCACGATGCGTACGCTCCGTGCGGTGAACCGACAGCTTCTGAAGGCGATCGAGGCCCCGCCGGACACCGGCGAGGAGGAGCGACTGGATCGGCTCGCGGCGAGTTTCTGGGCGCGGACGCGCCACGAGGAGTATCCGCTCGACCCGGGCAGCCTCTGTCTCCTACGGTACAAACTCCGGCGGATCGCCGAACGAACGCACGAGCAACGGGCCCGTCACCTGTGGCGTGCTCGGGAGCTGCTCGACGAGTACGCGGCCGATCACCCACCACGGCGCCATACGTAGCCCGGTGGCGATGTAGTGAGGTTTATGCGGGCGTAGGGGCGAAAGCGGAGCAACGATGCTCTCAGCTACGAGACGCGGGCTCGTCGATGGCCTCCGCGTCGCCGTCGGCGACGCGGGCTACGACCACGACGTGGCGCCGTCGGACGTCGAACTGGAGGCCTTCGACGACGAGGAGAAAGGGGAGTTCTCGTCCGCCGTCTCCTTCGCGATCGGCGCTGCTGCCGGCGAGAACCCGATGGACGTCGCCCACACGATCGCCGACGCCCACCGCGACTACGGCCTCCCCGAAGGCGTCGCGCGTGTCACCGTCGAGAGCGGCCACATCAACTACCACCTCGACGCGGCGGCGATGGCCCGGTTGACGCTCGGCGAAATCGACGCCGACGGGTCGTCGTACGGCGCCCGTGACCGGGCCGATCCCGACCGGATCGTCGCGGACGTCTCCTCGCCCAACATCGCCAAGCCCCTCCACGTCGGCCACCTCCGGAACACCATCCTCAGCGACGCGCTGATGAACATCTTGGAGGAGCGCGGTCACGACGTGACCCGCGACAACCACCTCGGGGACTGGGGGACGCAGTTCGGCAACCTCCTCCACGAGTACGTCGAGTACGGCGACGAGACGGCCTTCGAGGACGACCCCATCGCTCACCTGCTCGAACTCTACCAGCAGTTCGAACGGCGGGACGGGGTGCTGGAGGACGTAGCGGAGTTCGGCGCGTTGACCGACGAGTTCGAGGACGCCGTCGCCGCGGAGCGGGCGTACCACACCGACGACGGCAAGGCGTGGTTCGCGCGCCTCGAGGACGGCGACGCGGAGGCGGTCGACCTCTGGGAAGGGTTCCGCGAGGCGAGCATCGAGCGCTTCGAGGCCATCTACGCCGAACTCGGTGTCGACTTCGATCTCTGGTTGGGTGAGAGCTTCTACGCCCGCGAGGGGTGGAACGACGTCGTCATCGAGAAGGCGCTGGAGAACGACGTGGCGATGCGCGGTCCCGACGGCTCGGTGTTCATCCCCGTCTACCGCGACGACGAGGACGCGGGCGACCCGGACCGCGCCGACGTGGATCCGTCGCTCGACCGCGCCCGCGAGATGCTGGACGAAGCCGGGAGCGTCGAGGAGGCCGACTTCGACGCCTTCTACATCGTCAAATCGGACGGCTCGACGGTCTACGGCACCCGCGATCTGGCGACCATCGAGTACCGCACGCGGGAGTTCGACGCCGACCAGTCGGTGTACGTCGTCGCGAGCGAGCAGAACCGCTACTTCCAGCAGCTGTTCGTCGCGGCCCGGAAGATGGGCTACACCGACGTCCATCTCGAACACATCGACTACGGGATGATCAGCCTGCCCGAGGGAAGCATGTCGACCCGCGGGGGACAGATCGTCACGGTGCGGGAGGTGCTCGACGCCGCCCGGGAGCGCGCACGGGCTATCGTTCACGAGAAGGGCCGCAACGTCGACGAGGACGGCGTCGACGCCATCGCGCGGAAAATCGCGCTCGCGACGGTCAAATACGGCATGGTCGGCGCCAACCGGGGGAAAAACATCACCTTCGATATCGACGAGGCCGTCTCGCTGGAGGGCGACACCGGGCCGTACGTCCAGTACGCCACGACCCGAGCCTACAGCATCCTCGACTCGGCGGCGTCGGTTCCGGCCGTCGACGACGTGGACCCGGCGGCGTTCAACGACACGGACTACGACCTGATCTACCACCTCGGACGCTACCCGCTCGTTCTCGACCGGTGCGAGGAGCGCTACGACGCCGCGCCGCTGGCGCACTACCTCCTCGAACTCGCGCACGTGTTCAACTCCTTCTATCACAAGAACCGGGTGCTCGACTCGGAGTCGGCGGCGGCGGAGCGCCTCGTCCTCACCGGCGCCACGGCGCAGGTGTTCGAGAACGGCCTCGGTCTGCTTGGCATCGAGACGCTGGCCGAGATGTAGTATTAAGTCGCGGTCACACGACGTTCACGTCGTGCGCCGACGCGACGCCGCCCTCGTCCTGTGCTCGGTTCTCGCGGTGAGCGCCGGCTGTTTCGGGATCGGGGGAGACACCACGTCGTCGACGCCGACGTCGGCGCCGGGGTCCGACCCGACCGTCCGCGTGACCGACGTGGTCGACGGCGACACGCTGGACGTGCGCTTCCCCGACGGCCGCGAGGACACGGTGCGACTCCTCGGGGTCGACACGCCGGAGGTTCACGCCGAGAACGACCCCGCGGAGTTCGAGGGGGTACCCGACACCGAGGCGGGGCGGTCGTGTCTGCGCCGCCACGGGAAGCGGGCGAGCGCGTTCGCCGTCGACCGACTCGCCGACCGCCGCGTGACCCTCCGGTTCGACGCCGCGGCGGGCCGGCGCGGCGGCTACGACCGTCTCCTCGTGTACGTCGTCGTCGACGGATCGTCGTTCAACGCCGCCCTCCTCGAACGCGGCCACGCCCGCCTCTACGACTCACCGTTCCGGGAGCGCGACCGCTACGCGTCGCTGGAGCGGGAAGCGCGCGACGCGAAACGTGGCCTCTGGGACTGCGCCGCCCGACCGAAGGGAATGGGGGTAATGGAGCGTGTGACCCCGGGAGGGAGTACGGCGTCGATACACCTGAATTTCGCGGTGAGTTGATTACTACTGTGCATTCACAAAGACTTTAGTATAACCAAAGAATATTCCACGCCGAGGATGATGCCCACAGAGCTCCGCGCGGACGTGGCGACGGACGGAGGGACGCAGTGGGGGAAGGCGGTGGCGCGATGACGGCGACGAAGGCCGGACTCGCCGGCCAGTTGGCCGTCGTCGCCGGCTTCGAGAACCCGCTGGCTGCCCTCGAACAGTATCCGACGCCGCCGGAGTTGGCGGCCCATGTCGTCCACGTCGCCGACCTGAACGGCGACGTGGAGGGACGAACCGTCGTCGACTTGGGTGCGGGGACGGGGATGTTCACGCTCGGCGCGGCGCTCCGTGGACCGAAACGGGCGGTCGGCGTCGAAATCGACCGCGACGCCCTCGGAATCGCCCGCGAGAATCAGCGACGGGTGGGGACTCGGACGGAGATCCACTGGGTGCAGGGCGACGCGACGCGTGTCCCCCTGCGTCCCGACGGTCCCACGACGGTCGTGATGAACCCGCCGTTCGGCGCCCAGGACGGCAACGAACACGCCGACCGCGCCTTTCTCGCCACCGCCGCCGACGTGGCGGACGTCTCCTACTCGGTCCACAACGCCGGGAGCCGGGAGTTCGTCGAGGCCTTCGCCGCCGACAACGGCGGCGAAGTGACACACGCCTTCGCCGCACAGTTCGACCTCGACCGGCAGTTCGACCACCACGCCGCCGACCGACGGGAGATCGACACCGAAATCTTTCGGATCGTGTGGTCGTAGGGTTACTCCCCGCCGGTGGGTGACGCCGACCGGAGCCCGCCCGTGACCGACGACGCTCCGAGACCGGGTCACGAGGACGCGGTGCGACTCCTCGTCGCGGCCGTCTCGCGGACGTCCGCGTTCCCGGCGTCGCTGGCGGCTCCCTCCGCCCGGGTCACTCGTAGGTCTCCTGTCGAGCGACCCGAACCCGCGTCGCGCCGCTGGCTGCGTACAGCTGTCCCCCGTCGTTGATGAAGTCCAAGCCGCCGGCGGACGCCGTCCCGTTGACCGCGGGGATGGGTGTCGTATCGGATCGGTTCCCCACCGAGACGTTGATCAGGAACCCCTCGGGCGCGGCCTCGACGGAGACGTTTCGGCCGGAGATCACGAGGTCGGCCTGGACGGACGGCGAGGTGTACGCGGTCACGTTTCGGTCGCCGTAGGCGAGGGACACTTTATAAACGGTGCCGCCGCCGATGGCGTTCCAGCCGCGGCGCTGGACGTGCACCGTCTCGCGCCAGCCGGGGCCGCCGACGAGCACGCTCGTCTCCCCGTCGAAGTCGAGTCGACCCTTCGAGACGGCGGTCATCCAGATGTTCCGCTCGCGGTTGCGGACGATCACCCCGGAGGTGTTGACCTGCGTCGTCTCGCCGAACGCCTCCACGTCGATCACCGACACCATCCCGTTTGGCACGTCCTCGGCGTACGTCACTTCGTAGCCCCGTACCTCGATCGGATCGCTCCCGCCGGGGAGGTCGCCGCTCGCCGTCGTCGTCAGGTTGACGGGGACGGCGGGGCCGGCGAGCGCGGCCGTACAGAGCAGAAGGATCGTCGCGCCGACCTGCCAACGGGGGACGGCTCTGACCGACGCCGGCTCGTCCGGCGTCGACAGGAGCGGGCGGTCGGACGTCGCCACCGTCGCCGCCACGAGCGTCGCCAGCGAGACGACGAGCGCCACCCCGGCAGCGCGATAGAGGACGTACGTCTCGCCGCCACGATACCAGTAGACCGCCCACAGCGACTGGGCGACCCCGAACAGCGCGACCCCCACGGCGACCCGCGTTGCGGACGGACGGTCGTCGCCCCGAGCACGGGCCAGCCACACGCCCAGGAGGAAGCCCGCGAGGAGGCCGATGGCGTGGCCCTGGATGGCGATGTCGGCCCACCACGGCGAGGAGTAGGAGGGGCCGGCGCTCGCAGACAGCGTCGGCTGTCGGAGTGCGCCGTAGAGCGTCCGGAGGGCGTTGCCGGCGGTGACCGCGACCACCGTCGCGATCGGATAGCGCACCAGCGCGAAGCCCGCGAACGCGAAGACGACGCCGGAGAAGCCGATGACGGGACCGATCGCGAACAGCGCGGTAAAGAGGCCGGCGCCGACGACGGCCGCCGGAAAGACGACGACCGCTCGGACGTACGGGTTCCTCAGGGGCGTGGTAAACGTCTGAACGCCACGTGTCCGCGGATAGTGTCCCCACGCGTACTCGGCGACGGGGGCGAGCACGAGCGTCCCGACGAGATTGCCGATCAGGTGGCCGGCGCCGGAGTGGGAGAACGCCGCCGCCGCCATCCCCAGCGGGTAGACGTACGACCACGCACGGAAGGGGATGGTGACGGGGCGGTACCAGTTCGCCCAGCCACCCTGGACGAACAGGTAGACCGCGAGCACCAGCGCGACGGAGACGAGCGTCCCCCACGGCACGCCGAGGACGAACCGCGAACGGAGGGTTCGCCCCCAACGGCCACGCGGACGGTCGAGGGCGACGACGACCACGAGGGCGACGAGGATCGACAGGAGAAGCGCCAGGCGAAAGAGCGTCGCCGCGTCCGGGAGGCCGAGCATGCCTTCCGTTCACGCGTCGCCGATAATGAATCCGACGGGCACCGGAGCGAAGCGGGATCGCCGACGCGTATGCGGCGTCGGTCGACGGAGTCCGGGCCGCCTCGTGCGGTTTCCCCCGCGTCGCCGCCGACGGACCGCCCCGACGAGCTACCGGTGAACGGGCACGGGACGCCGTTTCAGAGTTTGTTCTCGGCGTCCTCGGCGAGTTCGGCCATTCGCTTGCCGACCCGGCCGGCGTCGGAAAACTCGTCTTCGCTCATCGCCGTCGCGAGCGCGTTCCCGAGGACGAACACGGCGTGTTTGTGCTCGCTTTTCGACTTGTGGACGTGCGAAGGGTCGACGCTCAGGGATTCGTACGGATCGAAGATGCTCTCGTCGACCGACTCCTGGCTTCGGAAGTAGCTCATGATCGCCACCATCTGCTCGTGTAGTTCGAGGAGTTCCTCCTTGTGCATACGTCCGTGTACGGAGGTAGCCCGGTTAAGCATTGTTGCGTCCGTCTCGCACGACGACGGCCGAGCGATGCGTCGGGCGGGCCCACGCGCGTCGCGGCTAGAAGACGTACTCGTCTTCGTGTCCCATCATCCCCTCGTCCTCGAAGCCCGGTTCCTCCTCCTCGATCGGTCCGCTCGTCTTGTAGGCGCGCAGTCCCGTCGAGAGCAGTTCCTGGATCGCCTCCTCCCGGTTGACGAACTCACCCTGTTCGATCAGTTGGGCGATCTGCATCTCCAGGTGTTCCGGGACGGTTATTTCCACGTTCGGCATTTGAACGTTCGACGCTTTGGAAGGGGCGTATTTAAATTCTGTGGGCCGGATTCGTATTTTGATAACTGTCCCTTCGATCGATCGAGTAAATTCCCGGTGAGGACAAACTGGAGTTCGGGAATCGTATATTCGACCGACAGCCATAGGTCGGTCGAACGTTCACGACGGGTATGGACAGGGACGTCACGGACGTCTATCGTGAGTTCGGCGACGAGCGTCTACCGCCGGGACAGCACCGCACGGAGTCGTTTCCGGTCCTCTCGAAGGGATCGGTCCCGCGGGTCGAGCGCGACGAGTGGGCGCTCTCCGTGAGCGGCGCGGTGGAGACGCCGGTCACGCTCGACTGGGACGAGTTCCAGGCACTGGGCGTCGAGACGCAGCGCCAGGACTTCCACTGCGTGACCGGCTGGAGCAAGTTCGACTGCGCGTTCACCGGCGTGCCCTTCGCGACGCTCGCCGACCACGTCGGCGTCGACCCGGACGCGGAACAGGTCATGTTCGCCGCCGCGGACGACTACACGACGAACGTCCCCCTCGAGGACTGTCTACGGCCCGGCACCCTCTTGGCCTACGAGTTCGACGGCGAGCCACTGGCGCGCGACCACGGCGGCCCCGTCCGGGTCGTCACGCCACACAAGTACGCCTACAAGGGGGCGAAGTGGGTGACCGGAGTGGAGTTCCTGACCGAGCCGGAACGCGGGTTCTGGGAGCGCCGTGGCTACTCCGTGAGCGCGAACCCGTGGCGTGAGGAGCGGTACGACGGCTGATCCGAGCCCCGTCGGGTCGTCCCGGTCGGCACGAGCCCAATAGTTAGGTAAAAGAGTGCGGCGCTCTCATGGCGTACAATGGGTATCCCGCGAAGTGACGAGGCAGGCCCGCGTCTCGTCAGTCGGTCGGTCCGAACGTCGGTTCCGTCCCTCCGCGCTGCGCTCGACGCCATGCCCGCTCCCCGAACGTTCTGGACCGCGCCCGACGAGGCGACGGTGGTCGCGGGCGGTGCCGCCGCGACCCTCACCGCCGAGGGCCGGAACCGGTTCGCCGCGATCAAAGAGCGGATCGACCGGGTCCTCCGATCGGGCGACGTACACGCCGGCACCGAGGCTGCCTGTCCCCGCCTGTTCGGCGGCTTCGCCTTCCACGACGAGGGGACCGACGACGACACCTGGGACGGCTTCCCAGGGGCACAGTTCGTCCTCCCGCGCGTCCAGGTGACCGACACCGACCGTGGAACGTGGCTGACCGTCAACGCCGCCGGCCCGGACGCGAGCGCCGAGGCGGTCGAGGAGCGCCTCGACGTGGCGCGCGACCGGTTCGAGGCGCTCGACGAACCCGCCACCGGAGATCGTCTCACGGACGCGGACGACCCGGCGCGAGGCGTGGCGCGACTCCGTCGAGGCTGCCGTCTCACGCATCCAGGCCGGCGACCTCCGGAAGGTCGTCCTCGCGCAGGCGCTCGACGTAACGCTCGACCGCCCGCTCTCGGTGCCCGACGTGCTCGCGCGGCTCGGCGAGACGTACCCGGACTGCTATCGATTTCTCGTGGAGCCGGCGGCCGACGCGTCCGCCGGCCGGCCGGCCTTCTTCGGCGCGACGCCCGAACGGCTGGTCAGCCGCCACGGTCGCACGGTCACCACCGACGCGCTCGCGGGCACGACCGGTCGTGGCGACACGCCCGCCGAGGACGATTGGCTCGCCGAGGAACTGCTCGCGGACGGGAAGAACCTGCACGAACACGAACTCGTCGCGGACACCATTCGCGAACAGCTCGCCCCGTTTACGTCGTCGATTTCCGCCGGCCAATGTCGGGTCAGACGACTGGCGACCGTCCAACACCTCTTCACCCCTATCACCGCCACGCTCGGGGGCGACACGCACGTCCTCGACTTGGTGGAGGCGCTGCATCCGACGCCCGCCGTCGGCGGTCTTCCCCCCGAACGCGCGCTCGCGACCATCCGCGAGACGGAGCCGTTCGACCGGGGCTGGTACGCCGCGCCCGTCGGCTGGATCGACGCCGCCGGCAACGGCACCTTCGCCGTCGCCATCCGCTCGGCGCTCGCCCGCGACGCCGAGACGACGCTCTTTGCCGGCGTCGGCGTCGTCGCCGACTCCGATCCCGACCGCGAGTGGGACGAGGTACAGCTGAAATACCGGCCGATCCTCGACGAACTCGAACGCGCATGAGCGCGCCGAACCGCAACGTCCTCTGGGGGCGGGCGATAGTCAGCGAACTCGTTCGGAGCGGCGTCGAGAGCGTCGTGGTCTCCCCCGGCAGTCGCTCGACGCCGCTCGTCACTGCCGTCGCGGAACACGACGACCTGCACGTCCACTCCGTCCTCGACGAGCGCTCGGCCGCCTACTTCGCGCTCGGCCGTGCCCGCCGAACCGGCGAGGTAACGCCCCTGATCTGTACCTCCGGCACCGCGACCGCGAACTACCATCCCGCGGTGATCGAGGCGGACCGCGGACGCGTTCCCCTCCTCCTGCTCACCGCCGACCGCCCGCCCGAACTCCGCGACAGCGGCGCCAACCAGACCGTCGACCAAGAGAAACTGTATGGGGACGCCGCCCGCTGGTACAAGGACCTCCCCGAACCCGAAGCGGACGGGCGGAAACTCCGCTCGCTCCGGACGGACGTGGCCCGTGCCCTCGCCGAAGCGACGGGCACCCCGTCCGGGCCGGTCCACCTCAACTGCCCGTTTCGTAAGCCGCTGGAGCCGACGCCCGTGCCGGACGACGTGCCGGCGGATCTCGAGCCCCTCGCCGCCGCCGGACGTGGCGGCGACCGCCCGTTCGTGCGGACGACGGCCGGCGTCCCGCAGCTCGACCGGGCCGACCTCCAACGGCTGGCCGAGGCGCTCACCGTCGACCGCGGCCTGATCGTCGCCGGCCCCGCCGACCCGCCGGGCGTCGATCCACAGGCCGTCACCGCCCTCGCCCACGCCACCGGGTTCCCAATCGTCGCCGACCCGCTCTCCGGCCTGCGCTTCGGCGGCCACACCCGCGTGACGACCACCGTCGGCGGCTACGACGGCTATCTCGACCCACGTGTGACCGACGACTGGCCCGCGCCGGAAGCGGTCCTACGGATCGGCGCCTCGCCCACCTCCAAGCGCCTCCGGAAGTATCTCGCACGGGTCGACGCCCGGACGTTCGTCGTCGACCCCGCCGGCGAGTGGCGGGAGGCGGAGTTCACCGCGACCGATCTCGTGGTCGCCGACCCCGGCCGGCTCTGTGGCCGGCTCGCCGAAGTCGTGCGCGGGGGCGGCGACGCGGGGTGGCGCGACCGCTGGGCGGCCGCGGACCGAACCCACCGCGAGGTGGTCGCCGACGCCACCGGTGACGGGGCGGGCGGCTACTTCGAGGGGGCGATCCTCGCGGACGTGGCCGACCTCGCGCCCGAACCGTCGACGGTCGTCGTCTCGAACTCGAACCCCGTCCGCGACGCCGACCGCTACATGCCGCCGACCGACGCCGGCTACACCGTCCTCGGCAACCGCGGCGCGTCGGGCATCGACGGCGTCGTCTCCACCGCCCTCGGCGCCGGGAGCGCGACGACCGACCACCTGACGCTCGTGATCGGCGATCTCGCGTACTACCACGACGGCAACGGCCTGCTCTCCGCGTTGCGGTGTGGCGTCGCGGCGACGATCGTCCTGATCGACAACGACGGCGGCGGCATCTTCCATCGCCTCCCCATCGAGTCGTTCGACCCGCCCTTCACCGAGTCGTTCCGGACGCCCCACGGCGTCGATTTCGAGCCGACGGGTGCGCTCTACGGTCTCGACTACACCGCCGTCGACGACCGCGCGTCGTTCCGCGACGCCTACGCCGACTCCGTGGCGAGCGACGGGACGGACGTGATCGAGGTGCGGACGGACGGGGAAGCGAGCCAGCGCACGCGGGAGCGACTGGTCGAGGCGACGGTCGCCGAACTCGTCGAGTAGTCGACCCGTCACAAGACCTATTGACACACGTGTGAAAGATTCGGTAGGCGGTGACGGGGATCCGAGAGAGCATGCGCGTCGAACACCTAGGCGAACGAGGCGGGGAGCCAATCGCCATCGTCACCTGTCTCCACGGAAAAGAGCAGTGTGGGAAAGCGGCGATGGAGGCGTTGCTCGATCGTGGCCTCTCGATCACCGGCGACGTGCGGTTCGTCGTGGCGAACGAGCGCGCGATGACGGCGCCGGACGGCCCGCAGCAGTATCTCGACGACGACCTGAACCGATCGTTCCCGGGTGATCCGGACGGCAGATCCCACGAGCGACGTCTCGCCGCCGAACTGTTGGCGGACGTGCGGGACTGCCGGGTCCTCGACGTCCACTCGACGCTCTCGGACGGCCGTCCGTTCGCGCTCTTTCTCCCGGAGAACGACCGACGGCTGGTGGCGGCGACGGGCGTCGACATCGCCGTCGACGTTCGAAACCGGGCCGGACGGGGGGCGCTCATCGAGTTCGTCGACGGCGTCTCCGTCGAGTGTGGGCTCCGCGGAACGCAGTCGGCAGTGGACAACGCTCGGACGGTCATCCGAAACTTCCTCGCGGCGCTGGGTGCGATCGAGGCCGAGTTTCGATGGGCCGATCCGGAGGTGTACGAGATCACCGACACCATCGACTGCGTCGACTGCACGTTCGAGGGGGAGAACTTCACGCGCGTCGACGCCGGCGAGCAGTTCGCCAGCCGGGACGATCACCCGATCCGTGCGAGCGAGCCGTTCTATCCCGTCTTGACTTCGAGGGACGGCTACGAGGAGATGCTCGGCTATCGGGCGGAGAAACGCGGCCGCCTCTCCACGCTCGAATGAGCTACGCCCGTGGCGTCCGGGTGTTCAACCAGTTCACCTTCTTTAGCGTCCTGATTCCCGGGCTGTTCGCCGTGGCGTTCGTCCTGCCGGTCGCGCCACCGAGCGTCTTCGGGCTCGACGCCGGCTGGGTGCTCGTCCTCGTGGTCGGCCTCTCGTTCGGCGTCGGCATGACGCTGCATATCGCCTCCGAGAGCTTCGAGCGGTGGATGCCCGGTGCCTATCGACCGACCGAGCGCATGCGGGACCGGCTCAACGCGCTGGCCGCCGACGCGGGGTCCGCGGAGGCGGTCACGCTGATGACGGAGTTCGTCACGTTGTACGACGAGCGGTTCAACACGGACGTGTCGGGCACCGTCGCGACGACCGAGAGCGTCACGACCGTTGTGGACCCCGATCCGGCCGACCTTACGACGGATACGGGCCTCGATACGGGTGACCTGCCGTTCTCCCGGGCGGACGGCAA
>ERZ1034543.226-NODE-226-length-14865-cov-5.812424_pt1 | contig 14865 bp, 13 predicted proteins | sample MGYA00520654_ERZ1034543 | MGnify/ENA primary metagenome ERZ1034543 (study PRJEB33760, sample SAMEA4777712) | hypersaline lake metagenome | biome: hypersaline environment; feature: brines | place: Spain | collected 2012-08 | depth 0 m ... | reverse complement strand
CCTGGACCGGTACGGGTTTGAGACGCGCGGGCTCTGGTACATGGTCATTCCGAAGAAGGGCTCAGACGGGGTGCAACCGGTCGGGGGCGGCGGGCCTTTTGTCAACTTCACCTTCTACGACCAGGCCACCGACCGGGTCTACATGCTGGACGGCTCCGTCTACGCGCCCGACTACGACAAGATGGACTTTGTGCGTCAGATGGAGGTGATGGCTCGCACCTTCCGGACCCCCCGCGAGACCGAGGCCTCCAGCGACACGCCCGTCGCCGCTGAGTAATGCCTGCCCCCCTCCCGCGTCCATTGCCGTTCACAGGTGCGTCCGCCGGCCCAGCCGGCACGGCGAGGGGGCTCCTGCTCGGGGTGCTCGTTGCCGGATCGCTTCTCGTGGGAGGCTGCTCCGCGTTTTCTACGGGCGAGAGGCCAGTTGCAGACAGCACGTTTACGCGCGTGCTGACCGAACTGCACCTCGCCCACACCCGTCGCTCCCTGGAGGGTCTTCCACCTCGGCCCAACCTCCGCGATTCGATCTTCGCCCGCTACGACGTGCGCCCGTCGGCGTTCGATGCCACCCTGCGGTACTACAGCCGACGTCCAGAGGCACTCGCGCGCCTCTATCAATCAGTTATCGACACGCTCCGAGCCCGGCAGCGAGCCGCCCGTCGGCCCCGACAAGACGCTGTGGACGGCACATCGGAGCCGACGGCACGGCAACGCGAGCGGTCTCCGTAGTCGCCCTCTCAGAGGGCGCCTTTCCCCGGGCCTCTTGCCCCCAAGGCACCGGTTATACCCAGCGCTCTCCTTTTTCGGTGAGACGAAACGTGCCGTTCAGCGGGGCCTCCAGCGTCAGGTAGCCCTCATCTATGAGCCACCGCACCAACTCGTCGATGCGCGGGGGCGGCACCGGCGGGTCGTCGAACCACTGTTCGCGCGGCGTCTCCTCGGCCGCCTGCCCGAGGATGTGCCGAAGAACTGGTTCCTCGTCCGGCGTCACGGCGTCGGGCTGGTGCCGTCCCAGGCATACATCGCAGTGTCCACACTGGGCCTCCGTGCGTTCCCCAAAATAGGTGAGCAGGGCGTGACGCCGGCACGTGACGCCGCGAGCGTACCGCAGCATGTGGTCGAGGCGCCTTTCGGCCCGCTCTCGGGCATCCTGCACGGCCTGGTCCTCCACGGGCAGCTTTGAGGCTCGGGGATGGGCAAGCTCCACACGGAGGGCACCGCCTGGGCCCTGCCATTGCAGCAGGCCCCGTTCCTCCAGGTACCGGAGGCCGCGCTGCAGGCGCTCGCGCTCGAGACCGGTCCGCTTCTCTGCCGCCCGCAGGTCGAGGGGCCACCACTCGCGGAAAGCATCGGCGTGCACAAGCCGGAGCAGCGTACGAATGAACCGACCGAGGGCCTTGTTTTCAACGGACGCAGCGTAGTCTCGCACCTCGCGGGCCGACGCCGTGAACCGCAGGCGGCCAAAGTGCGTCCGCGGAGACACGACCGCCCACGCGCCCTGCCGCTCGATAAGGTCGACCGCCGTGCGCACCTTCGTCCGCGAAAAGCCGGTGGTCTTGAGCACGGCCTCCAGGGTTGCCACCAGTGGGCCGTCCGGCGCGGAGCCCACCGGGACCTGCCCCACACTGCACACCGCGTCGTAGACCGTTTGGACCTCCGCGGCCGTGGGGTGGGAGGCCTCGATGAGCGCGGCCTGCGTTTCGGCGTCGGGGGCCTGGTAGAGGAGCACGGCGTGTGCCCGCTTTCCGTCCCGCCCGGCCCGGCCCGCCTCTTGGTAGTAGCTTTCCAGTGACGACGGGGGCGCGGTGTGCGCTACGAACCGCACGTTGGGCTTGTCGATGCCCATCCCAAACGCATTCGTCGCCACCATGACGCGCACCTCTTCCTCAATCCAGTCCGTCTGCCGGGCTTCCCGCTCGTCGGCATCCAGTCCCCCGTGGTAGCCGGTCGCCGCAACCCCGTGGCCCGTGAGGCGCCCGCACCAGCGAGTCACCGCCCGGCGCGTGGGCACGTAGACAATTCCGGGCCCGTCCACCGCCTCCACCACCGCCCGCAGGCGCCGCCACTTGTTCTCCGTACGAAAGACCGACCACACGATGTTGGGCCGGTCGAACCCGCGCACGACCTCGGCCGCGTCTGGCATGTCGAGCAGCTCCACGATGTCTTGCCGCACGGGCGGAGTGGCCGTGGCCGTGACCGCCGCCACGGGCGGGTCTCCCAATGCCGCGCGGGCCTCCGGAATGTCCAGATAGGCGGGCCGGAAGTGGTGCCCCCACTCGCTCACACAATGCGCCTCGTCCACCGCCACGAGCGACACATCAAGGCGGCCCGCCCGCGCCGCAAACACATCGGTCGAGAGCCGCTCGGGCGCCATGTACACAAGGTCGTACTGCCCGTGCTCCACGTTTGTCCAGCGCTGCTCCACCTCGTAGCCGCGCAGGGTGCTGTTGATAAAGGTGGCGGACACGCCCTGGGCCCGCAGCGCCTCCACCTGGTCTTGCATGAGTGCAATGAGCGGCGACACCACGAGCACCACCCCCTCCGCCAGGACCGCCGGCAGCTGGTAGCAGAGCGATTTGCCCCCGCCCGTTGGCAGGACGCCCAGCACGCTGCGCCCGTCCAGCAGGGGCGACAGGATGGCCTCCTGGCCCGGCCGAAACGATTCGTATCCCCATCGCTTCTGGAGAGCCCGGTGCGCCTCGGCAATCGTGTACGACGAAAGGTCCGACATTCCACACTCGTGGATGCAATCGTAAATCAGTCACTGCCTCGCCCGCACGCCCCGTTCGATGTTCGGGACGCACGGCGTACCTTTTGCGGTCTTTTCCCCCTCCTACCCGCTCCCTCTTCCACCCGTCCCAACCCCCCCCATGGCGGCCCCGTCCGTTTCCGTGATCATTGTTACGTGGAACGCCAAGTCGGTCGTTCAACGGTGCCTGCCCTCCGTAGTGGCCACGGAATACCCGAATGTTGAGATCATTGTTGCCGATAACGCCTCTACGGACGGCACCGCCGCCTGGATTGCCCGGGAGCACCCGGAGGTTGCCCTTGTGCGGCATCCCGACAACTGGCTCTTCTGCCGGGGCAACAACGCCGCCCTGCCCCACGCCACGGGCGACTTTGTGGTGCTTCTCAACAACGACGTGGAGGTGCCCCCCGACTGGCTAGGGCCGCTCGTCGAGGAGATGACCCGTGCGCCGGACGTAGCGGCCGTGCAGCCCAAGCTGCTCCAGTACGACAACCGCCACCGGTTCGAGTACGCCGGCGCCGCCGGGGGCTTTCTTGACCGTGCCGGATATCCCTTCACGCGCGGCCGTCTCTTCCACACCATGGAGCGCGATCGTGGCCAGTACGACGATGCCCGCGACGTTTTCTGGGCCACCGGCGCCGCCCTCATGCTTCGCCGGTCGGCCCTCGATGAAGTGGGCCTGCTCGACGAGCGGTTCGAGATGCACATGGAAGAAATCGATCTGTGCTGGCGCCTCCAGCGGCACGGCTACCGGGTGCGCGTGGCCCCGCAGAGCACCGTGTGCCACATCGGCGGGGCCTCGCTCCCACAGTCGTCGCCCCGAAAGACCTACTATAACTTCCGCAACAGTCTTCTCATGCTGTACAAAAACCTGCCGCCTCCGGCGTGGCGGCGCACTGTGCCCGTGCGCCTGACCTGCGACCTCGCCGCGCTCGGCCGCACGCTCGCCCTCGGCAATGTGCGGGAGGCACGGGCCATCCTACGGGCCTACCGCGACGCGTTCCAAATGCGACACCACTACCGGGATGTCCGTCCGGGTCCGTCGGACCGGACCGTGCTACCGCCCTACCGGGGACTGGTACCCATCGATTATTTTGTGCGTGGACGGCGCACCTTCGCCGACCTTCCCGACAAAAACTTTCGCTCGCGATGACAGGGTCCCCGTCGCCCGTTCGGGACTGGGGCTACGCCTCTTCGGTGCGCTCTTTTGCCTTCGTCCCCTCTTCATCCGGCGCCGTGTTGCGCCGCCATACCACAACCGCAACACCCGCCATTACTACGCCCATCCCCACGATGGAGGGAAGCGACGGCGCCTCCCCAAACAGCGCGTACGCCAGCGCCGACGCCCCCACCGGCTCCAGGAGTGCCAAGAGGCCCACAATGGCCGCCGGCACGTGCTGGAGCGCATAATTGAACGACCCGTGCCCCAGCACCTGCGGCCCCAGCGCAAGCCCCACGCACAGCCCATACACCGTCCAGGAATACCCAAACAGGGGCACTCCCTTCCAGAGCGCGGCAGCAAGGGCGGTGAGGGCCGCCACTGCGTAGAGCGGCGTGACGTAGGCGAGCCAGGAAACCTTCTGCCGCACGACGCGCCCGATAAGCAGGTACGCGCTCACCAGCACCGCCCCCGCGAAGGCAAGCGCGTTGCCCCACAGCGCCCCCCGGCCCAGCGTTACCGTTCCCGCATCGGCCCATCCAATGAGGGCCGCGCCCGCCACGCTTGCCCCGATGGCCAAGACGGTCATTCGCCGCAGACGCTCGCCAAGAACCAGGTAGCCGAGCACCGCCAGCAGCAGGGGGCTCGTCGTCACCAGCACCGATGCACTGGCCACCGTCGTATGGTAGAGAGACTCGATCCACGCGATGAAGTGAAGCCCCAGGAAGACTCCCGCCCCCAGGATGAGCCCCACATCTCGCGTCGTAAACTGCCGCACCTCCGGCCCAACGCGCACGAGGGCGGGCGGCACCAGGACCGCAGCCGCGGTGACTGTGCGCCACACCGCGATGGCAAGGCCCGGCACGTCGCCTGCCCAGCGCACCAGAATCGGCGCGAAGGCGAAGCTCACCACCCCCAGGCCGAGCGCGAGGTAGATCCGGGGCGACCAGTCGGCAGGCATTAAACTCCTGGCATGGAGACTTCTGGCGTGGGAGCCGCCTGGCGCATAGGGCACAGGTGGGACACAGAGCCTAGGTGGGACACAGAGCCTAGGTGGGGCGTGGGGCGCACACTACCGGATGCGGTCCATCGACTCTACAAGTTCAATGTCGTGCTCAATGCCCCGCCGCGCTAGCAAGAACAAGCCGTACGCCCCCACCGGCAGCAACAGCGCAATCGTCCGCCCCCATAGCACCCCTCCAGTGGGCGACGTAAACGCCAACGTGTCTGCCAGATACAGCCCGCCATACAGAACGCCCGCCAGCAACACCGTGAGCATCTGCGCCCCAATCACGACCGTCCGCTGCGTTTTTCGGCGCTCGTACAGGAAGATGGCCCCGAGGGCCGTGCCCGCCGTTGCAACGAGCACCCCAAGAAGCGAGGGCACGAACCACGAGAGTTGGGACGCCGCCCGGCCATTCCAGGGGACCTCGGAAATCCCGAGCCCCACCAGCGCCAGGGCGCCCAACAGAAGATAAACCGTCTGAATGCGTTGAATCATTGGAGCAAGAGTCGCGCAATCGGTTAAGCGTTCACTTCGTGGGCCACACGGTCGGAGAGCGCATCGGCAAACTCGGAGGTGGAGGCGTCGCCGCCCACGTCTCGGGTCAGGACCTCCCCTTCCTGATACGTGGCAAAGAGTGCACGCTCGATGGCCGCGGCGGCCTCCGGCTCGCCGATGTGCTGCAGCATCATTCCGGCGGTACGGATCATCGCGGTGGGGTTGGCCGCGTTCTGGCCCGCAATGTCCGGAGCGCTTCCGTGCACCGCCTCAAACACCGCCAGTTCATCGCCGACGTTGGCCCCAGGCGTGACCCCCAGCCCCCCCACCAGGCCCGCAGTAAGGTCGCTGAGAATGTCCCCAAAGAGATTTGTCGACACGATGCAGTCGTAGCGCTCCGGATTCGTCACAAGCTGCATGCACAGGTTGTCGATAATGCGGTCGTCGTACTCAATCTCCGGGTAGTCGGCGGCAATGTCGTTCCCAATGTCGAGAAACAGCCCGGAGGTCTTCTTCAAGATGTTGGCCTTGTGGGCCAGCGTCACCCGGTCGCGCCCGTGCTCGCGGGCGTACTCGAAGCAAAACCGGATGATGCGCTCTGAGCCCCGCCGCGTAACCCGGGCAATCGAGTCGGCAATGTCGAGGCGGTCGTCAAAGTACTCGATGCCCGAGTACAGGCCCTCCGTGTTTTCTCGGAAGATAATGAGATCGACGTCGTCGAACGGGGTGTCGAGTCCCGGCAGCGTGGTGGCGGGCCGTACGTTCGCGTAGAGGTCGAGGCGCTGGCGAAGCTGCACGTTGACGCTCGTAAAGCCTTCCCCGACGGGAGTGGTTACAGGGCCCTTGAGGGCAGTGCCTCGCTCTTGGATCGACTCTACCACGTCTGGGGGCAGCGCAGGGCGCCCCCGCTCCACGGCCGTGGCCCCAATCACGCGATGACGGTCCCACACAATGTCGGCCCCAGCGGCGTCGATAACCTGAATGGTGGCCTCCGTAACCTCGGGGCCGATGCCATCGCCAGGAAGCAGCGTAAGTTCATGCGGCATAGAGACAAACAGGAATTGTGAAAACTGTAGCGGTGGATGCGAGAGGACGTGAGGCGTTGTCCGCATGGCGCCCGGAACCAACATAGGGGTCACAAAACAAAAAAGCCCTGCCGAGAAGCAGAGCTTTTTTGAAGCGCGGGACCGTTTTGCCTAGGACGGCGGCGGGCCTTCGCGGTTGGAGGAGTAGTTGATGCGGAGCGCGTTGGCTTCTCGGAGTTCCTGCTGCACCTCGTTCACCACCTGCATTTCCGACTCGCGATCCACCTTCAGGGACACGATCAGCTTGGGCTGCTCCTGCAGCTTCCGGTACATGATCTGCCGAATGGTTCGACGATTTTCGATCAGTGCGTCATCGATTTGAATGGCTGTCTCGCCCTGGTTCTCTCCTCGCTTGAGCGGGCCAATATGGACTTTCGAGATCAAGCGCTTCTGGTCGATTTTCGTCAGGGCCTCGGCCTGAGGCAGCTGCGTGCGCACCTTGATGTCCGTCTCGCGGAGCACCGTGGCCACCATGAAGAAAATCAGCAGCATGAACACGATGTCCGGGAGCGAAGCAGTCGTAAACTCCGGCTCCGTGCTCGTGCTTCGCCGTTCAAACTTCTGCGACGCCATGAGTCAAAGATCTTGATTGGGAAGTAGAGTGAGGGCGAGACGGCCGGCGGCCGCGTGCGTTGGGCGTCTACTCGCCGGTGTCGGGCTCCGCAATGGAGATCTGCGCCCCAAACGCGTCTCGGATCTTGTTGTCCTGTTCGGGCCCGAGGCTGTTGTAGTACTCTCGATAACTCGAGTACGTCTGGTCAAGGCCTGCCGTCCCTCCTTCGGGCCCCGGAAGCCGATTGGTGCGCGCGATCTGGTCCCAGATTTCGCGGTACGACATCCACACCTCGTCGAGCACCTCAATGTAGGTGCTGTAGGGAGTCTGGGCGTCGGTCTTGATCGAGATCACCGCATCGTCCGGGCTGTCGGCCAGATCCGCGTCCTGCCCGTAGTTGAGCACGTGCTTCTTGACCCGATCCCGGATCTGGGCTACGCGGGCCCGCTCTTCTTCAACCAGCACGTCGCCCTGCGCGTTGACCAGGATTTTCATGAGATTGCGCTCCTTCACCGGGGGCGGCTTCTGCTCCGGCTTCAGCTTGGGGGGCAGGGTCATGCCGATTCCGGTGTCCACGTTGATCGTTGTGGTCACCAGGAAGAAGATCAGCAGCAGGAACGCAATGTCGGCCATTCCTGCAGTCGGGATGGAAGCTTCGTCCCGGTCTTCCCGGCGTTTGTCCAGCAGTCCAGCCATAGTTCAAAAAGAGCTACCAGTAATGATGAGTTTACGAGTGCGGGCAAAGGCCGCCAGTGCTGCGCAGGCACACGAAGCGCCGCCATGTAAGCACCGCTGCACGAAGGAGCACCGCTACATAACTATATAAAGAGCTGGCGCACCCCGGTAAACAGGAGCCCGAGCAGGGCGAGGCCAAACATGATCACCAGCGTGTAAATGCCCGCCTGCACCCAGGTCTGGAGCGTAAACCCCAGAACGGCGAGGAGCACGCCCGGGATTGCGACGACCACAATGCTGAGGGGGTCTACCTTGCCGTACGCGAGACTTCGAAGTCCGAAAATTCCCATCCCGAGGACGCTCAGGCCCGCGAGGGCAATGGCCGCCCAGATGGCGATGGGAAGAATGGCGTTCTGACTCATAAAGTGGATAGTGGTCTAAGGAATGAGACGAAGCGGGGCGCGGGCGGCGCCCCGCGACGGACGACCTTCGGTCCGCCGGACTAGTCTTCCCGTTCGCCAACGCTCTCCGGGATGGACTTCTCGGAGGTCGCGGATTCGCCACGCTCCAGGGCCACCAGTGCATCGACCAGTTCAATGGAGGCGTCTTCCATCTCGGCCACCAGGCGATCAATCTTCGAGACCGCGTAGTTGTAAAAGAACTGCAGGATTACCGCCACGATCAGTCCGAAGGCCGTCGTTAGCAGGGCGACCTTGATGCCCCCGGCCACGAGACGAGGCGAAATGTCTCCGGCCTGCTCGATGGAGTCGAATGCCCGGATCATCCCGATCACGGTGCCCAGGAAGCCAAGCATGGGAGCAACGCTGATGAAGAGCGACAACCACACGAGCCCGCGCTCCAGAAAGCTCATCTCGATGGAGCCGTACGACACGACGGCCTCCTCCACGGCGTCAATGCCTTCGTCGGCGCGCAGCAGCCCGGCCTGAAAGACCGACGCCACGGGCCCACGCGTGCTCGCGCACTCTTCTTCCGCCGCCGGAATGCCCCCCTCGTCGAGGGCTTCCTTCACGCGCTGCAGAAACGCCTGCGTGTTGATGTCGGCGCGGTTCAGAGAAATGATGCGCTCGAAGGAGATGGCAAGCCCAATGATCAAGCAGATGAGAACGGGCCACATCCACTCCCCCCCTTCATTGAACCGTTGAACGAGGGCGTTGATGGCACCGCCCCCGCCAGCCTCTTGGGGCAGCAGAAGCAGAAGTTGAACCGACAGCTTATCCAGAACCATAAGTGGCTAGTGCTCAGTCGAGTCTGTGAAAGGGACAAAATCGGGTGCGAAGGTGCGCCGAGCCGGCAACACATACGCGGGCCCTGTTCGGTGGGGACCCGGCAGGGATGCACGAGTATCGTGGGGGGTCTGAGCCGACCTGGCAAGCGATATTGCTTCGACGCGGAGTGAAGCAGGTCTGTAGCGGGCTGCGCTACGTCTACCTAGTATACAGAGGCCGCCAGAGGTTGTCAAAGAGAACACGTCTTGCCTCGGTGGCGCCTCTCGATTCAAAGGGCACGGAGAACTACGTGGTGGAAATCCCCTCGTGCCCGGGAGCGCAGCACAAGGTCCGCCCCCTCGGAAGTTCCTTTGTTTTTGTCTCTGAGGGCAGGTGTGGGCAAATCTTCACCGAAGCTCAGAACTCATCGCGGGCTCGTGCGCTGGATTTGTGCCCTTTACAAGAAGGCGAGCGCCGGACGCACGGGCGCGCTTTCCTGGCTTTCCTGTTCGTGCGTCCCACAGCGTCGGTGCGGCGTTCCAGAACATTGGTATGGCACTCCGGAACGGCTGGATGCGTTTGACGAGTCCGGGCTGTGCCTCGCCCCCCTCTGCCTTCGCTGCGTCGCCCGGCGTGTAACGACTCGTCCCTGAAGGCCCTGCACGGCCGCCGCCTCCGGAATCAATCAGCGGCCTGCATTTGTTGCGGAGGTGGTTTACGCCCACAAGCCTCCTTCGCTACGTTTTTTCACGACGGCTCTCTTTGTCGATGCGCAACGACGACATTGCTCAGGTCCTTCGAGAAACCGCCGACCTGCTGGAACTCACAGGCGGCAATCCGCACCGGGCCCGTGCCTTCGCCCGGGCAGCCCGGTCGGTAAGCGGCCTCGACCAGCCCGCCACGGAGCGCCTGGACGCCGGTACGCTGGTGGACGTGCAGGGGATTGGGAGCGCGATGTCCGAACACGTGGGCGAAATTCTGCGGGACGGCTCCCTCGAACTGCGGGACGAACTGCTAAGCGCCGTGCCGCCGGGCCTCATGGATGTGATGCAGGTGCAGGGCCTGGGCACGAAGCGAACGCGCCGCCTGTGGACCGAACTGGGCATCACCTCGCTCGATGAGCTAGAGCAGGCCGCCGAAAACGACCGCATCACTGCCCTGAGCGGATTCGGCCCGAAGACGCAGCAAAACATTCTGGACAACCTGCGGCAGCTTCGCCGCTACGAGTCGCAGTGGCGCCTCGACGATGCCTGGGCCGCCACGCATTCGTTCCTCGACGCCCTGCGGCCCCTCGATGCTGTGGCCCGCGCGGAGCCTACGGGGCCCTTGCGCCGACGCTGCGAAACGCTCGAGCAGGCGGATCTGCTCGTGGCCACCGACACGCCGGAGACGGTTCGGGACTGGCTGGAGGCCCATCTCGACGACCCGGCCCTGGCCGACGACGCCGTGGTGGGCCGGGGAGCGGAGGGCGTTCCGTTCCGCGTTCACTTTACCTCCCCCGCCCACTTCGGGACGGCCTGGTGGCGCACCACGGGCAGCCCGGATCATTGCGCAGCGGTGGAGGCCCACGGCGAGGTGCCCGGCTCTTGTGCCGACGAGGCGGCGCTCTACGACCAGGCCGGGCTGGCGTACGTCCCGCCTCCCCTTCGCGAAAATCGCGGAGAGGTTGACGCCGCGGCCACCGGGTCGCTCCCGGCGCTGCTCACAACCGACGACCTGCACGGCTGCCTGCACAACCACTCCACCTACAGCGACGGTTCGCACTCTCTCCGCGAGATGGCCGAGGCCGCCCGCGAGCGCGGGTTCTCGTACTTTGGCATCTGTGACCACAGCCAATCGCTCCAGATTGCCGACGGACTCTCGCCCGAGTCGGTGCGGGAGCAGCGGGCCGAAGTGCATCGCCTCAACGAGGAATTTGCTGCGGCCTCGCCCCCGTTCCGCGTCTTCCACGGCATCGAAAGCGACATTCTGCGAGACGGCTCGCTGGATTACGCGGATGAGGTGATGGACCTCTTCGACTTCGTTGTGGCCAGCGTGCACTCGGGGTTCGGCATGAGCGAGCAAGAAGCCACCAAGCGCCTCGTCCGCGCCATCGAGCAGCCGCACACGCGCATCCTGGGCCACCCCACCGGGCGCCTGCTCCTCCGCCGCGAGGGCTACCCCGTCGACCACGAGGCGGTCATCGCGGCGTGTGCCGAGCACGGCGTGGCGTTGGAACTGAACGCCAACCCCAACCGGCTCGACCTCGACTGGCGATGGGTGCGCCGCGCCACCGCGGAAGGGGTGCCGATTTCCATCAATCCGGACGCGCACTCCACCCAGGAGATCGACAACACGAAATGGGGCGTAGAGGTCGCCCAGAAGGGCTGGCTCACCGCCGCGCAGTGCCTCAACGCGAAGCCCCTGGACTCTTTTGAGAGGTGGCTGGCCTGATCGCGCAGTGCCGCCCGCCGTTCTTTCTTGCCCCGCCGCTTGCCGTGTCCCGACGTGTGTACGCCGCGCTTGCGCTCGCCCTGGTCCTGGCCGGGGGCACCCTGGCCTGGTGGGTTTCTCGCCCCTCCCAAACCGCCCCGCCCGCCCGACAGTCGATTGCGGGCCTCCTCGACACCACGGACGTAGGCTGGACGGCCCGCCACACCGCCGTGGTCGAGGCTTCCGATCCTTCCGACGCCCTCACGGCACTCGGGTACGTCCACGGGATGCAGCGGGCCTGGACGATCACGGTGTGGCGCCGCACCGCGCTGGGCACCCTCGCATCCACCTTTGGCGATCGCCTCCTGTCCATCGACCGGCACGTCCGGCGGCTCGGGCTCGCCCACTGTGCCCGGCGAGCGTACGCGCAACTGCCCGGCCCCGCCCGGCGGCGGCTTCAGGCGTACACGCGGGGCCTCAACGCCGCCCTGCGTGCCCCCTCGGTGCGTCGCCGAACTCCGTTTGTGGCCCTTCCGGTGCAGCCTAAGCGCTGGCAACCGTGGCACCCGCTGGCCGTCGAGCGGCTCTGGGCCTGGCTCAGCACCTCCCCGTCCCTGTTCGCAGAGCAGTCGTCCCTCCACGCGGCCGACCGGCAACTGCGGCGGTGGCTCCACCTGCACGGGCAGGCCCGAAGCCTCGCGTGGGCGGCGCGCCCGTCGGCGGACACGGCGGGGACAGTCCTTTTTGCCCGACACGTGCTGGGACGCACGGCGGCCCCTGTGCTCCAGGAGGTTCTCTTCCGGCGTCCCACTGCTCCGCCCCTGACCGTGGCCTCGGTGCCCGGCACGCTGCTTTTTCCCACCGGGGCAAGCGGCCGACGCGCCTGGACCTACCTTCTCCACAGCCCCGCAGAGGTTGTGCGTCGCGCCCGCCCCCTTTCCTCCGTGCGGCGGCGCCACGAGCGAATTACGGCGCACGACGGCGCAGAGCACCTGCTCACGGCCCGGCACGTGGAGTCGGGGCTGGTCCTCGACACTGCGCAGACCGACTCCGCACGCGTCCTACGCTGGCCCGGCCTGGACGCGCACAGCGACGTGGGGCGGTGGACGTCCCTGGCCGGCTTGGGTCCTGGGCGCCCCCCTCCGGAGCCGCTTCGGCTCTTCAGTGGCGACGGGCTAGCGGTCGACACAAGCGGCACCTGGACCGTGCGCGGCCAGCCCCCGGTGGTCGAGACGCGGGACAGAGCGGTGCTGGTGGGACGCTCCGCCTGGGCTGCCTCGCAGGCCCGGGCGCTTCAGGCGCACTCGGCGGCCGCCCCCCCGGCTCCGGAGCAGTGGAGCCGCAACGACTCAAGCGCGTGGGCGGGCGCGACGCTGCCCCGCATGCTCCCTGATCTCGCCCCCCTCTCCGGAACCGCTCCCCTGATCGACGAGGCCCTTTCGTACCTTCGAAACTGGAACCACGCCTACGAGCGAGCCAGCATCGGTGCGGTGCTGTACGAGGAGTGGATGCGGGCGTATCGTGCAGAGATCGGGCGTGTACCGGGCGGAGAAGCGCCCGCGTACATGGCCGGTCCGCGTCGCCGGCGCACCTTTCGGGACGCCGTGGTGTCCCTCGCCCAAAAGTACGGGCGCGACGTGCGGCGGTGGCGCTGGGAACGCGTGGCCTCGGAGCAGCGGCTTTTTCCGGTATGGTCCGCCGATAGCCTCGTCTCGCTCGATTTGTCGCCGTTTGCGGGCACCCGTTTTGCCCCTCTCAACCGCCCGGGTCGGGGACACGCTTCCACCCCGGCGGGCGGGCCCTCCCCCGTCGCCCCCCTCCCGCTAGGCACTGCTCCGGCCCGCTGGGAGGGCTGGGTGGCCCCCGGAAGGGGACTCGCGGCACGGCGCCTGCGCGTGGACCCATCGGCCTTCTTCGAGCGCTCCCTGCTCTCCCGAAAGCACCCCGTCCCGGTGTCGGTGTCGAAGGCCTCCGCGGTGCGGACGACGCGCCTCGTACCCGCACGCCAATGACTGCAAGTACGCAGTGGGGGAGGCGAGACGATGCCTCGCAGCGCATCCGCACCGCCTCTTCTTTTTCTTAGGCCTCTTGCATCTGACGGCGGATTTGCTCGGGGACGCTCGGGTCGCGGAGCGTGGTGGTGTTGCCGAGGTCTTCGCCGTTGGAGATGTTTTCGAGAAGGCGGCGCATGATCTTGCCGGAACGCGTCTTCGGCAGATCGCCCACAAAAATGACGTTCGCCGGGCGGGCAAACTTCCCGATCTCGTGCTCCACGGCCGCTACAATGCTCTGCCGCACCTCCTCGGAGGCCTCTACGCCCTCGCGGACCGTCACGTACACGTCGGGCACGTGCCCCTTCTGGTCGTCTTCGCGGGCGGCAACGGCCGCCTCGGCCACGTCGGCCACCTGCGCCACGGCCGACTCCAGCTCCATCGTGCCCAGGCGGTGCCCGGCCACGTTCATCACGTCATCGAGGCGGCCCAGAATGCGGAAGTAGCCGTCTTTCTCGTGCACGGCGCCGTCTCCCGCCTCGTACACCCAGTCGCGCCAGTCGTCGGAGTCGGTGTCCGAGAAGCGGCGCCAGTACTCGTTGATGAAGCGCCGGTCGTCGCCGTAGACGGTCTGGAGCATGCCGGGCCAGGGGCGCTCAATGACGAGGTTGCCCGCCCGTCCGCTCGCCGGCTCAAGGGGCGTGCCGTTGTTGTCGTACAGGGCCGCCTCGATGCCCGGGCAGGGGTTCCCGGCGGAGCCCGGCTTCATGTCGTGAATGGCCGGTAGGTTGGTAATCAGGTGCCCGCCCGTCTCCGTTTGCCACCAGGTATCAACGATGACAGCGTCCTCGTCACCGATGTGGGTGTAGTACCAGAGCCAGGCCTCCGGCTGAATCGGCTCCCCGACCGTGGTCATGTGGCGGAAGTCAAAGTCGTACGCGTCGGGGTACTCTTCCCCCCATTTCATGTACATGCGAACGGCCGTGGGCGAGGTGTGGAAGATGTTCACGTCGTGCCGCTCGGCAATCTCCCAGGTGATGCCCTTGTGCGGATGGTCCGGCGCGCCTTCGCGCATCACGCTCGTGGTCCCCAGCGCGAGCGGGCCGTAGACGATGTACGAATGCCCGGTAATCCAGCCAATGTCGGCGGCGCACCAGTACGTGTCCCCGGGCTTGATGTCGAGCACGTACTTCGAGGTCCCGGCCACGTAGCTGAGGTACCCGCCCGTGCGGTGCTGGGCCCCCTTCGGCTGGCCCGTGGTGCCGGACGTATACATGAGAAAGAGAATGTCCTCCGCGTCCCGCTCCACCGGCTCTACCCGGGCGCGCTCATTTTGTGCGAGAAGCTCCGAGACGAGCACGTCGCGCCCTTCCTCGATCTCGGCATCGGGATGAAGCTCGCCCTCGTGGCGCTCCCATACCAGGACAGTTTCGACATCGGTGTCCGTTTCCTGCACCGCGGTGTCGGCCTTTTGCTTGTGATGCATGAAGTCGCCGCGGCGGTAGTAGCCGTCG
>ERZ1034543.217-NODE-217-length-15254-cov-43.194026_pt1 | contig 15254 bp, 15 predicted proteins | sample MGYA00520654_ERZ1034543 | MGnify/ENA primary metagenome ERZ1034543 (study PRJEB33760, sample SAMEA4777712) | hypersaline lake metagenome | biome: hypersaline environment; feature: brines | place: Spain | collected 2012-08 | depth 0 m ... | reverse complement strand
CGATCGACGCGCTCGGGGGTCGATCGACCTCGACGACGTCCCCCTCGCCCGGCACCCAATCCCGAAAGGATTTTGCACGCCTTACGCAGAGTGACGGACACATGGTGAACCTCTGGGAAGACCTCGAGACGGGCCCGAACGCCCCCGAAGAGATCTACGCCGTCGTCGAGTGCCTGAAAGGCGAGCGCAACAAGTACGAGTACGACAAAGACGTCCCCGGCGTCGTCCTCGACCGCGTGCTCCACTCGAACGTCCACTACCCGTACGACTACGGCTTCATCCCGCAGTCGTACTACGACGACGAGGATCCCTTCGACGTCATGGTGCTCGTCGAAGACGCCACCTTCCCCGGCTGTGTCATCGAGGCGCGCCCGGTCGCGCTGATGCGGATGGACGACGACGGCGAACAAGACGACAAGGTGATCGCGGTCCCGACGGAAGACCCCCGGTTCGACCACATCGACGACCTCGAGGACATCCCCCAACAGATCTGCGACGAGATAGACGAGTTCTTCTCGACGTACAAGAACCTCGAGGCCGACAAGCAAGTCGAGACGCTCGGCTGGGAGGACAAAGCCGCGGCCACCGACGCGATCGAACACGCCCAGGCGCTCTACGACGAGCACATCGAATAACTCACACACATCGCTGCCGCCCGCGCCGATGTGTTATGCGCATGGGTAATTTTTTCGGTGCGGAACCCGTATTCAACGACAGACCATGGCAGCCACGACCCCCTCGATCGGTATCGACCACCCGACGGTCGTCCCGACGAACTTCGACCCGGACGAGCAGGGCTGTCGAGACACCGACGACGACCGCTCCGATCGGTGAGAGCGTCACCAGGCGCCGTCACGACGCATCAGCGTCGGGCGCTGTCTGCTTGTAGCCGCCCGTCTCACGACTCTGCGACGACCGTCGACAACGGCGTCGCGGATTCGACGAGCCGCTCGAACCGGTCGTCGGCCCACTCGAGCACCACCGGGTCGCGCGACTCGAGTGCACACCGCGGGTTGTTCGACGCGTCGTAAGCGATCACACACGCGAGGTCGTCCCGGCGGAACAGCCCGTAGCCGATCGGCTCCGCGGTGACGTAGACGTCCGTGTCGTCGTCGGTGAGCGCCCGATCGGTCGCGGGGCCGAACTCCGCGACGGACGTCGCGACCACGTCGCGGTCAACGACGAGCTCGACGCTCGCGCCGCGCTCGAGGGCGGCCGCAGCCGCCTCGTTGTACTGTGCGGTGACGATCGGTGAGACCGCGCGGACCCGTGACCCGCCGGCCGCCCGAACCAGCTCGACCACCCGGTCGAGCGCGGCCAAGGGATCGCGGTCGGTCGCGGCCGTGAGCGTGCCCTGCTCGAGTCCCGCCGCCGGGAATCCGGCTCCGGCCCGCTCGAGCTCCGCGGCGAACTGGCCGTAGCGGTCGGCCCGGTCGACCTCGTCGAGGAGCGTCTCGTACGCGTCGTGGACCCGTTCGCCGGTCGGCGTCAGTCGGTACGCCCCGTTCCGCTTGACGACCCAGTTCCGTTCGCTGAACCCCGAGAGGATCCGGCCGACGGTCGTCCGGGTCGCCTCGACCGTCTCGGTGATCGCCGCCGGCCGGCGCGGCTCGCACTCGAGTGCCCGGAGGATCGCCACCCGCACCGGCGAGCCGGCGAGGTACTGTGCGTCGTCGGTGCCGGTGTCGGACGCCATCTGTGGTACCGGCGTACGGCCGGTGGGTCAATAATCGTGTCGTCGGGACGGCGTCGATCGAGCGACCCGACCGGCTCGCATCGCTCACGCGTACGCGTCGTACTCTTCGCCGAACCACAAAAAGTACGCCACGCCGACGAGCCCGATCGCGCTCGCCGTGCCGAACGCGAGCACCGGATCGCCGCCGACTTCGACCCCCACCGGGAGCGTGACTCCCCCATACAACAGCCCGCCGAGTGCGGCACTCGGGATCACGACCGCGTTGCGGACGAGGTAGTACGACCCGGACACCCGCCCGCCGCCGCCGGCCTCCGCCGGGCCGACGATGAGCGCCTTGTGTGCGGGCAAGCCCGCGAACCGCAGCCCCGAGAACGCGAACAGGAGCCCGAAGACGAGCGGGTCCGCCGGCGCGAGGATCAACAGGACGGGGAACGTCGCGTACACCGCGAATCCGAGCGCGACGACCGGTGTGAGTCCGACGACCTCGGCGAGCCGAGCCGCCGGCGGCATCGACACGAGCGCGACGACCATCTCGATGGCCAAGAGCACGCCGAAGAACACCGGCGGCGAGAGCGTGATCCCGAGAGCCGAGACGCCTACCTCACGCAGCTGGGTCACGACGAGCACGAAGAAGACGTACACCATCCCGTTGGCAAACCGCACGAGCGTGTCGGCGACGAGGAGCGGCCGAAGCGCCGACGGGAGCCCGCGAAGGTCTGCGACGACGTCTGTGACGCCCGCGAACTCGTCGCCGATCGTGTCTTCGCTCGCGTCGTACAGCCGGTGTTGTGCGACCGTGGCGAGCACACCGGCTCCGACGGCGACCGCGAGGATCGCCCGGAATCCGGCGGTGAACGTCGCGGTGCCGTACAGGATCCCCGCAGCGAGCAGCGGACCGAGGAGGAACGCGGTGCGGCGGAAGACCTCCGTGCTCGCGAAGCCACGGGCGAGTCGGTCCGGCGGCACCGACTGTTTGACGACGGCGAACGTCGCCCCGAGCCCGAACGACTTCCACGCCTGTGCGAGCAGGAGCCCCACGAAGATCCAGCCCCACGGCTCGATCGCGACCCCGGCGATCCGGATCGTCCCGGCCGCCGGCGCGACGAGCCAGACGAGAAAGCCGAGACTCGAGGCCACCCCGAACAGCGTGAGCGCGACCCGCGACCCAATCCGGTCCGAGAGGCGTCCACCGGGGTACGGGTACACCGCTCCGACGACGTTGCCGAGCGTGCCGTAGAGGCCGACGACGAACGCGCTCGCGCCGAGTGTGGTGAGGTACTCGGGGAGGTACCGGCCCGTCATCTGAAACCCGAGGCTGAACGCGAACATCGCGAGCGACAACACGAGCACGTCCCGCGGGAACGCACGAAGCTGCCGGAACGGGTCGAGGAGGTCGACGTCGCCGGCATCGGCCATAGACGATCGCTCGCCCGGCGACTGCTTGAATCCACCGGGGTACCGGTTCGGCGGGCGAATCGAACCGATAAAGGCCCCGCCGACCCAGGATTCGGTAATGATTACGCTGGGAACGGCGCGGGCGCCGCCCGGAGAGACGGCCACGGGTCGTCTCGAGGTCGGCGAGACGCGGGACGGGAGCCCGGTTCGGCTCCCCGTAGCCGTGATCAACGGCGCCGAGGAGGGCCAGACGCTCTACGCGCAGGCGGTCAGTGACGGCGACGAGCTCAACGGGCTCGGTGTGATTCGCCGCGTCGTCCCGCAGGTCGACCCGGCCGACCTCTCCGGTGCGATCCTCGTCGTCGGCATCGTGAACTACTTCGCGTTCCAAGTCGCCGAACACCGGAACCCCGTCGACGACCGCAAGATGAACCGCGGATATCCGGGTGACCCGGAGGGAACGACGAGCGAGCGGATCGCCCACGAGACGTTTCAGGTCGCCAAGCGCGCCGACTTCATCGTCGACCTCCACCAGGGGTCGACGAGCCGGATGATAAACGAGACGCGGGTTCGGTGTGGCGTACGCCACCACCTCCACGGCGACTGTCTCGAACTCGCGAAGGTGTTCGGCTGTGGGCACGTCCTCGACATCAAGGGACCAGACGGGCAGCTGGCACGGGCAGGGCCCGACCAGGGGATCCCGACGATCGACCCGGAGCTCGGCGGCTGCGTCGGCTGGGACGAGGAGTCGATCCAGTACGGCGTCGACGGGCTGTTCAACGTCCTGCGCTACTACGGCTTCCTCCCGGGTGAGGTGACTCCCGAGTCACAGACCCGCGCCCGAGGATTCGACCAGTACGGCGCGCCGGCCGGCGGGCTCGTCCGGTTCGAGGCCGACCTCGGCGAGCGCGTGACCGCCGGCGACGGCCTCTTTACCGTGACCGACGCCTTCGGCGAACGACGAGGCCGGGTGACGGCCGACGCCGACGGGGTCTTCTGGCGAACCCGCCGTCTCCCCCAGGTCGCGGCCGGCGAGTACGTCTGTTCGGTCGGAACGAACGTCGATCGGTACTGAGCGATGACCGACCCGATCGACGACCACGCGGTCGCGGACACCGCCTCGACCGACGAGCGCGACGCCGCTCCCCCGCGGTCACTCGCGTGCCCAGATTGCGGCACGGTCGTCGACGATCGATGGCGGTGTCGATGCGGCGCTCCGCTCCGATTCGACTCCCCACCGATCCCGTCGACGGGACCGCCGGAGCCGTCGGCACTCGACGCTCGCGCGGGGTTGTGGTCGTTCGCACCGTTTCTCGCGGTCGGCGACGACCCACGAGACCGCGTGACGCTCGGCGAAGGGGCGACGCCGCTCGTCGACGCGCCCGAGTGGGACGCCGCGTTCAAACTCGAGTACGTGTTCCCCACGGGATCGTTCAAAGACCGGGGCGCGACGACGACGCTCACGCGCGCCCGCGAGCTCGGCGTCGACCGCGTCGTCGAGGACTCCTCGGGCAACGCGGGTGCCGCGATCGCGACGTACGCCGCCCGCGCGGGCATCGACGCCGAGGTGTACGTTCCCGCGGACGTGAAGCCGGCGAAGCTTCGTGCGATCCGTCGGGCGGGCGCGACGCCGGTTCGAATCGAAGGCGGCCGTCGAGCCGTCACCGAGGCGTGTATCGATGCGGTCGAGGGCGCACCCGACGTAGCTACAGGTACGAGTGCTGCGACGGACGACGCGACGGGTGGCGCGTGGTACGCGAGCCACGCGTGGAACCCGGCGTTCTTCGAGGGGACCGCGACGATCGCCTACGAGATCGCCCACCAGCGCGACTGGTCGGCTCCCGACGCGGTCGTGGTCCCAGTCGGTCACGGCACCCTCCTGCTCGGCGCACACTGGGGGTTCGAACGGCTCGCGCGGGCCGGCTGGATCGACGCGTGCCCGCGGCTGTACGCGGCCCAGGCGGCCGGAGTCGCTCCGCTCGTCCGCGCCCTCCACGGCCCCGAGGAGGCGACCCCGGCAGACGACCGCAACGTGGCCGCAGACGGGATCCAGATCGCCGAGCCGGTCCGACTCTCGGCGCTCCGCACGGCCGTGACCGAGACGGGCGGTGACGCGGTCGCGGTGACCGAGGCGGCCGGCGACGCGGCACTCGACCGACTCCACGCCGCGGGCTTTTACACCGAGCCGACGTGTGCGGTCGCCCCGGCTGCGCTCGAGATGCTCCGTGACCGCGGGGCGATCGCCCCCGACGAGGACGTGGTGGTGCCGCTGACCGGGAGTGGTCTGAAAACCTGAGCGGGCTCGTCGATTCGACCCACCGGAGCCACCGATACGCCTTTTCGCGCCCGGCGTCTCCGATCGAGCATGGAGGTGCTCGTCTACGGCGCTGGCGCGCTGGGGAGTCTCGTCGGCGGGCTCCTCGCGCGAGCCCACGACGTGACCCTCGTCGGGCGCGACCCGCACATGCGCCGAATCCGCGACGACGGGTTACACGTCGAGGGGGCGATCGAGACGACCGTCCACCCACGAGCGCTGACCGACGGCTACCACCGCTCTGCGACCGTCGCGCTCGTGACGACGAAGGCGTACGACACCGACGCCGCTGCCCGCGCGCTCTCGACCGGCGAGTACGAGGTGGTGTGTTCGCTCCAGAACGGCCTCACCGAGGAGCGACTCGTCGCGTCGCTCGACCCACCCGTGCTCGCCGGCACGACGAGCTACGGCGCCCGACTGCTCGAGCCCGGGCAGGTGCGGTGTACCGGCGTCGGGACGGTGAGTCTCGGATCGATAGCGGGCGGCGAGAGCCCACTCGCCGCACGGGTCGCGGCCGCGTTCGCCGACGCCGGTATCGAAGCGACCGCGGCCACAGACATGCCTCGCCGACGGTTCACGAAGCTCGCGGTCAACGCTGGACTCAACGGCCCGTCTGCGCTGGCGCGAACCACGAACGGCGAGACGATGTCGGGTCCCGGACGGGAGGCGGCGACCGAGGCGGCCCGGGAGGTGGCACGCGTCGCTCGGGCGGGCGGTGTCTCACTGACGCAGACGGAGGCAGTCGAGGCGCTCGAGACGGTCGCAGACGCCACGGCAGCGAACCACGCTTCGATGCGTGCGGACGTCGACGCCGGACGGCGAACGGAGGTCGAGGCGCTCTACGGGGCGATCACGACGCGCGCCGACGACCACGGCGTGTCGGTCCCGACCTGTCGGACGATCGCGTCGCTACTCGAGGCGTGGGAAGCGAGCAGGGATCTCGACGGGTCGTGAGCGGTGGTCGGACTGGCCACTGCGACCGGCGGGATGGTTCGCTCAACACCACTCTTCGAGGACGGTCGCGCTCTGCTCGTCGACGGAGAGCCACGCGTTCTCCCGCGAGACGTCGGCGATCACGAGTTCCGGTCGCGACGCCGAGGCGTCGATGGACGCCATCACGTCCGCCGAGGTGGGCGTCACCTCCCGTCCGGGGCCGTCGGTCGGCAGTCCCGTCCGGCGACGGTCGGGATCCGGGTCGTCCCAGGGAGTGGACCTCCGTGACATGTATGACAGTTGTTCACACTCGTATAAAACCGTTGCGAACCACCGTCTGCGGACCCGACGTCCGGCGTCCGCCGCTCTTCGGGGGATACAAGAGGAGCGGCGCTGAACGGGGTGGCATGCACGTTCGAGACGTGATGACCCCGCGGGCAGACCTCGTCGTCGCCGAACTCCCCGGGACCCGGACGGACGTACTGACCCACCTCCAGGAGTACGGGTTCTCCTCGGTTCCAGTGGTCAAGACCGTCGACGGCGACGAGGTGTACCGCGGGCTCGTCTCGCGGGACGACCTCATCGAGCAGCCGAACGAGGACCAGCTCGCGCTGTTGATGCGAGACGTCCCGACGACGACGGCCGACGCCTCCATCCAGGCGGCCGCCTCGACCATGGCCGAGGCGCGCTCGCGTCGGCTCCCCGTCGTCGACGACGACGAGCTTGTCGGCATCTGTACCGTGACCGACGCGGTTCGAGCGATCGCCCGCGGCGAGGTCGACGGCGACCGGCCCGTCGGCGAGCTGGCGACGCGCCGGGTCAACGCCACCCACGTCGACACCCCGCTGCCGGTCGCCGAGCGCGAAATCGGACTCGCCGGCGTCCCGTACGCGGTCGTCCTCGACGACGACGCCGCCATGGCGGGCATCCTCACCGAGGTCGACGTCATCGAGGTCGCCCGCGTCGTCGAAGGCGAGGCGAGCACGGGCGACTCGATCGCCGAACAGGACTCGGAGTGGTCCTGGGAGGGAATCAAGGCGATCGGCGCGCGGTACCTCCCGACGCGAAACGTCGAGATCCCGGCGGAGCCGGTCCACCACTTCATGACCGACGACGTCGTCACCGTCACCGGCTCGCGCACCGCCAGAGCAGTGGCGAAAGAGCTGCTCTCGAACGACGTCGAGCAGGTCCCGCTCGTAAACGGCGCCGAGCTCATCGGTGTCGTCCGCGACGTTGACCTCCTGGAGGGCATCTGATGGCCGGCGAGGCGCTCACCGAGCTCGCGGTTCGCCGCGGCTTCTTCTTCGGGGCAAACGGCGCGTACGGCGGGACCGCGGGGTTCTACACGTTTGGCCCGCAGGGGGCGGCGCTCAAACGAAACCTCGAGGAGGCGTGGCGCGACCGCTTCACCAGACAGGAGGGGAACCGCGAGATCGAGGCACCGACCGTCATGCCCGAGGCGGTCTTCGAAGCGTCCGGTCACCTCGACGGCTTCGACGACATGCTCGTCGCGTGTCCCGAGTGCGGTGCCTCCCACCGCGCCGACCACCTCGTCGAGGACGCGACCGACGTCGAGGACGCCGAGGCGATGGGTGCAGACGCGGTCGAGACGCTGATCGCCGACCACGACATCACCTGCCCCGCCTGTGGCACCCCGCTCGCCGGGGAGCCAGTCGAAGACTTCAACCTCATGTTCGCGACCGACATCGGCCCGGGCGACAGCCAGCCCGGCTACCTCCGCCCTGAGACGGCGCAGGGCATCTTCGTCGAGTTCCCCCGGCTCAAAGAGTACGCCCGCGGCACGCTCCCGTTCGGCATCACCCAGATCGGTCCGGCGTACCGCAACGAGATCTCCCCGCGCGGCGGGCTGCTTCGACTTCGCGAGTTCACGCAGGCGGAGCTCGAGCAGTTCATCGACCCCGAGACGGACGAGCCCCCGCTCGACCGGGTCGAAGACGTCGCCGTGCGGCTGTATCCGGCAGCCGAACAAGCGGCCGACGACGGTACGTACCACGAGACCACGATCGGCGAGGCGGTTACAGACGGCGTGATCGGGTCACCGTGGGTCGGCTACTACCTCGGCGTCGCCCAGGAGTGGTACGAGCGCGTCGGCGTCGACGTGGACCGCTTCCGGTTCCGCCAACACCTCGCCGGCGAGCGAGCACACTACGCGGCCGACTGCTGGGACGCCGAGAGCGAGGTCGACGGCGACTGGGTCGAGATCGCCGGCTTCGCGTACCGCGGTGACTACGACCTCTCGAAACACGACGCGTACGGCGACGACTCGTTCACCGTGTTCAAACGCTACGACGAGCCCCAGACCGTCGAGCGGGCGACCGTCGACCCCGACATGTCCGTGCTCGGCCCCGAATTTGGCAGCGATGCGGCTGCGATTGCCGACGCACTCGAGTCGCTTGCCGAACGTGATCCCGACGCCTTCGCCGCCGAGACGGTGACCGTCGAGGTCGGGGAGGGACCCGACGCGGCGAGTCACGAGGTCGACACCGAGGTGGCCAACTTCTCGGTCGAGACGGTGACGGAGACCGGCGAGCACCTCACGCCACACGTCGTCGAACCCTCCTTCGGGATCGGCCGCACCGTCCAGACGCTGCTCGCACACGCCTACGAGACCGACGAGGTCGACGGCGAGACGCGCACGTACCTCGGGCTGGTTCCGGAGGTCGCGCCGCGAGACGTCGCGGTGTTCCCGCTCGTGACGAACGACGACCGGCTCACGGCGCTCGCGACACGGGTTGCAGACGACCTCCGGGCGGCGGGACTGTCGGTCGCGTACGACGAGTCGGGTTCGATCGGTCGACGCTACCGCAGACAAGACGAGGTCGGAACCCCGTTCTGTGTGACCGTCGACCGCGACGGCGTCGAGGGATCGGGTGCAGAGACCGTGACGGTCCGCGAGCGCGACTCGGCCGCACAGGTCCGGGTGCCCGTCGACGGCCTCGTCGAGACGCTCCGGTCGCTTCACGCGGGCGAGTCGTTCGCGGCGGTCGCCTCGCGTCACGAGTCGGTCGAGACGGACGTGGAGACGACGTAGCGTGGGCGCTGCGGCGACCGGGTGGCGCGAGCGCGTCGAGTTCGAGCGACGGCTCGTCCACGCGACCGGGACGCTGTACCCGGTGCCGTACCTGCTCGGGTGGCTCTCGTGGACGCAGACGACGGCGTTGTTGCTACTCAGCGTCGCGACGGCTGCCGCCTTGGAGTTCCTCCGGCTCGTCGTCGGGCTCGACCACGCCGTGTATCGGGCGCTGATCCGCGAGTACGAAGCGGACGCCGTCGCGGGGTACGCCGTCTACCAAGTCGGGATGGCGGGCACGGCGGCGGTCGCGACGACGGCCGTCGCGTCCCCGACGCTCGCCGTGCCGGCGATGTGGATGCTCTCGCTCGGTGACCCGGTGAGCGGCGCGCTCGGCACGAACGGCCCACGTGAGCCAAAGCGTCCGCTGGTGTGGGCGGTGATGTTCCTCGTCTGTGTCGCCATCGCGCTCCCGTTCGTCGTGCCGTCGTTCGGTCCGACTGCTGGGGCCGTCGTCGCGATCGTCGGTGCCCTGACCGCGACCGTCGCGGACGGGCTCCCGCCCGTCGTCCGCGGGACGACCGTCGACGACAACCTCACGATCCCGGTCGGTGCGCTCGCGTCGATGGCGGTCGTCGCCGCAGTGTTTTGATAGGTCCTCTCGTCACGGCGCGCGGTGGACTTCGTGGTCGCCGCGGCGTCGGATACCACTCCGTGGCGTCCGTGAGTCACACACGTCAGTCTCCCGACCGGTCGGCCGTGCTGGCCGGACGTCGACCGTCGAGCCAGGAGACGACGGCCGACTCGACGGGTTCGGACCGACCCATCAGTGCGGTCCCGAGGACCGCCATCACGAGGACGTATCCGACCGCGAAGGCGTTGATCGTCGTCGCGAGCGCCGGGTCGAACGTCCCCGCCTCTGCACCGCTCACCGCGATCGTCGCGATGATGAGCGAGAACTCGCCGCGGGTGGTCATCCCGAGTCCGACCCGGGTCGATCGTCGGACGCCGAGGCCGAACGCCCGCCCCCCGAGGTAGCCGCTAAGGAGCTTCGTCGGCGTGGTGAGGGCCACGGCGACCGCGATCAGTCCGAACACGCTCCCGAACAACAGCGGATCCGTGACGAGGCCGATCCAGAAGAAGAAGAGCCCGGCGAAGGTGTCTCGAAGCGGCTCGAGCAGCTCCTCGAGTGCGGCCGTGTGTTCGGTCGAGGCGAACGCCATGCCGACGAAGAACGCGGCGACCGCCTCGCTGACGCCCAGCGCGAGCGCGACGCCGGCGACCGTGACGAGGACGCCGAGCGTGCGGAGGACGACGAACTCGTGGTCCGTCGTCTCGACGAGCCGGCCGACGAACCGCGGCCCCGCGGCGACGCCCGCCAACAACACGAGGATGAACCCGACCGCGACCCCTACGTCCGCGGCCGCGGCCGCGACCCCACCGCCGCCGAGGACGACCGCCGAGACGACCGCGAGGTACACCGCGATGAAGAGGTCCTCGTAGACGAGCGTCCCGAGGAGCGGCTCGGCCTCGTCGTTGGCGATCCACCCGAGGTCGATGAGCGACTTCGTGATCACCGCAGACGAGGAGATGTAGACGATCCCGGCGACGAGCACCGCCGGCACCGGCGCGCCAAAGACGAGCCAGCCGAAGACCAGTCCGACACCGAAGTTGATCCCGAGGTCGATCGTCCCCGCCCTCGTGATCGCTTGCCGCCGGGCCAGCAGCCGGGTGAGGTTGAACTCGAGTCCGAGAAAGAACAACAACAGGACGATCCCGAGCTCGGCGCCGAGCGAGAGGAACACCGACTCGGTGACGAACGCCTCCCCGACGACCGGGAGCGCGATCCGCCCGAGGACGAACTCGCCGAGCAGCATCCCCGAGACGATGTAGAAGGGGATCACCGACTGCCCGAGCCGGTTCGCGAGTGCGCCGGCGACGGCGATCGCGGCGAACGCGACGCCGAGTTCCAAGAGGAGGTCAGCCACGGTCGGTCACCACGCCGCCCCGGTGTTGGATCGGCACGGGACCCACCCCGTTCGGTCTCGGACGCAGCAGAGAGACGGCCTCATTCGGCCAACAACGCCTCGAACGCGTCGCAGTCGTCGCGGCTTCCGACGCCGATGACGGTGTCGCCCTCGCGCAGTGTCGTGTCTGCCGGCGGGCTCGCTATCGTCTCGTCGTCCCGCTGGATCGCGACGATCGTGAGCCCGGTCCGGTCGCGGACGTCGGCACTCGCCAGCGTCTCACCGATCAGCGAGGCACCCGGGTGCAGTTCGTACCACTCGAGGAGGACGCCGCCGGGAAGCGTGGTCTCTTGGGTCGCCGGCTCGACCGGCTGGAAGTGCGCGCCCTCGATGATCGATCCGATCGTCCGCGCGAGGTCGTCGCCGAACTCGAACGTCTTCTCGCTGTCGGCGTCTGCTGCCGGGCGGTAGAAGAGCTCGCGTTTGCCCGTGTTGTGGATGACGACGATCATCTCGCCGTCGTCGAGGTCGATCTCGAACTTCTTGCCGACTCCCGGGAGGTCGGATTCGGTGATCGTCATACGACTCTTTGCCACCGCATCGGTAATAGTCCTGTACACCCGGCCGGCCGCGACCGACGGGCGAGTGGGTCGACGTCGCCCGGCCACGACCGACGGCCGGGCGGCCCAGCGTCGCTTCTCGAGCGCGACCGTCGCGCGGCTCTCGGTCGCCGGCGTCGTCACCAAACGCTAAGTACGATCGGGTAGAAATCGGGCGTATGTGGCGGTCTAGCCGGGGACGGAATCGACGCGCGGTCGTCTGCATCGCGTGCGGGGAGTCCGTGCTGCGCGAGGACGCCCGCGAGTACGACAAAGAGGGCGACCGCTGGGACAGACGCGACAAGGAGTTCGAGTACCTCTGTACGACGTGTGACGACGCCCTGTGTCACCAGCCGCGAGACGGACTCGAATCGCTCATCCTCGACATCGAGGCTCCGGGACTCACGCAGGCCGAGTTCCTCGGCCGGTACGTCGAGGCGGTGACCGAGGAGGCGCGCGAACACGACCGGTGAGCCGGACCGGCGGCCGCACGGCCGACGCCCCCGACAGGCCTTTCTAACGGACCCGCCTTCTGTTCGGCATGACAACCGAGGAGCCGAAACCGGGGTCCGCCGAGGACCAGGGGCCGGTGACGATATCGGAGGCCCTGGCGGACCGTCTCGAAGCCAAGCGCGACGAGCTGTTCGAGGAGTTCGAGATTCGCGACGAGTTTCCGCCGGCGGTCGTCCGAGAGGCTGAGTCGCGGACCGAAGGCGTCCACGACGAGATAGCCGAGGCGGTCGACGAGCGACGAGACCTCCGCGACCTGACGACGTGGACGACCGACCCGGTCGACGCCCAGGACTTCGACGACGCCATCTCGATCGAACGCGAGGACGACGCCTACCGGCTGTGGGTGCACATCGCGGACGTCACCCACTACGTCACGCCCGAGACGGCCATGTGGGAGGAGGCCGTCGAGCGCGCGAACACGGTGTACCTCCCCGACTACACCATCCACATGCTCCCGCCGGTGCTTGCCGAGACCGTGTGTTCGCTCGTCCCGAACGAGGACCGGCTCGCACACACCGTCGAGATGGAGATAGACGACGAGACGCTCTCGTTCGAGGACGTCTCGATCTACAAGTCCGTCATCAACTCAGACGAGCGACTCACGTACAAACAGTGTGAGAACCGGCTCGAAGACCCCTCGCTGCCGTTGGGCGCAGAGAACACGCTCGCGTTCGAGCTGGCCGACCGACTCCACGAACAGCGCAAGGCGGACGGCTCGCTCGTGTTGAACCCGCGGCGTGACCGCGCACACACCATCATCGAGGAGTCGATGCTGAAGGCGAACAAGGCGGTGACACACACGCTGATGTGGGACCGGGGCGTCGAGGCGATGTACCGGGTCCACCCGCAGCCGACCCCGGACCAGTGGAGCGAGGCGCTCCAGGAGATCCAAGAGCTCGACGGCGTCTCGATCCCCGGCTCGGCGTGGGGTGACGACCCGCGAAAGGCCGTCAACGCCGCCTTAGAGGAGTCACCGGAGCGACAGCTCAACAAGATCCAGCGGGCGGTGCTGAAGGTGATGCCGCGGGCGAAGTACATGAACGACCCGTTCGGCGGCCACCACGCGCTCAACTTCGACATCTACGGCCACTTCACCTCGCCGATCCGGCGGCTCTCCGATACGATCAACCACTGGATCGTCCACGAGAACGACGTACCGGAGACGCTCGTCGAGCTGTGTGACCACGCGAGTGACAAACAAAAGGACGGCGAGACGGTCGAGCGCATCTACAAGGGCTTCCTGCGAGAGCAGGGACTCGACCCGCACGCGGTGAACAACCGCGGGGTCACCGTGGTCGACGAGGCCGAAGCGAAACACACGGTGTGAGCGCGACACGGTCACCACGATTGGTGTGCCGAACCGACTGCCCGAGCAGCCGTTCCCGTAGAACAAACGGACACCCATCGTGAACGGTATCGGTTATCGAGACATACAACTGTCACTTCTGCCCGGCGCGGTGGAATTTGTTACATAACGAATCCATCGTAACAAATTCTATATATAATAAACTTTAATACACAATAAAATATATTCAGGTTCGCTATGCAAGCAGTACTGCTTGAAGAGTTTCAGAAGCCGCTTGAGGTGAAAAATGTTGAACGACCCGACCCCGATCCGGATGGGGTCGTCGCAAAGGTAGTTGGCTGTGGTGTCTGTCGGTCAGACTGGCACTGCTGGCAGGGAGACTGGGACTGGTTTGGCTACCGACCCGACCCTCCGCATATTCTCGGTCATGAACCGACCGGACGCGTCGTTGACGTTGGCGACAACGTGGAACACATTGAGGAAGGACAGGAGATCGCGATTCCATTCAATTTTGCCTGTGGAGAGTGTGATCTCTGTCGAAACGGCCGCGAGAACATCTGTGAAAATCACGTAGGACTTGGGTTCATGAACCAGGCACCTGGGGCATTTGCCGAGGAGGTCCATATTCCTCGGGCCGATATCAACGCTATTCCACTACCAGATAGCGTCGACGCAGAGTCGGCAGCGGGGTGCGGGTGTCGCTTCATGACCTCGTTCCACGCGATGGCACACCGGGCACCGATCAGTGCCGGTGACGACGTCGTTATCCACGGCTGTGGCGGTATCGGACTGTCTGCGGTTCACATCGCCAACGCGCTGGGAGGCAACGTCATCGGGGTCGACCTGATGGACGAGAAGCTTGAGAAGGCAGAAGAACTCGGTGCCGTCGCAACAGTAAATGCCGCAGACGTCGACGACGCTGCCGCCGAAGTGCGAGACATCACGAATGGCGGTGCAGACGTCTCTGCAGACGCACTTGGCATTGCGACGACCTGCCGTAACGCCGTCAACAGTTTGAAAAAAGGTGGTACACACGTTCAGATTGGATTGACGACGTCAGAAGAAGAGGGGATGGTATCGCTCCCGACTGACGAGTTCGTAGCCAAGGAGATCGACTTCAAAGGATCACTTGGTCTGCAACCATCGCGGTACAGCGAGATGCTGGACATGATTGACTCCGGGAAACTTGACCCCACGGTGCTCGTCGAAAAGACGATAGATATTCACAGCGTCCCTGATGAGTTGGCAGCAATGAGCGATTACAATACCGTCGGCATCCCGGTGTGTAACGAATTCAGTAGCTAGCGCGGCGCCACGGTATTTTTTCTGTGTACAGAAGCCTCACAGACAGTCTTTTGTCGGCCAATAGCACGGATAGTGAGCTATTGATGCAGAAACATTGCGATCAACTTCACGAGCAATCCCAGCACGGCTCTACCGCGGAATATACCCGTTCGGGGCGCGTACCGACGTGTATGCACGACGACGACGAGACAGAGG